>Ga0075364_10000015_pt1 | contig 57651 bp, 55 predicted proteins | sample EndMetdeltDD1764_FD_71517 | JGI IMG/M metagenome (GOLD analysis project Ga0075364, IMG submission 71517) | Populus endosphere microbial communities from Tennessee, USA - Endosphere MetaG P. deltoides DD176-4 | ecosystem: Host-associated > Plants > Roots > Endosphere | place: USA: Tennessee... | reverse complement strand
TCTCAAGGACACCTTGCTTCCCCTCCTCTAAAGCCGCCTTGGTCTTCGTGCGCCACGCATCTTCCGGCACGCGGATCGAGAGGTCGATTATCGGCGGCTCTCCGAAAGTCAGCCAAGGCTCTATTGATGCAGAGGCGAAAAGATCGGTGGCCTTGGGTTCGATACTCTGCAGGAAGCGGTGCCACATGATGACTTGCCCGCGAATGGCGCTGCTATTGTCGAGTCGCTTTTTCCCAGACAGCAATGCGTCTGGCGCGGTATGCGGATTATACCCGTCGTATGTGAAGAAATACGTCGGCTCGATTACAAGATACCACTCTTCGAAAATGCTTTCGAAGCGAGGTACGAAGGCATGATGGCGCACGAATGACACGCGATCCTGATTTTCCTTGTCCTTCGCTACGTTGACAACGTCTGCCTCGGTATTCTTCTTGGACGCACGGTATTTGAATTCGCGGTTGGTGTTCCTGCCCCGCGCGGTGAAGTAATAAAGCCCCTTCTCCTTGCTCCATGACAAATTACCGCGCACCTGATGACCTAGTGTCTGGCGCAAGAGATAGGAGAAGTTGTTGCGCTCGTTTTCGTCCTCGTGGAATGCAAGGTGCTGGACTTCGATCGCTTCAACCTGATCAAGATCTACGAATTTTCGGCAGACACTCTCACGTGGGTCATGGAAAGACCAGAAACTATCACCCTTGATAACCCAGTCGAACCGAGCTGGCTCATCATCTTCCAATATGATTGCACTCGCTTGTTTGCGGTCATACTTAGTGGTGGCGACGTACATCTCCCGAGGCAATCTCACAGGGAGAATGTTAACGAGCGCCTCTTCGCCCCCACCTAGCGGTGGAATGTAATAGCCGAAACCATTTTTCGGTACCGTGAGTGCGGCGAGGCGGTCGACCGCCGATATATCAAGTTTGTCCTCCTCCTTGATAAAATTCAGCCGCCTGTCCTGAAAACCCTCTCCTGTGGCGACCTGTTTCCAATAGATACTGCCGTCGGAGATGCGATGCAGCACGACGATGACCGGAAGGTTGCTGGGACGCCAATACTCGAGGTCTTCGGCCCGCACTATATAATGAAACCCGTGGTCGTCCTCGCCGGAATACTTTCCCGACTCTGTCGTCTTCACTTGGACCGCGATCATCCCTGCTGTGGGACGACCTTCGAGCATTACTTCGGCTATTCCGTCAATTCCGGCCTCAAGACGCGAGCGGCCGTCGAACTGAAAGCCCATTTTGAGAAACGCCAATTTTGTGGCGGTCTCCCCTATCTCACCATTGATCTGATTCTGCGTGATCGTTTTGGCCATACCAAACGAGTACGACGCATATCTTGGTCTGCCAACTCATATTGGAAACAGCGATATCCATACCGACAGGATTTCATTTTCCTCGACAATTTTTCGGGAATTTGCAGCATGTGCCGTAACGTGTCGTGTTGGAGAGATAACTCCGCAGCCGGCGCAATTTGCGCGAACCTTGGAGTGTCAAGGTAAGCTCGATCGCTGTGCTATAGAGTGTTTACGACGATCTTTTGCTGTACATTCGAGATCAATGATATCGACCGCTATTACCAGATGCTGTGCGCAACAGAGCGAACGGGATAACGCTCTGTAATTATGAGTGGATTTCGGAAAGGGAAGGCCCTCCATGTGCCACTGCTTTCCAGGTTACGGAGCCCTTTGGGGTGCAATGTCAAATTGCACCCATTGAATGTACGGTGTAGATGTCAGGCCTAGCAATCTCACCGCAAATGGATTCATTGGCCGATGAAGCTTGAGACCGTTACCATTTCCAATTTCCGTTGTTTCGGGCCCGATCCGGTCGAGATAGAGCTCGAAGAAGCGGTTACAGTCTTCATCGGCAATAATGGCTCCGGCAAAACCGCCATTTTTCAGGCGCTATCCCGTATGTTCGGCGTGACCCGGGAGCAGAAAACCGTCCGAAAGAGCGACTTCCATTTGCCTGTTGATCAGGTCTCAATAGCCGACGGTGCCCAGCTATACGTTGACTGCGTTCTGTCGTTTCCTGAATTGGAAGCAGATGAAGACGATCCGTCAGTGCCCGACGTGTTCCAGCAAATGAGCGCGACAGGCGTGGGAGAATCGCTCAACGTCCGGATCAGGCTAGAGGCCACTTGGAACGATGACGGTTCGCCCGAAGGAAACGTAACGGAAGAGCTCCGTTGGATCACCACCCTTCGCGACGACTTCGAGTGGGATAAGTGTGCGAAGGTCCAGGGTGGCGAGCGGGGTCTTGTTCAACTCATTTATGTTCCCGCCAGCAGAAACGCATCGGAACAGGTCAGCACCCTTCTCAAGAGTCGCCTATGGAAGGCAGCGAATTGGTCAGACGATCTACGCGAAATCACGGAGACCCGGAGCCAGGACATTCAGGAGCAGTTTGTCGGCGAAGCCCCGACTAAATTCGTTGCGACCAAGCTTAAGAGGCGATGGGAACAACTCCATAAAGGGGACACTCATGCGGAACCAAACCTTAGGTTAATCGACAGCCGCGTCGAGGAACTTCTTCGAAAAGCAGAGTTTTTCTTCGAGCCCTCCAAGGGAGCAGGGCTGCGCGACCTTAGGGATTTGAGCGACGGCCAACGCTCGCTCTTCCACATTGCACTGACCGCAGCCACGCTCGAAATGGAACGTGACGCTATTTCCACCCCTGCTGGGAAGGCCGCTTTCGACCAGGAAAAAGCAAAATCGACAAGCCTTACAATTCTCGTACTGGAGGAGCCGGAAAACAGTCTCTCCCCCTTCTTTCTCAGTAGGATAATGCTTCAGGCCCGGGACATAGGTGAGATGGCCGCCGCACAGGTTCTCGTTTCAAGTCACAGTGCCAGTATTCTGGCTCGTGTGGATGCAGAAGAGGTTCGACATACCCGGCTAAATGCCAGAACGCGACGATCTAAAGTCACTCAGCTGAAGCTGCCGAGGAAGGACAAGGATGCCCGGCAGTATGTGCGCTTGGCTGTCAAATCCTACCCGGAGCTCTACTTTGCTCGGTTCGTGGTACTCGCGGAAGGCGTGTCTGAGCAGATAATCCTGCCTCGACTGGCCGAAGCAATGGGCATCACCCTCGATCGCTCGTTCGTACCGATAGTCCCTCTGGGGGGACGCTATGTCGATCACTTTTGGAAATTACTTTCGGGTCTGGGAATACCCTTCGCCACACTAATCGATCTCGACGTCGGTCGTCAGCATGGGGGCGCGAAGACGATTAAAACCGTCGTGCAGGCGCTTTCGGAAATCGGTGAAGATCTCAAGCTCAATTCGTCGGTGATCAATGGAGACGTGTCACTCGACGAGTTGGACGACATCAGCGACATGGATTTGCTCGACAAAGACCAAGATCACCCTTGGATTGTGGCCCTGCGCGAGGAGGGAGTGTTTTTCTCATCGCCGATCGATATCGATTTCTCGATGCTCCTTACCATGGGCGACCCTTACAAGGTCATTCCCAAGGGAGGCCGTCTGCCAGCTTCAGATGACGTTTCGATCGAAAACCGGAAGAGGAGGACGCTCAAGAAGAACGGCAACACTGCGCTTTACCGCAACAGGTTCGGTGGCGCTTTCGACTGGTATCCTCGTCTTTTCCTCGACGGCAGCAAGCCGGAGGCACACCTCACTGCCCTCTCTTCCGTGAGCGAAGAAAAACTGCGTCGCTCTTCGCCTGAGGCGCTCGACTTTTTGCTAGAACACGTCAAAACAAAGCTGGGCATATGAGCGTGACTCCTGATGCCTGGCGGCCGAAAGGCGTTGAGACGCTCGATGCACGGGTGTGGGACGCGCTTCGGGAGACCGAGCGAAACCTATGCGTTACGGCAAGTGCTGGAACAGGAAAAACCGAGTTCCTTGCGCAGAAGGCCGCGTACCTTTTCGAAACTGGATTGTGCCCCTCTCCCGGCCGTATACTAGCCATAAGTTTCAAACGCGACGCGGCTAGGAACCTTGCTGCCAGGCTTGCTGAGCGATGCGACCCCAAGCACGCGCGCCGCTTGCACTCTATGACGTTCGACGCCTTTACGAAACGTCTTGTCGATCAGTTCCGCGACGCCATTCCCGAAACACACCGCCCTCCCCCAGACTACACTATTTCTTCGGAGACCAACGATCAGCTTGATGACTTCCTGGCACGGAAAGGAGTCCGCAGGATCAATGCCGACATGCTACGAAAAGGCATCGCTCGATGTCCCCTGCCGATCGGAAAGCAGAATATCTCAGATTTCTGGAAGACGACTCTACAGGATTATTGGGCGGAGCAATACAATCGTCATGACGAGACGTTTTTAACATTTGCGATGTTGAATCGGCTGGCCGACTACCTGTTGGCAGTCAACCCGATGGTCAAACGCGCGCTGCACCAAACATACCACGCGGTATTCTTGGACGAATTCCAAGACACGACGGTTCCCCAGTTTTCGTTCCTGCGCAACGCTTTCAAAGGCAGCTCGGCGCGGTTCACTGCGGTCGGAGACGACAAGCAGAAAATCATGGGTTGGGCCGGGGCTTTAGACACCGCCTTCGAAACCTTCACCAAAAGGTTCGACGCGAGGCAGATTACATTCCTCGATAACTGGCGGTCTCACGACGATCTCGTCGATGTTCAGCATATGGTTGCCAGTCGCATTGATGCCGCTGTGGAGCGGCCGGTCGCCAAAGGCACGCGGGACGTGTCGGACGAAGTCTGCGGCATCTGGCTCTACAAGGACCAAGCCTCTGAAGCCAATGACATTGCTCAATGGATATCGGGACAGGTCTCATCGGGGAAAGTGAAGGCGCATGATGTAGCGATACTCGTCAGAAAACGCGCGGATCTCGTCGAGCGTGCATTGCGTCCATCTATGGATCACCACGGTGTCAAATTTCGCAACACATCGCGCTTGGTTGGCGGCGTCGACATCCAGACGCTTATGGCAGAGGAACTCACGGAAATCGTGCTGCCGCTCCTACGCCTTGGGTGCACAAAACGCCATCCAATCGCCTGGGCTTCCTCTAGTTCCGCTCTAAGAAATGTTTACGCCATTTCAGATGACGACGACGATGCCATCGACGCTTTGAGACGCAAATCTGGCGTCATTGTCAGTCGGCTACGTCAGCGGATGAATGACGCGACACCGGACGCGGATGAAGTCGACGCTGTGGTTCGGTGGTTGGTGGGCGAGATCGGCGAAGAGCGCATCCGGCAGTCAGTTCAATCCTACAAACGTGACGCCGATTTCCACCGCGTTTTGTCGGCACTGGTAGACCTTCTTTCAGAAGCTGCCGAGTCTACAGCGAATTGGCAAACACTACTGGATGACGTCGAGGGAGTTGACCAGGTTCCGCTGTTGACCGTTCACAAAAGCAAAGGACTTGAGTTCCACACGGTCATCTTTCACGGTCTAGACAAGGGTGCCTGGGGTTCCCTGATGCCGGATGCTGCAGAAGAACTGAAGACCTTCTTCGTGGCACTTACACGGGCAAAGCAACGTGTCTTTTTTACAAGCTGTTCCGGCCGCGGCGCGCGGGTTGACTGGATAGAAGACCTACTCGGCGACGGCGTGAGAGCTATCCACCGATGATGCAGCTGCCGTAAAAGGGCTCGTTCTTCCAAGCCACTCCATTTCGCATGACCAAGTTTTCATTCGTGCCGATCCTGGGAGAATTGATGTCTGTTGCGTGAGGGCTCCAGGACCACGGTAGCGGCGGACGTCACAGACCCTACGTCGAGCTAGGACGATGTCTCTATCCCGAGGTGCGGATGGTCAGTTGCAGGCCACTACACCCTCTTTGCTCGCTTTGGCTGCCAGCATCTGAGGTTGTGCCTTTTGGAGTTTCGCGTGCACCGTTTGTTAACTTTGACCGGCGACGTTCCGAGGCCAACCGACGAGATATCGCTCGCGCTGGAGGCTCCATTGTTCCTCATTGATACGAACATCCTCTCCGATGCCAAGAAATCGACCAAGCATTCGGTGCTGTGTCGCTGGCTTAGACAGCAAGACTCGATCGCCATACCGTTCTCGGCATTCCTGGAAATTGAACAGGGTATTGCCGCGATAGAACAAACAAGGCCGGGGAAGGCAGAGGAACTGAATGCCTGGATGAACACCCTGCTCGCGTCCGATTACGAATATCCGGCGATGACGCCCGAAGTCGCAAGGGTACTGGCGAGACTATACAACTGCAGGCCGCTCAAAAATCTCTGGTGCCAAGAGCCGCAATCGAAGAAAAAGCCCGGACAAGACCTTGCAATCGCGGCCGTCGCCATCGTCTATAATCTACCGATAGCGACCTTGAACGGTCGGGATTTCATCCTGATCGATCAATATTTTGAACTCCCTGGAGTTTATAATCCGGTGTTCAACCTTTGGCTCGTTCCGGCGGAAAGAGATTGCCATGAGGGACTGACAGCCAAGGCATGTGTTGCATGATTTGGGGTCGGCCTGAACTGGCAATCTATTAAATTACGGGCCGGCGCTTCCAACCGGCCACGGATGAGGTGATGAGATTTTCAACGGCAAAAATTATGGATTTTGCGACTGTGTCTTCTGAAGTTCCGGGCATACACGCAAAGCGTCAGCGGCAGCACCAGCCATATTTTTCGCGTCAAATCTGGCTGTGAATGTCGTCATGTCGTCGGCCCTGATCTTGAATAAAACATCGTCGTTGCCGCCTTCTGCGACATCGCGCATGAAGTTGATTTCATCTGGCGACATTAGACCAAACCCGACGTAGCCATTACCGTAAAACTGCAAAGCGGTTATCGACTTGGCTACCCGCTTTCCAACTCGATACTGAACCTCCGCACTTTTCTGGCCGCCATATGCATGCTTGGTCAAAACAGAGACGAGTATGCTCTGGTCCGTGCAGGTAACCGAAAGGTGGATGGGATAGATGTTTCCAGTCGCATCAGTGGCAGTTATTCGGGATACAAGGCTAACCTTGTCATTGAAGTCGTCGGTTTTCTTTTCAAATGTCATGATGTTTTCGAAACATGCATCATTATCCCAATCGCCACCCCCCTGAATGGCTTTTGTCCCGTCTTTGAGGCATTGAGTCAGTCCATCGAGACGGATTTTTTGGTGTTTTGCTTCCAAGTTATCGACTACATCGTTCGCAGCGAAGGCGGGCAGCGAGAAGCCTATAAATAAGAGTGCTAGTATCGATCTCATTATAACCTCAAAAATTACGTACCATTTCAGCGAGCAAAACCGCTTTTAAACGAACCAGAGGATCTTTGAATAGACTATCTGCGCTATCCTGAAGAGGTCGGGCGCTGTCACTGCAACACCGTAGACGTACACGGGCAGGACCAGAAGCGCGACCGCGCTGACCGGGAGTCCAAAGATAAAACACAAAAACCTTACCTGCAGTTTCGCCGTGCGCGGGTTATATTTCACGCCATCGCGGTTACGCTTGCGAGAGAGAAAGCGCTTGTAGAACCCGGCGTAATGTCTAGGCCAGCCTGCACCATAAAGGTTTAGCGCTACCAACAAAGCTGACACCCCGAATACCACTGCCAGGCCGCAGAAGGCACCGTTGAGCAAGTACTGTTCTTTGAGATCGATGCTGATGCCAGCAATGGAAATTTTGCGGTCCGCATTGTCTATGATGCTAAAGACCGCCGCCACCACCGAAAATAGAAGAGCTTTCTTACCCTCCTTCTCAAATTCTGCCTCTAGAGCAGTGGAGAGCGCGGCGTTTCTTTTTGATCTGTACACTTTGCGTCTCCTGCCCTTATCTCTGATCGTATTGGTTGTTATCCAGCTTGCAGCCTTGTTTCCACTGAATTTCAAGAAACGGGATGGACCGGTGCAGTTACCGGGAACGGAAGCTTTGACCTCAATTGGCCACTGACGCCGCGGCGACGGCCGCCACATCAGTGATCCCGCAGGCACGCTTCCGAGGCTGAGGGGCGTAGGATGTGACTGATTCAGGAGACCGCTGAAGCATTGACGGCAAGAATGCGCCAATAGCGGCCATCAGGAGTGTTCGTTAACGGAGCTGAACTCAACGAATTCATGGAGTTTGCCCCCTTGCTCAACCCAGGCTGCGTTCGTTCAATGTGGGATCGCCCCGCTGTTTCACGGTCGCAATGGGATTTTGCCGTTATGTGATAAAAGGTAAAAATACGCTTCACGGTGGCCAGGCGACGCTATATCGACGCACATTATGATCGCCATTGTTTTTCAGGCAGATTATCTATCTCCTTAGGAGCTTATTCATGCGTTATACGACCTCGGCCAAAATGTTTGCGGCCGGAACTGCCCTGTTTCTTTTCACTTCTCCTGCGCTGGCGCTCGATGCCAATGATCTCGTCAGAAAGCTCAATGCAGCTCTAAATCTCCAGACTGGAAATGGGCTCTCTGCAGGCTCCGTCACCGTAGACGGATCTGACGTGACGCTTGCCAATAGCCGCCTCGAACTCGGCGAAGGCGCGGGTAGCCTGCCTCTGGGCACGATCGAACTGGAAGGTGTCGAGGAAAGTGCAGGCTCATATACCGTCGAGACCATGTCTTTTGCGGACATCGAATACACCCAAGACAATGCCGCTGTGACAGCATCCGACCTTTCTATTTCTGGCATTCGCATTCCTGCCGATCCGAACGGCAACACAGTCGATGCCCTTCTGCTCTTCAAGGAAGCAAACGGTGGCCGCCTGGAGGTCAAGGGCAATGATGAGAGCACGCTGACGATCGCTTCGTCCAGGATAACAACCGAGCTTGCCGATGACGAGAGCTCGATGAAATTCGAGATGCATGTTGAAGATATCAAAGGGGATCTTCGAACCACAAAAGATGCCGGTTCGCGCCGGATAGCAGAAGATCTCGGGCTCGACGACATTCATGGAAAAGTCAGCATGGTAGCCGCCTGGGATCTGGAGCCGGGCACTTTCGCAGTTCAGGAATTTGCCATCGACTTTGCCGATATCGGCCGCCTTGACACGACATTCAGTATTACTGGCTACACACTGGACTTCCTTCAATCCACCAACAAACTTGTAAAAGTCTTGGAAGACAGCGACAACCCGCAAGAAGCAGAGCAGTCAGCGGACAGCATCGCCTTCGAGCTTCTGCAGCAGGTCAACTTCAACAGCGCACAGATCCGCTTCGAAGACGCTGGCATCACCAGAAAGGCCCTCGATGTCATCGCCAAGAAGGACGGCAAGACGGGGGACGACATGGCGCAGATGATCAAGGTCATCGCGCCGATGATGCTGGCTCGCTTTAATATTCCGAACCTCCAGAAATCTTCCGAGGCGCTGAACACCTATCTTGATGATCCGAGTAGCCTGACGATCAGCGCAAAGCCGCAAAGCCCAGTTCACTTTTCGACGATCATGGACGCCGCCATGAATGCTCCGAACACGATCCCGCACGTTCTCGGCGTCGCCGTGACCGCAAACGACTAAGGGGCAGATTCTTACCCAGTTAAGCAGCCCGGCAGGTGACTGTCGGGCTGCTCTGGTGTTTCAATGCGCGCTGATGCGCTGAGGGGCGCGCGTTTCTCGTGGTGCAAGGCGAACGCCATGCACGGAAGACCGCAGCAAGGGTGCGGTTCAGGCTGAGGGCGAACTGATTCTGTAAGCCTGCGCGCGGCTATGCCAAGGGAATTCTCGTGATTTTTTTGTGCCGAAAAGCCCTGATTTGCGTGGCTATTCTTCGCCCTACCAACCTTCAGTTCATTCGGTGCAGCCTGCATTGGCTGCTTCGGGCCGATTTCAGTCGAGGCGGCTTCGCGGCAACCAACCGGAAGTGTTGCCCCTTCTCCATTCTATCGCGTCGCCCGGCTGGGTTGTCGCTACGGCTGAAAGCAATATGTAGACCCAGACTATGATGGAGGCCGCATGACAACGATAGACAATCATGATGCTTACATAGCCGTCGCGCCGCAGGAATTTCGCGCGTCGTTGACCCGATTGCGAGAGAAGTTGTCTCAGACGCTCCCGGACGCCGTAGAAGTCATCAAGTACAATTTACCCGGTTTCCAGATCGAACACACGATCATCGCGGGTTATGCCGCCTTCAGCAAACAGTGTGGTCTCTATGTCGATCCCGCCGCAATCGCCGCGCATGCCGAAGAGATCGTGTCGTTGAAACTCAAGGCAACCAAGACCAGTGTGACGTTCTCGGTGAATAGACCCATATCCGATGAACTCGTCGAGAAACTGGCACTGAGTTCTCGGCGCGAAAAGGGTTTCTAGCGGCTGCCTTACTCCGCGCGAAATGTCCGCAATGGGCCGACTGCCGTCTTCTGCTTCGCGCCGAGTGAGAGAAGGGACCGGTCTTCCGTCAGGAGGTTGTGCATTACGCGGTGAAAGCAGGTTGGATGGCTAATAGACCCCCGATGCGACTAATCTCTGCCGCGTTAGACCGGCAAGCTCGTCTCACCACCAAAATACAGTATCGAGTTTTAAGCTGGTTTTAAGCATGATCAACATGAAAGATAGCTATTCAAAGGTGCTTGCCTACATTGGCTAATTACCTGTTGTTGCGCCTGCGGACAGATTATCTGATAAAAATAGGTTGCGGGGAAAAGTAAGCATGTTTCATAATTGCAGTAAGTGCGATGCCGCCATGGAAGAGGGATTTTTGCTTGAGAAAGGTGACCTCGGTGCTCTTTCGGCAGAGGCTTGGGTAGCTGGCCAGCCCGTAAAAAGCTTGATTTCTGGACTCAGTCTCAAGGAAAAAGTCGTCTATACGGTGACGTCGTTTCGCTGCACAGCATGCGGTTATCTTGAGTCGTATGCTCCATCAAAGTAGTCCGTTGAGAGTTCCTCAGAAAATTCATGATGATCTGCGATCCGGCTGATCCGCGTCATAATCGATGCGAATGTTGAAAGGCTTCGGGCGACGCTATCGTCCCCTCCGGGGAGGCAGTCGCCCATTTCGACTAATCCAAGTGAAGAAGCCACCGCAAGCGTCTGAGTTTCTAGAGGCAACCATCGCGATCGCGGTGGCCTCTAATGACTGGTTTGGGCCGACTACCGCCATGACGTCGAAGCGCCAACAGCGGTCATCGCTATCCGACTTGATTCAAGCTGAAGAAGACGATGCTAACGCAGTGTCGGCCAAATGATCGTCACGTGCGACAAGATTGCGGCGATTAAGCCAACCGTGTCCCCAGTCTCGCAACCCGAGCAGTATTGGTGCGAGTGTCCTGCCTTCGTCGGTAATCGAATATTCTACCTTGGGCGGGATGACCGCGAATACCTTCCGTTCCACGAGCCCATCATCTTCAAGCTCCCGAAGCTGTTTGATGAGAAGCCGCTGCGAGCAGTTGCCAAGCTCTCTCTTCAGCGCGTTGAAGCGCAAGGTCCCCTTCAGCAGGTGGTAAAGGATCATGCCCTTCCACTTGCCGCTAATGAGGTTGAGTGCCGCGTACATCGTGCAGCCGGGCACCTCATCGTAGTCCCTATCTTTGTTCATCTCGATTTCCATGACGGTATACTTTTGGACACTATGTGCCTTTGATTACCGTATTTTCATTTTCGTCTCCAGTTGCGAATTGCATCTGATCAGCGCCCCGTCCCGAGGCGTGTTGGAAGAGATGCAAGGAGTTTGCAGCATGACGAGAGTTGTACGGTTTCATGAATACGGCGAGCCTGACGTTCTTCGGATCGACGACATCGAAGTACCAGCCCCGGGGAATGACGAGGTCCAGATCGCAGTCAAGGCCATCGGTCTCAACCGTGCTGAAGTCATGTTTCGCCGCCACGCATATCTGCAGGAAGCAGAGTTTCCCTCAATGCTCGGATATGAGGCTGCAGGCAATATCGCAGCGGTGGGAAGCGGTGTTGAGTGCTTTGCCGAAGGTGATGCGGTGAGCGTCATCCCAACTCTGGACATGGCTCGATGGGGAACTTATGGCGAACTCGTCAACATCCCGGCCCGACATGTCGTCAAGCACCCGGAAAACCTGTCGTTCGAACAGGCTGCCGCGTCATGGATGCAATACGTCACTGCATGGGGCGCGCTGATCGAACAGGCGAAGCTATCCGCAGGCGAGTTCGTGATCATCTCTGCAGCATCAAGCAGTGTCGGCATTGCTGCAATCCAGGTTGCTCGCAGCGTTGGCGCGACCGTAATCGCAACGACCCGCACGAACGCCAAGGCGAAGGCTTTGACCGAAGCGGGAGCGCATCATGTCATTGCGACGTCAGAGGAAGACCTGTCAGTGCGCGTGATGGAGATCACCAGCGACAAGGGAGCGCGTGTCGTCTTTGATCCGATCGGAGGTCCGGCAATCGCGCAGCTCGCAGCCTGCATGGCAGTCGGCGGTATCCTGCTGGAATACGGCGCGCTGAGCTCGGACGAAGGTCCGTTCCCCCAATTCGCCATCCTCGGCAAGAGCCTGACACTGAAAGGCTACCTCTACACAGAGATTGTGTCGGACGACGCAATCCTTGCTCGTGCAAAGACTTTCATCAATGACGGGCTTCGATCTGGGACACTCGATCCGCTGATCTCGCGTAAGTTCGCCTTTGACGATATCCAAGAAGCGACGCGCTTCTTGGAGAGTAATAAGCAAATCGGCAAAATCGTCGTTTCGATCTAGTCATCTGAAGCGATCACGGTCTTGGCAATTCTCCTGAATAGCCAAGACCATTTGGACCGGACAATGACCGCTTAGGGCCGAGCAGGGACAAACCGTGATATCATCGGCCTTCCCGATACGGGCGACGAGGTGGGAGGAGCGGCAGGGGCTTTGTCATGGACATTTTGCTGCGTACCCGACGTCCTTGGAATAAGGGAATTTTGGTTGGTCAGAAACGACCGCTTCAGCCTAAGAACGTTTGGTCTATCCGCGTTCGACTTGAAATGAGCGGGGCGCACCGAGAATTGGCGCTGTTCAATCTCGCCATCGACAGCAAGCTCCGCGCCTGCGATCTCGTCAGGCTTCGGGTCGAGGACTTGTGGTCCGGTAGTTCGATCAGGGACCGCGCCACCATCATCCAGAAGAAAACTAAGCGGCCCGTGCAATTTGAGGTCACCGAGCAGACGAAGAATGCGCTCGCCGCCTGGCTTCCTTTCGTTCGAAGAAATGCTGGCAGCTATCTGTTTCCCAGTCGCAGAAAAACATCGCGGCATATATCGACAAGGCAGTACGCTCGGATCGTCCATCGATGGGTGGCTTCCGTCGGGCTGGAAGCCAGCGCATACGGCACCCACTCAATGAGGAGAACGAAGGCAGCACTGATATACAAGAAAACCGGCAATCTCCGGGCTGTCCAGATTCTGCTTGGTCACACAAAGCTCGAAAGCACCGTCCGGTACCTTGGCGTGGAGGTGGACGACGCGCTCAGGATCGCTGAGCAGATCGAGCTATAAGTGTAACGACCATCGGCAGTAGCCGGTGGTCTCCCTCGCGCCAACAGCAGTCGTTGCGTATGTAACGCTTCTATTACCCGTTGGGGCGCGACTTTTTAGCAAATGATAGTAGCACATTCGCCTACGGTCACCAACGAGCTACCACACAGGGCCTGTTGAGCTCAATGGCGGTCGTTATTGGTAATTTCAATCCAAGCCCAGCGCCAGTTGCTCGCTTGCGGTCTCTTGGGAAACCTTATCGAGGGAGCTGATTGTTGCCCCGAGAAGCCTGATCTGTCGGTCGACAGGAAACATGGCTATCAGAATGTCGTCCGCGCATCGGTGCACTTCCTGAAGCGAACCGAAGGCGCGCGTCGATGTGAAGCTGCGAGTAACGTGCGTAAAATCCGCAAACTTCAGCTTGACCGAGAGCGTGCGGCCATTGCGTCCCTCTTCGGATAAATCGGTCCAAACGCAATCGATGATCGGGCGGATTTGCGCGCTGGCATCCTCAAAGCTGGATATAATGTTGGGCAATGTGCTCTCACGTCCAAACGACTTGCGAACCCGGTCGTGGACGACAGGTCGCTGATCGATGCCTCGGCCAAGCCAAAAATAGAGATGCCCTAGTTTGCCGAATGTCGATGTCAAGGTCGAGAGGCTGGCGGCCCGAAGATCGGCACCTGTTTTGATGCCGAGCGCCACCATCTTCGATGCCGTGGCCTCACCGATCCCATGGAACTTGTCGATCGCGAGAGACGTCACAAATTCTGGACCCCGCGCTGGCGGTATGACGAACTGTCCGTTCGGTTTCCCTTTTCCCGTCGCCATCTTGGCGAGGAACTTGTTGTAGCTGACCCCCGCCGAAGACGGCAGGCCAAGCCTCTCCTGGATTTTGTTCCGGATATCCGTCGCGATCTCTGTCGCTGAGGTCATGGCGGTGCGGTGGACGGTGACATCCAGCCATGCTTCATCGAGAAACAGCGGTTCGATGACCGCAGTGTATTCAGCGAAAATCGCGTGTATCTCAGCAGATACCTTTTCATAGACCTCCAGCCGTGGCTCGACGAAGACGATGTCTGGGCACAATTTGACAGCTTCGCTGGCAAACATACCACCCTTGACGCCAAAGCTGCGCGCTTCGTAGCTCGCAGCCGCTACGATACTATGGAGACGAGGTCCCCCGACATAGATTGGCCTGCCTTTCAGTTCAGGCCGATCCCGTTGTTCGACGGATGCGAAGAAGGCGTCCATGTCGACATGGATGATCTTCCTGGCGAACGCCCCCTCCGGTATTTCGATGTCTTCGGACTCTTTGACGCTGGATACCAAGGCTTTCATGCTCTGACGGCCTTGAGGAACAGTTCGCAAGCTGCGCGAGCTTGCAGCGCAACCGTTTCTGCTGACGGTGGGCTTCTCAGGCCCAGAATAATCTCGAAATAATCGTTTCCCCTTACCAGACCGAGGAACTGGCTTGCCGCCTCCCTTGGGTCTCCGATGACGATTTCACCGCGGTCGTGAGCCCTCTTGAGAACATCAGTCAGCCATGTCAGTCCACGCTCCGGCCCCATCTCATTGAAGATGGCCGCAAGCGCGGGAATACGAGGAAGCTCTCCAACAGCAACCCGGAAGGCGGCGATGGCACGCGGCTGTGCCAGAAGGGCCAGAAGCTTCTCGGCGAACGAGGTCAGTGCCGACGACAGGTTCGACGTGTCCGTCGTCCCCGGCTCAAGACCGTCGAACATGCTCCGGGCGTTCTCCCTGAGAAGCGCTTCGAACAATCCCTGCTTGTTGCCGAAGAAGGCATAGATCGTCCTCTTCGAACCTCCGGCGCGAGCGATGATGTCGTCAACACTCGTGTCTGCGTAACCGTGTTTGAAAAACAGTTCGGCTGCCGCATCAAGAAGTGCTTTTCGACGTGGGTCTTCTTCCGGAATCATGCGCCTCGCTTTGCCACTTCACAATTCTCTTGCCTGGTAATCATTATTACCATATCAGTCCGGACGATAGCGGTAATATCCGTTACCAAGAAATATTTGGCTAGAGATTGAATGTCACCCGAGAAATCCAGTAGCGCGCCGACGCCCAGTGCCCCGCAAGCTGCAAGCTCGCAACCTCCCAAACCGCCCGGTCCGCCAACCAGTGTACCACTGAAGATCGGCGTGGCGCTTTTTGGCATCTGGCTGTCCGCCATGATGGCTGGACTTAACAGCAGGCTGAGCGGCCTTGCGCTCGCGGACGTTCGCGGAGCCTACGGATTTGGCAATGACGAGGCGTCCTGGATCAACGTCTGCTATTCGGCGGGCGAACTGCTGGTCATGCCTTTCGCAACCTGGTTCGCGATCACCTTCACGGTTCGCCGTTTCTATCTGGTCATGCTTTGGGCGACGGCCGTCATCGCGGCGATTGCGCCGTTCGTCGTCAATCTGCCGCTGCTTGTTGCTCTGCGAACTTTGCAGGGGATCACCGCGGGTGCTCTCGTTCCACTTCTGATGATGATGGCGCTGCGCTTTCTACCGACGTCCATCCGCCTGCACGGTCTGGCACTTTATGCTCTCACGGCGACTTTTTCGCCAAACATCGCCATCTGGATCGCCGGGTACTGGCTCGACACCCTGGAAAGCGTAAACTGGGTCTCGTGGCAATTCGTGCCGACAGCGGTCATCTGCACGGGTCTCGTGGGGTGGGGGCTGCCGAAGGAAGCCGTCGCCTGGCAGCGTTTTGGTGGCATCAACTGGTTCGGGATCGCAACCGGCGTGCCTGGACTGTTCCTCCTCGGCATAGCGCTCGGTCAAGGCAATCGTCTGGACTGGTTCAACTCTCCGATGATCAATTTCAGCCTCGTCGCCGGAGCGATGTTCCTCGCCGCGTACATTAAGTCCGAATGGAACCATCCGGCTCCGTTCATCCGGTTCCAGTTGATGGGGCGTCGCAACATCCAGGTCGCGTTCACCTGTTTCGTGCTGATCCTCGTTGTGTTCTCTTCCGGCGCTTCCGTGCCCATGAGCTTTCTTGCCTCTGTTCAGGGCTACCGTGCCCTACAAAGCGCGCCGCTCGGTCTCATCATCGGCGTGCCGCAGTTGCTGCTCGGATCGCTGGTCGCACTCCTTCTGTATCGCAAATGGGTGGATGCCCGTGCGACCTTCGCTATTGGCATGCTGGTTGTCGCGGTTGCCTGTTTTTTCGGGATGCGGGTCGATCCGACATGGACATGGCACGAGTTTGTGTTGCTTCAGGTAATGCAGGCAATCGGGCAGCCTTTGACCGTCGTATCGATGCTATTCCTGTCGACAAGTGTCGTACAGCCGATGGAAGGTCCGTTCATCGCCGGGCTCGTCAACACTTTGCGTGTGCTCGGCACCATTGTCGGTGCGGCGCTCGTTGGCCGAATTGAACTTTTGCGCGGTCATTTCCATTCGTCGGTGATCGTCGATCGGTACGGTGCGATCGCGGGCACTCTCCCGCATGAAGCTCCGGCCGCCTCCCTGGCGCGCTCTGTAGCGGTGCAAGTCTCGGCACTCACCACATCGGACATCTATGCAGTGCTTGGAAGCGTCGCGGTCGTGATCGCCTCTGCGGCCGTGCTGTTCAAACGCGTTCCGGCACCAACCATTTCTGCACCTCCAACTCCAAAGGCAGTCTCTAACTAATGCGGAATTATCTGATCTTCGGTGGCCTCGTCGCGGTAGCGGCCGCGGCTGGCTTCTATTTCAACCAGCCGGAGTCGAATGCCGCCGTGCAGTCGACCAACGATGCCCGGCTCGTCGCCGATTATACAAATGTCGCCTCCCAGGCGAGCGGCACCATCGAACAGGTGCTGACCCACGAGAACCGTGAGGTCGCTAAGGGTGATTTGTTGGTGGTGCTCGACGACCGCGATCAGCGAATTGCGGTGGAAACATCGCAGGCGGCTGTTGCGGCGGCTCAGGCTCGGCTGAAAACGCTAGAAGGAACAAAGGCCGTTCAGACGGCAACGATCGCACAGCAGGAAGCTGCCGTCGCGTCGGCGAAAGCGACGCAGGCGTTTGCACAAACGGACGAAGCGAGAAGCCGACAGCTTGTCGAACGACGGTCCGCAGCTCAAAAAGTTCTCGATCAGGCCGTTTCCAATCTGGCCGGCGCGGAAGCTTCGGTCCTTGGGGCCGACGCGTCTCTGGAAGCTGCACGCAGCAATCTGGAAGTCCTGCAAGGACAGATCGAGGAAGCCGTCGCGGCCATCGCGCAAGCTGAAGCTTCCCTCAAGAACGCCCGTCTCGCATTGTCGCACACAAAGATCAGCGCTCCGGTTTCCGGTACTGTCGGTCAGTTCAATGCCCGGGTCGGCAATTACGCGACACCCGGCCAGATCATGCTTTCGATCGTTCCGCTCGATCAAATCTACGTCGAGGCCAACTTCCGCGAAACCCAGCTTGCACATATTGCGGCGGGACAAATGGTCGAGATCACAGTCGACGCGCTTCCCGGCCACAGCTTCGCGGGCAAGGTCGATAGCATCGGCCCCGCCAGCGGCGCGATCTACAGCAGCATCGCACCACAGAATGCGACCGGCAATTTTACGAAGGTCGCTCAACGCCTGCCCGTGCGCATTGCGCTCGATCCGGATCAGCAAGGTCTTGGACTGATGCGCGCCGGCATGTCGGTACTTCCCTACATCACGACCACGAAATGACAGGAGGTGATCTATCCATGTCCGCCGAAATCTCTCAACGCCGAAGCTCGGTCGCGCCATATGAAGCCGAGCAAATCACATTCTACACGCAAGCCGGACGCCTCCATGGCCATGTTGCGCTCCCTCAGTGGCTGTTTGCAGAACTGGGAAGGCAGGGGTTCAAAGGCGCGACCATGACCGGTGGCCTCGTTGGTGAAGGCCACGACGGCATCATCCATACTGTGACCTGGCTCGATGACGTCGAGCAACCGGTGCAAATCACCGCCGTTGCAGCGTCGGCCCAAATCGATCATCTGCTCGCAAGCCTTGAACAACATCATCTCGGTGTTTTCTATATCCGCCTTCCGGTTACCGCTGGAGTAATCTGAACTCGGTCGCCATTGTTCGAGGAGAAGGACTGCCGGCACCTGGCTTCTTCGGAGAACAACGACGCGCGCTGCAAGCCGACATCTTCGGAGAGCACGGAAACGTCAATGATAGCGATAAGACCTAACCACCCAGGTTCGCTGGCCTTAGGCACGGCACAGCCGAGAAATCTGATTTTGTTCAGTGAACGCGATGCCTGCATTCGATACCTGACAAGCCCAAGGTTAGTCGGCGTCCCGCGCGGCATCGTCGCAATGCCCGGCGCAACCATCAACCGATTACGCGCGACGAACCCTACGCTCCCGCCTTGTGTCGCAGCCGAAGGGATCGATCCGGATCGGTTCGACATCCTTTGGCTTCCCGATGGTCTTGGCAATCCCGACCGGCAAGATTTTAACCCGACCGTAGTAAAGATCGTCAGGCACTTTCTGCTCTCGGGAAAGCGCATCAGTTTCGCTGAGAGTCTATGTGGGCCGAGTAGCGACACAGGAATATCATCGGCTTGACCAATCCACGTCAGAGCCGGCACGGATACGGGTGTGAGGCATCGGCTAGCATAAAAAATCGTGCGTGGACGAATGACCGGTTTGGGCCGCAAGCGGAACTGACGACCCCGAGAGGCGTCGTCACGACCAGCGATTGCTGATCTCTTCCAGCAATCGTACATAAGCGGCCTGTCCTCTCCGGTAAGCGTCGAGGCGAAAGAACTCGTTCGGCGCATGCAGGTTTTCGTCGTCATGGGAGAAGCCGAACATCACCGAGTGGACGCCGAGCGCCTTTTGGAGCGTGGTCATAACGGGAATGGAACCGCCAAGACGAGTGAGGTAGGGTGAGCGACCATAGACCTCCGTGAGAACGTCTCTGGCGATCGCCGTCGCCTCGTGGTCGGCCGGGACGAGGAACGCTTCCGAGTTACCAGGATGTGCGATGACTTCAGCCGTGACGCCAGGTGGACAATGCGTCTCAACATGACGCTGTACCACGCGCGCCACCGCATCAGGAGTTTGGTCTGCAACGATCCGGCAGGTGATCTTGGCCTGCGCCTCCGCAGGCAGAACAGTCTTGGAACCTGTCCCCTGCCATCCGCTGGTCAGGCCGTTGACGTCGAGTGTCGGGCGCGCCCAAAGGCGTTCGCGAGTCGAGAAGCCTGGTTCGCCGAATGTCGACAGCGCGCCGCTTTCCGCCAGGTATGCCTGCTCGTCATAGGGAACCAGTGCAATGGCCGCGCGTACTTCGTCAGATAGTGGAATGACGTCGTCATAGAACCCGTCGATCGTGATCCTGCCGTCCGATGACTTCATCGATGCAAGCAGGTGCGCCAGCGCCATTGCAGGATTGGCGATGCCGCCGCCGTGAAGGCCGGAATGCTGGTCTGATCGTGGGCCTCTCACGACGATCTCGATCTTGACGATGCCCTTCAGTGCGTCAACAATCTGCGGTTGGTCAGGAGCCCACTGAAGCCCGTCTGCCGAGAAGATCATGTCAGCTTTCAGCCTGTCCGCGTTTGCGGCCACGAATGGTGGAAGGTCAGGGGAACCGATTTCCTCCTGACCTTCGAAGAAGAACTTGACGTTGACCGGCAGCGAACCGCTGGTCTTCAGAAGCGCCTCCACCGCAAGGATCGGCGTTAGCATGCTCCCCTTGTCGTCGGACGCACCTCGGCCATAGACGCAGCCGTAGCGGACTTCGGGTTCGAACGGTGGCGACTGCCACTGGTCGAAGGGCTCGCCCGGCTGAACATCGAAATGTCCATAGATCAGCGCCGTCGGCTTGTCGGGGCCAGCATGCATCCACTGACCGAAGACGACAGGATGGCCCTCGGTCGGCATGACCTCAACGTCGTCGAGACCGGCGGCGCGGATACGCGCAGCCACCCACTGCGCAGCGGCATCTACGTCTGAACGGTTGTCCGGCTTCGCCGATACCGACGGGATACGAATGAACTCGATCAGTTCGCTGACGAAACGTTGCTGTTCGTGATCAAGATACCCCTGCCAATCCATTTTCGCTCTAACCATTTCCTGATGTACGTTCGAACTCACGACGGGAGTTCGCACAGGGCGTCGAGGCATGCAAGAGAGCGCCTTTTGTCCAGTTGGAGCAAAATCGAGCTTACAGTGCTAAAGGCTAATCAGATCGCTCTACCCAGACACTCCAGACGGCAGGTATTCGTCGTGCGATGTCGTCTGTGGCGCAAGAGCAATCCGGCACACGACGCGGCGGTCCGCGAGGAACTTGTTAGAGAGCTGATCTCGGCGAGACGCGCGGTCCGCGCTTCCAAAGGTGATCAGGCGAAGACCGCCGAGGCCCGCGGCAGAGTGGATGCCGCGAAAGTGTCGCTTGGTGAGCGCGGGCCTGTCTGGTGGATGATGGAGATCCCGATCTCAACAGGCATTTGGCGAAGAACACCCCATACGCCAACTGGTTCGATCGCCTATGACCACGATCCGATCAGCTGGAATTTGAGTCAGTCGGTCTAGGCTTCTTCGCTGTCTGAGCGGTCCCGCGCCAACCTCAGTTCACGCAGCCGCTCTGTCTTCTTTTCCCGAGCAATAGCCTCCGAGTCGATTATCTCGTAGGCGATCCGGTCCGTCTCTTCGCGTTTCGCTATCCTGTCGGCCAATGCCATGCGATCTCTCCTCATGCCGCCAGTTGAATTACCTAGTGCTACCTCCGCCCATGAAAACGCTTCGTACGATACCGTTCGATTGATAAGCCCGCGCCATGGCTCTTTCAGGCGAACTACATCGTGGTCGCACGGTTGATAAAGTCCACTAACGGGCGCGCCGCAGCGAATGACCTAACGACCTCCGCAATGGCCTCGTTCGACTGCATAAGCTGGTCCGAATGTCCACGACACGCGCCGAAAGCCCTGAGATTGAGTGAATCCATGGCATCGTGATTCTTGATGAAGAGAGCTGGCGGAACTGCCGATTTGCCGTCAGTGAGGCCGCGCGGAAAGAACGTTCGGAAAACTGGACCTTCGACTATCTCCCTCCAACGTCCGGTATCCGTCATCATCTGCTGGCGCAGAAGCCGCGAAAACCGCGTGGTCGGTGTACGTGAGCCTCCTCCGCTGTAGCACCCGCTCGGCTGCACATGAAAGAAGTAGGTCGCGATAGCGTTTGGATCGTTGGCCACGCGCACAGAGAGAGCCACGTGACTTTTGCGAATCTGCGTGCCTACTGTGCGGCCGAAATATTTTTCGATGGCTGGGTTGGCTATCGCTATCCGGCCGTCGACTGAGCTCGCCTCGTTCATCAGAGACCTGACGAATTCCTTGAGGCCTGCCTTCGCTCGGTCAAACTCGGTCCGATGGTCGTCAAGCCAATCTCTTGACGGATGGCGCGCGGCGTCGTGGAGAAATTTCATGGTCTCTTTGTCGATCATTTTCTGTCCTGAGAGGCTTGTTCGTCGGGCACGACAACGCCGGTCACTGGAAGTTTCGGCTCTTTACCTTGAGCGTGTCGATGTGGAGATCCGGCACGAACATATCGCGCACTTTGTTTGGCGCTGGCCGATCTCTCGCATCACCGCCCCCCGGCGATCCGTGAGCGAACTCGTCCCCTCGCCCGCTGGGATTCTTGAATTCGGCATCGCGATCAGCCAGGGCGGACAGATCGCCGGACAGGTCAGCGAGCTGCCTCGCGATGAGATGGACGACGTCCCCTTCTCTTTGGATCTTGCCTTGGATCGCCATCATGCTCGCTCCGAGGACGACCCGCCGCCTCTTCTCGAACAAGCTCGGCCAAACAACGATGTTGGCGATGCCTGTTTCATCCTCCACGGTGATGAACATCACCCCCTTCGCACTGCCGGGCTTCTGTCGGACGAGCACAAGCCCGGCAACGCACAGCCAGCTCTTGTCGCGGGCGTTCATGGCCTCGGCGCAGCTCACGATCCGACGGGCGACCAGATCTCGCCGAAGGAATGATATGGGATGGTCTCGAAGAGTAAGGCCCACATGAGCATAATCCTGGACGACGTTGTGCCCCTCTGTCATCTGGCGGAGGGCAACTTCCGGCTCTTGCTGCTCGGCGATTGCCCTCTCCTCACGCGCCGCCGCGGCCACGAACAATGGCAGTGGCTCATCGCGCAGGGCCTTGATAGACCACAACGCATCCCGCCTTTCGAGACCAAATGCAGGCCGGAAGGCATCCGCCTCCGCCAACTGAACAAGGGCTTCCGACGGGACCTCCGACCGCCGCCAGACATCATCGACGGATTCGAACGGCCGTTCGATGCGGGCAACTACGATCCGCGCGGCATCGGCGGCCGCCAGTCCCGCAACCTGCCGCATGCCGAGCCGGATGGCATGACGGTCAGTTCCTTCGATTTCTTCGAGGGTGCAGTCCCATCTCGAATGCGCGACCGAGATCGGCCGAACCTCGACACCGTGCTTTCTGGCATCGCCGATAATCTGGGCGGGTGCATAAAATCCCATCGGCAACGAGTTCATGAGCGCCGCGGCGAAAGCATCCGGGTAATGACACTTGATGAAGCAGGACGCGTATGCGATCAGCGCGAAAGATGCGGCGTGCGACTCCGGGAAACCGTACGACCCGAATCCTTCCAACTGCTTGAACGTCCGCTCGGCAAATTCCCGGGTGTAGCCGTTGTTGACCATGCCATCGATCAGCTTGGTCTGGAACCGCGAGACCCCGCCCGTGAACTTGAAGGTGGCCATGCTCTTGCGGAGCTGGTCGGCTTCGCCTGCAGTGAATCCCGCGCAAACCATCGCGACCTTCATTGCAGATTCCTGAAACAGCGGCACTCCGAGGGTCTTGCCCAGAACTTCGCGCAGCTCCTCGGTAGGATACTCAACGGGCTCCTTGCCTTCGCGACGTCGAAGATAGGGATGCACCATGTCGCCTTGTATCGGACCAGGGCGCACGATCGCCACCTGCACCACTAAGTCGTAAAATGTCCGAGGTTTGAGCCTCGGTAGCATCGCCATTTGGGCGCGGCTTTCGACCTGGAAAGTGCCCAGAGTGTCCGCCCGCCGGATCATGGCATAGGTCGGCCCGTCCTCTTGCCTGACCCTCGCGAGATCGAGATCTTCGTGCTTGTGCTCCCGGATCAGATCGAAGGCGCGCTGCATGCACGAGAGCATGCCAAGCGCTAGAACATCGACCTTCATCATCTTTAACGCTTCAACATCGTCCTTATCCCATTCGATCACCTGCCGATCCTGCATCGCCGCCGGCTCGATTGGCACGAGGTCATCGAGACGGGAGCGGGTCAGCACGAAACCACCGACATGCTGGCCGAGGTGGCGGGGAGCACCCATGAGTTCGCGCGCAAGGCGCAATGTCATTACGAGACGGTAATCGTCGGGATTGAGGTTTAACTCACGGACGTTGCGCTCGGTGATCTCTTCAGACCAAGACCACAATCCCGATGACAGCGCCTTCGTAACATCCTCAGGAAGACCCATTGCCTTGCCGACATCCTTGATCGCGCCTTTCGCTCGATAACGGGTGACCGTGCAGACGAGCGCGGCCCGATCGCGACCATAGGTCTTGTATATCCATTGGATTACCTCTTCGCGCCTCTGGTGCTCGAAGTCGACATCGATGTCCGGCGGCTCGTTTCGTTCCTTCGATACGAAGCGCTCGAAGAGCAAATCGTTGGTTTCGGGGTCGATGCTGGTGATGCCGAGAATGTAGCAGATCGCGCTGTTGGCCGCGGATCCTCGCCCCTGACAGAGAATGCCCTGCGACCGAGCAAAACGAACGATGCTGTAGACCGTGAGGAAGTACGGTGCGTAATCCATCTCTTTGATCAGATCGAGTTCGTGACGGACGGAGCGGAGAACCTTCTGCGGCAGTCCCTCAGGATAGCGGTATGGAATGCATTCGCGAACGCACCGCTCCAGCGACTGTTGCGCACCCATACCGTCGATCAATGCTTCTTCCGGGTATTCGTATGTCAGCTCTTCAAGGCTAAATTTGCACTGCTCAACGATCTCCATAGTCCGCGCCAGGGCCTCCGGATAACGTGGAAATAAGCGTTCCATCTCTTCGGGGGGCTTGAGATACCTGTCGGCATGCCGCTCGCGGTCGAAACCCACGTCATCAATCGTCGTCCCCGTGCGGATGCACGTCACGATGTCCTGAAGTTGCCGACGTGAGGGGGCGTGGAAGAGAACGTCGTTCGTGACGACCGTCTTCAGCTTGAATTTGACCGACATGTTCGAAAGCTCATGGAGCCGCATCTGGTCATTTGGCCGCCGCCGAAGACAGAGAGAGACATACGCTCGCCTTCCGAAGATTTCGACCATCTTCCTCATCTGGACGGCGCAGACATCATCAGGGAGATCGGGAACCAGAATGCCGATCATTCCCTCCGCATAGAGTGCGACATCCTCCAAATGCAGAATGCAGTTGTTCTTGCCTCCCCTTCCCTTTCCGAGCGTGATCAGCCTTGTCAGTCGGGAATAGGCCGCCTTGTCAGTCGGATAGACCAAAACCGACATGCCGTCTTGGAGATCGAGACGGCATCCGACGACCAATCGCAGGCCCGTGTCCCGCGATGCCTCAAGCGCGCGGACTATTCCGGCCAAGGAGTTTCGGTCGACAACGCCGACGGACTCAATGCCAAGGTGTTTCGCTGTCTCGAAAAGCTCGAGAGCCGACGACGCTCCTCGGAGGAAACTGAAATGCGTAGTGACCTGAAGTTCAGCATACCTCATGCGAAAATCCCGTGCATGAACCATTTGTGCGAACCCGTATCGGGATCGACCCCGTCGCCAGATCGGAAAATCCAGAACCGTTCACCATCGTCATTCTCGATCACGAAATAGTCCCGCACGGCTTCCAGCTCGTTTGGTGTCCGCCACCATTCTCCGAAAACCCGCTCCGGCCCGTCGGCTCTCTTCACGCGATGACGCTTTCCGCGCCAGGTGATCGTGGCCGGCGGATAGTCTGGCATCATGGCGATCGCCTGGATCAGCTCCGGCCGCTGGAAAAGCCGAACTGGTCTCCGCCAATGGCTCACCCAAGATGCCTGCGTTTCTTCAGCAACGGCCGACACACGCTGGACGCTTCTTTCCGGGACATCCGATGCGAATGGCGCGACCCGGTACACCCTCTGGCCCCGGTTCGCGAAGGTATCGATCAGTGGGGTGAAATCAGCGGTTTCCTCCTCCACAAGGGATGATGTCTTTTGTTCCTGTGCAAGCGGTTCGGCTGATACCGCGATGAGAACGAGCTTCTCGATACCGAAGCCGGGTTCGATCTTCTCCGTGCGATCCTTGAACAACTTCGTAAGCCACGGGACGTCGCGTGCGGGCTTGGCGGTTCCAGCCCTGATCGCTTGAATGGTGTTATCGACCTTATGAACGATGAGATCCGTCCGCCGCGCGCCGAGACCTCGCTTTTCCAGTTCGGCAACGAGGTGGACGACAAGCCTGCCAACGTATTTGTTGATCGTCTCGGCGGCTCCGATGGGTTCTTGAAATGAGCGCGAGACCTCAACCAGTTCGACGGTGCGAATGGGATCGATCGGATCAGACATCCTGCCGTACATCTGATCGAGCCTACGCCCGATCTCCGGCCCGAACCGGAGCGCGATCGGTGCGCGTGGCGTGTTCGCAAGCTCTCCAATGGATTGGAAGCCGAGGACGCGGAGATCCTGCACGACTTTCTCGGGCAGCCTGAGCAGCGATATCGGCAGCTTCTCGACGGCACGGACGATCTCACCGCGGGGGACGATGACGGTATCCCGAGTGATCGCCCGCACGCAAGCGTGGGCAGCTCCCCATGTATCCGCTATCCCGACACGCGCAGTTAGCTTAAGGGATCGGAGTAAGTTGACGATCCCAGTGATCATCGGCAACTCGCCGCCCTGCAGGTGATCGGCACCTTCGGTGTCTATGACAAGCCCATCGATACCGTCTACCGCGACGATGGGAGAATAGTGGCCTAGCGCCCATAGGCCGAGACGATCGAGAGCGGTTGCATCAGCGAAGGGATCGGCATCGACCAGCATGAGTCCGCGGAATATGGCTTGTGCCTTGGCCGCAGGCATGCCGACGCGAACGCCGATCTTTCTCGCCGCGGCATCAGCGGAGGAGACCCAACGTTTGGACCCTGATCTCGCGATGACAGCAATCGGCTGGTCATCCGGAATAGACGGATCGTTCCGCCTGATCCTGTCGGTCGGCAGATCCGGTAGATATATCGATACGACCCTGGTCATCACACGCTCCGACGCAAAACTCAGCACACTCGCCCGCACGCGATCTCAACAACTCCAAAAACCATCTAGGCCGCCCAATACCTGGTACGGGAAGCTCCTCAGACGGCAATACGCTTACCCGCCACCGTGTGACGGACGCGGTAGGCTGGCCAAAGTCGCTCGCCTCAGATTGCCGCCTCCATCGCCTAACGACGATACCCATGGTTCCACTTTTCTCGGCCGCCAGCTGTAGCCGACGTGACGCAACCATTGGCAGCCTGACAAGCTCACCAACGACCGCCCCGAGGCCGCCGTAAGACAAGGCTTCCTCCATGGATGCCAGCACATCCTCCTCCTTGTCGGCCTCTACAAACACCACTCTGTTTTGATGGAGGCCCGCCTGCGCCAACGCAGGAAAAAACAGATCAGGCCGCGTCAGGCACCAGACGACATGCCCATTGGTTCGCGCGGCGACGCCAGCGACAAGCAAAGCAGCGGCCGCACCATCCACTGTGCCGGAGCTACCTCCAGCAAATTCGTGGATTGCTCCATAGGAAAGACCTCTACCGGGCAATGCAGCGTCGATTGCTTCGACCCCAAAAGGCAGGCAGCCAACCTCTCGAGCGACGTCCCCTTCCAGCGCAGCAATGCGTTGTCGCAAATCCAAAATCACTAAATCACGGGCAGCAGTCATTGTTCACGGCTCCCTTCAGAAACGTGTCTAGATAGCGACGTCATGTCGTTAAAGGCTATTTGTTCACTAAATGTTCCGACTTAGATAAAGAGTCAAGCGGTGTCGTCGCTAGGAATACTATCCCAACGTTACCGCGATCCAGAAGTTCGATGAGATTCAGAGACATAAGAAACGTAGAATTATTTTAGCGATCACTTGTCGCATTTCGGCAAGCTGGGGGTAGCAACCTCGCGCCTATTGGGTTGGGCCGAAAATGTCAGGCCCGTGGGGGCACAAAGAAGCGCCACAACCATCGGTCGCATACCCGACGCCGACCTGATGCGCTATCCCCTCATGCCTCCGGTCATCGCCTGGAAATAATCCAGCTCATATTTGAACGCGCTTGGTGCGACAGCATAAAACAACCGGACGAGAGCCTGACTGATCCTGTCGAACAGTCGAGACCGCTATTCGTTGCAGAGACTACTCGTCGTCATCCGGCCCGTCGGAAGCAAGGACATCTCCCGCCCTCATTCCGTTTCTTCGGCGGAATGCCAGCTCGAAAATACCATCAACATCCAGAATACGCTGCATACGGCCGTGTTTCGCATCGTCGAGCAGATCGACGAATGCTTTCTCGGCGTCCTCGCGCTTCCAGTCTCGTGCCCGGCTAGGCATGCGTACCTCGATTCTGTCTGAGGTCTACATATCAGACTCGTCAATGGTGTGAAACGGCTAGCGCTTCGCACATTCCAGAGCGTAAGGCGGGGAATGTTGAGGGGCTACATTTCGCCGACATTCTAGGCTGAGAGAAGAACCGGCATCTCCGGTTGTCAGACAATATGATGACCCAAAAACCTGAGATGAATGCGTCCGCCGTGGAATATACGAAGACCCCGCTCATTCGTCTTTGACACCATTTTCTTTCGCGCGCCGTCGGCGAAGCCGCACTCCGGATGTGCCTAAATCAACGACTAAACGCTTTCCCTCGTATTTCCCGGCCACGTCCTGAAATTGACCACCGAAAGATAGGTCGTCGAGATTCATACATTCGCCTGACCTGTCATTTCCAGTTGATTTGTCGTTGCCCTCAGTCTTTTTGCACATCGGAAACCTCCTGGTCGAGCAACTCATGTACCTCGACGTCGGTCAACTGCGATTTTCGCTGTAGCTCGTTGGCGATAAGCAACAACTGGTCCTTTTCCGCCAGCAGCATGTTATGAGCAACGGCATGATACTCGGTGAGCCTCTTGCTTACTGCCTCCGCGACATTTCGATCGTACATACGGAGGGTATCCATCCCTTTCGGTCCGATGTCGGGAACTGACACGAGGCTCTGTCCGAACCCGAAGCTGACCTCCATGATGGTAGCGAAATAGGTGGCAACCTGCAGGTCTGCTTCCGAGCGGCCGCCAACGGTCGTCGAATGCCGTCCGAACACGATGTTCTCAGCGACCATGCCGCCATATGCCAAAACGATGCGATTGCGCATGTCATCGTAAGTGTTAATCGGAGGTAGGCTCCTTCGAAGCGTAGTGCCCCCTAAGTCCGTTGGTCCACCATTGGGCGGAACGCTTCGGCGGATATTGACGCTTACGAGATTGCCTGGCTGAAGTCTGCAGGTGATAATCGCATGACCTGCTTCATGTACGGCGAGGCGGAACAAGTCGGCCTCGCTTAGTTTCTCGCTTGATGGAATTGCCTCCAATAGGTCCTCTTGAGTGACAATGGATGAGCCTCGCAACCGGGCGGATCGTCGGGCGTCACGCGCCAGTTTGGCGAGGTCTGCGCCGGACCACCCAAGGGACATTTCGCTAACCACTCCCAGATCGGCATCTTTGAGCATGTCGCGCAGATGATGCCTCAGAATGCCTTCGCGATCTTCAGCGTCTGGTAGGTGGATTTCCACAATTCGCTCGAGACGACCCGGACGAAGCAGCGCGCGATCGATTGCTTTGGCGTTGTTTGTGGCACCGATTACGACGATCCCTTCGCGTCCCTCCACGGGGTCGAGGCACTCCAAGAGGGCGTTGATGACCTGGCGCTTGTAATCGTCGTTGTCTCTTCCATCACGTGTGTCACGGTCGCCAAAGCTGTCGAACTCATCAAGGAATGCAATGCATGGCGATTTTGTACTCGCCATCGAAAAGAATTTTCTCATGGCTTTCAGCATATCGCCGAGGTGGCCTTCGGCTTGCCACTTTCCGGCGGATGCATGGAGAAGTGAGACGCCGCACGTGGCGGCGAGCGCCTGGGCGAACATTGTCTTGCCGCAACCCGGCGGTCCCGACAGCAAGATGCCGCGGTCTACGTCCTGCCAGCCGATCTTTCCCGCCTTCCAGTCGGCGATATCCCTGGCGAGCTGTAAGCCCCACACTCTCGCTTCGCCATATCCTGGCAGGTCGTTCAATGTCGGCTCTTTGACGTTTACCTTTGCTTGGACGAGTGCGGCCTTCTCTGCCGCAGGCGGTTCGGTCTCCTTCCGCTTGAGGCTCGCGAGAACCCGCGAGATCGGACGGCCATAAGGCGCGGCCAAGCGGACTTGGCGTAAAGGGATACCTGCCAGATACGCGGCTCCTTCTTCGTCCAGCGAGACCGAACGACGCTGAGCCGCTAAACGAATATGCTTTGGTTCCGGACGGGAGACCGCAATCTCGACATCAATAAGCAGCGAGAAATCGTCATTCAACTTTTCGTCCTGGCCCGCAATGCACACTGCCGCGCGCGTATGCTTCAACTTTGCAAAGACCGTCCAGGGGCTATGCCTGAAATTGTCAATTCCGGAGATCCAGACGCTTTCATTGCCATCCAGATCGGTCGCCATCCTGTCGGCCAGCACCCTGCGCGCTGCCTCTTCGTAAAGAAACGTATCGTTGACATCTGAGATGCGCAAAACTGCAAAGAAAGGCGGCGCTCTGAAATTCAGGAAAGGACGAAGTGCGCGCCGCACGGTCATTTCGGCCGCGAGGATAACAAAATGCGGCTCTGCCTTAGACGGCTTCGAAGAAGCGTTGGACATTTGGAACACCTGGAAACTTTAGGGAAAAGCGGGAGGGAGGACGTTACCGTCGTATTCGCCGCACCATCGTTTCAGGTCCAATCAGGGCGTCGTCGAGGTCGACCTCAATGAATCCATGAAGGATCATAGAGGCTACGATCGCGACTGATTGGGCGTGCCTCAGTACCTCCAGGCAGTTCGCGAGTGTAAGTGCACCCTCGGCATCAAGCATCGACAGGAGTTTGACACGATCTGATAGCGATACCGTATAGTTGCCATAACGGAGTAAATCGCGCGCGTTACGGAGCCTGAAGCCATCGTAAATTTCTTCGTGAGAGACGACGCGATACTTGTGTCCAGCGGAAGCTGCTGCGCTTTCGACGGTCTTTGCGCTTTTGCCACGATCCGGAGCATCCAGCAGCCATCTGTTACCGCAGTCATCGAACACAACAATGTCCGCTACATACCCGGCCCGCCCCAGCTGGAATGGCTCGGCTCCTGTCTGCCAGCTTAGAACCGCTGGATTGACATCTAGGATGCACGCCAAGTCTCGAACAACCTTTGACCTGAAAACAGGCGGCCGAGCAGCTTTGATTGTGGCTAGAAATGCCAGTGCTGTAGGCTGTCTGGGGATAGCTGGATTGACGCTGTCCGACGGAGCACTTCGTGGCTTCATGACATTCACCTCATACGTAACGCTGGCAGATCCACGCAAATCGCGTGGCATTCCGTCAGGATATTCGTATGAGATGGGTCATTGATCTGGTCATGATGGAACAAATACAGAACAACGAATCAGGAGTCAACACGGCTGATTTCGAACTTGGAAAACAGTCGAAGCCCACCAGAAGCTGCCCATTACAGTAGCAATCGCGTCGTTTTTCGGTCGCGCACTTTCCTGCGGATCCAGCCCAAGTAGCCCCAATTTTCGCAGGGCTGATCACGTTCCGACATCAATCGTCACCGAGTTTGACTTTGCAGTTTTCCATTTCGAGGGCATCTGCAGCATGTCTGGACCGCACAGACATATCCGCGGAAGCTTCGAGAGTGTGCACCAACATGGAAAAACCAATCGCCTTGGACCGTCTATCGAAGAACACTCTCTTCAAAGAGGGTGACATATTTGTCCTTTTCGGCGAGCTGTTCGGAAGAGGCTACGCTACCGGTCTGGTTGACGAGGCCAAACGTGCGGGAATGCAGGTCGTCGGGATTACGGTCGGGCGGCGCGACGAAAACAATGCGCTGCGTCCACTGACTGGTGAGGAGCACGCTGCTGCGGAAGCTAACCTCGGCGGCAAGGTCATCAATATCCCGTTGATGGCCGGCTTTGACTTGGATGCGCCCCCGGGTGGACCGACGCCAACGGACATGCTTTCGCGGCTCACCCTCGAAAATTGGCAACACGAGCGGCTAGATTGGGAATACATCCAGCGTTGCCAGGACATCGCGTCATCTAGGTTTAAAAACGCGGTCGCAGAGGTCATGTCCGAACTTGAAGACATGATTCCCGCGGGCCGAAACGTCTTCTTCGCTCATACGATGGCAGGCGGGATACCGAAGGCCAAGATTTTTCTTGTTGTGGCCAACCGCATCTACAAAGGGACAGGTAGCCGCCATTTGTCGTCGCAAGCCCTTGTGGATAGCGACATGGGCAAGCTAATCCTGCGTAACTTTGACGAGGTTTCCGCGGTCACCTTCCAGCACCTTATCGATTGCAGTGCGAACATAAGGGCGCGTGTCAACTCGACAGGCGGTCAGGTTCGCTACACCGCCTATGGTTATCACGGGACCGCGGTCCTCATTGATAAGGCCTACCGTTGGCAGACTTATACAAATTACACGCAGGGCCACGCGAAGATGCGGCTCGAGAGCATAGCGAGTGAAGCCTGGCGTAACGGTGTCATGGCGACGGTCTACAACTGCCCCGAAATACGCACGAATTCATCTGACGTTTTCGCAGGGATCGAGCTTCCGCTCATCCCGCTGCTGCTCGCACTCAAAAAGGAGAACGGTGGCAAATGGGCTGAAGATCAATGGCAAGCCTGCCAACGCCTGCTGTCTGAAGGCGTATCCCTTCAGGACGTTCTCGATAAGATCAAACATATGCAGGCGAACGAGGTCATGCGACCATTTTACGATTTCGGTGCTTGGCCTATGCCAAACTGTCAAGAACAGGCTGACCTCACGATCGGTACATCCGCAGAGATCATGCAGATGCACAAAGATACCAAGTCGCTGGTAAGCGATAAGCTCAGCGCACTCGTGGTGGAGGCAACTGGGCAGATTATCTTCAGCGAGAGCTCGGCACCATCGGGTCCGATCCTCTGGCTGAACCACGATATCGTTGCCAGGAAGCTTAATGCGACCCACCAAGACAATTATTTGGAACGCTCCGGGACGGTCGCTTCGAAATCGCTTGAGGCCGTATAACGGATGTCGTCAATACAAGATGTCGATGAGGCATAAACCATCTTGCATTTCAAACATGATGAGTCGCCCGACTACCTCGAAAGTGAACCTCACCCATCAGCACCGCAAAACCTGCGGCCATCATAGCATTTGGCTGGGATTAGCACCCGGACCGTATTTATGGTGCTTGGTTTCGACGGTAGCTGCCGACCCCGTGAACGTCAGTGGACGCTCCAAAACCGATTCTGGGTTGGTTGCCAAAGATTGCGATTTAGCGGTCTATCCGTCGAAGCGGCTCATGTCACGAGCAGTCAGTTCTTTGATCACCCACATCGCGGGTCGAAGAGGCGATCAGGAGCTATCGTGGCATCAAGGGGGTGGCACCTCTATCACGATTCAACCAGTTGAGTGGCTTAGGAGACCATAAATCATGCCGGACTTCGGTCCCGATACCTGACCCAATTCCATTTGCAAAACGCACTGCCTTTGCTGAAGACCACGGTCAACCAAGTAGGTTCGAAACTTTGCTCCGGCAACCTGTGTGTCCACTCGTACAAAGCGACCGTGCAACTCTGACAAAAACGCATCGACCAGTGCAATCGCGTAGTCATCTAAAGTGGCAACAACCGGACCAATCACGTAACCACGACCAAACACACGCTTCATCGCATAACCGACGAGGCGACCGTGGCGTCTCAGGATGATCGTTTTCGAGACATTGGAAATTGCGGAAATCAAGGTCGAACGATCGTCGCCGTTGGCCTCCAAGTCCAGATCCATGATATCGGTGAAATCCGTGAATGTCGCGGGGCTACACTCGGATGGATGACTGGCGCACGGCCTTACGCTCCCTTCGTGTTGAAATACTTGTCCGATAGACTTGGCACCGATGGACCGGTAAAAACCAACATCACCACTGCAGGCATTTAACGTCGTGCGCAGGTCGCAAGTGGCTTCGCCAACCTCGTCAATCAGTCGTTTTCCGATATCCGATAAACGAAGCCGCGGGTGTGCGATCACCATGCCCAGCGCGGTCTTTCTCTGCCCCACCGAGAAGTACATAGCGGAACCATGAACCCGGCCGATTCCATCGACAGCGACAACACCACTCCCGGCAAGCATGTGAGTAGCCCAGTCCTCTTTACGGTGCGGCCATCCCATACTCGTGGAAAGGCTGTGCAAGCCGTCGAGGTGCGTCGCTGACATCTCTTCGACTGATAAATCGCGACGGTCGTGGGTTCGCGTGATCCGATGCATGTTTAGTGACTCGTCAGCCTTTCAACGTTGAGCCGAATGGAGAACCGGCCACCCACAATTGTCAACTTTAAAAGGCGAATAGCGCTCGCTGCGTTATCAGACGAGCGCTAGGTTGCTAGATCAGTAGATCGTCAATGCGGGTACGAAACTCACAGCCAGAAGCAACAACATAGCCATACCGAAGAAGGGCCAGAGTTCTCTCGTCGTGGCACCCAAGGGGGCCTTTGCTATTGATGACGAGATAAACAGTGTTGTTCCAATCGGCGGCGTGTAGAGACCTATCCCAAGGTTGATCACCATCATCAGGCCGAGTTGCACCCGATCGAGACCGATCGTATCTGCCAGCGGCACGAAAATCGGACCCAGCAGCAGGATCGCAGGCGGCATATCGAGCGGCATGCCGACGATCAACATCAGGATGTTCATCATCAGGATAATCACGATCGGGCTGTTGATATTGGCCGCAACCCACGCAGCCATCTGCTGCGGTGCCTGATCGAAGGTCAGAACCCAACCAACGGCTGCACTGCCCATGATCACAAGCATTACCACGCCGGTGGCCACGCCCGCCTCGACGAGGTTGTCGCAGAAGCGCGCCCAGGTCAGGTCGCGATAGAATAAAAGGCTTAGTAGGAGCGAATAGACTACCGACAAGACCGCCACTTCAGTCGGGGTAGCGAAACCGAAGCGCAACAGCAGAATGATCAGGATCGGCAACAGGATTGCAGGTGCACTCTGCAGGGCAAGCCTGGCAAGGTCGCGCTTTCGGATATCCGATTTTTTCGCAGCATATCCGCGTTTCACCGAAATGAACCAGCAGACGAAGATGAAGCTCGCCGCCATGATCAGGCCCGGCACGATGCCGGAAATGAACAGGTTGGCGACGCTGACGCCGCTGATCAGTGAATAGAGGATCATCGGGATGGATGGCGGGATCAGCACGTCGATGACAGCCGACGTCGCGTTATTGGCGGCACAGAGCGCCGGCGGATAACCCTGTTTTTTCTGCCAGGGAATGAGCACCGATCCCAGCGCGCTGGCATTCGCCACCGCCGAGCCGGAAACACCGCCGAACACGACCGATGACACGACGGTGGTCGAAAGCGGCCCGCCACGCCAGCGCTGCATGGCGCGTGATGCCAGCTCCAGCAACTGCTTGCCGAGTTCGCCGCCGAGCATCAGCGTGCCCGCCAGCATGAAGAACGGCAACGCGAGCATGGGAAATGACTGTGTCTGGTCGTAAACTTGTTGCGCCACGACGGACAGCGGCACGTATCCATTGAAGAGAATTCCAAGGCCTGCGGCGATGATGAGTGCATACCCGACCGGAACGGCCAGGATCATCAGCACCGTGAAGGCGAAGATCATGATAAGGGTCATAGCGGCATTTCCTCTGCTTTGATTTCGATCCGCTGGTCCCAGCCGAAGCGGAGTACGCGCAGCGTCGCGGAGAGGGTGACAAACGCCACAAGCAGAGCGCCGATGGACAGGGCGTAATAACCGATGCTGTTGGGGAGTTGCAGAACCGGACTGTGTTCGATCCCGGCGATTTCCGCAACCACGGTCGACTGATAGGCAAGCACGAGAAATGAGACGATGCTGATGGCATTGGCTAGGACAAATGCGCCTGTGCGTAGGCCGCCATCAAGCTTCTCATAAAGCCACTCGACGGCCATGTGACCCCCGGCATGGGCGGCCAGCACGATGCCCGCGATGATGAACCAGGGGAACATCAGCATTGGAAGTTCCTGGGCAAAGGAGAATCCGCCGCTTTCCATCATGTAACGGGCAATGACGTTGGCCGTCATCACAACCGTCAGCGCAATGCCGCTGACGATTATGACGAACCGGGAAAACAGGACGATGACGCGCGACGTCGTGTCTACGCACTGAAACAGAATTTGCATGGGAAGCTCCGTTCCGTACCCGGGCTTCAAGCCCTGGCTTCCGCTTCGATCTTGCTGACGAAATCGCCGAACGGTTTCTTCTTCCAGTTTTCCGCGACCATGGCCGTTGCCTTGACGAAAGCATCGTGATCGACTTCCACCACTTCGACCGCGGAATTGCTCTTGAAGTTGGCGAGAACCTGGGCGTCCTTTTCCGCCGACAGCTTTCGCTGGAGATCTCCGGCCTCCTTGGCGGCGGCCTTCACCGCTTCGAGATCGGCCCCAAGGCGAGCCTGTGCGATCTTCGACATCAGGAACGGCGTCGATTCCCATTTATGCGCCGTCAGGCTGACGTACTTGTTCACCTCGAAGAGCTTGGAGCTCTCGATGTTGGCAAGCGGGTTTTCCTGTCCGTCGACCACGCCCTGCTGAAGCGCGATATAGAGTTCGCCAAAAGCGATCTGCTCGGTGCTGGCACCCAAGGCCTGGAAAATGTCTATCGTCATCGGATCGGCTGGGGTACGGACCTTCAACCCCTTGAGTTCTGCCGGTGACGTTACCTTTCGCTTGGAATTAGTAAGGTGGCGTATGCCGTTGTCCCACCAGTCGAGCGGCACCACGCCGACGGCCTCGAAACGCTTGTCGAGTTCAGCGCCTATGGAGCCGCTCAGGACTTTCATTGCCTTTTGCGTGTCGGCAAACATGAAAGGTAAGCCCAGCGCCGCGAGTTCCGGCACCAGCGCCGACGTAGCACCCTGACTGTTTGCAGTGAAATCAAGCGCACCTGTCCGCAGGCTGGTCAGCATGGCGGCGTCGCTGCCGAGCGTCTCGGCACCGGCCACATTGATCTTGACGCGGCCGGCGGTCTTTTCCGCCACAAGTTCGGCGAATCTTGCCGCGGCCACCGTGCGCGGGTTGCCGGGGGCAGCCCCGTGACCAAGAGTGAGCGTCGTTGCCGCCTGCGCGGGCCGAATACCGTAAACCAGCGCGGGTACGGCGAGAGCGCCGGTCGCAACCGTCAAAAATGCACGTCTGTTGATAAGCAAGCTCATGTTCTCCTCCATTATGTGCTCGCGTGGCAATGTCAGGTCCCAACTCCCATTCGGACCCGACATCGATCTTTGCTAATCAAGCCAGGACTTGATCGCTTCCTTTACCTTCGATGTCGAGAGGCCATACTGATCGTGCAGCGTCGGCAACGCGCCTGCTTCCAGGAACGCGTCGGGCAGACCGATCTGCCGGAATGCCGCGGGACGCACATCAGAGCGCATCAGCGCCGCACCGACAGCTTCTCCCAGGCCGCCGATCACGGTGTGATTTTCCGCAACAACGACCAGCCTGTTCTGCTTACGGCACTCGGCAAGGATCGTTGCCTCGTCCAGCGGCTTGATGGTCGGTACGTGCAGCACACCGACATCGACGCTGTCCTTCTGCAGATCCTTTGCCGCCTCGAGAGCGCGCATGGTCATCAGGCCGGACGAAATGATCAGCACGTCGCGGCCTTCGCGAATGACCTTGGCCTTACCGAGTTCGAACTTGTAACCGTATTCATCAAGCACAAGCGGCACGTTGCCGCGTAGAAGACGCATGTAGACCGGACCCTTGTGTGCCGCAATCGCCGGCACGGCCTGTTCGATTTCCAGCGCATCGCAGGGATCGATGATCGTCAGGTTCGGCATGCCGCGAAACATGGCGATGTCCTCCGTCGCCTGGTGGCTGGGACCATAACCCGTGGTCAGGCCCGGCAGCGCGCAAACGATTTTCACGTCGAGCATCTCCTCGGCGATCGCCAAGCATATGAAATCGTAGGCACGTCTGGAAGCAAAGACCGCATACGTCGTCACCCAGGGCTGAAAACCTTCGCGCGCCAACCCTGCCGCCGACATCATCAAAAGCTGTTCGGCCATACCCATCTGATAGAACTTGTCCGGATGCGCGGCACGAAACACATGCAGGTCGGTGTATTTCGCCAGATCGGCAGACATGCCGACAATACGATTATCTTTGTCCGCCAGTGCCGCAAGCGCATTGCCGAACGGCGCGGGCCGGGTCGGCTGGTCAGGGCCCGCGATCGAGGCGATCATCGCCGATGTCGTCAGGCGCGGGCGATCTGCACCGCCTGTCAAATGATCAGGCCGGATATATTTCGAGCGTCTCATTCCGTTACTCCCGCATCGATGATCCTGATCGCTTCCTTCCATTCCTCCGCCTCGACACGCAGGAAGTGGTTGCGTTCGCGCGCTTCGAGAAACGGAACACCCTTCGCCATTTTCGTGTCGCAGATGATGATCCGCGGCTGGGGACCCGAATGATTGCGGGCAGCGTCGAATGCGGCAACCAGCGCATTGATATCGTTGCCGTCAACCCGCTGCACGAACCAATTGAAGGCTTCGTATTTCGGGCCGAGCGGCTCGAAATTGAGAACGCCAAGCGATGGCCCATCCGCCTGCATCTGGTTGACGTCAACGATGCCGATCAGGTTGTCGAGCTTAAAGGAGCCCGCCGACATCGCCGCCTCCCATGTCGAACCTTCATCGAGTTCGCCATCGGAGAACAGGTTGTAGACGAATGCGTCCGATTTCTTTCGCTTGAGGCCGAGCGCGATGCCCACCGCAATGCCGAGACCATGGCCGAGCGAGCCGCCGGTGATCTCCATGCCCGGCGTGTAAGCTGCCATGCCGGACATCGGCAGGCGGCTGTCGTCGGTGCCATAGGTTTCAAGCTCATCTTCCGGGATGATCTTGGCTTCGATCAGCGCTGCATAAAGAGCGATCGCGTAATGACCGATCGACAGCAGAAAGCGGTCCCTGCCCTGCCATTCCGGTTCGTCCGGGCGGTAGTTTGTGGCGTGGAAATACGAGACGGCCAAAACGTCGGCGATCCCGAGAGCCTGGGCGATATACCCCTGACCCTGAACTTCTCCCATCCTCAGCGCATGACGGCGGATACGCCGAGCTCGCTCAGGCAGGCTGATATTGTGACCCATCTGTGTCATCAAACGACAGCTCCTCTTCCTTGATTTGCGGATGGCATGTGATCAGTGGATCAGCATGCCACCATTGACGTCGATGACTGCGCCGGTGACATAGGCGGAGAGATCGGACGCGAGGAAAAGGTAGATGTTAGCGACATCTCGCGCATCGCCGAGACGATCGAGCGGAATGCCCTTGATGATGTCGGCCCGCATTTCCGGGGTCAGCTTGCCGCCGGTAATGTCCGTCTGAATCAGGCCCGGGGTCACCGAATTGACGCGGATGCCGGCGGGGCCGAACTCGCGTGCCATCGCTTTTGCAAGACCGAGTACTCCGGCTTTGGCCGCCGAATAATGCGGACCGCCGAAAATGCCGCCGCCGCGCTGCGCGGATACGGATGAGATGCAGGCGATAGAACCGCCGCCATTGTCGCGCATGTTGGGAATGAAGGCTTGGCTTAAGAACAGGATACCCGTCATATTGACGGAAATGATGCGGTTCCAGTCCTTCTCGGTGATGTCGAGCGTTTTGATCGGCTGGGTGATGCCGGCATTGTTGATGAGTGAATCGATCTTGCCAAACGCGCCGATGACCACATCGGCGGCTGCGAGGCACGAGTCCTTATCGGCCACGTCGCAACGCAAACCAATATGCTCGCCATCTGCTACCTTAGACAGTTCGGCCGCGGCTTCCATCGCCGCATCGCCGTCAATATCCAGAATGGCGACACGTGCGCCGTGTTCGACGAATAGCTCCGCCGTCGCGCGGCCAATGCCACGCTTGCTTGCCGCGCCCGAAATGACCGCGGTCCTACCCTGTAACAACATGTCTTGTCTCCTCCCGCGCACCCTCCCGGTACCCGGTCTCCTCCCAAGCGGCGACTGGCACCGCATGAAAGAAAATTGACAAATCGCCAGTCCGTTAACAAACGCGATATTTACACCGATGAGTGAATTTGCTTCATTAATCGCATGTTGAACATGGCTTCACTCTCGTCGTTTCGGATATTTGAGTCTGCGGCAAGGCTTGGATCGTTTCGTGCTGCCGCCGAGGAGCTTAATCTCTCGCCCAGCGCCGTAAGTCATGCGATCAAAGGACTGGAGATGACACTCGGCATCGCCCTGTTCGAGCGCACGACACGCAATGTTTCGCTAACGCTTGCGGGACAGACCCTTCTTAATCATGCATCCAGTGCGTTCGAAGAACTGCGGAGAGGTGTTGAAGCAATCTCAACAAACAAGACGCATCTGCTTCGCGTCCATTCAGCTCCGAGCTTCGCGGCGCAGGTTCTTTCACCGGCGCTACCCTCATTTCTCGCGGCCAATCCTGGCGTTGAAGTCAGGATTGCAGCAAGCACCACATATGCCCGCTTTGTCGATGGCCTCAACGATGTCGACATCGTTTACGGTGAACCGCAGAACCGCGAAGACCTCATCGTCATTCCACTGGGTGAAGAAGTCATTTCACCCCTCTGCTCACCGGAACTAGCCCGCCAGCTTGAAACGCCACGGGATATTTTGCGCTTCCCGTTGATCCGAAGCGATCTGAAACGCGTGCAGTGGATCGATTGGTTCGAGAGCAACGGGCTGGGCATCCCCCCGCAACCCGCAATGACCTTCGACCGCAGCTTTCTGGCTCTCGATGCCGCCGCCAATGGTCTCGGGATAGCACTGGAATCCGACGTACTCGCGCGTCGCGCGATGGATACGCATCGACTGGTCCGGCCGCTTGCCGGAAAATCGCGGGACAATCGCTACATCGGCCATTACCTGGCCTACCCGAAATCGGGAAGCCAGAGACGGTTGGCTCGTGTTTTTGCCGATTGGTTGCTGGCTGCAGTGATTTGATAGTGGGCCAATCATCCGTTCGAGACTTTCCAACGCGGCAGGTTCCCATCAGCGTCCGCGATAGACAAACTCCGTCACATCCGAGCGGCTGTCTTCCTCCGCTTTTCGCGTCAATGCATCGCGCAATGGCGAGCGGAGGCAGACTGGATCCGTTGCTGACGCGTCACCCGCCAAAGCCATAGCCTGGCACCGACAACCGCCAAAATCTATCGACTTGCGGTCGCAGCTTCGGCAAAGCTCCGGCATCCAGTCATCGCCGCGGTAGGCATTGAACGCACTGCCGTCATACCAGATCTCCGACAGTGTTTTGTCGCGCACATTGTCGAATTGCAGCGATGGGATTGTCTCGGCGGCATGGCAGGGCAAAACCTTGCCCGACGGCGTCACGTTCAGTCCCGTCCGGCCCCAGCCGCCCATACAGGCCTTGGGATAGGAGGCATGGTGGTCTGCACCGACATAATCGATGACAATCAAGCCTTCGAGCCGTTTGCGTGCCTCAGCCACGAAGGCGTTGGCGCACAAAAACTGTTCGCGGGTCGGCATCAGAGCCTGCCGGTTGCGGTCGGCCCAACCGTGAAATTGCACCGTGGCGATCTCGATGCGCCGTGCACCAAGCCGCACGGCCAGGTCGAGCATGTCGCCCATCTGGTCCATGTTCTGCTTGTGGCAGACGGCATTGACGGTCAACGGTATGCCCGCGGCATGTGTCCATTCCGCCACGGCGATCTTGCGGTCATAGCCGCCCTTGTAGCCCCCTACACGATCGGCAAGCTCGGGCGTCGCACCCTGAATGGAAAGCTGAATATGATCCAGCCCGGCCTCGGAAAGCTGCACGATCCGCTGCTGCGTCAGGCCGATGCCGGAAGTAATGAGATTGGTATATAGGCCGGCTTTTGCGGCGGCATCTGTCAGTTGAACAAGATCGCGCCGCGACGCCGGTTCGCCGCCAGATAGGTGCAGGTGTAGCACACCAATCGACGCAGCCTGACGGAACACCTTGACCCACTCCTCGGTCGAAAGCTCATTGCGGACGGATTCGAGTTCCAGCGGGTTGGAACAATAGGGGCAGGCAAGCGGACAGCGGTGGGTCAGTTCCGCCAGCATCGCAATCGGCGGCGGAGCCGCCAGTTTCCGCCGCTCACCCGGGATGCTCACGTGTTCGTTCAAGACCGGAACTCCAACATCCGCCGCTTCGAAAACTCTCCCACGAAGGTGACCATGTCGGAAAGGATCTGTTGCTTCGGCGCATCGAAGCGGGCTGCGAATATGTCGGCGATCGTATCCAGCGAGCGCTCGCCGTCGAGTTCGGTGACGATCGCCACGGCGATCTCGTCAAGAGCCAGCGCCCGTTCCGGTGCCAGAAGCACCGCCTGACCGCGTACCGGATCGTTCTGCAGGCGCACGCCGCGCGCCAGTTTTACGACGGTGTTTCCATCAACAGGTGTGGCAATCGGGTTGGTCACGGGGTTACCTCGCCGGCCAATCCGGCAACCGCTGCACCAATGACGCCTTCGCGACCATCCCAGCCGCCGGGCGGAATGAGGCCGGGTGCGACATAGGCCATATGAAGCGCATCCAGCTGCGCCCACAGGACATCGGTCTTGAATGTCAGGGCAGCAGCGGCGGCATCCTGCTTTTCCGCCGTATCCGCATGGTCGAGCACGTAGTTCAGCCCGAAGGCGACATCGACCGGCGCTTCGTTGAGACGCTGGCGGAAATAGGAAAGCGCATCGTCGTTGGCGAAGGCATAATGTTCCAGCAGGCCGGCAATGCGATTGCGGTGAATGGTCGGCGCAAACAGTTCCGTCAACGAGGCGGCGACCGCATCGAGCATCGGCATTTCGCGTACAAAGCGCACATAGGCATCGCAGGCGAACCGCGTGCCCGGCAGGACACCGCGGGTCGAGGCCATGTAATCGGGATCGAGGCCGACCGCCTCGGCAAGCTTGAGCCAGCGGCGAATGCCGCCACCTTCACTGATACCTCCATCATGGTCTTCGATGCGCTTGCGCCATGCACGCCGGATCGAGACATCCTCACAACGCGACATGAAGGCTGCATCCTTCAGCGGAATGCGGCTCTGGTAATAATAGCGGTTGATGACCCAGGCACGCACCTGCGTCATGCTGCATCGTCCGCCATGCAGCATGTCATGGAAGGGATGCTTGTCGTGATAACGGGCAGCTCCGATGCCGCGCAGCCGCGCCTCGTAGCCGGTCCTGTCGAGAGGTTCAGTCAATTCTAATCTCCATGCCGTCATGCGCCACGGCAAAGCCTGAGGCCTCGACGGCGTCTCGTTCCGGCCCTGCCTGCCAGATCGGATTGGTGTTGTTGATATGGACATAGACCATCCGGCCGATGCCGAGCCCTGCCAATTCCGACAGGCTACCGCCGTCGCCGGAGATCGGCACATGCCCCATGCGCCGGCCGGTCTTGATGCCTGTGCCGGCGGTCTTCATTTCGTCGTCGGTAAAGACCGTGCCGTCGAAAAAGACGAGATCGGCACCGGCGATCCGGTCCGCCAACCAGTCCGGCATCGCCGCACAGCCGGGAATGTAATAGGCGCGCCTGTTGCCCGTCAGAAATTCGAGCCCGACCGTCTGCTCGCCTTCGAGCGCGGTGTCCGGTTCGCCGTCTTCAAGGAAAAGCGCCACCTTGCCTGGCACCGAAAACATTCGGACCTTCAAACCTTCAAGCGGCGAAAACGTCTCGTCAAGGCGGATGGATTGCCTTTTCACCACCGCTCGGTCGAGCACGCGAAATATCGGATTGTCATCCAGAACCGCGGAGATGGCCGATGTCGCGAACAGGTCGAAAGGCTGCTTTTCCCGTAGCGTCAAAAGCCCGCCGATATGATCGACATCGGCATTGGTGATCACCACGCTGCTGACCGGACTATGCCTCAGGGCGCGCGGGTAAAGAGCCGGTGTCTGCTGTATCTGCTGGCCTATATCCGGCGAGGCGTTGATGATCGCCCAACTGTCGCCGTCGAGACTGACGGCAAGGGACGACTGTGTCTGCGGTGAAAGGCCGGAGAGCGGATCGCGGGCGGCGGCGCAGTTGGAACAATTGCAGTTCCACTGTGGAAGCCCGCCGCCGGCGGCAGCGCCAAGCACGAGAAAACGAATAGCTGTCATTGTCTCGTGCCCGTCAGATCAGAACAGCACAGGTTCGTCGCCATCCGGCTGTGCATAACGGTTAATTTCCATGCCGCAGCTGACTTCGACGAATTTTGGGGCGTTCCATTTCATGTCAATCACTCCTTTTGAGGTCTCCCTTCGAGCCGGACGTAGCAGGCGTACCGGCTCGACCGACGACTTGACGAAGGTCAACTATAGCACTGCGCCGCAGCACGCATGTTAGTTTGACTACAGAGTTTGTTAGAAATACTAATAAGCAAACCTGAGTGTTTCCTTTGACAGTTTGTCGCAGTCAAAATAGGCAAAAGCCAAGCTTGGGCCTGAGCTGAACGTCTTATCAAGCTACGGAAGTCATTATGACACTCACTCGGAACGCCGCTTTTGCGGATGGGCCTGCTGCCGCACGTCGCGGTGGCGGCTGGCGGCTTGCCGCAATACTCCTTTCAATCGTTCTCGCCCTTTTTGGCATCGTGCTGTTTGGTGGCGGTATCTGGCTGATCGCCCTCGGCGGGAGCTGGTATTACGGTCTTGCAGGCGCTGGCCTCCTCGCGACAGCCTATCTCGTGCTGCGTCAACGCATGGCCGCACTGCAGCTTTATCTCGTCGTCTGGGTTCTGACCGTCGTCTGGGCATTCTGGGAAGTGGGTCTCAACTTTTGGGCGCAGGTCCCCCGCCTCGTCGCGCCGACGGTCGTTCTGGTGCTGATCCTCGCGATCCTCCCTGCCCTTCGCCCCCGCAGAACCTAAGGAAATTCCCATGACGAACACTCTTCGCGTCAGCCTTCTGGCTGCGATGGCTGCGGCATTGACAACCTCCGCCTTTGCGCAGGAACCGGCAGTGAAACATGCCGCGCCTCAACCTGAAGTCGGCGCTGACTGGCCTTTCTACGGCGGCGACGAAAACGCCACCCGCTACAGCCCGCTTTCCCAGATCACGCCGGAAAACGTCGGCAAGCTGGAACGTGCCTTCGTGCTGCATACCGGTGACATGCCTAGCCCCAACGCCCGCTATTCTCCGGAAACGACACCGCTCAAGGTCGGCCGCTCGCTGATCATGTGCTCCGCAAAGAATGTGCTGATTTCCGCCGATGCGACGAACGGCAAAGAAAACTGGCGCTACGATCCGGGCGTTCCCGATGCAGCGATCCCGCATGCCGCCGCATGCCGCGGCGTTGCCACCTATACGGCACCCGAACTGGCTGAAGACGCCGCGTGCAAGACACGTGTCATCGAAGCGACGCTCGACGCCCGCCTGATCGCCGTCGACCTCAAGACTGGCCAGCCTTGCCAGGATTTCGGCACCGTGGGTCAGGTCGATTTGTGGAATGGTATCGGCAAGCGTGTACCAGGTTGGTACGCAGTCACGGCCCCGCCGACCGTCGTGCGCGGAGTCGTCGTGACCGGTGCGCAGGTCAAGGACGGCCAGGACGAAGATGCGCCATCGGGCGTCATGCGCGGTTTCAATGCCGTAACGGGTGAACTCGCCTGGGCATGGGACATGGGCAACCCGGCCAACAAGCACGGTCCTGCCGAAGGCGAAACATACACCCGCGGCACCCCCAACAACTGGGCGGCCGGCGTTGCCGATGAGAAGCTCGGACTTGTCTATATCCCGACCGGCAACTCCTCGATCGACTATTACGGCTCCAACCGTAAGGACTACGAAGCGAAATACTCGACCTCGCTGGTCGCACTGGATGCCGCGACGGGTGATGTCGCCTGGCATTTCCAGACAATACGTCACGATGTCTGGGATTACGATCTCGGCAGCCAGGGTACGTTGATCGACTTCCCCGGTCCGGATGGAAAACCGGTTCCGGCCATCGTTTTGCCGACCAAGCAGGGCGACATCTATATTCTCGACCGCGCTACCGGCAAGCCATTGCACGGAATCGGCGAGGCAAAGGGTCACAAGAAGGGCTCGGTGGAACCCGATTTCATCGCCGATACCCAGCCGACATCCCTGTGGCATACGCTGCGCAAGGAGCCGCTGGAAGAATCGGACATGTGGGGCTTCACACCCATCGACCAGATGATGTGCCGCATCCAGTTCCGCAGCGCCAATTATGAGGGCTATCTGACCCCGCCTTCCGCCGACAAGCCCTGGATCCAGTATCCGGGTTACAATGGCGGTTCGGACTGGGGTTCGGTTGCCATCGATCCGGTCAACGGCATCCTGATCGCCAACTACAACGACATCCCAAACCTCAACCAGTTGATCGAACGTCCGGTCGCAGAAAAGATGGGTGTTCGCCCGATCTATGCGCCGAAGACGGATGCAGCGCCGAAATCGACGGGCGGCGAAGGCGGTGCTTCCGTCTATCCGCAGATCAATGCGCCCTACGCGATCAAGGTCAATTCGGGATGGCGTAACTGGGGCACCGGCGTCCCTTGCTCGGCTCCTCCTTACGGCGGCATTCGCGCCGTCGACATGAAGACCGGCAAGACCCTGTGGGACGAGCCGCTGGGCACTGCCCGCCGCAACGGTCCGTTCGGCATTCCGTCCTACCTGCCGTTCACGATCGGCCTGCCGAACAATGGCGGCTCCGTCGTCACCGCCGGCGGCCTGATCTTCATCGGCGCAGCCACGGATAACCTCTTCCGCGCGATAAACATCAAGACGGGCGAAGTTCTGTGGCAGGATGTTTTGCCCAATGGTGGTCAGGCAAACCCGATCACCTACGAAGTCGACGGTCAGCAATATGTGCTGATGGCGGCATCGGGACACGCATTCATGGAAACCGGCCGCGGCGACGAACTCGTCGCCTACCGCCTGCCCAAGTAAGCCAGGCGTGAAATAAGCCAAGCATGAGAGGGGTCGGTTCTTTCGGCCCCTTTTTCCATTGATCATCAGCTACTCGGATTATCGTGGTAATCACCACCCTGTTGGAACGCCATCTATTGTGCATCCTGCATCGCGTGTAGATAACGTGGTCCGACCAACACTGCGGCAGTCCATGAAATCCCTGAACCTCAATGCCACCCAGTATTTCGAGGCCGTCGCCCGTCTAGGCGGGGTCACGCGGGCGGCCGAGGAGTTGCAGGTTTCGCCATCCGCGGTGAGCCAGCAGATCAAGCTTCTGGAGCAGCAGCTCGGCGTCAAACTTTTTAAGCGCTCCAAACAGGTGTTATCCCTGACCATCGATGGCGAACGCCTCTATCAGGCAACTACTCGCGCTCTCCATTCGATACGGGACGTGCACGGCGCAATCGTCAGGCAGCGTGAGAATCTTGGCCTGAGTATCCGTGTCAGCCCTTCGCTTGCAGAGAAGTGGCTTGCGCCGCGCCTCGTGTCTTTCGCTGAAAACCATCTCGACTGGAACATGCGCGTCGACGGCACTCCGAATTTCACGGACTTTGCCAATGAGGTCGTCGATCTCGACGTCCGGTACGGTACCGGCAACTGGGATGGTGTCCATGTCGAACACCTGCTGGACGACTATGTCATTCCGCTGTGCTCCCCAGAGTACCGATCAAAGCTGGAGGAGATTTCCTTTGATCCGGCCGTGCAACTACAGCATGCAAGGCTGATCGACAGCATTAAATCCTACGTTCGCTGGGACCAATGGTTGGAGCGCAACGCCATCGAAAACGTGACGATGGCTTATCCGTTTCATATCGAGCGATCGTCGATGTCGGTGCAGCTTGGACGCAACGGCGGCGGGGTGATATTGGAAAGCGCGACGCTAGCGCATGAAGAACTCAAGCGCGGGGACCTCGTCCCGCTTTCTTCCGTATTTAACGCCATCCAGGTGCGCGCCTATTGGATCGTGTGTCCAAGCCGCCACCTTTCGCGTCGGCCCGTCAGGACGTTCATCGATTGGCTGGCCGCCGAGGCAATGTCTCAACGCGAAGAGCTTCTCGACTTGCTGGCGAAGGCAAACATCCGCGTTGAGACCTGAAATCAGTCTTTCTGATTGCGCTCCATGAAATCGGAGGCACCGCCATCGGCTGAGTCCACGAAAATGACGTCTTCCGGCGACCGGCGCGGCGCATCGATGGAGAGGAACACGACTGGTTCCTCCAGCAGTTTCGGCAGGGAATGCACCACATTGCGTTCGAAGAACAAAAGATGCCCGGGGCCGAACTCGGCTTCCGTGGAGGCATCTCCCATCCAGAACGTTCCGCGCCCGGAAAGCACGTAGAGATATTCGTCACATTCCCGATGGAAATGCGCCGGTACGCCACGATAGGCCCGGAATACCCGGCAGCTGGCATTCTCGCGATCGACGAGATATTCGTCGGCCAGCATGGTCTTTGCCTGTTCGGGCAGTTTCGCGGCTACCTCTGCCGGGATGAATCTTGCAAACTTGGACATTTTGTCGTCGGTCATGGGTTCTCCGTGAGGGTGTCTATTGCGGTCACATTGCCTGATCGAACAGGAGCGGCACACCACCAGCCTTTTCGAGCCGGATCATGTAGTCCTTGACCGGTGCGGGGAATGTGAGATCCTTGACGATGCTGAGCGAACGCAACACCGGCCAGAGCTTGATGTCGCTGATGCCGATATCCGATTGCCGGGCAAGCAGATGCACGAGCTTTTCGAGCTTGGCATTCATCTCGGGAAGATAGGTCGGACTGTCGAGCAGCAGCTGCTCCAGATCGCCGAAAGCCTTGACCTCGCGCAGACGATAGGCTTCACGCGCCTCGGGCGTCGCCAGTTCGGCGAAATCCGCCTTGGTAAAGCGCGGGATAAACAGCTTGAGACTAAGTGGCCAAGCCTCTTCCACCCAATTGTCGATCGCTTCGTTGGCCGGACCGTCGAAAGCGGGACTGCTAAGATGATCGACAAAATGGACGATATCTAGGCTCTCGCCCATATGCGTACCATCGGGCTTCTCCAGAATAGGTACGGCCTTCTTGCCGATCAGGCGGGTCGGCGTCTCCGCATCCCCTTCCATGATCACAACCGGCTCGTAGGCGACATCCTTCAACCCGAGCGCAAGGCGCGCTCGGGTGCAGAAGGGGCAATGCTCATAAATATAGAGCCTCACGCAGCCCCTCCAGCAATCTTGTTGAGCGGCATGACTTCAGCGCTTTCGACCAGATCGGGCACTTTCGAGAACAGCTCGGTGATGTGCGGGGCGGCCAGATGCTTGTCTAGCAGTTCCTGGCTCGTCCATTCTTCGGTCCAGACGAAACGGCTGGGGTTCTTCACATCACGGTTGAGCTGATACGTGATGCAGCCCTCTTCCTTGAGGGTGGTTTCGATGACGCCACGGAACAGCTCTTCGAGCTTGGCTTCGGAACCGGGCTTGGCAACAAAAACGGCGATAACGGGGGTGGTCATGAAATCTCCTTATCATACTTAACAGTAACCTTACTTATCAGTATGTTTTATGATGGCAAGGCAGGAATGTGATGAAATTTTCGTGTCGGCCTGCTAATGACCCTGAGTACGACGATCCGTTACAATTAAGAGAACCATGCCTGTCCGACATAAAAACAAAGGTGAACTGACGCGTGCGCGTCTGCGGGCAGCGGCTATTACGGTGTTCGCTCGCAATGGATTTCACGGAACCAAGGTAAGCGATATTGTCGCGGAGGCGGGCCTAAGCCAGCCATCCTTCTACCTCTATTTCGATTCCAAGGAGACCACGTTCGACGGCCTGGTAGAAGATTTTCGCGCGCGCCTGCATGGCGTCACGGTCTCGAACCTGATCGACCCGACGACTCCGCAGGACGCATTGGAAGAGCGTGTCGCGCTGAGCTTCGTGAAATTCCTCGACTTCATGGCGGAGGACCGGGCGCTTACCGAGATCGGCTTCTTTCAGCCGCCGAGTTGCTCTGTCACCAAGAACCTGATGGTGGATTGGGTCGCCGACAACATCCGTCAGGAGCAGGGACAGGGGATATTCCGCAACGACATTGCAGCAACCGACATCGCTCGCATGCTGGTGGGGATGCTAGACCAGTTCGGGCGTCTTCAAGCGTCCGGAGACAAGCGTAAAGCGATCGCTGCCACCTATGCGAAACTGTTTTTGCGAGGCGCGGGAATATGATGCTTCTGCATATGTTGGCAGGCAGAAGATAACCCTATCCTCAGCCTATTCCCCCCGGCAAGGCAGGCAGAGAATTGCCATCCGCGATGACGAGCGGATCCGGCAGTTGCAGCTCGTTCGTCAGCCAGGCGGAAAACATCCGGACCGAGCGCCGCGATTTCTTGGCCGCCGGCACTACGAGGTAGTGCCCGTGATACCGGATGTCGTTCGCCTTGCCACGCAAGGGTGCGACAAGTTTTCCGCCTTCGATTTCGTCTCCGACCAGCCGCAACGATTCCAGCGCCACACCTATCCCCTTTACCGCAGCGGAGATCGACATGTAGCTTCGCTCGAAACGGTAGCTGCCCTTCACCGGGCCGTTGACCCCGTTGGCGGAGAACCAATCGCTCCACTGGACCCGCTTCAATTCGCTTTCGATGAGGGCGTGTTTCAAAAGGTCGGCCGGCGTCCTGATCGTCTCGGCAATCTCCGGGCTACATAAAGGGCAGACCGTTTCGAACCCCAACGGGAAGCCTATCACCCCGTCGCCCTGTGGTGGTCCGTAGGAAATGTCCGCATCCATGTCGTCGCCCTGAAACCGGTAGGAAAGCGACGAGGAGGCCAGGCGGATTTCCAGCTCAGGCAGGTCTTTCACAAGGCGCGGCAATCTCGGCGTGAGCCATTGCGCGGCCATTCCGGGCGCACAATGCAATCGTAGCAGATTGGAGGAACGGCCATTGGCAAGCTCCATTCCTTCCCGCAGATCATCGAAGGCACGACCGACGCGGGCATAGAGAGACTGCCCCGTCACGCTGAGTTCGATCACACGCCCGTGCCGTTCGAAAACGGCTGCGCCAAGTAGGTCTTCCAACTTGCGGATTGCATGGCTTACGGCAGAGGCGGAAATCGCCAGTTCATCCGCCGCGGCCTTGAACGATTTGTTTCTGGCAACCGCTTCGAACGTTTGCAACGACGACACTGGGAGAATTGACATCAATCAACCTTGAATAAGATTCACGTCATCATGCAATATAACCATTTTTCATTCAACCGAATTGGCACTACCGCTTAGGTGAGGAGTTCTGGAGGCTATCACATTGATACTTGGAAATAGACAAACACGCTCGACATGCAAATCGATTGAATCGGCGGTATCCAAGTATATCTCCAGACCGTCACAAGTACTGTCGGTGCATCATGAGGGATGCTTTCGCATTGCTATCGACGGAGAGCTCCTCATCCGAGACTTCAGCAATGCAGGAGGTTACATCCAATGAACGCCCCCATTCTCGGGCATAACAGGCCGCTTATAAAGAAGGCCTATGAAATCCGACGCACCGCCCTCCAGATGGGCAAGGTTCAGGGTCAGGGCTATATCGCCCAGGCTCTAGACATCGCCGACGTTCTGTCGGTGGCCTATTTTCATGCCATGCAATACCGCCCGGCCGAACCGGAATGGGAGGAGCGCGACCGCTTCTACCTGTCGATCGGCCACTATGCGATCGGCCTCTACGCCGCGCTGATCGAAGCGGGCATCATTCCCCGCGAGGAACTGGAAAGCTACGGCAGCGATGACAGCCGCCTGCCGATGTCCGGCATGGCCGCCTATACGCCCGGCATGGAAATCACCGGCGGTTCGCTTGGCCACGGTCTTCCCATTGCGATCGGCGGCTGCCTCGGCCTCAAAGCCAAGAAGTCCAAATCCTTCATCTACAACCTGTTGTCAGACGGCGAACTTGGCGAAGGCTCGACCTGGGAAGCGGCGATGTCTGCTGCCCACTGGAAACTCGACAACCTCATCGCCATCGTCGACATCAACAACCAGCAGGCCGACGGCCCGTCTTCGCAGGTTCTGGCCAGCGAGCCGGTCGATAAGAAGTTCGAGGCATTCGGCTGGTTCGCCCAGCGTGTCGACGGCAACGATATCGATGCCCTCGTCAAGGCATTCGACGCCGCCCGCAACCACGATCAACCCGTCCCGCGCGTCATCATCTGCGACACGCTGATGGGCAAGGGCGTCCCCTTCCTCGAGGCGCGCGACAAGAACCACTTCATCCGGGTTGATGCCAATGAATGGGATCAGGCGATTGCCGATCTCGATGCGGAGTTTGCGTCATGAAACACAAAAAGAAATTTGCGGCCTTCGACCCCTCGAAACCACGCCTGACAACGTCGGCCATGATTGCTTCGATCGCCGGCGAAAACCAGCCGACCAAGCCCGCCCCTTTCGGCAACGCCCTGGTCGAATTGGCCAAGGATCGGCCGGAAATCGTTGGCCTAACCGCTGACCTTGCCAAATACACCGATCTCCACATCTTCGCGAAAGCCTACCCTGAACGGTTTTATCAGATGGGCATGGCGGAGCAGCTTCTGATGGCATCGGCAGCCGGAATGGCCCGTGAAGGCTTCATTCCGATCGCCACCACCTACGCAGTGTTTGCGGCGCGCCGCGCCTACGACTTCATCTGCATGGCGATCGCCGAAGAAAATCTTCCCGTCAAGATCGTCTGCGCCCTTCCCGGCCTGACAACGGGTTACGGCCCGAGCCACCAGGCAACAGAAGATATCGCCATCTTCCGTGGCATGCCCAACCTTACGGTTATCGATCCTTGCGATGCGCTTGAGATCGAACAGGCTGTCCCGGCGATCGTCGAGCACCAGGGGCCGGTATACATGCGCCTGCTGCGTGGTAACGTGCCACTGGTGCTTGATGAATACGGTTACAAGTTCGAGCTCGGCAAGGCAAAGATGCTGCGCGACGGCACCGACGTCCTGTTCATCTCGACGGGTCTTCTGACCATGCGCACGCTTGAAGCCGCCAAGGAACTGGCGAAGGACAAGATCGATGTCGGCGTTCTTCACGTCCCGACGATCAAGCCGCTCGACGTCGATGCAGTCGTCAAGGCCGCATCCAAGCCCGGCCGTATGGTAGTCGTTGCGGAGAACCATTCCGTTAACGGCGGTCTTGGCGAAGCAGTCGCTGCATCGTTGATGCGGGCTGGCGTGTTCCCCGCTTTCCGTCACATCGGTCTGCCCGATGAATTCCTCGATGCTGGTGCACTTCCAACACTGCATGATCGGTACGGGATTTCAACACGTGCGATCTGCGACAGCGTAAAGGGCTGGCTCAGCAAGTAACACGCCGACCACGCATTCCTCCGGTCGGCTGGCACCCGCACGATGGTCCCTCGTGCGGGTGCCGATCAGAAGATATGCGGCGGCGAGGCAGAATGGGCATGAGGAGTGTCCTCTGTTGAGCAGCACCGCTGCGTAACCGCAACCAACAATTTAACTCTTGAAAATGAGAGTATCCAGGGATGGAAACAAAAAAACGTCCGACCCATTACCGCTGGTTCGTAATGGCCCTAATCTTCCTCCTATTTATGGTCGCGCAGGCAGATCGCGCAAATATCGGTTTTGCTATCCCCTTCATGCAGAAGGAATTTGCACTTTCCAACACCGAAACTGGCGTGATCATCAGCCTGTTTTTTGCAGGTTATGGCCTGTTTCAGATTCCCGCAGGCTTCATCGTTAAAAGAACGGGCATCCGAACCGCCTACATGCTGGGCATGATCTTCACGTCCATATTCACCTTCCTGATGGGACGGGTGGACAGTGCATTGCATCTGAAGATGCTGCGCGTTCTTGTCGGCGTCAGTGAGGCTCCTGTCGTCATCAGTTCGACGGCGACAATCAACAACTGGTTTCCGAGCAAGGAGAAGGGAACGGCCACCGGCATTTTCCTGGCAGGCTCGAAATTCGGACCATTCCTCGTTCCGCCGATCTGCGCCTGGATTCTACTGAACTATGACTGGCGGCACATCTTCCTTTTCTTCTCGATCCCCGGCGTCATTCTCGGCATCCTGTGGTTCATCCTCGTTCGTAACACGCCCGCGGAAAGCCGCTTCGTAAATGAGGCCGAGCTCCGCCACATCAACGGCGAACAGACGGAACCCGACGCAGACTTGCCCGCCAAGAGAGAAGCAAAAGCGTTCAAATTCGGGTTTATCGACAAGATCATCCGAACGACCCCTCTCACCCCGCTGAAAACGTCACGTGAGATCTTCACCAGTTGGGACATCTATGGCGCGGCGATCGGTTACATGTGTATGGTCGGCATCGTTGACGGTGTGTTGATGTCGTGGCTGCCCAAATACCTTCTCGAGGCCCACCAGTTCAACATCGTCAACTCGGCACTCCTAGCCTCCGCACCGTTTGCAGGCAACGTGCTCGGCAACCTTGTCGGCGGCTGGATTTCAGACAACATTTTTGCCCGCAGACGTAAGCCACTCATGCTGGTCAGTGCCTTTTTCACAATCTTCATGATGGCGATAATGATGAATGCGCCACACGACAAGGTGATGCTAACGCTGGTATTGTTCTCGGTCGGCTTCCTGCTGTCTCTGGGATATTCGGCCTATTCGGTATATGCGATGGGTCGCGTCGAAAAGTCTTCCTATCCGGTCGCCTACTCTGTCATCAACATGGGTGGACAAATCGGCGCAGTGATTATGCCCCTAGTCGTCGGCATTCTGCTCGACAATTACGACTGGTCGGCTGTCTTCATGGCGTTGAGCATCGCGGCCGTCGTCTGCCTCCTTGTCGTTCTGACGATCCGCGAGCCGGTGCCGGAACAGACATATTGATACGGCTCAACTCATTCGTCACCGCAGCGACAAAGGTCCGGCGGCCGCCGCCGGACCTTCTCACCAATTGTTATCAAAGACCTGACTTCCCTGCGACGCTTACATGCGTTTCATGCGTCTCGCGTCGATCCTGGACGGGTGGCCTCATCGATCGCGACCCTTTCGCGACTACTGCGCTCAGGAAACGCATTGGCTGACCGAACGTCATGCCTTCGCCAACTACGAGGGGCAGTTCTTACCCAAGGCGGTCTCGACGAAGCAACACAATAGCGCACGTCCATACTATAGCGCTGAAAAACGGATATACTCGATCCAAAGTCTCTAAACGATCTGGTCGAATTTACGTTAGAGGGTTTTCCTTCAGTAGCCAGCCACCACGGCAAAAATAGCGCCGCGTTTCAACGTCCCGCTAACCTCGAAAGTCACGTTGCTGTCCCCGCCTACTGAATGGCCTCAACCGTCAGGTTGATGACATCCTGACTGCTGGCCGTTATGCAGTTTACGTTGAATCTTCACCTTACCTGTACGCGCAGCTCGCTGCATGCCGAATTTGAGCCCGTAAACCTGCTGCCAAGAGACGCCAATGCAAAGCAATCGGATTAGGATTTTCTCTGAACTCGTTAGCCTTGAAGCTTGGCACTATGCTTTTACCGCGCGCAGGACGAGTGTAGGCCTTCATGCTGACGTAACGTTTTCCACCGCGAGACTTGGCAGTGAAGATGATTGCCCGGTTCGATTCAAGATGAGACTGAAACAGGCCGTTCTCACGGTCGTGGTTCCGGAAACAGAAGCATTGATTGTCGACCGCGCTAGCGTTGCCCGTTTCGATGAGAATATATCGGGTATCCGCAAAGTCCGAAGTTCCCACAAGTCAAAGGGCGGCGTTGCCGGCGGAGTGTCACTTAAAGCGGGAGCCACCCCGACGGCGAGCTTATCGCTCGAGGCTACGAAGTCCGCGGAGGTGTTGGACGAGACGACTATAACAGCAAAGTTTGACGCCATTCGAGTGAATCATTCGCTTGATTCGGACGGCAACAATCGCTGGAGTTTCCGACCGGGAATGGAGGCAACTCTCACTGGCAAACCGTGGGAGGCATCGGAGACCGCGCTGATGAAGCTGCGAGATGCCGAGGCTCCAGGTAAACGAAAGCTTGAGGCATCGGTGCGACTTGAACTCACGTGCTTCAGGGAGGATCTCCATATCTTCGACATTGAACCAAAGGACAAAAGCCGGATACCATTTGCGAACCTGAATTCTGAGAAACGCAAGCTTGCGGCCGAGGCGTTCATACGGACGCGCATCCAACAGGAGGGGCTTCCAGTCCCCGTGATGACCGAAGACTATGCAATTATTACGCTTGCGCGCGCAAACAGCACCGAAGGAAGGTGGTAATTGTCCACGCACTGGCTCTCTGGGATAACTGACCTTTTCACCTGCGATACCGATGACCTTGCCGAGTTGGCACGTGTTGCAGGCTTCGAGCCGAAAGAGTTCTATCGAGGCACTTTGTCGGATGCTGAAATCGATCAACTCGAAGGGAAGCGTCGGCCACATGTCACACCTCCGGCGCTAATCGAGATTGATGGGCACCTCGGAATTGGTGAAGCCTGGTTTCCGCGCGGGTTGCAGAGTCTTTCATTACCAGTGACGATCTTCAACAACGAGATAGCACTTGCCGAGGCTGTTCTAACCGGGCAGGTAAAAGACGACATCGCAGCCGTAATCCAAACCCCACTTTATGCGGATGACGGGGCTGCTGGTGTTGCCGCTGCCTTAGAGATTGTACAGGCGGCTGGCAAAGCCGTACTACTTATTACGGCTGGACCGCTTCTGCCTGTTGGCGCGCAAGTCCCGGTTGTGACGAATTTCGAAAACTCAGTACTCCCCGACGGGCCGATTTCGCGCTTGTCCGAAGGGGATAGGGTGGTGCTCGACCCTACACGGCAATGGATTGAAGTAGTTGCGAAGCCAATTCGCTCTCGTTCGGTGATGGTCGATCATCTGACATCCGCAATCAGACAGGCCCGCCGCGAAAATGATCCGGAGCCGCGTCTTCGGCAGGCGCTTCAATTCGGGAACGCCCTTATGGAGGAAGCGCTTCCGAACGCAAACCTATCGAGGAAACGCGCCGGAGCACTTCCCTACATACAATTGCTGTTGGTTCTCTCGAGGAATGCTGCCCGCTGCGCTCGCGAACTATCTCAGGAAACGCATCGCGCTGATTTCGGGGCAGAATACGAGAACGTCGATACGCTTCTAGATGCGATGCAGCGGTCGGCCTCAACCGCACTGCGGCGGGGCCAAATCACATCCGCCTTGGAGATCTGCGGTACACAACTGAACGTCATGGAGAGCCTTCCGAAAGCTTTTTTCTCTGATGATGGCCGCCGTCCAGCAGACGTCCACGCGTTACTAGGTGATATTCATGCGCGCGCACGTGGCTTCGCTGAAGCTACCAAATATTACTTACTAGCCTTCGATGATCTTCGGTATGCAGATGAAACGGGCGCGGATCATCGAAGCCTGTTCAGTCTTGCGACAATTTTTTCCAAGTTGGCAGATGTCGCGCGACACCGTGGTCACATCGATGAAGAGGCGCACTATCTGGCGCTTGCCGCCGATAACGCCCAGCGAGCCGACTATATCTTCGCTGACCGTGACTTCCGGAAATTCAAAGCGGGCGTTCATCTTCAAAAGGCTAATTTTCATCATCGTATGAGCGACGAGTTGCCAGCCCTACGTGAGTGTAACGAGAGCATCGATGCCTACCTTACGCTAATGAAGCGAAACACAACGCAGGAGGTTCTTTCCAGCCTGATCAGAGCATTCGGCCTCAAGTCTAATATTCTATGGAAAGTTGGGGACCACGAGGAAGGCGTCATTGCTAGAGTCGTGGCAATCCATGTCGCATATATAATTTTCATGACTGCAAGAGCCGCGCGCTCAAGCAAAATGGGACTAAAAAGTCTTGTTGAGGCCACTCAAGCCCTAAAGTCTTATGTAAAATCCTCCCACGAGATGGGAACGTCGACATTGGTAAGGGAAGCCCAGAGGCTGCTGAGCGGCGTTGACGTGAATGCTGACCTATCTTCCGGACACGAATGGTTGACGGGCGTGGTCGAACTTCAGCACTTCGCCGCGGATTTCCTTCCGCGCGGGATTCATCTCGGCGGCACTGTCGATCAGCTGTTCGGACTATCGCTATCGCGTGAACAGCGTTGGTGACGCTGCCGGTTCAACCGTTGGGTCGTAACGCGGCGGGAGATAGACCACGATAATCCGAGCTGCTTCGTCCGGCCTCGTAGCCACCACCTGAAACAA
>Ga0075364_10000012_pt1 | contig 62085 bp, 55 predicted proteins | sample EndMetdeltDD1764_FD_71517 | JGI IMG/M metagenome (GOLD analysis project Ga0075364, IMG submission 71517) | Populus endosphere microbial communities from Tennessee, USA - Endosphere MetaG P. deltoides DD176-4 | ecosystem: Host-associated > Plants > Roots > Endosphere | place: USA: Tennessee... | reverse complement strand
AAATAGTTCTGTCTATTTTTTTTAATGTTTATCTTCTTCGTCTAGATCTTCTTCAACAACGTTTCCATCGGATTTTTGTTTTTCTTGTTGAATACGTTGATAGATTTCTTCGCGATGAACAGAAACTTCTTTAGGTGCATTAATCCCTAATCTTACTTGATGGCCTTTAATGCCCAGTACAGTGACTGTTACATCATCACCAATGATAAGTGTTTCTCCGATACGCCGTGTCAAAATAAGCATCTTTATGATTCTCCTTTAGTTGACTCATTTAATTGACCTATATGTATTACCTAATCCGTTTCTTAGTTAACAAAAAAGGCATCGTACCTACATATAGATATTCGCTTAGCCAGTCTACTAACCAAACCTTAAGGAAAACTTAATAAAATACAAAAAACATCGATATTTTTTAAAAAGTAAGCCTACCTCCTAATTAAACTGCTTTAAAATACCGTCATTTTTTTGATTTTCTGAAAATCAAACCACTCTATTCCGATAAAAAGGCTATTCTTTTCCTAAATTAAACGCATGGTGCAATACTTGTATTCCACGAACTACCTGAGATTCATCCACTATCAGCGAGACTCTTAATGCGGAAGACAACGCTAACATGATAGAGATCCCTTCAGCGCCTAAGGCATGAAATAGGGTATGCATAATCCCTGGATGTGAATGTAATCCGGCCCCCACAATCGAGAGCTTCGCTACTTTTCGATTGCCTATCACGGCTTGTGCATATCCATCTTTAACTAAGGTTTGCAGTACGTGTTCTGCTTGCTGATAGTCTGCCCTGGCTAGCGTAAACGTGATATCCATACGCGCATCGGACGTCAGTTGCTGTGTGAGCATATCAATTTCTATACGCACATCATTCAACAAGGAAAAAAACTGCGTTAACGCTTCTTTTTCACAAGACAACCCTTGTACGGTCATCTTAGCTTCCTGACGACTTGCTGTTACGCCAGTCACTGTGGCTTTTTCAACGGCAACACCTTCTTCATTGGGCTGAATTAAGGTACCAGTGCCTTTACGAAAACTAGATAACACGCGTAGTGGAACACGGTATTGACTCGCTAATTCTACAGCACGATGTTGCACCACTTTTGCACCCGCCCGTGCAAACTCTGTCATCTCATTAAAGCCAATCTTATCTAAGAGTTTTGCTTGTGAAACAATATGCGGGTCTGCTGTATAAATACCATCCACATCCGTATAAATCTGACATTCATCCGCTTTTAGAATCGCCGCTAAAGCGGCTGCTGTCGTATCGGATCCGCCTCGACCTAAGGTCGTCATATTGCCTTCCGCAGAAATTCCCTGAAAGCCGGCAATGATAGGCACTCTACCTGCCGCAATATCATCTCGTAATACACTTTCGTCTATATTTAAAATGCGCGCCTTTTTATGATGATTATCCGTATAGATGGGGACGTGAAAACCATTATAGGAACGTGCTGGGCACCCTTGTCCCAACAAAGCCATCGCAAGTAACGCCGTTGCAGCCTGCTCACCGGTCGCCAATAATAAATCATATTCTCTGGCATCAGGCTGATCATTCAAGGTTTTAGCCAGTGAAATGAGTCGATTAGTCTCTCCTTCCATCGCTGAAACCACGACAGCCAATGAGTGACCTTGAGCCCGTGTCTCGATAATTTTATTGGCAACATGTTGGATTTTGTCGATATTACCAACTGAGCTACCACCAAATTTTTGTACAATTAAAGCCATTGAAATCTATCTATAAAGTATTTATTCAATTCTAAGCATAGTTGCCATTTAGGTGTGCCTCAACCCAATTTTTTGCACTTTTGAAAGCCATTTCCAAACCTTCACTCTTCTCACCACCGGCCTGTGCAAAATCCGCTCGACCTCCCCCTTTGCCACCTATCAATTTTGCCATTTCATTAGCTAATTCATTGGCTTTAATTTGATCGGTGAGTTCTTTAGTCACACTGATGAGGAACTGGGTACGCCCTTGATCCGTACTCGCCAAAATAATCACGGCGCGGTTTAACTTATTTTTAAGCTGATCCAGTAAATAACGTAATCCTGCCGTATCAACACCATTGATTTCACTCATTAATAATTGAATACCACGTATTTCTATTACCTGAGAAACCAATTCATCACCCATCATACCCACCACAGAACGCTGTAATTCTTCGATCTGCTTTTGTAACGATTGCTTAGACTGAATCTCATTTTGTGCTTTTTCGACTAAATTATCGTTAGAGGCTTTGAAAAGTTTCGCTAATTGTATCGTTTGCTTTTCTAAGGATGTAATCCAATTTAAGGCCGCTTGACCTGTCACCGCTTGAAGTCGGCGTATACCGGCAGCAATACCGGTTTCACCCGTAATTTTAAATAAACCGATATCCCCGGTACGCGAAACGTGGGTTCCACCACACAATTCTTTTGAAAAATCACCCATCGTCAATACACGTACTGAATCACCATATTTTTCGCCAAAAATCGCCATCGCGCCGCCACGTTTTGCTTCTTCAGGTGACATTATCTCCGTTTGGACAGGAAAATTAGCACGAATTTGCTGATTCACTAAGTCTTCAACTTCTTTTAAAGTTTCTGAATCGATCGGCTTTGCATGAGAAAAATCAAAACGTAACCGCTCAGCTTCTACTAACGATCCTTTTTGTACGACATGCTCACCCAAAATTTGCCGTAATGCCGCATGAAGTAAATGCGTTGCGGAATGGTTTAACGTAATCGCACGGCGTTTAACCATATCAACGTTTGCATTGACTTTATCGCCCTTCTTTAAAGCGCCTTTTGTTAATCGGCCCGCATGTAAAATAACATCTCCCTTTTTTGTGGTATTTGTTACTAAAAACTCAGCACTTTCAGTAACCAGTTGTCCTGCATCACCTACTTGACCACCACTTTCCGCATAAAAAGGCGTCTTTTGTAATACAACATAGCCCTCATCCCCTTCCGATAAGGATTCCACTAATTCATTGCCTTTTAGCAATTCCACAATAGCAACTTTAGTTTGCGATAATTTTTTATAACCGGTAAATTCAGTCGGCGACTTTCCACTTAATGAAAACGTAGGGGTTGCCGCAAATTGACTGCTTGCTTTTGACTGGTTACGTTGCCGTTGCATTTCTGATTCAAAACCAGGCATATCGATCGTTAAACCGCGCTCCCTAGCCACATCAGCCGTTAAATCGACTGGAAATCCATAGGTGTCATATAAACGGAAAAGAACGTCACCTGGTAACTGTTTTTTGCCTTTTAGTTTAGCGACTTCTTGTTCAAATAATTTCATACCATGCGTTAATGTCCGCGCAAACTGCTGCTCTTCTTGTACGATGATTTTTTCAATCGATCGCTGTTTTCGCTCTAATTCAGGGTAAGCCTGGCTCATCTGCTCTGCCAAGGGTTTAACTAGACGATAAAAGAAAGGCTTATCTAAGCCTATCTTATGTCCATGTCGAATAGCACGACGCATAATTCTACGTAAAACATAAGAACGGCCTTCGTTTCCAGGCAAAACCCCATCAGAAATGAGGAAAGCACAAGAACGAATGTGATCCGCTATCACACGTAGTGACGTATTTGCGAAATCAGTGATGCCCGCTTCCTCGGCTACTGCCTTAATGAGCGGCTGAAATAAGTCTGTATCATAATTATTGGTCACGCCTTGCATCACGGCAGCTAAGCGCTCTAAACCCATACCGGTGTCCACAGAAAGCTTAGGGAGTGGACTTAATGCACCATCGGCCGCACGTTGAAATTGCATAAAGACCAGATTCCAAATTTCCACATAGCGATCGCCATCCGCCGTAGGAGAGCCCGGAGGCCCACCCGCAATACTCGGACCATGGTCATAAAAAATCTCAGAGCAAGGCCCACAAGGACCCGTATCGCCCATTGACCAGAAGTTATCATTGCTGCCACAACGGGAAAAACGTGAGGGGTCGATTTTTATCTCATTCAGCCAAATAGCCGCCGCCTCGTCATCTTCCTCAAAAACGGTAATCCATAGCTTCTCAGGCGGAAGTTTTAAAACGGCAGTTAGAAACTTCCAACTATACTGAATCGCTTCACGTTTAAAATAATCACCAAAACTAAAGTTCCCCAGCATCTCAAAAAAGGTATGGTGCCTTGCGGTATAACCCACGTTTTCAAGATCATTATGTTTACCGCCCGCTCGCATACAGCGCTGACTACTCGCAGCGCGAGAATATGCCCTTTTTTCAAGGCCTAAAAAAACGTCTTTAAAAGGCACCATACCCGCATTAGTGAATAAGAGGCTGGGGTCATGCGCTGGAACCAATGAGGCAGAAGGGACTACCGTATGGCCTTGCCCTGCAAAATAATTAAGGAAGAGTTCGCGCAGCGCATTGCTATTCATATCAAGCCCGTCAAAACAAAAGCCAAGAGTATCGCGGCAAGTGATTTTCCTGTCAATAAATTAACGGGCGGGGCATTTTGCAAAAAATCGCTCTCTGGGGCCAAAAGCAGAAGCCTAACCCCAGCCTTCCGTTCAAATAAAAACGGTCAAATTAAGGTAATTTATGGTATAATTCCCCGTTTTTAACCTATCGCCTATGTCGATTAAAAATCAGATTCTTGGGGAAAATATCTTGTCTAGCACAGAGTTTGAAAACGTCTCTACCTTAAATAACCCGATAGAACCCGGGTTAGACGCTAATGCGGAAAATTTAACCCTAGCGGGCGGATCAAGCATGCCAAAACCTAACTATGATTCTTCCAGTATTAAAGTCCTGAAAGGCCTCGATGCGGTCCGGAAACGACCAGGGATGTATATCGGCGATACGGATGATGGGACGGGTCTGCATCACATGGTTTTTGAGGTAGTTGATAACTCCATTGATGAATCCTTGGCCGGTTACTGTACCCAAATCGATGTCATCCTCCACAGTGATGATTCCGTGACCGTCAAAGATAACGGACGAGGTATCCCTGTCGACATTCACTCGGAAGAAGGCCGATCGGCAGCTGAAGTCATCATGACCGTTTTACATGCGGGTGGTAAATTTGACAGCAATTCCTATAAAGTATCGGGTGGTTTGCATGGTGTGGGCGTCTCGGTGGTAAATGCCTTATCAGAAAAATTGAAATTGACGATACGCCGCAATAATAAAGTTTATGAGCAAACTTATTTGTTAGGCGAACCCACCGCACCGCTGGCTGTCACTGGTGAAACACAAGAAAGAGGCACTGAAATCCGCTTTTATCCAAGCAAAGCCATCTTTCAACACAATAATGAATTTCACTATGACATCCTACTCAAACGCTTACGTGAGCTCTCATTCCTAAATTCCGGCGTTGCCATCAATATCAACGATGAACGTAGCAATGAAGGCATAGAACTTAAATATGTAGGTGGTATAAAAGCATTCGTTGAATACCTGAATCAAAATAAAACCCTGGTACACAAACAGCCATTTTACTTTAGCGCTGAACGTGACGAAATAACGGTAGAAGTGGCATTACAATGGAATGATAGCTTCCAAGAAAATATTCTATGTTTTACCAATAATATTTCTCAACGTGATGGTGGTACCCATCTTGCTGGTTTTCGCTCTGCATTAACGCGTACGCTAAATACGTATATCGATCGCGAAGCAACGAGTAAAAAATTAAAAATTACCACCAGTGGTGATGACACACGTGAAGGACTCACGGCTGTTCTATCGGTTAAAGTACCTGACCCCAAATTTTCCTCACAAACCAAAGACAAATTAGTTTCTTCTGAAGTCAAAGGGGTTGTTGAAACCTTAATGTCTGAAAAACTTGAGGAGTTCTTATTAGAAACACCACAAGATGCCAAAGCCATTGTCGCGAAAATAATTGATGCCGCACGTGCGCGTGAGGCCGCCCGTAAAGCACGTGAAATGACACGTAGGAAAACAGCCTTAGATATTGCAGACTTACCAGGAAAATTGGCTGATTGCCAAGAAACCGACCCGGCACTTTGTGAATTATTTATTGTCGAAGGGGATTCCGCCGGTGGTTCCGCTAAACAAGGACGAAATCGTCGCTATCAAGCTATTTTGCCACTTAAAGGTAAAATTCTAAACGTAGAAAAAGCACGTTTTGATAAAATGTTATCTTCTGAAGAAGTAGGCACTTTAATAACTGCGCTTGGGTGTGGCATCGGAAAAGATGATTACAACCCCGACAAATTACGCTATCACCGCATCATCATTATGACCGACGCGGATGTCGATGGCTCACATATACGTACCTTATTATTAACGCTTTTTTATAGACAAATGCCTGAGCTATTGCAGCGTGGAAATATTTATATTGCCCAACCGCCTTTATATAAAATCAAGAAAGGTAAACAGGAACAATATTTAAAAGATGACGCTGCCTTGCAGAATTATCTGATACAAACGGCATTACATGATGCGGCTTTATATCCTCAAGCCGATGGACTACCTATACAAAGCACCGGCTTAGAAAAGCTCGTCACAGATTATCGTAAAACACAAACGGTTGTGCAGCATTTATCACGACGTTACCCCAGCGATGCGCTACAAAGATTGCTTGATCTACCTGCTTTATCCACTGAACAACTCAAAGATTCACAGCGGGTATTGGATTGGACCAAACAATGGGAAACCCGACTGCAGCAAACAACCAACAATGAAGCGGTTCAATATCAGATTTCCGTCTATGAGAACACGGAACGACATGTGTTTTTACCTTGTATCACCAGTAGCTCGCATGGTGTCGCCACAAACTACAAATTTTCATACGAGTTTTTTGAGTCACCCGAATATCAATGTTTATTGACGATGGCAAGTCAGCTTAATGGCTTGATTAGCTCTGGCGCTTATGTACAACGCGGCGAAAAGAAACAATCTGTTAGTCACTTTAAAGAAGTCTATGAATGGTTACTCGCTGAAGCAAGACGAGGCCAAGGCATACAACGTTATAAAGGGTTAGGAGAAATGAATCCAAGTCAGCTATGGGAAACAACCATGGATCCGAACACACGTCGACTACTACGTGTTGCCATTGAAGATGCTATTACAGCAGATCAAATCTTTACCACATTAATGGGCGATCAAGTTGAACCACGCCGTGATTTCATCCAACAAAACGCAATTGATGCTAACAATTTAGATATTTAGACATTGTTCGAGATTAAACTATGAATTTAGAACTCAAGAATAAAGTCGTTTTAATCGCTGGAGCAAGTCAAGGCATTGGTTATGCAACCGCCTTAGCGTTTGCTCGTGAAGGTGCACGCGTTGCTATTTGTGCTCGAGATAAGGATACTATTGAGAAAGCAGCAAAAAAAATTCATGCTGAAACCAATGCGGAAATTTCAGCAACCGCCGTTGACCTTACTCAGGCAGAAGCCATTCAAAGTTGGGTTGAATCTGTTCTTAAACAGTTTAAAACCATACACATTTGTATTACTAATGTAGGCGGACCGCCCAAAGGTGCTTTCGTTGATCTAGACGATAAAAAATGGCAAGAAGCCTTTGAGCTAACCTTAATGAGTGCGGTACGCTTATCACGCGCGGTCATCCCTAGCATGAAAGAACAAAAATGGGGTCGGATTATTCATCTTTGCTCTTCCTCTGTTCGTAATCCCATTGCAAATTTAGGCTTATCTAATTCAATTCGCTCTGCCGTCGTTGCACTATCAAAAACACAAGCCGATGAGCTTGCCAAAGATAATATTCTAGTCAATAGTATATTAACCGGTTGGACCCGTACTGAACGGACGAACCAACTTTTAGAGGCCATGGCAAAAAACGCAAAATTAAGTGCAGAAGAAGTGATTGCAAAAAGAGAATCCGTTATTCCATTAGGTAGGATGGGTAAGCCGGAAGAAATTGCTGCACCGATTGTATTTCTTAGTTCGGCTGCTGCTAACTTTATAACTGGATCAACCATCACTGTTGATGGTGGAGAAAGCCGATTTCCTTTTTAGTCGACTAAACCATGCAATCTTTAGCTTATAAACTTTTAACACCCGGCGCGACCGTTGATATCATTGCACCCGCAGGTGGTTGCGCCCCTGAGTCACTGGCACAGATAAAAACCTTATTAAAAAACTGGCAACTAACCCCTCGTATTTCACCCGAGTTATTAGGCGAGGATTTACTTTGTGCCAATACGGATGAGAATCGTTTTAAACAATTACAAGAAGCCTTATTCAATGCGGAATCCAGCGCTGTTTGGTGTGTACGTGGCGGCTATGGCTGTACACGCTTAATTCCTGAATTACTTAAACTGAAAGCACCTAAAACCAACAAATTATTTATTGGTTTTAGTGATATCACTACACTGCATTTATTCCTTCAACAACAATGGCATTGGCAAACACTGCATGGGCCTTCTGCCAATCAAGTGGCGCATGATCGCATTGATGCGGCCAGTATTCAGGAGTTTAAAAAACTTATTTTTGGGGAATTAAACCAGCTAGTATTCTCACTGGTTCCGCTCAATACAAAACACACTGCACCGATTAAAGCACCGATAACCGGTGGTACACTAACACTCATACAAACCAGTCTTGGCACACCTTGGCAAATCGACACAAAAAATAAAATCTTATTCTTAGAAGAAGTTAATGAATCAGCCTATCGCGTTGATAGAATGTTGCAACACTTGCAACATTCTGGAATCTTACAAAACGTAAAAGCTATTTTATTCGGTGATTTCATTGCACCTCAGGAGAGCAAGGATTCAACGCTGATACAGTCTGTACTAGCACGTTTTGCAAATGAACAATCTGTTCCTATATTGCATATTCCTGGCATTGGCCACGGAAAAACAAACCGTAGTTTACCTTTAGGCGCTAATACTGAATTAAACTTAGATAAGAAACAACTCATTATAACAATAGGTTAAACAATCATGCTAAACCCCTTTAATCATGCGGGTCTATTCCTTATTCAATCCCTTTTTGATTTATATATTTTTATTTTGCTTTTACGTGTTGTATTACAATGGGTGCATACTGATCCACGTAATCCACTGTTTGTATTAGTCGCTAAGCTCACCAATCCGCCACTCAAACCCATTTGTCGGATTATTCCTCGTCTTTATGGTGTGGATTTAGCTGCGATTGTGCTTTTATTGGGTTTAGAAGCCATTAAAATTGCTTTTCTTGTCTGGCTGCAAGTGAATACGACACCCCATTTTGGCGGATTACTTATCATTGCATTTGCAGAACTTCTAAACCAACTGATCAATATTTTCTTCTATTCTACTTTAGCTTTAGCTATTTTAAGTTGGATCAGTCCCTTAGCACAGGGTCCTTTAGTTGAAATATTAGTACGTATTAGCGAACCTTTAATAAGACCTATTCGAAATATTTTACCCAATTTTTCAGGTTTTGATTTTTCGCCACTGGTTCTGATTATTGGTTTAAAATTATTAACGATTCTCTTAGTACAACCACTGGCACAAATCGGTGCCAGCTTAGCGTTGGGAAGTCTGGGTAATTAGTTATCGCCCATCATTTGATAATTTACCTACTTACATGGCTTTGTTGTTTTAACAGAGCCAAGACCTTGACAGCCTTCGGTACAATCCGGTATCAGATGTTTGCTCTTTAATAGCCGCCAAGATAGATAAGGACAAAACGCGGGCTTTAATTTCGGCAAACACACGAATTGTGCACTACCACATGTAATGCTTCCTGCACATTTTTGCCATTGGGGTACACGCAAATACTCGGGTGGCAATGCTCTGCGAATACCACCAATAAGATGTCCTGATGCAGCTGATGCTATGCTAGGAATTATCAATAATAAGATGATAAATAGCGTACGAATTTTCATATAAAAACCACTCCTTAAACAAACTCGTTTTATTGATCACTTGCTAAACAATTAGCGCAAATGCTTAAAAAAATAATTTTTGTTTATGTGTACGACGGTTAATATACACTTGTCGCAAAGAGATAGCGGCTAACAACACAAAAAATAGTAATGTCCACATGGGCATACTTAAATTTAAAAAACGCCAATTACCACTTCCGCAGTTACTTGATCCTTGGAAAAATAAATCAATTATTTTTTGAAAGTAGAGAGAACTACTATATTGTGCAAGTGTCGCTTGGCAGCTGGACAATTGGTCTGAAGGAAAATGCTCCAGCCACAGCTGTCGGCTCGCCACCACGGCACCCAAAACAGACAACAGAAACGTAAGTGTATGTAAGCAGCAACGGGTAATTGCTGAAAAATTAAACAATGCCCCCATTAAAAATAACAGCCCTAAGAGGGTTATTAAAAAACGCTGAATGATACATAATGGACAAGGAATAAGCCCTACTCTATATTGTAAATAGCTGGCTACCCCCAAAAATAAAACACATATAAAAAAAACGATTAAGTCCGTCCAGCGCGTAACGGGTAAATTCATAATGAAACCCTGGCATTAAGTTTAATAATTTAGTTTACTATAGATTGCTTTATTTTCCACTTAAGTCTTATCCATACGTCTTTTTAAACCTTCTTGCATAAGATTTTCTAATCAGCCAATATAGGGTTTAATAAAGCTATTCAATCGATTATTTAAATATCGGCCTGCATGAGAACCGCTGTAGCTGCGAAAGCTAGGACAATCACTCTTTGTAACTGCAAGGATAAAAGCTATATTAAATTTGTTTTCATTAGGAAAATATTATGGCTCAAAATGTGACTCAGAAACTGATTAGCGCACATAAAGTCGAAGGCGAAATGATCCCTGGTAATGAAATTGGCCTTAAGATTGATCAAACCTTATGCCAAGATGCCACGGGAACGATGGTGATGCTGGAATGCGAAGCCATGCACTTAGATCGCACTAAAGCCGAAGTCTCGGTGCAGTATATTGATCACAATCTATTACAAACTGACTTTAAAAATGCTGACGACCATTTATTTTTACTCAGTGCCTGTAAAAAATTTGGTTTGCATTATAGCGGACCCGGTAATGGCGTCAGCCATCCTGTGCACATGGAGCGTTTTGGCAAACCAGGGAAAACATTACTGGGATCCGATAGTCACACCTGTGCTGCCGGCTCTATGGGAATGCTAGCGATCGGTGCCGGTGGTCTTGAAGTAGCCATGGCTATTGCAGGACAACCTTTTCATGTCACGATGCCTAAAGTTTGGGGCGTAAAATTAACCGGAGAATTACCCGCTTGGGTGAGCGCCAAAGATATTATCTTGGAATTTTTGCGACGACATGATGTAGACGGTGGTATAGGAAAAATTATTGAATATTATGGTCCAGGGCTACAATATTTATCGGCGATGGATAGACACGTCATCGCTAATATGGGTGCTGAATTAGGTGCCACTACGTCTGTATTTCCATCTGATGAAATAACGCGTGAGTTTCTTCAAGCACAACAACGTGAAGATGATTGGCAAGAAATCATCGCCGATTCGAATGCAAGCTACGATGAACACGAAGAAATTAATTTATCTGAATTAGTACCGATGATTGCATTGCCATCTAGTCCAGGAAAAGTAGTGCCTGTTAAAGATGTTGCAGGACGACCTATTTATCAAGCAATGATTGGATCCTCTGCCAATCCTGGCTTACGTGATTTTGCTATTGCAGCGGAAATTATAGCGGGGAAACAAGTGTTTCCTGGTGTTTCCTTGGATATTAACCCGACTTCCCGACAAATTTTAGAGAACATGGTAAAACTAGGCATCTTAGAAAAACTAATTCATGCGGGCGGTCGCATTCATCAAGCCGGCTGCAATGGCTGTATTGGCATGGGCCAAGCACCCGCCACCGGAAAAATTAGTTTACGAACCGTACCAAGAAATTTTCCTGGTCGATCAGGTACAAAAGAAGATCAAGTTTATCTTTGCAGTCCAGAAACAGCCGCTGCTTCGGCACTCACCGGTGTGATTACTGATCCAACCACCTTAGGTAGAAAAGCAATCATACGTTTTAAAGAACCTGGACAAATCATTCTTAACACCCACATGCTGCTAGCACCCAAAGAGATTAATGCCTCCACCAAATTAGTAAAAGGTCCCAATATTCAACCATTACCTGAATTTAGTGTTTTACCACAAACCATTGAAGGTCCAGTTTTAATTAAACTAGGCGATGATATCTCTACTGATACCATTTTACCGGCCGGCGCTAAAATATTACCTTTTCGTAGCAATATTCCAGGTATTAGCCAATTTGTATTTGATCAAATTGATCCTGACTACCCAAAACGTGCATTGAAATATCAAAAAACCGGATCCATTATTGTAGGCGGTGATAATTATGGCCAGGGTTCAAGCCGAGAACACGCCGCGATTGCACCACGTTATTTAGGTGTGCAGGCGGTAATGACAAAAAGTTTTGCACGCATTCATCGACAAAACCTTATCAACTTTGGAATTCTACCGCTTGTTTTCGAAAATTCTGCTGATTATGACGATATAGAGCAAAATGATATTTTAGAATTAGCTAACGTTCAGCAAACCATTCAAAAAACACAAACGGTTAAAGTAACCAATAAAACCAAGGATAAAACCTACACGCTGCGCCATAGCTTAAGTCCTCGTGAATTAGAGGTACTACTCACTGGAGGCCTTATTAACTGGGTAAAACAAAAATAAGCACTAGTTATTGATTAAAAAACGCAGCGAAAAGAAATTGTGGTTTTTTTTGTTCGTATAAAACACGGTAAACGGATTCACAAATTGGCAACTTAACCTTATATTTTTCCAGTAAGTAAAAGACATTTTTGGCGGTAATGGTTCCTTCGGTAGTACCAATCTCTTTTTGTACTTGTTGCAAGCTTTTGCCTTGTCCCAACGCCAAACCTAAGCGACGATTGCGTGATTGATTATCGGTGCAGGTTAATATTAAATCACCTAAGCAAGACAAACCCAAAAAGGTTTCTTGTTCCGCGCCTAATTTACTACCCAAAGCAATCATCTCTGATAAACCTTTTGTCATCAAAGCGGCTTTTGCATTCGCACCAAAGCCCAAACCTTCAGTCATCCCTACTGCAATAGCCAATATATTTTTTACCGCCCCGCCTAGCTCAACACCGACCATGTCTCTTGTTAACTCTACGTGAAACTTGTCGCTTCTAAACCGATGCTGCAGATCATTAGCAAACTCCCACTGCTTTGAGGCAATGGTTACTGCGGTGGGTAACCCCATAGCCACTTCTTTAGCAAAACTAGGGCCTGAAAGAACCGCCATATCAACATCGCCCAATATTTCACTAGCCACTTCATGCAACAATTGATGTTTATCTTCATCCAACCCTTTTGTTGCCCATAGCACACGCTGATTTGATTTTAACAACGGCTTGATAGTCAATAAGGTTGCTCGAAAAGCCGTACTAGGAACAACGATTAGAATATCCCTTACATCTGTAAGAACCGTTTCATAATCATGGGAGCAAACGATAGATGGCGGGAGTTTCTGATCAGGCAAATAGCGCGTATTAAAACGCGTTGTATTGATTTGCTCGACTTGTTCTTTTTCATACGCCCATAATTTAACGGATTGGCCATTACGCGCTAAGTGAAGGGCTAATGCGGTTCCCCACGCACCGGCGCCTAATACCGCGATAGGAGAAAAAGCATTTACTGAATCTGACATCTGTTGGTTCCCGATTATTTATGGAGCAATTAATTGCTTTTATCATAATACCATGACGTCACCAGGATAATTAGAAAGGCTGATGTTTACAAAAGTAAACTGAACCATCCTGCAATGGCTAAAAAGGGTCCAAAAGGTATCGCTTTTTGAAAATTATTGTTTTTTTGCTTCATTAATAGAATAAAACCGACCAACGACCCTAAAAGAGAAGCCATTAACAAAATCTTAATCAGCGCATGAATTCCCAACCAAGCACCCAGTAAGGCAAAGCACTTAAAATCACCCTGCCCCATGCCTTCTCTTTTAGTGAGATATTGATAACTCTTGGCCACTATCCACAAACTCAGATAAGCAACACTAGCGCCTAAAATAGCTGATCCGGGTGGAACAAACACATGAAATGCGTTTAAACCAAGGCCCAACCACAATAAAGGCAATACTAAAATATCTGGCAATAAACCATGCTCAAAATCGATTCCACTCAGTGCAATAAGCCCCCATGTCAAAACGAGCGCTCCGAACATTTGTATACCCCAACTAAATCGATACGCCACAACGATAGAACAGATTAAGGTAAGCATTTCAATCAGGGGATAACGAAGATGAATTTTCCTTCTGCAATAAGCGCATTTCCCTTTTAAAAACAGATAAGCACACAAGGGTAATCTATAAAAAAAATTTAATGGCCGTTTACATTCAGGACAGTGTGAAGAAGGTAATATAAAATTAAAAGGCGTCGCTAATTTATTTCTATCCATAACGAAGACTGATTCCTCCCTTTGCCATTGAAGATGTAACATTAAAGGCAATCGGTATACTAACACCGTAAGAAAACCACCCATTAATAAGTTAAAAAACCCAATACTCACCCACATAATCCAATCCATTTAAATAACACTCCCCAGTTTAAAAATTGGCAAATACATGGCTATCATTAAACCGCCTATCATGACGCCTAAAATAATAATTAATAAAGGTTCTGCGAGTTTAGACAAATTACTAACAAAATAGTCAATTTTTTCCTCATACATATCCGCGACGTTATTCAATATCTCAGCTAAGCTTGCTGAAACTTCGCCTAATTTAATAAGCTGTAATACTTCAGGCGCTAAAATATTTTGCCGAAATAATGCTTGGTAAAAGCTTTCACCATTTTGTATCAAATTACAGCTTGATAAAATAGCGTTTTTATAAACATAATTTTTTGTCATGCTAGCAATAGCTTGCAACGCATCGAGTAAGGGTAATCCAGAAAGTAATGCGGTGGCTAAGGCTCTACTTAAACGAGCCGTTATCACTTCGGATAAAACTTTTTTAACCACCGGTATTTTTACTAATAATTGATCGCGCTTAATTGCAACGACAAGATAATTTTTCTGCAAAAAAATAAATAAGGCCGTCACTATTAAAAAAAATAATGCTGCAAAAACTGCGATTGATCCTATAAATTGAGATAAATAAATCACTATGCGCGTTAAAAAAGGTAATTGTGCACCCACTTCGTTAAAAATTTGCTCAAACTGTGGAACAACACCGATTAACAAGGCTAAAAAAACAAAACTAGCAACGCCTATCACCATACAAGGATAAATAAGCACATTGATTAATGCGGCTTTTATCTTTAAGTTTTTTTGCATATGCTCAGCAATTCGCGATAACATGAGCTCTAAATGAGATGTCCTTTCCCCCAGAGCAATCAAGCTACAATGGAATTCACTAAAATAAGGGCGATTTTTTTGTAGGGCTTCTGTAAGAGAATAACCATTTTTTATATAGAGACTTAACTGATTAATAAACTCCTTAAGCAGCAGATTATTTGTATTATTCTCTAATAGCTCAAATATTTGCACCAATGGAAGACCCGCTTGAAGTAAGCGTGCCACTTGGCGTGTAAAAATAAATAGCTCTTTTGCCTTAATACCTTTGCTAATAACGACATTATATCTGCATTTGCTAGCTTTCAGAATAATGCCTTCCTGTCTTAGTTTTATTCGTAACAATTGAGTGTCCGATACTAAGGTTTTGCCCTTACACGTTTTCCCTGATTGTGTTAGCCCATCCCATACATATATTTTAGTGATATTAAACATAAAAATTTTTTAAGCTAATCTTTAATAATCCGCTTCATTTCTAGTAAACTAATTTCGCCTTGTTTAAGTTTTTCAAGTGCTGAGGCATAGAGGGTTTGCATCCCTTTAATCTGTGCATGTTGTGCAATTTCCTGAGCGTCACAATTGTTTAAAATTAAGCTTTTTATTTCATCGGTAATGAGTAACATCTCAAAAATGCCTGTACGCCCACGATAACCATCCGTACATTCACTACATCCTTGTGCAGCAAAAAGCAGATTCGATTTTATTTCTGCATGACTTAAGCCCAGTGCTAATAAAATATTTTCGGGTAATTTATCTTTTATTTTGCAGCGCACACATAAACGTCGTGCTAGACGTTGTGCAACAATCAAATTTAGGGAAGAGGCAACGTTATAAGCAGGAATCCCCATATTAAGCAAACGCACTAAACTTTCTACCGCACTATTGGTATGCAAGCTGGATAGCACTAAATGGCCTGTTTGTGCGGCTTTAATTCCAATTTCTGCTGTTTCTTGATCTCTCATTTCGCCTACCATCATGATATCGGGGTCTTGGCGTAAAAATGCTCTTAATACCTTTGCAAAATCTAAACCAATTTTTGGGTTGATATTGACTTGATTAATTCCAGGTAACACTATTTCTATAGGATTCTCTACTGAAGAAATATTGAGTTGAGAGGTATTTAAAATATTTAAGGCGGTATAAAGGGTAATAGTTTTTCCGCTGCCGGTAGGGCCTGTCACTAATACCATGCCGTGCGGACATTGCAATGCTTGCAAAAAACAGTTTTTTTGTTTTATCGTCATCCCCAGTTTATCGACTTCCAGCAGCATTTTATTACTATCTAAAATCCTGATGACTAACTTTTCTCCATACAGCGTTGGACACGTACTAATACGACAATCAATATTTCGATGATTAGCTTCCGCTACCTGAAAACGCCCATCTTGAGGAATACGTCGCTCTGCAATATCAAGCTGCGACATGATTTTCAAACGCGTAATAATGCGTTGTATCAACGTAACAGGAAATTTAGCCGCTAAGTACAACAAGCCATCTATTCTAAATCGAATCTGTAAATGGTCTTGGTAAGGCTCTACGTGTATATCCGATGCGCCACGTTCAATGGCAGACTGCAATAATTGGGAGACTGTCTGAATAACTGCTATTTCACTATCTGCATTTTTATCCGGTTCATCAGTTATTTTTTGCGGAAAGTCCGGTTTTTTTGTGATCTTTGCTAATAGCCGTTTTAACTTTTCTGGTTCTACCAAAATTTTTTCAATGACTAATCCAGTATGAAAGCTAATATCATCGATTGCTAATTGTTGTGTTGGATCCGCTATAGCCAAACCCAATTTTTCTTTCTCTTGCCATAAAGGTAATACTTGGTACTTTTGTAGTAATCTTTCTTCAATAACGTCACCAGGCAATTGCAACGGGTCAACGCTATCTAAATCAACCGTAGGCAAACAAAACACATGGGATAATCCTGAGAACAAACGCGAAGGATCGATCGTTTTATCATTCATTAAACAACTAATAAACGAACCCTGCTGATGCCTCGCTTCTTCTAAAACAAACGAAAGCTGCTCGTTAGTGACTATTCCTTCTGCTATTAAATATTCAAAGAAATGATGACTGGCTAGATTTTCCATTTTTTTTATTTCCTTCACTACCCCTAGTATAACGCAAATTTAATTTAAATGTATCAATACATAGATGGGAATGATTTTTTAATTGTTCGTATTTTCAAGTACGCGTAGTATTAAGGTTTAATAGATTTCTTTAGCAACACAGGTGCACCATAGAAACTGGATTATATTCACAGCAATGGGATTTTCGGCAAGGCGCCGCGAAAATGAAGCAACCGGAGTGTATACATGATACATGAGGATTGCGAATCGAGCGGGAACGCCGCCGAAAATTCAAGTGCGAAGAGTATAGATGATCATGTTCATGTTTGGCATACACTACTTGAACAGCACATCAAACACTACTCGCTTTTCCAAACTTGGCTATCCGAGGAAGAGAGAATACGTGCAGAAAATCTAGCATTAGCACTTCGTCAACGTTTTGTATTAAGTAGAGGCATTTTACGCAAGCTATTATCTGGTTATAGTGGGCAATCTCCCGAAAAAATAGTTTTTTCATATACTCAATCGGGCAAACCTGTCTTTATTAATCATTCACTTAAGCAAATAGAATTTAACCTATCTCATTCACACAATAGAGTCGCTTTCGCTTTTACATGGGATACACCTATTGGCATTGATATCGAATATAAAACACCAAGAAAATATCTTGATAAAATCGCTTATCGATTTTTCACGGCACAGGATTATGAACAGCTAAAAAATTTACAGGGCGAAGAGAAATTAAATACTTTTTTCGAGCTCTGGGTACGTCATGAAGCTTTATTAAAGGCATTAGGGCAACGTTTAGGAACGCACCCTCTGTCTGAGTATAAGACCAACAAAAAACGAATGGCTATAACAAAAGATAAGGACCCATGTACAGTCCTTTCTTTAACGCTACAAGCTGATTTTGCTGCCGCATTAGCTATAAAAGGCGAAAACAAATCATTGTTAATAAGAACATATGATTCAATGACATGAGTGCGGCCTTCTCAAACCAACACACTCTGTTTATTTATTAAATTCCATTAACATAAAACGCACAACACCACAGATTGCATCATCCGCTTGCATGTCCGTTAAAGGATAGTGAAGATTCAATGCCTTTAAATAGCGTTGATTACCATCAACCACTAATTGTCTAAAAAGCAAAGTAGCTCCTGTGCCTTGTTTTAAACGAGCAAGCACAAAAGCGCCGCTATGCGGAACACAGTTTGTATCTAACACGATAATACAGTTCTTTGGAAAACTAGGACCTTGAGCTGTTTCCATGCAATCGTTTTCTACTCGAATAGCAAAGGCATCAGAACTCAGAGGAATATTAGTGCTTATATAATTCGAGTAAGCTTTGAGAGGTAGTTTAGGTAATTGTACAAAGCGATCCTTTGCTTCCTGCACACTTAACAGAGGAACTTGATAGCTAGGCTGATTATTCTTAGAACCGCTATATAAGCCCTCTTCCTCTTCTACGCTATGTTCATGATCTAACCAACCGTGGGGTTTATTAAATACACTTTCAATATGGCTCGCCAACCTATCTCCAATATTTTTAATCGGGCTATTCCCAATTAAATGGCTTATTTGGCTTTGCGAACGGTCCAAACGTTCCGATAAATCCGTAATTCCACCTACCGAACGTGCCAATTTCCGTAAATTCTTCCGTCTAATATCTTTTACATTCATGCCATAGCTTTTATTAAAGTTATTGTTATGACCCGCCAAGTAAACTTATACCCTGGGTGCCCTCCTATAAATGTCAAAAAAAGTAATATAAAAGGTAATGTATATTACCTTTTTAGATAAGAAAAAAAAATGAATTTGTTATTTAACGAGATATTTTTTCAGCTTTTTCGCTATTTTTTGGTTTTTTAGCGGCATATAATCAGGCAATCCGTGCTTATACGGAGGGTAATCTTCACCCTGGATTAAGGGTAATAGATATTCTCGGCAGCGGGGTGTAATGTGAAAACCATCAGCGCTAATAAAATTTCGCGGCATTTTTTTCTCTTGGTTTGCCACATCAGCCAGCTTGGCCTCGCCAATAGTCCACTGATAACGCTTTCCAGATTTCCTGACGATAATGGGCATCACACCATTTTTCCCTTTAATAGCAAACTCAATAGCGGCTTTGCCCAAGGCATAGGCCTGTTTTACGTCCACTTCAGAAGCAATATGCCGAGCGGAGCGCTGTAAATAATCTGGCAATGCCCAATGATACTTAAAACCTAATTTAGATTTAATTAATTCGGCGACGGTGGGCGCTGCACCACCAAGTTGTTTATGACCAAAAGCATCGGTACTTTTAGATTCGACTAAAAACTCATTATTTGAATCACGCACACCTTCAGCCAACACAATGACGCAATAACCATAACGTTTCACAGTTTTATTAACACTTCTTAAAAATTTAGCTTCATTGAATGCGATTTCAGGAAATAAAATAATATGCGGTGGTTCACCTTGGTTTTCCGCTGCTAAACCACTGGCAGCCGCTATCCATCCTGTGTGACGCCCCATCACTTCCATAATAAAGACTTTGGTTGAAGTCGCACACATAGATGCTACATCTAAACCCGCCTCACGCGTAGAAATAGCAATATATTTCGCAACTGAACCAAAACCCGGTGAATTATCGGTAAATGGTAAATCATTATCGACGGTTTTAGGAATACCAATGCATGTTAAAGGATAAGCCAGTTCTTTACTTAATAAAGAAATTTTATACGCCGTATCCTGCGAATCTCCACCACCATTATAAAAAAAATAACCAATATTATGCGCTGCAAACACGGCTAATAAACGCCCATATTCAGCACGATTTTCCTCTAAACCCTTTAGTTTATAACGACAAGAACCAAATGCGCCACCCGGTGTATAGCGTAATCCCGCAATCGCTTTAGCGCTTTCTTTGCTGGTATCAATTAAATCTTCTGTTAAAGCACCGATTATTCCATTGCAACCCGCATATACTTTGCCTATTTTACTTTTATGTTGCCTAGCCGTTTCAATCAGGCCACACGCTGTCGCATTAATAACCGCGGTAACCCCACCTGACTGTGCATAAAAAGCATTTTTCTTTGACATCTCGCTCACTCTCCAGTTAACTTAAAAGATTAAAAGATATGTAATATAACCATTGTGCTTGAATTTGCGAAATCGTAATTTTAAGCACACTTGATCTCGTTCTAGGCTTAACCATGCGACTTCATATTTTAGGTATCTGTGGCACCTTCATGGCAGGCGTTGCCCTATTGGCAAAAGAAAAGGGATTTACCGTCACGGGCTCCGATGCCAACGTTTATCCGCCAATGAGTACACATTTGCAAGAACAAGGTATCTCTATTTTTGAGGGTTATGAGGACCTCAATCAATTTTCTCCGCTACCGGATATCGTGATCATGGGTAATAGCATGAAACGCGGAAATCCTTGCGTAGAATATGTTCTCAACAAAGGAATTCCCTATATTTCAGGCCCGCAATGGTTAGCAGAGAATGTGCTACAAGGTCGTCATGTTTTAGCCGTCGCAGGTACGCACGGTAAAACAACAGTGACCAGCTTACTCAGTTGGATAGCTGATTCCGCCGGATTAAACCCTGGATTTTTAATAGGTGGTATTGCAAAAAACTTTAAAACATCTGCACGATTAGGTAGTAACCCTTTCTTCATCATCGAAGCCGATGAATACGATACGGCCTTTTTTGATAAGCGATCTAAATTTATTCATTATCACCCACGTACGCTTATTTTAAATAACCTTGAGTTTGACCATGCTGATATTTTCCCTGATTTAAATGCCATTAAATTACAATTCTCCTATTTATTACGCACTGTTCCTAGCAAGGGTCTCATTATTAGCCCAAAAGAAGATAAAAATCTGCAAGCAGTATTATCACAAGCCTGTTGGACACCGATTGCGTACACGGGAACGAATTCAAGTTGGCATGCGAAACTTATAAACCCTGATGCAAGCCAATTTAGCGTGACTTTCAACCACAAAGAGCAAGGCAAAGTTAAGTGGAATTTATTAGGTAACCATAACGTTGCGAATGCCCTTAATGCGATTGCCGCTGCAAACCATATTGGTGTTAAACCTAGCCAAGCCATTGAAGCATTAAACCAATTTCAAGGGATTAAGCGCCGTTTAGAAATTTATAAGCAAGTTAATGAAATAACGCTTTATGATGATTTTGCCCATCACCCTACCGCGATTGCCTCCACACTCGCCGGTTTACGTCAGCGTGTAGGCAAAGCACGGATTTTAGTGATTCTACAGTGTGGTACGCACACGATGCGCTCCGGTGTGCATAGTAAAACCTTAGGTCCTTCCTTAAAAGAGGCCGACCAAATATGGTTAATCAAGCCTGATCCGGGTTGGTGTGTTGAACAAAATGCCGCTATCCCCATGCAAATTTGTGATTCCATAGCAACAGTGGTAGAAAGTGTAGCTAAGAAAGCCAAGCCGCATGATCACATTGTCATCATGAGCAACCGAGGCGCGGATACCTTACATGAAAAATTAGTTAATGCTTTATCCCACTCGTGAATAACCTAGACACTCAATATCTGCAACAAGCACTTTCACTCGCTGAATCACGTCGTGGCTTTTGTGCGCCGAATCCCTGCGTGGGCGCCGTACTTGTTAAAGAGGAAAAGGTTATAGCCAGCGGCTTTCATTGGGCTAGCGGGTCTGCACATGCTGAAGTAGAAGCCTTAAATAAAATCGATGCCTCTGTTGCGAAAGGCGCTACGCTGTATGTTACTTTGCAACCCTGTTGCCATACTGCAAAAAAAACGCCTCCTTGTACCCAGCTCTTAATTGCCAAAAAAATTGCCAAGGTGGTTTATGCGTTTAGGGATCCTAATCCTGCGGTGAGTGATCATTCTGATCAGCAATTACAACAAGCGGGTATTGTTTGCATTCAACAATCTTTACCCGAAATCGATAACTTTTATGCGAGCTATCAATTTTGGTGGAAACATAAACAACCTTTTGTCACAGCAAAGCTGGCTATCAGCTTAGATGGAAAAGTGGCTGGACAGCATGGACAACGCATTCAACTAACCGGCGAAGCAGCACAACGATTTACGCATCAGCAACGTCAACGTACTGATGCCATTTTAAGCACGGCAAAAACCATTTCCAACGATAATCCCTTATTGAATGTACGAATAGACAATACGACTATTTCAAAACCGCTTTATATCTTAGATAGTGAATTAAATACGCCCTTATCGGCTCATGTTTTTAATACCGCAAAAAAGATTACGCTTTTTCACAAAATGGACTTAAGCAGTAAAAAGCTAGCTGAATACCATCGCGATAATGTTCAGCTGGTTGCTATCAAAACAAATCAGTCAGGCCTTAATTTAGATGATGTGCTTAAGCACATTGGGCAAGAGGGGTATCATGATCTATGGATAGAGGCTGGGGGCCATTGTCTGCAATCTTTTGCACAAAATCAGCTCTTACAACGTGCTTTTATTTATGTTGCCCCTCGCTGGCTGGGGCAGGATGCTCAAAATGCCTTTACTGATCCACTTGTGTTATCCAAGGCAAAACCCGCCTCCCCCATCCTTTTAGGCCCAGATAGTTGTTTTATATTCAATTGGCCCTAAGAATAGGGGTATAATCATTGATAACTAATAAAATAAGCCGTGCTATGAATACTTCCTCTTTTTCCACCATCCATCGCGCTTTAGACGACTTACGCCAAGGCAAGATGATCATCCTATTTGACCATGAAAATCGTGAAAATGAAGGCGATTTAATCCTTGCGGCGGACCAAGTGACGCCGGAAGCGATTAATTTTATGGCCCAACATGCACGAGGCTTAATTTGTCTCGCCTTGCAGGAAGCTGATATCCAGCGCTTACAGCTTCCTATGATGGTGGAACACTCGACCAACCCTTTCAACACCGCCTTTACGGCGTCTATAGAAGCGGCTGAAGGGGTTACAACAGGGATTTCGGCGGCAGATAGAGCACATACCATTAAAGTAGCGGTCAACCCTCAAAGTACCGCGAAAAATATCGTGATGCCGGGCCATATTTTTCCTTTACGTGCACGCAAAGGAGGCGTTTTAGAGCGTATGGGACAAACGGAAGGTGGTACCGATCTGATGCGTTTAGCCGGCTTAACACCCGCAGCCGTTATTTGTGAAATTATGAATCCTGACGGCAGTATGGCTCGCTTCCCTGATTTGCAAAAATTTGCAGAACAGCATCAACTCACCCTCTTATCCATCCGGGAATTGATTGACTATCGATTACAAACAGAGTCCCTAGTCAAAGAAATTGCTTCCATTGGGTTGCCCACTGAAGACTATGGTGATTTAACCATTAAATTATTTGAGAGCTGTCTTGACCAACATCACCATTTAGCCATCATTAAAGACAACCCTAACCAAACCGATCAACCCACCCTAGTACGTATCCATTCCGAATGCTTTACCGGCGATATTTTTGGTTCTGCGCGTTGTGATTGTGGTTGGCAGTTACATGAATCGTTGCGTCAGATCAGTCAACAAGGTGGAACATTATTGTACCTTCGTCAAGAAGGACGCGGCATTGGTTTACTCAATAAACTTAAAGCCTACGCGTTACAAGACCAAGGCTTTGATACCGTGGAAGCTAACCAAAAATTAGGTTTTGGGAGTGATGAACGTGATTATTGGATTGGTGCTCAAATTCTTCGTCAGCTTAAACAACTGAACATAAAATTACTCACCAATAATCCACAAAAAATAACTGATTTAGAACAACAAGGGATTACCGTAACAGAACGTATTCCATTAATTGCTCAACCCAATAAAACAAATCAGGCCTATTTAAAAACAAAACAAAGCAAGTTAGGCCACCTTCTCAATCTATAATATAAAAAGGACAATTATTTATGCAAAAAATACAAGAAATCACTGCAAAACCTTTTCATTTTTCTCACCCTGAAGAAGAATTTAAGCTAGCCATTGTTGTTAGTCGCTTTAATGAAGAAATTACCGAAGCGTTACTCGAAAGCGCATTAGCTCGTTTAAACGCGCTAAATTTTCCTGAAGAACAGATCACCGTGGTAAGAGTACCGGGCGCTATAGAGATCGGTCTTGCCGCACAACAATTTGCACTTTCCGAAGCCAATTACCTGGCAATCATTTGCTTAGGCGCTGTCATTCGCGGCGAAACCAGCCATTATGACTATGTCTGTCAACAAGTCAGCTATGCCTGCCAAAAAGTAGCGTTAGAAGAAAATATCCCTGTGATATTTGGCGTATTAACCACCGACGATGAAGCACAAGCCTTAGCACGTATTAATAAAGGAGCTGAAGCAGTCGATGCCGCCATGGAGATGGTATCTCTACTCGATCAAATTGAAGAAATCGCTGTCTAAAAATATTCTCTTTATGTAATGACACAACCACCGTCGTCATGGCGAGCGAACGTCAGTGAGCGTGGCCATCCATTCACAACTACGTTATCTCGTCTTTTTATAGATTGCCGCGCGCTAATCGCGCTCGCAATGACGGATTTTTATATAACGATGAAATATCAACAACGCTTAATTTGATGAAATATATTTTTCGCGTCGAACCATTTCCGATGGGAAACTATGGGTATTGATTAAAAGAGAAAACACTTCATCTACCATATTCGGATTACCGCATAAGTAAACGATGTCTTGTTTAGGATTAGGCTCAATCTCATTAAACGCATTGAGCACACGGCCTTCGTATTCATAAGGTAACCGTTGTTCTAGCTTAATACGGCTGTAGTAGGCGCGGAATTCAAACCAAGGATTTTTTTGTGCAAACGCGGTAAACTCATCACGGTATAATAAATCTTCGGGCTTACGCACACCAAATAATAAAACCACTTTAAAACAAGGATGTTGTTTAAAGCGATGCGCCAATTCAGATAACATGGTTCGATAGGGTGTAATGCCTGTCCCTGTCGCCACAAAAATATAGCGATTAGGCTGTTCATCTCTCAACACCAAACGACCAAAAGGACCGGTTGCCGTTACCTTATCGCCCACTTTCATCGTGAATAAAAGATCGCTCGCTGTTCCTTCCGGAACATACGATGCAGCAAACTCTATTTTATCACTCGCCTCATGCGTACTATTAGCAATACTATAACTACGCCGTAACACTTTTTCCGGCGTAGGGATATGTAAGGTAATAAACTGGCCTGGAATAAAACTACAAGCCTCGCCATCCTCTCGATGAAAGGTAAAATGTTTAACCGCAGGCGCAATCTGCCGACTATCCTGCAAAATGAGTATAAATTCTTTTTTAGTCATAGACCGCGTAGTCTAATCAGCTAGCATCGTTTCGTCAAAGAATTAGCAATCAAAGTGCACCCTTTTAGGTTCGTCGCTTACTTTCTCTTTCGGGTTATTGACCTCTTCGGCCTCTTTAGCCTTTTTGGCCTTGAAGAGAAGATACTGAGAGGAGTGTAAGCGTGAAGCATGATAATGCCCCTTATCTGCTGATAACAATCGGGCAGCACTTCCACCGTCATTTTTCTTTACTAAGCTGCTAGGTGCTGCCACGCCTGGCTGACTGAATGTAGCGAGCTTCATTTTTTTATTATTAACCCCTAATGTGAGACTCTCAGGTGCCTCATGCGATTTAAGGGGTAATTCCACCGTATCTTCCTTTTTCTGAAGAATTGCCGTATCGTCCAACCACTGTCTGGGAGACTGTAACTGATAGTGATTATTAAAAAACTCACCAAACACAAGCTCTAATAGAAAATGTATTGTCGCTGTGGGGTGTAAATCATCCCAAAATACTCGGCTTTGATTAGGCAGGCATTTCTTCATCTGAAATAAAATAGAGGTATAAATATCTGCCAGCTTAATTTTTTCTCCAAAGCGACCTTCATACCCCTTTATTGCCGCCTGAATGATTCGAGTATGCCAGACACTATGCTTCTGCTCTAAGCCTACCACTTCACGCATACCGGTCGCTTGATTTCCCACACTCAAGTCTAGCTGTTTTTGCAGTTCTGCCGGCAGATTTAATATTACTTTCCTAGCTTTTCCTGCTTTGTCTCTTACTAACTCTCCTTGCTGAAAAAATAAAACCTCAATATTATTATCCTTCGTTTTAGTTAAAACAATTGCATTACCTTTAATATGTGACTCACATTTATTAAACCGATAATAAATAGCACATCCACTGGTAAATCCATACATTTCAGGGTTTTCATTCACTTCATTAAAAACAGCCGCTGCATCAAATACTTTCACATCAGTATCTAATTTTGCATAATTAGCCAGCTGGCAAATCCATTCATCTAGAAACACCGTATTGTCCGAATTTCTTGCAACTTTTCCTTGTCCTAAACCCAGCATTTTTTGCTGATCTTTAGCCAGCTTCACCTTAACTACCACAGGCTCAACTTTTGAAGGCTGCAATATAAGCTCACCTTTTTCAACAAAATAAACCGTTCTATGGCTTCCCTTACCGACCAAGATTACTCCTTGTCGCTTAATTTTAGATAAAATAGCGTCCATTTTATCCTCGCTTTCAATCTGATAGATATCGCCAAATCTAAAGTCAATATACCGATAACTTCGTGCTAAATCTTTCAACGCTTCATTGAATTTCAAACACATGTTTTGTGCTTGGGCTCTCTCTTTCTCTGTCTTTCCCTGAAATCGGGGTGTCTTACTAAAATCTGGCAATGTAAAGACCACCATATTTTTTGTATAGTTTGAATTGCCTGTCTTTTCCTGTGCTGTTGTTAATAGATCGATTGATGTTTGGATACCCTTTATAGCCCGAGAAACTCCGCCTTCATTACAATAGCCTACGGTTACAAAATCATTTGCGCCGGCAAAAACAAGATTTAAATCATCCGGTTTAATGCCGTTGCCTTCCTTCTTTATATCATAGCTCTGTTTTTCGATATTATTAAGAAAAAAGCTTAATATAAACCCTTTAATACGTCTGAAAAAATTAATAAAACGACGATAGTTATAGGCTGTCGATCCCCCTTCAGCCATATTTTTTCCTTCTACATTAACATTAAGGGAAGAGCCATTAACGTTATATAATGGATTTCTAGTTGATATTTGTTGCAGTTGATACTGCATTCTCAATTGAAGAGGATACGTATACACACGACCATTGGTAAATTGGTCTTCCGATGATTGATGCAAAAACCAACGATAAGGTATCAATCCAAATATCTTTTTATTATATTTGCCATGTTTTTTACCCGCGTCACTTAAACTATCACCGATGACATTGATGGTGCCATTTACTTCGGTTTTTTCCCGAACAAGAGGCGCCGCAGCCGCATAAGTGCTTACAGCTCGTCTTTGCGGAAAAAGTGGAACAAAGGCTTTTGCAGCTAAATCACGAAAAATTCCAGCCATAATACTTTACTTTCTATTTTGATTGTCTTTTAACGTTATTAAACAGCAAGAATATTAAGGTTTTATTAGCCGGCGGTATAAAAATAGGCATTAAATGCCTATCAAAAAAATAGCGGCTCTGCCACAGATTAGCTATCTAGCTCATTCAACCAGCTTCACTAAAATGCTTTTTAGCGACAGTAGTATCGGCAGCAATCTGATCTTTTAACTCTTCCAGGGAAGAAAATTTTTTCTCATTTCGGATTTTTTTTAGAAACTCTATTTGCAAACAAGCCCCATAAATATCACGATTAAAATCCAATAGGTGGACTTCTAATAAATCTTTCACGCCATTGACGGTAGGCCGTCTTCCACAATTAGCCACTGCATTTAAGGGATTTTCTCCTAAACCGTGCACGCGTACCATAAAAACACCGGTCACCGGCGGAACGAAACGATGCAAGGTAATATTTGCCGTAGGAAATCCTAATAAACGACCACGTTGATCACCCTGAATAACGCGACCGCTTAATGTAAACGGTCGTGTTAACAGCTGTTTTGCTAAAGAAAAATCGCCTTCTTTTAAGGCGTTGCGCACACGCGAGCTTCCTATACGTTCGCCCTCAAACAGTACCGTCGGTGTTGCATGCACTTCAAAGCCATACTGCTGGCCTAACTTTTTTAAACTTGCAAAATCGCCTTGACGCCCTTTTCCAAATCTAAAATCATCACCGACGATTAAAGAACGAACACCTAATTTAGCGACTAAAATTTCTTTAACAAATGTTTCCGCTGACATACCGGCTAAATGCTTGTTAAAGCGCAAGCAAACTATTCTATCAACCGATAAATCTTTAAGAATTTTTATTTTTTCGCGCAACCGCATTAAACGTGCTGGCGCTTTTTCTTTCAAAAAAAATTCTTGGGGATGGGGTTCGAATAACATCACACAACTAGGCAAATGCAACTGTTTTGCTTGCTGCTGTAATGCGCGAATGATCACTTGATGGCCCTGATGTACGCCATCGAAGTTTCCAATCGTTAAAATACAATCTCGATGTTTTGCTTTTAAATGATGTAGCCCAAAAATCAATTCGGTCATGGCATTGCTTTTAAGTCACGAAAACGCAAGCCACTTATCCATAAACAACTGATATAAATAATAATAGAAATCACACCGAGCAATAAAATATGCAAAAAACGTTGCTGCCAATGCCAACTTAACCATATAGGTAACGCGGCGGCCGCCCAATAAAGAAATAAAGCTAACACGCAATTAGCAAATAACAAGCGTAACATAAAAATCAACCACCCCGATTGCCATTGGAACATACCGCGCGTTCTAAGCCCTTGCAACAATAATCCTGCATTCAACCAAGCGGATAAAGAGCTGGCTAACGCTAAGCCGGCATGTTTAAGTGGCATAATTAACAGAATATTTAAAAGCATATTCACCACTAGCGCAGCAATCCCTATACGTACTGGTGTACGAATATTTTGTTGCGCATAAAAAGCAGCCGCTAATACTTTAATCAGCATAAATGCTTGCAGCCCTACGGAATAAGCTATCACACTGCGCTGTGTCATGAAGACATCATGGTCAGTAAACTTTCCGTAATGAAATAAACTGATAATCAAAGGGCCTGACAAAATCAGCATCGTCACTGAAGCAGGGATACCAATTAGCAAGTTACACCTTAATCCCCAGTTCAAGGTGCTCGAAAAAGCTTCGGGTGTTTTTGCAGCATGTTGCCTAGAAAGATGCGGCAAGATAACGGTCAGCAAGGCGACACCAAAAACGCCTAACGGAAAATAAGCTAATCTATCTGAAAAATAAAGCCACGTTACACTTCCTGCCACTAAAAAGGAGGCAAAAATGGTATTGAGCAATAAACTAATCTGCCCAATAGAAGAACCAAACAAAGCGGGTAACATTAGTTTTAACACTTTTTGCACACCGGGATCACGCCAGTTGAAAAGCGGTTTACGCAATAAATTAAGTTGTTTTAAAAAAGGTAACTGAAACCCAAGCTGCAAAAATCCTGCTAATAACACACCCCATGCTTGCGCCTCTACCGGGACTTTAAAATAATGCGTTATTCCAAATGCCGTGGCAATCAAACAAACATTTAATAAAGCCGGGGTAAAAGCAGGCACCCAAAACAAACCATAACAATTTAAGATAGCACCGACTAATGCCGTGAGAGAAATTAACATTAAATAAGGAAATGTTACTCTTAACATCTCACTGGCTAATTGAAAACGATAAGGATCTAAACCTGGCGCAAACAGTGTTACTAGGCCTTTGCTACCTAAAATACCAGCAATGCTGACCACTAATAAAATGAAACCCAATACACCCGTAATATGCGCAATAAAGGTCTCAACTTCTTTTTGACTCTTTGTTTGCTTATATTCTGCTAAAGTGGGAATAAAAGCCGTTGAGAAGGAACCTTCTGCAAACAAACCTCGCATAAAGTTAGGAATTTTAAATGCAACAAGAAAAGCATCTACCGCTGCAGTCGCACCAAACATTCTTGCCGCAATAATATCTCTAACAAAACCTAGAATCCGCGATAGTAACGTCATCGATGCAACAACGGATGTTGATTTAAAAAGGGCTTTACTCATAGCGTGTGCTTTCTAACCACATTTCTACAATTAATTGGGCTGAAACACTATCAATCGCCTTTTTTTGCAGGGCTTTATATCCACCCGATGAAAATAAACGCGCGCGCGCCTCAATCGTCGTCAACCGTTCGTCTACAGTAAAAATAGGCAAATGAAATCGTTGTTTTAAGTTTTCTGAAAAAAGACGTGCAGATTGTGTCATGGGCTGTTCTGATCCATCCATATTTAAAGGCATTCCTACAATGAGTGCGTCAGGAGACCATGTTTTTATTAAGGCATCAATTTCTTTCCAAGGTGGCTCGCCTTTTTGTGCGATTAAGCTTGTTAATGGCTGCGCCATTAAGGGCGACGTATAGCCTACTGCTACACCGATATATTTAGTACCAAAATCAAAGCCCAAAACGGTTTTAATCACGCATGACCACCGCTATAAACCAATTTATCAATCTCTATACCTAAGCTATTGATTGCTTTTAACCAACGTTTATTAAAAGGAACATCAAATAAAATAGCCGGATCTGCCGGCACGGTTAACCAGAAATTATTAATAATTTCTTGCTCTATTTGTCCCGCTACCCAATTCGCATAACCTAAAGAAAAAATAAATTTCTCGGGTCCTTGTTGTTTTACAATGGCTTGTAAAATATCTTTAGAAGTTGTTACACAGATTTTGCTATTCATCTTAAGGCTAGATTGCCACTCACCACCCGGTGCATGAATCACAAAACCACGCTCGGGGTGAATAGGCCCTCCACAAAGTATGGGGAAATCAGTTGTTGAAGGTAACTCCGATTTACTCCCTACAATGGCCTGTAATATTTCTGAAAGATTAGCCCTAAAAGACTGCAATGGCTGATTAACGATAATTCCAACGGCACCTTTTTCGTTATGTTCACAAATATATACCACGGATCGATTAAAATAAGGATCCGTTAAACTAGGCATTGCCACCAAAAAATGGTTTGTTAAAGAATGACTCGTCTCTATCATTAAAGCCTCTAACTTAAAATCCGATTAGTAATCATAGCATTAGACTCCTAATCAAACCTAGTCTAGGGCTATTCCCATGCGTGTGTGGTGGCGATAGCATTTTTAATAGACGCTGATTAAATGTTCAAGTATAAACCATATAAAACTTGCATAAATGCTGCTTAAAACAGTACAGTTTGTGCCTAAAAATGCGAAACCTTAAAAATGACTAACGATAGCAATTTACGCATAGGTTATGGTGTTGATGTCCATGCCTTTGCCAGTGGTAATCACATCACCTTAGGTGGAGTCACTATCCCCTATCATGCAGGTCTGCGCGCCCATTCTGATGGCGATGTGGTCATTCATGCTTTAGTTGACGCCTTATTAGGCGCTAGTGCCTTAGGTGATATAGGCCAACATTTTCCCGATACAGAGCGCCGCTGGAAAGGTTGCAGCAGCCGGATTTTTTTAAAAGAATCTGTCAGGATGTTACAAGAAAGCCGTTTTTCTATCGCTAACGTCGACATCACCGTTTTAGCAGAAGCGCCTAAACTCAGCCAATACCGTGAAGCAATAAGAGCCAATCTAGCCAGCGATATGGCCATTACCCTCAATCAAGTCAATATTAAAGCGACCACCACGGAAAAGCTGGGATTTATTGGGCGCAAAGAAGGAATAGCCGCTACGGCTATCGTACTGATACAGAAACAAGCCAGCAATTAATATTGGTACCGAGAGTGGGACTCGAACCCACACGATGTCACCATCACCGGATTTTGAATCCGGCGCGTCTACCATTCCGCCATCCCGGCACGGGAGGGCGCACAGTATAACCAAAGCCTACGCTAAATCACAGATGTAGACTCGATTTCTTTAGTTATATGTAAAAATGCAGTTGATGTTTGTCTAAAATTAAAACGATAATTGATTAGATAATTTAATAAGCTAATCCATTTCTAAACTTGCAATCAAAATCTTAATCCCTTATTGTTTTCTGTGGACTCAATCTGAAATAATATAAAATCATCTGTTATAACGCTAACTTGATCTTTTCAAGAAAGCTATCAACAATAAGGTCATGGGGAAACATGATCTAAGGGGTAACCAATGTACAATAATGACGCAGTTTTAACAGACAGTGTTCCCTATACTTTAACAAGGAAAAAGCAACTCCTTCTCGCCTCCATTATATGCACCCTCGCCGCCATGTTTTACATGTACGAATTTATCCTGCAAGTTTCTCCAGCAGTGATGACAAGCGAATTGATGTCTGACTTAAATCTTAATGCTGCTAGTTTAGGAACCATGGCTGCATTTTACTACTACTCCTATACCCCAATGCAATTACCTGCAGGGTTACTCTATGATCGTTTTGGACCTAGACGTTTGATCACGCTTGCTGTTTTAATCTGCGCCATCGGTGCTTTACTATTCGGCTCAACACACAGTGTTTTCACCGCATCAATAGGCCGATTTTTTATGGGAATTGGTTCTGCGTTTTCATTTATTGGTGCTTTGCTTCTTGTTTCTCGTTGGTTTCCCCCACATTATTTCGCCTTACTGACAGGGCTTGTGCAGTTAATGAGTTCGGTAGGTGCTATCGCGGGTCAAGTTCCTTTAGCCTCTGCCATTAACCATTGGGGATGGCGTTCAACCATTATTACTTTATCGCTTATTGGTGCTTTTTTAGCATTACTTATTTGGACAATTGTTCGTGATAGCCCTGAAACCGTTTCACAACGTCAAAAATTTCAACGCTGCCCTAAAACAAATGAATTAAACCGCTTGAAACAAGTTTGTAATAACCGACAAACCTGGTTCATTGCACTATATTCTTTTGCGATATGGGCACCTATTACTGCATTTGCTGCGCTATGGGGCATTCCTTTTCTAGTCGCAAACTATGGCATTACGACGGAAGCAGCCTCAAAAGCAAGTGCTATGATTTGGCTAGGTATAGGAATAGGCAGTCCTTTGTTCGGTTGGGTTTCAGATAAAATACAATCTCGTTCTATCCCGCTCAGCCTCTCTGCATTACTGGGTATTATTAGCCTTAGTATTGTTATTTATGGCCCTCATCTACCCATGGTCTGGCTATATATAACTTTATTTATTTTCGGTTTGGGGGCATCTGGTCAAGCGTTATCGTTTGGTGTTGTCAAAGACAATAACCCCCCCTCCGTTGTAGGAACAGCTATTGGTTTAAATAATATGGCTGTCGTAGCTGGCGGCGCACTATTCCAACCACTCATAGGTATTTTATTATATTATAATTGGGGCGGTGCTATGCAGGACGGCAGGCCATTCTATGGCGCAGCTGATTACCAAAAAGCACTTATTATTTTACCTTTGTGTTATATTCTAGCACTGATTGTCAGTCGATTTTTGCTTCGAGAAACCCATTGCAAACAACAGTTTCCTAATGAAACCGCTGCTACACTCTAAACACCCCTTTAAAAGCCTAGTATTTAAAATACTAGGCTTAAGAAAAATAATAATTTAATGACAAAACCTTTAGCCACACAAAAACCTACCTTACTTGCAGCTATTATCTGTATCCTTGCGTCTTCGTTCTACATGTATGAATTCATACTGCAAATTTCACCCGGCGTAATGACTCGAGAGCTCATTCACGACTTAGGGCTCAATGCGGTTGGTTTGGGCACAATGGCGGCCTTTTATTATTATGCTTATACACCCATGCAACTTCCTGCAGGTTTTTTATTCGATCGTTTTGGCCCACGACGTTTAATAACGGCCGCAACGCTTACCTGTGCAGTCGGTGCTTTAATTTTTGGAACAACCCATAGTATTGCTATTGCTTCAGCGGGTCGTTTTATGATGGGCATGGGTTCAGCTTTCTCATTTATAGGTACCCTAGTACTTGTTTCTCGTTGGTTCCCTGCGCGTTATTTTGCTTTTCTAACGGGATTAGTCGAATTAATGAGTTGTATAGGCGCCATTGTTGGTGAAACACCTTTAGCCATTGCGGTAGGTCATTGGGGATGGCGGCATACTATCATCACCTTATCTATGATAGGGATGGTATTAGCTGCCCTTATTTGGCTTATAGTGCGCGATAGTCCAGAGGTCGTATCCAAAGGTAAGAAGTTTCAATCAACTTCAGACAAAACCTTTATACAAAGCCTAAGACAAGTGGGTCGTAATAATCAAACCTGGTTTATTGCACTTTATTCTTTTATGGTATGGGCACCTATTACTGCTTTTGCGGCTTTATGGGGAGTTCCTTTTCTTGTTGCTGCCTATGGTATTAGTACACAGGCCGCTTCTACCGCTTGTACTATGATCTGGCTTGCGATAGGGATTGGTTGCCCCATTCTAGGTTGGTGGTCAGATAAAGTAGGCTTGCGGGGCATGCCTTTAAAATTTGCAGCAAGTCTTGGCATTATTGGTCTAATACCGGTTATCTATATTCCCCACCTTCCTTTATTTTGGCTTTATTTCTGTTTATTTTTATTTGGACTAGCCGCCTCTGGACAATCACTCGCTTTTGGGGTCGTCAAAGACAATAATCATGCGAATGTAGCTGGCACAGCCATTGGCATAAACAATATGGCAACCGTCGCTGGCGGTGCGCTATTCCAGCCTGTCATTGGTTTATTTCTACATCTGTATTGGAACGGTGCGACGCACAATGGCATACCTTTTTACGATGCTGCAGATTACCGTAAAGCATTTATAGTGTTACCGCTTTGTTATTTCTTTGCCTTTTTAATTGGGAAGTTCTTGATCCTAGAAACCCATTGCCAACCGCAACACAACGATGGCCCGTAGTAAGAGTAGCCAGCGCTGGCTTAAACAACACTTTAGTGACCCTTACGTAAAACGCGCGCATCAGGAAGGTCTACGCTCAAGATCGGCCTATAAGCTATTAGAAATACAAGAAAAAGATAAACTGATTAAACCAGGCATGGTAGTGGTCGATCTGGGTGCAGCACCTGGCGGATGGTCTCAATTAGCCGCTAAGTTAGTAGGTGAAAAAGGCAAAGTCTATGCTCTCGATATTTTACCCATGCCCCCTTTGTCTACAGTGGACTTTATACAGGGCGATTTTCGCGATGAAAGCGTTCTGCAACAACTGTTAGATCACCTACAATCCATACCGGTGGATCTTGTAATTTCAGATATGGCCCCCAATTTAAGTGGTATGCGAACTGTTGATCAACCCCGGGCGATGTACCTTGCTGAATTAGCGTTGGATTTTGCCCAACGCGTATTAAAGCCAAAAGGTGGGTTTATTATTAAAGCCTTTCAAGGTGAAGGCTTTGAAGCTTACCTACGATTGTTGCGGCAGCTATTTAAAACCGTTTCTATTCGCAAGCCAGCCGCTTCTAGAGGCGCATCAGCGGAAGTTTATTTAGTCGCCACAGGTTACCATTTACAAAATAATGGACTAAACTCCTGACAGATTGCTGTAATATAAGTTTATACTCACCGCAATGGGATTGTCGGCAAGGCGCCGCGAGAACGAAGCAGCCGATGTCAAGTGCGAAGAGTATATTTGCATCCTTACCTATACTCATATAAGAGCATTATAAAAAATGAGAGTCCTAAAAACGGCAAAATTCCAAGTAATTTTATCATCTGTTTTTGTAAAAAATTCGCATCTTGAAGTACGAGCGGTATATAATGCCCTCTTTAGTTTAGAATTACGAGGTAGTGTAGCTTGAACGACATGCTAAAAAATCTATTTCTTTGGTTGATCATTGCTGTCATCCTCATCTCTGTATTTAACAACCTAGAACCGCGTCATAATGCTGGAGAGCGTTTGACCTATTCTGAATTTCTACACAACGTTCAGCAGGGAAATGTACAATCTGTCACTATTCAAAGTAATCAGGTCATTAAAGGCCAACTACTGAGTGACAAAGCATTCACCAGCTATATGCCTATTACTGACCAATATTTACTACCTGAGCTGATCAAAAAAGGCGTCAATGTAAAAGGCGAACCACCGCAACAAGAAAGCTTTTTGATGCGTATTTTTATTAACTGGTTCCCAATGCTGTTATTGATTGGCGTATGGGTATTTTTTATGCGTCAGATGGGTGGTGCAGGCGGAAAAGGGGCCATGTCATTTGGCCGAAGCCGCGCTCGATTACTGGGTGAAGATCAAGTTAAAGTCACCTTTGCCGATGTAGCAGGTGCTGAAGAAGCCAAAGAAGAAGTCAGTGAGCTGGTTGAATTTTTAAAAGATCCCGCTAAGTTTCAAAAATTAGGCGGAAAGATACCTCGTGGGGTTTTATTGATGGGCCCTCCAGGAACCGGTAAAACCTTGCTAGCGCGCGCTGTCGCGGGCGAAGCAAAAGTGCCTTTCTTCACCATTTCAGGCTCAGATTTTGTTGAAATGTTTGTGGGTGTCGGTGCATCCCGTGTACGTGATATGTTTGAGCAGGCTAAAAAACAAGCGCCTTGTATCATCTTCATCGATGAAATCGATGCGGTAGGTCGTCATCGAGGTGCTGGTCTAGGCGGTGGACATGATGAGCGCGAACAAACACTTAACCAACTACTGGTAGAAATGGATGGATTTGAAGGAAATGAAGGTGTTATCGTCATGGCAGCCACCAATCGTCCTGACGTTTTAGACCCTGCTTTATTAAGACCAGGTCGATTCGATCGGCAAGTTATCGTTGGACTTCCTGATATCCGTGGCCGAGAACAAATCCTTAAAGTTCACCTTAAAAAAGTTCCTTATGGACAGGATGTGGATCCCGATATTATCGCCCGAGGAACACCAGGGTTCTCAGGCGCTGATTTAGCGAACCTAGTCAATGAAGCTGCTCTATTTGCTGCGCGTGAAAATAAAGCGACGGTTGATATGAGCGACTTAGAAAAGGCTAAAGATAAAGTGATGATGGGAACCGAAAGACGTTCCATGGTGATGAATGAAAAAGAAAAACAACTCACTGCGTATCATGAAGCTGGCCATGCCATTGTAGGTCGATTAGTCCCTGAACATGACCCCGTCTATAAAGTTACGATTATTCCTCGTGGTAAAGCCCTCGGTGTTACCATGTTTCTCCCTGAAGAAGATCGCTATAGCTATACGAAGCAACGCTTAGAAAGCCAAATCGCTAGCTTATTTGGTGGTCGAATCGCTGAAGCATTAATTTTTGGCCCTGAACAAGTCACTACCGGTGCCTCAAACGATATTCAACGTGCGACTGAAATTGCACGTAACATGATTACTAAATGGGGGCTTTCTGAACGTCTTGGCCCATTGACTTATAACCAAGATAATGACGAAGTCTTTTTAGGTCATCAAATTGCTAAAAACAACAAGTTCTCGGATGACACTGCACATTTAATTGATGAAGAAAGCCGAGCTATCATCGATCGCAACTACAAGCTCGCTAAAGCACTTTTACAAGAAAACGTAAACAAATTACATATGATGGCGGAAGCGCTTATCAAATATGAAACGATTGATTCGGCTCAAATCGATGACATTATGGAAGGAAAACCGCCTCGCGAACCAAAAGGCTGGAGTGATAATGGAAATAAAGCCAAAGCAGTTCGATCAAAAACTTCTGAAACGGATACAAAAATAGCGCCTGGACCAGACGCTGTTGATGGCGCTATAAGTTAGTTAATGGTTTAACTCTCTATGACAAGTCCAGTCCGGAAGTACTTTGGAACCGACGGCATACGTGGCAGAGTGGGTGATTATCCTATTACTCCGGAATTTGTCCTAAAACTTGGCTGGGCAATTGGTCGAGTTTTAGCAAATGGAAATAATAAAGTCCTTATTGGCAAAGATACGCGTATTTCTGGCTACATGTTTGAATCCGCTTTAGAAGCAGGCTTATCTGCCGCGGGTGTTGATATCTATCTTCTAGGCCCTATGCCAACCCCTGCCATTGCCTACTTAACTGCTAATTTAGGCGCTCAAGCAGGTATTGTTATCAGTGCCTCACATAATCCTTATGTCGACAACGGTATTAAATTTTTTTCGCATGAAGGAACTAAATTACCCGATGCCCTTGAATGTGCCATTGAAGCACAACTCGACACCCCCCTAACGACCGTTGAACCAGCCAAGCTAGGTAGAGCACATCGCATAGAAGATGCAAAATCTCGCTATGTTAACTTTTGTAAATCAACTTTGCCAAAAAATACTCGCTTCAACTCATTTAAGATTGTTTTGGATTGCGCGAACGGTGCTACCTATCATATCGCACCTTCCTTATTTTCTGAGTTAGGTGCTGATATAACCGTTTTAGGTGTAACCCCAAATGGGTTGAATATTAATATGGATTGCGGCTCTACTCACCTAGCTATGTTACAAGAAACTGTCTTAGCAAAAAAAGCAGATATAGGTATTGCTTTTGACGGAGATGGTGATCGGGTATTGATGGTAGACCACTGTGGTGAAATAGTGGATGGTGATGAACTGCTCTTCCTACTTGCTCAGCATGGCGTTCAAACCAATACGGTTCAAGGCGGTATTGTAGGAACAGCGATGAGTAACCTAGGCTTAGAACAAGCATTACAAAAATTAGGTCTGGATTTTGTTCGTGCACCCGTGGGTGACCGTTATGTTAATGAACACTTACAAGCAACGGGTTGGCAACTGGGTGGAGAAGCATCGGGGCATCTTATCTCCCGAAACATCATTAAAACAGGTGATGGCATTATTATTGCTTTGCAAATATTAGTAGCGCTTCAAGCGGCAAAGCAATCACTTCACGCAGCTAAAAAAGGCATGCAAAAATTTCCGCAAAAATTAATCAATATCTCAGTAAAAAAACCTTTATTAGCCGCTGAGTCTGCGACGGTAAAAAAAGCTGTGGCAGAAGCAGAAAACAAGCTATCAACTCGAGGGCGTGTTCTTTTACGTCCGTCAGGAACAGAGTCGGTTGTTCGCATCATGGTAGAAGGCGAAGATGCTCAACAAGTCCAACGCATTGCCGAACAATTAGCTGCCGTCGTTAAAATGGCATGATCTTTCATCATGCGTGTTATTCCACAGTCACTGATTTTGCAAGATTACGCGGTTGATCGACATCCGTCCCTTTTAGAACAGCCACGTGATAAGCTAGTAGCTGTAATGGAATAGTAAAAATTAATGGGCTAATGACATCATCTTGTGTCTTTGGTAATACAATCGTCTGACAGCCCTCCGCTTTCTCGCTTTCTAAAGGATCTTGTACAAATAAAATAACTTGCCCGCCTCTCGCACGCACTTCTTGAATAGTCGATTTCAATTTATCAATTAAAGCATTGGATGGTAGCAATGCGACCACCGGCATATTATTGTCCACTAAAGCAAGTGGCCCATGTTTCAGCTCACCTGCGGGATAAGCCTCTGCATGGATGTAAGAAATTTCTTTTAGCTTAAGCGCCCCCTCTAAAGCCACTGGAAAATGAATACCTCGCGCAATAAATAAGGCATTTGCTTTATCTCTAAATAACTTAGCAAGTTGCTTAATTGGCTTGTCTAAGAGCAAAGTCTCTTCTAAAAGCTTTGGTAATGTACGCAATTGTGAAACCCACTCTTGTTCTCGCTTTTTATCCCAACCATGGTGCCGCCCCAAAAGTGCTGTTAGCAAAAGCAAAACCGTCAGTTGAGTCGTAAAAGCTTTCGTAGAAGCAACACCAATTTCGGGTCCTGCTCGTGTCAATAGCACAAAATCAGACTCACGTACCATCGCACTTTCAGGTGCATTACAAATCGTTAATGTGGCGGCATAGCTTTTAGTTTTTGCTTGTCGCAATGCTTCCAAGGTATCTGCCGTTTCTCCCGATTGTGACAAGCTAATAAATAAAGTATCTGGTTCAACTAAGGCCGGGTGATAACGAAACTCACTTGCAATCTCAACTTGGCAGGGAAGTCCTACCCAACTTTCTAGCCAATACCTTGCAATCAACCCTGCATGATAACTGGTACCGCAAGCCACTATTTGTACTCGACGAATACTGCTAAGTTTATCAACCGCCTGAAAACCACAAATTCCATCTAAAACCTGACTTTGAGAAATTCGCCCTTCTAACGCAGCACTGACTGATTCAGGCTGTTCAAAAATCTCCTTTTCCATGAAATGGCTATATTTACCTTTATCTATCACATCATGCTGTAAGGTTGAGCGATAAGGCGAACGCTGCACTGTTTGACCTTTGTTGTCGTAAAATACCACCTTATCAGAAGAAATTTGTGCGATATCCCCTTCCTGTAAATAAACAAATTGCTGTGTAACAGGTAGCAAGGCTAAATGATCAGAGGCAATAAAATTTTCATCCTTGCCTAAACCAACGACTAAAGGGCTCCCTTTACGCACCGCAATCAAGCTGTCGGGTTCTTGGCTATAGAGAAAAACCAGCGCAAAAGCACCTTCTAATCGCTGTATCGTTTGCAAAACAGCGGATAAAAAATCTTTGGTTTTTTTAAGGTGTTGATCCAATAAATGCGCAATAATTTCAGTGTCTGTTTCTGATTCAAACTGATAGCCCGCTTTTTCCAAATCGTGGCGTAATGATAAATAATTTTCAATAATGCCATTATGAACCAATGCAATATCGGAGCCTGACATATGAGGGTGTGCATTCACTTCACTAGGCTTACCATGGGTAGCCCAACGTGTATGCGCAATACCGATCTTTCCTGATAAGGCTTCGGGTGTTATTGCTTTTTCTAAGCTCTCTACTTTACCTACGGTACGACGGCGCTGTAGTTGATGGTGGGAATCAAGTAGTGCAATACCAGCTGAATCATAGCCTCGATATTCGAGTCGTTGTAAACCCTCTATAAGGATAGGTACCACATTACGTTGTGCTGTAGCCGCTACGATCCCACACATAAGTAAACCTCTTTATTGAAATTGAATGTTGCTCTTTAGACATTGCATAAATGCTACACCTATCAATATTATGAGTTAATCTTAGATTTCAAGCTAGCTTTTAAGCAATTAGACTTCGGTTACACTCTAAAGATGGATATAAATACTTGGGTACGGATAGCAAAAAAAGAACTAATCTATAGGATTCTTCCTTTTACTTGCATTTTATGTCGTGAAGAAACAAAGCGAGCCGTTGATTTATGTATTGATTGTGAAGAAGATTTACCCTGGCTTGGTCATGTTTGTATTCACTGCGCCGCTCCATTGAGCATTGAAACAAACACTATTTGCGGTGCCTGTTTAAAGAAGCCTTTCCCTTTTTATAAAACCTGCATTCCCTTCTCCTACACAGGGACAATAAGAAACCTCATCACTGGATTGAAATTCCAACAACGCTTACTCTACGCAACAATTTTAGGAAATTTACTAGCCGAACAGATCCGTTTAAGCTATCAAAAAGAGCATTTTCCACACTTAATTATCCCTGTTCCCTTACACAAAAAACGTCTTCATCAAAGGGGGTTTAATCAAGTTATGGAAATTGCGAGATCCATCAACAAAAAACTAAAGATTTCTATCGATTATAAAAGCTGCCTACGCGTGCGTGATACGCTGGCGCAAAGTGAATTACCTGCCAACCAGCGCCGTACTAACGTAAAAAATGCGTTTGCACTACAAACACAAAAAAATCTATTTAACCAACATATTGCGTTGCTCGATGATGTGATGACCACTGGTCACACGCTCACCGAGCTAAGTCGCATTTTATATGATGCAGGTGTAAAAAGAATAGATGTATGGTGTTGTGCACGCACTTATTTAGACAGCTTTTAAACCTACTCTAGCTCGAGATTAAAGTACTAATACTTTAATACTCTTCGCGCTCCCGATGACGATGACCGCCACCATTGCCGCCGCCTGAACCACCCATGCCGCCGCCTGAACGACGTCGTTGATAGCCGCCACCCGAACCGCCGCCGCCTGCGCGCGCGCCGCCACGGTTGCCGCCACCACTGGAATCAGGTGGGTTTGCTTCTGAAACAGTAATCGAACGCCCTTCGTGCGTGCTACCATTTAAAGCATCAATGGCACTTTTTGCCTCTTCCGGCGTATTCATCTCAACAAAACCAAAGCCTTTACTACGTCCGCTATGGAAGTCCCGAATGACCTTAACAAACTTCACATCACCGTGTGGTTCAAAAAGCGCTCTTAAGCTATCGTCATCGACGCTATAGCTTAAACCACCTACATACAATCTTTTATTCACGCAAAACCTCCAAAAGGCTAAAAAAGGCCACCTCTAAGCTAGCATCGCTCACACGTTTCTAACTAGCCTGTGGCATAGATAAACTAAACGTCCTCATCCTAACACAATAGCGCCCGCTAGGGTATATAGCACGATGACAAAACTTTGAACGACTCCCTTTGAAGTAAAAAAGGCTTTTTTCACCCCTCCTAGCAGCAGCCGGGGGGCTAAAAACCTCATTTAGACGAAAGTCCCGCCTAGGTGATTCACTACTCCAAAAAGCTACGTAACATCCAAGCATTCTTCTCATGGACTTCCATACGTTCGGACAGCAAATCGACCGTCACTTGATCTTCTGTTTCTTCTATCTGAGGTAATAATTCTCGTGCAAGACGAACAATAATTTCTTGGTCACCCACCAGCTGACTGATCATTGACTTGGCTTTTACAGATTTTGTTCCAACAGCTTCTTTAATCTTACTCAACTTGGCAAAATCCTCATAACTGGCTGGCACAGCAAAACCGAGTGCACGTATACGTTCAGCAATTTTGTCAGCGGCATTCCAAAGATCGATATATTGCGCTTCAAATAAGCTATGCAATGGTTGAAACATAGGGCCTACTACGTTCCAATGAAAGTTATGTGTTTTTAAATACAACACATAATTATTAGCCAATAATTTGGTTAGTCCATCGGCGGTTTTTTTCCTTTTTGTCTCAGTGAGTCCGATATTGAGCGTTTCTTTCATATTTTGAACCTCCGAATAATTAAAAGTCTATTCAATATCACCATCATCATCGTCGTCCTCGTCATCCGAAGCATTCGCTAAATGACTATTCTGCCTAATTAAATGATTTCTTCGCTGTAAATACGCATTACGTTGGAAAACATAGGGGTCAAAGGATACTTGCTTAATGGTTTGGTCAAAATCTAACAATTGTGCTCTCGTATTAACAAAGCCTCCGGCCGCTAATCCATTACGCCATGATATATCATTGATATAAGGATAGACGGAAAAAACACCGTAATTTATTGGCCATGAAATCGCATCGCGCACGGTACTCGGGCCTAAAATCGGTACCACAAAATAGGCAGATGATCGATAACCCCATTTTGCTAGGGTCAAACCAAAATCCTGGGAGTGCGCAGGCAAATTAATGTGGCTTGCTACATCAACAAATCCACCTATGCCTACCGTTGTATTAATCAATAACCGCCACGTATCTTGCGTTGCAGTATAAAAATCAGCTTGTAATAAGTCATTAATAATAGCAGGAACTTGTCCTAAATTATTAAAAAAATTACTAATGCCTTTCGTTACCGGCCACGGTAAAACAGTTTTATATACCGTAGCAACTGGCTTTAAAAAAATAGTGTCTAAAGTCTGATTCAGTTTAAAAGCATGGCGATTGTAGTTTTCATACGGATCATTACTTGCATCTTCTGCAAACGCCGGCAAAGCGACTAATAATAGTAAGCAAAATCCTAACCGTTTAAGCATATATGCACTCGCCTCTTGCCTATTTATAATTTTAATTAGCGCACTCATCTAAATATTTTTCTGCATCTAATGCGGCCATACAGCCCGTACCTGCAGAAGTCACCGCTTGGCGGTAAACAGAATCCGCCACATCACCTGCAGCAAAAACACCGGGTATGTTGGTTGCCGTTGCAGCACCTTGGCTACCTCCTTTAACAAGGATATAACCCTTTTCCATTTTTAATTGATCCTGGAATAAAGCCGTATTGGGTGTATGCCCAATCGCAATAAAAACACCATGTACGGCTAATTGGCTTAACGCCTGTGTTTTGACATTTTTTATCTTGACACCATTAACACCTTGTTCATCACCTACAATAGCTTCTACAACGCTATCTAAAACTAATGTGATCTTTCCCGCTTTTACTTTAGCCATCAATTTATCAATTAAAATCTTTTCAGAGCGAAACGTATCTCTCCTATGGACAAGCATCACATGTTCTGCAATATTTGCCATATAGAGTGCTTCTTCAACTGCTGTATTACCGCCACCAACAACTGCTACTTTTTGACCTTTATAAAAAAAACCGTCACAGGTAGCACACGCTGAAACACCTTTGCCCATAAACTCTGTTTCTGAATCTAAACCTAAATATCTAGCTGAAGCACCCGTCGCAATGATCAAAGCATCACAATGATAAGTAGCTTGATCCCCTTTTAAAACAAAAGGCTTTTTGGAGAGATCAACCGTATTAATTTGATCAAATACCATTTGGCTTTTAAATCGCTCAGCATGCTTTAACATACGCTCCATAAGTGCAGGCCCTTGCAAGCCTTCTACATCGCCCGGCCAATTATCAACATCTGTAGTGGTCATTAATTGTCCGCCTTGTTGCATGCCTGTAATAACAAGAGGGTTTAAATTAGCACGCGCCGCATAAATAGCAGCTGTATAGCCCGCAGGCCCAGAACCTAAAATAATTAAACGGTGTTTTTGAGCTTTATTCATACCTATTCACTTTAGGGCAAAACCCAAGATAATAAAAATATTGTTATAATCAAAATATCCAAGCGAAGTATAACAATTCCATACTATAAATAGTATCCATCACCTCTTGTACACTTGCTGGAGGCATGTATTATTAAGGAGCACCCTTGAAACGACGAACCAAATCTGAAGAAGCTTCGCATCTCAGTCTCATGCAGCGCTTGCGTGAAGGGCTATTAATTGCCAGTGTCGCCATGGCGCTTTTCTTAGTGTTAGCTTTATGGACTTATCATCCTGGTATTCATAGTAAGGCATCCATGAATATTGCAGGCCATTTAGGTGACACATTGGCCCATTTATTTTTTACTGGCGTCGGTTCATTAGCTTACCTATTTCCTGTATTGCTACTTTATAGCGGATGGCAAGGCTTTAAAGGACAATTTAATACCGATATAAGCTATTCATTTTTAGCATTACGGTTATTTGGATTTATTGTTGTTTTTATCGCCGCTTGTGGGCTAGCTAGCCTTCATAGTACACATGCCGTTCATGGCTATACGCCCGGAGGTCTCTTAGGCGCAATTGTCACGAAAAATTTTATTGCTCAATTCAATGTAGTTGGCAGTACGGTATTCTTATTGGCTTTATTATTAGCCAGCACAACCCTCGCTACTGGCTTTTCCTGGCTGAATAGCTTGCATAAAATAAGCCAGCAAGTCAGCGCGTTATTGTCACAAGGCTATGAAACAATAAAACGACTTTGCAACCACCTAAAAAAAAGTTTAGCCAGAAAAGAAAAAATGCCTATTGATAGCATTCGTAAACCAAAACTAAATATTAATAGTAAACCATTAACACCACATGCAAATTCAATAACAGTCTCACCTTTCCAAGACACTGATCTTCCTCCCTATTCACCCTCTATCCCTATTAAGCCCTATTCCCCACCTGCAACGATCATCCCGAGTAAAAAGGTAAGCACAAGCGCTGCACTTCCCTCATTAAACTTATTGGATCCGGCAGAAGCTTCTAATAAAGAAGGTTACTCGCGTGAGGAGTTAGAGCGGCTGTCACGTGACGTTGAGCTGCGCTTAAAAGATTTCGGCATACAAGTACATGTGGTTGCTGTACATCCAGGGCCCGTTGTCACACGTTTTGAGATGGAACTTGCGGCAGGTATTAAAGTAAGTCGTATTACAGGTCTTGCCAAAGATCTTGCGCGCTCCTTATCCGTTGTCAGCGTTAGAATCGTGGAAGTTATTCCTGGGAAATCTGTGGTAGGTTTAGAAGTCCCCAACAAACATAGGGAAATCGTTCGTTTAAGTGAAATATTAACCTCTAATTCCTACCAACAAGCCCGTTCGCCCCTTTCACTTGCGTTAGGAAAAGATATTGCGGGTCACCCCGTTATTGTTGATCTAGGAAAAATGCCGCATTTATTAGTAGCCGGTACGACGGGCTCTGGAAAATCTGTCGGTCTAAATGCGATGCTATTAAGTATTTTATATAAAGCAACGCCACAAGAAGTCCGATTGATCATGATAGATCCTAAAATGTTGGAGCTTGCTATCTATGAAGGCATTCCCCATCTTTTAGCGCCTGTTGTTACCGATATGAAAGAAGCCGCCAATGCTTTACGTTGGGGTGTGGCTGAAATGGAACGCCGATATAAATTAATGGCAAATCTTGGCGTACGAAACTTAGCGGGTTATAACCAAAAGATACAAGAGGCACAGGCTAAAGGCAGCCCTATCCATGATCCCTTTTGGACACCGGAACAAGGCGGGCAAGCTGAACCCTTAATGCAGCTTCCTTATATTATTGTCTTAATTGACGAATTTGCCGATATGATGATGGTTGTAGGTAAAAAAGTGGAAGAATTGATTGCTAGAATTGCACAAAAAGCACGAGCAGCGGGTATCCATTTAATCCTAGCCACACAAAGACCTTCGGTTGATGTTATTACGGGATTAATCAAAGCAAATATTCCTACTCGTATCGCCTTTCAAGTGTCTTCTAAAATTGATTCACGCACTATTCTCGATCAACAAGGTGCTGATCAATTACTCGGTCACGGAGATATGTTGTATTTAGCACCGGGTACAGGTGTACCGATTCGTGTGCATGGCGCTTTTGTTGCTGACCAGGAAGTTCATGATGTGGTAAAAGCGCTGAAACAATCTGGCACACCCGAATATATGCTGGATCTAACGCAAGCATCCCTTGAAACATCTGATCCTTATTCAGAGTTTGCCGATAATAATGGCGGAGAAAAAGACGCCTTATACGATCAAGCCGTACAAATCGTTTTAGAAACACGACGCGCTTCTATTTCCAGTGTACAGCGACGACTGAAAATTGGTTATAACCGCGCCGCTCGTTTAATGGAAGATATGGAAAGAGCAGGACTTGTTAGCGCGATGGAAAATAATGGCAACCGGGAAATTTTAGTACCTGATAGGCTTAATGAATAAAAACTTAAGCGGAACAACGTATTTCTATGTTGTTCCGCTTAAAGAATTTCTTAACTAACGCCTAACTTAGATTCAATCAATCCTAACTTCTTGATCTCATCTCTTTCAGCACGTAACTCGTTTAATGTTAACAGTAACTTTTCTTTTCCAAACGCATTATGCTGTATATTTTTCACTATACTTAATCGACCTTTAGCATCCACCTGACTAGGGAAAGAAAATATCAAATCCTCATCAATGCCGTATTCACCTTTAGAACAAAAAGCAATTGAAAAATAATCATCCTGCTTAGTTTCGTGTGTCAAATGATAGATACTACCGACCACTGCATTCGCCGCTGATGCCGCAGATGATGCACCGCGTGCTTTTATAACTGCTGCACCGCGCTTTTGCACTAAAGAAATAAAATCATTTTGTAGCCAGTTCTCGTCTGAAATAGTTTCAATAACAGGCTTACCACTAATTTTCGCATTATAAAAATCAGGGTATTGTGTTGAAGAATGATTACCCCAAATAGCTAACTGACTGACTTCTTGTACAGATACACCTGCCTTTTTAGCAAGCTGCGATCGTGCACGATTTTCATCTAACAACGTCATCGCAAAAAAACGATCTTTAGGCACATCAGGCGCGTGATGCATAGCAATCAAACAGTTCGTATTACAAGGATTACCTACAACGAATGTTCTAACATCATCAGCGGCATAATCATTAATCGCCTTACCTTGTGGTGCAAAAATACCTCCATTTATTTTCAGTAAGTCCGCACGCTCCATACCGTCTCTACGCGGCATAGACCCTACCAAAATAGCCCAATTCGCACCTTGCATCGCTTCATTCAGTTGACTCGTACAAACAATTTTTTCTAGTAATGGAAAAGCGCAATCATCTAGCTCCATCGCAATACCATGTAATGCCGGAAGGCTTTTCTCTAATTCTAATAAATTGAGCTTAACAGGCTGATCGGGCCCAAACATCTGTCCTGAAGCAATACGAAACAATAAAGCATAACCAATTTGTCCTGCCGCACCGGTCACTGCGACCGTGATGGATTTTTTTAGCATACAAGCTCCTAACTTAGTCGTGTTGTTTTAAACAAAATAATTGGCCCAAGCATGCGACTTATCACCCACCGCTAAAAATGCGGTATTGCGCAAAGAAGGCTTGGTATTATAACGTAATATCTGGCCTTGGGAATCAATAAGCGTACCACCTGCCTCCTTGAGGATACACTGGCCCGCCGCCGTATCCCATTCACTGGTAGGGCTAAAACGCGGATAAACATCAGCAAACCCTTCTGCCAACCAGCAAAATTTTAAAGCGCTTCCACAGCGCAGCAAATTTAACGCGGGGAATTGGGTCAAAAAATCCTGCAGGGAGTCCGTTCCATGACGGCGACTCACCGCAATGATGATAGATGAATCTTTTTGCCACGAGGAAGATTGCAGTAATGCGGCCTCTTGTTCTGCTATTTGCTTAAACGCGCCTTGATCGGTTCCAGCAAAATAGCAGAAATCAAATGCGGGTGCATAAATGACGCCGAGCGTAGGCACATGATTCTCAATTAAAGCGATATTTATCGTAAACTCGCCATTTTTTTCGAGGAATTCTTTAGTGCCGTCCAGCGGATCAATGAGCCAGTATCGCTGCCAATGCTGGCGCTCTGCAAAATCAGCCGTCGTTAATTCCTCTGAAAGAATAGGTATTTCAGGCGTTAGCTGTTTTAACCCTTGGCAAATAGAATGATGTGCCGCCATATCCGCCGCCGTTACGGGCGACTTATCTGCTTTATATTCTACGGTAAAATCACTATGATAAATGTTAAGCATTTGCTTCCCCGCTTGTTTAGCGAGAGAAACAACATTAGAAAGTAAAGAGTTCATGCAATCAGTATATATTGATATTCCTATGAAACAATCAGCCGCTAACTATTTCGTCATTGTTCCGGCCGCAGGCGTCGGTACTCGTATGAAAAGCGATATCCCAAAACAATATCTAGCCGTAAAAGATAAGTGCATTCTTGAATATACCTTAAACACCTTGCTTAACTATCCAGCATTCGAAAAATGCATGGTTGTTATCAATGAACATGATAAAAACTGGCCCTCTATAAAGCTGGCTCATCCTAAACTAATAACAACAACTGGCGGCAAAGAACGTGTTAATTCTGTTTTTAATGGCTTAATTGCGTTAAAACCTTTTATTAAGGAAAATGATTGGGTACTTGTCCATGATGCAGCCCGCCCCTTTTTGCATCCCAGCGACATCGATAAGCTTATTACGGAAATAGGCGATGATCCACTCGGTGGTCTGTTAGGATCCCCCTCAAAAAATACTATTAAACGTATTGAGAACAAACATTGTCTTGAAACACTGGATCGACAAAAAATATGGCAAGCATTAACACCACAAATGTTCCGCTACCATTGGATTTTTAAAGCGCTAAACTCTGCCATCGAAAAACAACAAACTATCACGGATGAAAGTAATGCTATTGAGCTATTAGGACAGCATCCGAAAATCATTGAGGGGCGATCGGATAATATAAAAATTACCGATCGCTATGATTTAGCTTTTTTTGACTATTACATCCAGAGACAACAGTAACTGTACATTTCATAGCGGATGCCAGCGCTTGCTCGTCAGAATTTCAGATTATGTTAAGAAAAAAGAAGTATAATAAAATCATTCTTTTTTTGGATAGCAAAAAAGATGCGCTCAAAAAATTCAGCTTCTAAGCAGCCAATAAATAAAATAATCTATGGCTAAAAATGCAACCATACAAAAATCGGATAAATCTCAAATAACCCAAGAAGCAAGACTAGGTCTCTTTCGTTTAGATACAAAGAAGCAAGACAAAACTTTATCTAAACATTTTCAAGGCCTAGAAAACTATCAATCTCAATATTTAAATGCAGAAGAAACGGGAATGAATCCGTTACACTACGTTGTTAACACAAAGAACAAAATCATCGTATTAATGACGCCTATTGATGCGGTAAATCTCTCAGCCTATTTGGATATATTAAGAAAGCATTTAGCCTTAGAAAACATAAATAACTACCATCTTATTATTCCACTCATCGGCCAAGGAATCACAGAAAGACATATTGTTAGTTATTACAAAGCGCCGGGTATTGAATCAATCCCTAGTCTATTTGATTCTAAACACGGTAATCCAAAACGTTTTTTTAGTACCGGAAAAAATGCAGCAATCCCTGCAGTCAATTATGCCAGTTTAGGTACTCAGTCCTTTTTTGATCCCGTGAGTTGCGGTTACCACACGCTTGCCAATACCGCTAATATTCTCTCGCTTATTCAAGAAAACAAAGCTGTGAATAAGGCTTCTGTACTGACGTCGTTAAAAAAGAATAATGTACGTACTTTTTCTATCCCATTATTACAAATAAAAATAAACTATTTTGCATTTACTCAAGCCGCTTGGCGCGATACGTTTCTAGCCGGGCTTTATTCACAAGAAGAGACAGCGGCTGCCTTTAAACACTATTTTTTAGGCTGGCCTACTGAAAACGCCGCTTGGAAAAAAATGCTCTATACCACGCTGCTCGGTTTTTTATTCTACCCTTTGATCAATACACTCAAACTATTGATTGAGCTCCCTATCCAAATATTGAAGCATTCTGCAGATTATCTCAAAAATCAACTCTTTTTATGGGCACCCACCTCAGCTGCCTTACAATATTTACGTACGAGTTTATTGCTAACAAATTATCTATTTTATGGCGTTTTAAAAGGTTTAAGCTTGATAATACATATGAGTCTCTCCCTTATTCCAACACCGTGTACACTGAACGCACAACAAAAAGAGGCAATAAATAATGGTATTTCAATAAAGGTTGACAATACGACGAGTGATTATGACTTCGTGGATATGGATGATTTGGTTGTCAAATCCTATTATCCTGAAACAACGAAACCCAGTAATGCTTCAGCTAAGTTTTTTAAGCCCGCTACTCTTCAAGCTGAAGAACAAAGACAAGAAGAAAGGATTGAGTCGTCTGCGTCTAATAGGTTATGACACGCTATGTGCTTTCTGCATTAAACCTTGCACGTATAAATCGTAATCTCGCCGAGCAAATTCACGCTCTAGCGCTTGAGTAGCCATATTCTTCTGGGAAGAAGGATATTGTTGACTATCGCCCTCATGAACGCCAAGCAACTTAATCAACACATAATCACCATTTGCCAAAGCAAAACCGGCTATTTCATTTTTAGTAGCAGGCAAATTAAATACGGCCTTAACTATCTCAGCTGATGGTTTATCGGCATTGCGCTCAGCCTGATTAAGCGGCTGCCAATGTAAATCCCGTTTGTTTTTCTCAGAATCAGAGAACGAACCTTTTTCTTTTAATTCCTTTAGCAAGTCCTGCCCTAGAGTATAATTCTTTTCTATCGCCTGCTGTTTCCTTAACATGTCGATGATCTGCGTTTTCACTGCAGAAAAGGCTTGAATCGCTGATGCTTTATGTTGCTTAACACGCAGAACAATGGCCGTATCAGCATCTAAATCAATAATCGGGCTATTGTTTCCCTGCAAACTATCTTGGCTAAATGCCGCTGCAATAATTTTTGGGTTTTTTGTCAGCACATCACGGCCACCTATTTGCTCAAATAAGGGCGTTGATTGAATGGGCAAATTAAGTTCTTTAGCCGCTTGCTGCAGCGAATCGGGATGGGTATAACTTAAATTGGCTAATTTATCTCGCTTTTCTACGAATGTTTTATCGTCTTTTAAGGTCGCAAGTGAAAGCTTAATATAATCAATACTCACCTGTTCAGGCTGAACAAAATGGTTTTGATTTTTTTGGTAATAAGTAAATGCTTGTGCTTCAGAGATAGGTAATTGACGGGCAGAAAATTGACTGCTGGGAAGAATAATGTACGCAAAATCTCTTTTTTGATGAATCAGTGCCATTGCCTGCTTAACTTCGCCAGGTAAAACAAATGCCGTTTCTGTTAAACCTTGCTGCACTTGATTAATCAATAATGTTTTTTTTAAGTCACTTAAAAACCCAAGTTCGGTATAGCCCATCGCATCCAATACCGCATAAAAGCGTGTACTAGAAAAACGACCTGCCGATTGGAAAAGTGGCGTATGTAATAAAGCGGAATCTATGGATGATGGGCTTAAACGATAATGGTCTTGGTCAGCGGCATGCGCTAATACCTGAGTCAATGTCCATTGTGCTAGTGTTTGTTTTTTTAATTGTTCGATCAATTCCTTATTCAAAGACTCTGTTCCTAACTGCGCCTTTGCCTGCTGATAAACCCGTTGATAAGCGACATCAAACTCGCGTTGCGATAGCTTTTGACCTGCCACCTTGGCAATTACCTTATCGCCACCTTCATTCTGCAATTCTAAATAACCGTGAACCCCCCATAATGCAAACATAATGATGAGTAAACCAATAACAACTGAGGTTAACCAACCATGGGTGCGATCACGAATTGACTGTAGCATATAGCCCGTTTTACGCTTAAAAAAGGGGTTTAAAAACTTGTTGGCGGAGTGGACGGGACTCGAACCCGCGACCCCCGGCGTGACAGGCCGGTATTCTAACCAACTGAACTACCACTCCTGCAATGGATGGTGGGTGCTGTAGGGATCGAACCTACGACCCTCGCCTTGTAAGGGCGATGCTCTACCGACTGAGCTAAGCACCCGCTCAAAAAGAACGCCATTCTAAACTGATTTAGAATGGATTACTACTCCTTTTGTCCTAAACGTTCACTGCGTCCTTGAGTCCTTTTCCAACTTTAAAAGCAGCGACTTTGCTTGCTGGAATCTGTAACACTTCGCCGGTTTTAGGGTTACGGCCTGTACGCGCTTTGCGTTCGTTCACTTTAAAAGTACCAAAACCGATTAAAGCTACATCTTCGCCTTTTTTTAATGCATGCGTAATCGATTCTAAAATTTTATCTAATGTTTTCCCAGCAATATTTTTTGAAATACCTGCAGATTCTACAATAACGTCAACTAAATCTGATTTGTTCATATACCCTCACAGCGGTAAAAATTAAGCTTCATACCTTTACTTTACTTTCAGCGTCTTGCTCTAGATTATTAAGTGGAACGTTTATATCAATAGCAAGAATCGTCTGTCAAGAAAATATCAACTTATTTAATGAGCATTGGTTGTAGGACTATCTTTTTGTTGGATTTTTTTGCTCATTAGTTTCCCGGGCAGCATATTTTTCTTATTTCGCTTTTGTTTAGATTTTGAACGAGAAAGCGGTTTTGTTGGATGTAGTAAGGCAATATCTAACACCTGATCTATCCAGCGCACCGGATAAATGGTTAATCCCTCCTGAATATTTGCAGGGATTTCTTTGAGATCGCGCTTGTTTTCTTCAGGAATAATAACTTTTCGAATACCACCACGGTGGGCCGCTAGTAATTTTTCTTTTAAACCACCAATAGGCAATACTTCACCACGTAATGTTATTTCCCCTGTCATAGCCACATCAGCACGTACGGGATTTTTCGTAATGGCAGAAACTAATGCCGTACACATACCTACACCTGCACTAGGACCATCTTTAGGTGTAGCACCCTCTGGAACATGGACATGGATATCCTTTTTTTCATAAAAGTTAATCGGGATACCCAAAACTTCTGCACGACTTCGTACAACGGTCAATGCAGCCTGAATTGATTCCTGCATTACCTCACCTAAATGACCTGTATAGGTGGTTTTTCCTTTTCCGGGTACAACCGTCGCTTCAATCGTCAATAATTCGCCGCCTACTTCTGTCCAAGCTAAACCACTGACTTGACCTACTTGATCATGCTCCTCAACTAAGCCATAGCGAAAACGCCGTACACCCAAATATTTTTCTAGATTCTGCTCCGTCACCTTAACCGATTTCAAACTCGGTTTACGCGCTATTTCAGTGACGACCTTACGGCAAATTTTTGCGATCTCTCGCTCAAGACTACGTACACCCGCTTCTCGCGTGTAATAACGAATAATATCTTGCAGCGCATTTTCTGATAAGACTAATTCTTTATTTTTTGTCGCGACTTTCAACCCATTTTGTTTCAGCTGTTTAGGCAACAAATGTTGTTTAGCAATATTAATCTTTTCATCTTCTGTATAACCTGGAATACGTATCACTTCCATACGATCCAATAACGCCGGCGGTATATTTAAGGTATTAGCCGTTGCTATAAACAACACTTCTGATAAATCGTAGCTAACTTCTAAATAATGATCATCAAAGGCATGGTTTTGTTCCGGATCTAATACTTCAAGTAATGCGGAAGCTGGATCACCACGAAAATCCATCGCCATTTTGTCAATTTCATCTAACATAAAGAGTGGGTTCTTGACGCCCACTTTCGCCATCTTTTGCATGATGCGACCAGGCATGGATCCTATGTATGTACGACGATGTCCGCGAATTTCAGCTTCATCACGCACACCGCCCAAAGACATACGGCTAAACTCACGTCCTATTGCCTTGGCAATTGATTGCCCTAATGATGTTTTACCCACGCCAGGCGGGCCAACTAAGCATAAAATAGGACCTTTTAATTTCTTAACACGCTGATGTACTGCTAAAAACTCAATAACACGCTCTTTGACCTTATCTAAACCATAGTGCGCTTCTTGCAGTATTTTTTGTGCTTTATCTAAGTCAAAAAGAACCTTACTACGTTTACTCCAAGGAATAGATAAAACCCAATCTAAATAATTTCGACTAACCGTTGCCTCGGCTGCCATAGGTGACATGGATTTGAGTTTATTAAACTCTGCCAAGGCTTTCTCTTTAGCCTCTTTTGGCATTTTTGCCTTCTCTATACGTTTTGCGATGTCATCCAATTCATTGCCAACGCCTTGTGATTCACCCAGTTCTTTTTGAATGGCTTTAACTTGCTCATTCAAATAGTATTCACGCTGGCTTTTTTCCATTTGCTTTTTAACACGTCCACGAATTCGTTTTTGCATCTGCAATAAATCGATTTCGCTTTCAAGAAAAGCAAGTAATTTCTCTAAACGCGCTTTTAATGGGAATATTTCTAGAATTTCTTGCTTCTCTTGTATCTTAAGTGTGAGATGTGCGGCAATCATATCGGTCAAGCGACCTGGATTATCAATACTTGATAAGGTACTTAAGATTTCTAAAGGAATTTTTTTATTTAACTTAACGTATTGTTCAAATTGAGCAAGAACCGTACGCGTTAAAACTTCAATCTCTTGATCGAGCTCAACGGGCGGTATCTCAACCATCTCAATTTTTGCGCTGATATAATCCTTTTCATCAACAAACTCTTTGACATGACCGCGCTGAAAACCTTCAACCAGAACTTTTACGGTTCCATCCGGCAACTTCAACAACTGTAAAATAGTCGCTATCGTTCCGACTTCATAAAAACCTTCAGTATTAGGATTATCTTCGGCAGGATTTTTTTGGGCAATCAGTAAAATTTTCTTGTCTGCTAGCTTAGAGGCCATTGCAGCTTCTAAGGCTTTTATCGACTGCTTCCGCCCAACAAACAGCGGAATAACCATGTGGGGATAAACAACAACATCCCTTAACGGAAGCAATGGAAGCGTTTCTGAGGATTTAGTCTCTATGCTCATAAGTTGCTATTCCCATAATTCAAGTAAGTTGTTTTCAGACAACGTCACGCGGATTTTAGTTCATTGTTAAAAGCTAAAATGGCCACCTTCTTCTAAGGTAAGGGCGTTCTTATAAAATACAAGCCCTCACCCAGAATTTGCAGAAACCTTAAGCTTTTAAAATTTACTCGCTACCCGCCGCTATTTCCCTACTACCCATATTATCTACATCATTATCTTTTTCTCTTTTGTAGATGACTAAGGGTTTAGCACCTTTATTAATAGTAGCCGCTTCAATCACTACTTTACTAACATTCTGCATAGAAGGTAATTCATACATAATGTCTAACAATACATTTTCTAAAATAGAACGTAGCCCTCTCGCGCCCGTTTTTCGCTCTAATGCCTTACGCGCAATGACTTGCAACGCATCCTCACGAAACTCTAGCTCAGCGTTATCCATTTTAAACAACTTAAGATACTGTTTAATAAGCGCATTTTTAGGTTCTTTTAAAATCTGGATCAGAATCTTTTCATCAAGTTCATCAAGCGTCGCAATGACTGGTAAACGACCTATTAGCTCAGGAATGATGCCATATTTAACCAAATCTTCTGACTCAAGCTTAGCAAATAAAGCGGCTGAACGGCTTTTGTCTTCTTTACTACGTACATCAGCAGCAAAACCAATACCGGTTCGCTCGGTGCGTTCTCGAATAATTTTCTCTAAACCAGAGAAAGTACCACCACAAATAAATAGAATATTGGTGGTATCGATTTGCACGGTTTCCTGGTTGGGATGTTTACGCCCACCTTGTAAAGGAACAGAAGCAACCGTCCCTTCAAGTAGTTTCAGCAGCCCTTGTTGAACCCCTTCACCCGAAACATCTCGAGTAATAGAAGGGCTTTCAGCACGTCGACTAATTTTATCGATTTCATCGATATAGACGATTCCCAATTGCGCACGCTCAACATTTCCATTCGCCGCTTGCAGTAGTTTTTGTAAGATGTTTTCAACATCATCACCCACATAACCTGCTTCGGTTAACGTCGTTGCATCCGCAATAGCAAAAGGTAAGTTAAATAACCGCGCCAAGGTCTTAGCAAGCAAGGTTTTACCACTACCGGTAGGACCTATCAGTAACACGTTACTTTTGCTTAATTCAGTATCATCTTTTACATTTAAAGGGTGAAGGCAAGCCTTTTTAATTAAATCTAAGCGTTTGTAATGATTATACGCCGCAACGGATAATATCTTCTTTGCAAATTCCTGACCTATCACAAACTCATTGAACACCGCATGAATTTCTACCGGTTTAGGAATAGGCAATGCTCCCCCTTCTTGTCGGGGTGTTTCCTCTTGGAATTCTTCTTTTAAAATCTCACTACAAAGATTTACACATTCATTACAAATAAAAATAGAAGGCCCTGTAATTAATTTATACACCTCATTTTGGCTCTTGCCACAAAATGAGCAGTAACAAGGCTCCGAGGTTTTATCGTTTATTGATCCAGTCATAATTTATACCCCAGTAAACTATTATTCATATTCAAACCAAACACCCAAAAAAATATTAAATCCAATACCATAACGGAAATACTCATTCTTTTATTATTCTATAGAAGAAGTCTCTAAGGCTTCTTTAGCCTGACCCGCTCCTGCTCTTGCTGTCAACACAGCGTCAATCAGTCCATAATCAATGGCTTGCTGTGCACCCATAAAGTTATCACGATCGGTATCGCGCAAAATTTGCTGGGTATCTTTCCCTGTATGTTTAGCCATAATGCTGTTGATCCGCTCCCTGACTAATAGCATTTCTCGTGTATGGATTTCAATATCAGTTGCCTGACCCTGATAGCCCCCTAAAGGCTGATGAATCATCATGCGGGCATGGGGCAAACAATGACGTTTACCTTTCGCCCCACCACAGAGAAGTAATGCCGCTGCACTGGCTGCTTGACCAATACACATGGTACTTACATCCGGCTTAATAAACTGCATGGTATCGTAAATCGCCAAACCCGAAGTCACCACACCACCGGGTGAGTTGATATAAAGAAAAATATCTTTATCAGGATTTTCAGACTCCAAAAAAAGCATTTGTGCAATAATTAAATTAGCCATATGGTCTTCGATAGGACCTACAACAAATATAATGCGATCTTTTAATAAGCGAGAATAAATGTCATACGCTCTCTCACCACGACCCGATTGTTCCACGACCATCGGAACTAACAATGAATTAGATACTTCCTTAGAAAAATTAGTGATATGCATAGTTACTCTCTAAAATAGAAAAAATTAAATTTTCAAAACCGCACCCTATCGTTTTAAAATCCTCAAGCTAAATATTGATTTAAAACTAAGTGGTTATTTTTCTTCTGTACTTTCTTCCTGTGTTTTTGTTGAAAGGTTCATCATTTCAGTATATTTCACTGTTTTCTCAGTGTACTCTGCTTCTTCTAATAGCTTATCCATGACTTGTTCTTCTAAAACAGAAGAACGAATATTCAGCATCATATTCTTATCTTTATACAAACGTTCCCGTATCGACTGTTCAAATTGAAAAGCACTGGCTAAACGTTCAACCTCTTGTAAAACGCGTGCCTCATCCGCTTGTAATTGGTGCGTTTCAATCACTGCACTAAATAGCAAGCCCAAGGTAACACGCCGATTAGCTGCAACCTGTAAGTCGTTCTTAGCTTCTTCTGATAAAGGCTCATCTGAGCTTTTTCCTTGCTGTTTTTGTTGCCCTTTTAACTCCGCCTCTAAGCGCTGGAATTCTTGGTCCAACAATACTTGCGGTAATTCTTCAATCGCATAAAGTTCAATTAACTTATCAATGACTTGAGTCTTTAATTTTTCACGCAAAACCCGATCAAGTTCATTCTGCATATGCTGGCGTATTTGAGTACGCAACGCTTCCATACCCCCTTCATGAATACCTAAACGCTGTGCAAAAGCATCATCTAACTCTGCTAATTTAGGTTCAGAAACTTTTTTAACCTGTACTGTTGCTGAATTTTCTTTTTCTGCTTGTTTTGCTTTATCGCCACCCGCTAATGAAATATTTAACGTTTCGCCTGCTGCACTACCAAAAAGCCCAGCAAACCCTTCCGGCATTTTGCCTTCTTCAAGCACCCACTCTAAATCTTTGCGCGGTTCGGTGCCATCTGAAAGAATAAGGTCAAAAGTAACTTTATCGCCCTGCTGTGCCTTGCGTTGTATTTCAATCCAATCCGCATGTTGATGGCGCATTTTTTCTAAAACTTCTGCAATATCCGCTTCAGTAATCTCTACTTTCAGCTTTTCTAAGCTGACACTCTTTAATTCAGGGGCTGAAACCTGAGGGTAAACCTCAAAGCTTGCTGTATATTCAAGGTCATTTCCAGGCTCTGCCTTTATAGAGTCAATATGGGGTTGCCCTGCGGGATTTAAAGCATTTTTCTGCAATGCTACCGATAAGCTTGCCTGCAAAGATTCTTGAATAACTTCGCCCCACACGCTGTCGCCATAGAGCTTTTCTACAACATGCGTAGGCACTTTTCCAGGTCGAAAACCGTCCAAACGTGTTTTTTTTGCTAACTCGGCAAGACGATTTTTTTTATGTTGCTCAAGTTGGTTACTTGGCACAATAACGCTTAAACGTCGATTTAAACGCCCTACATTTTCCACAGAAACTTGCATGTCATTCATAAAAATTAAGACTCTTATCGTTATATACATTTACAGCTTGATTGCGGGTAAATCTGCAATCAAGCTGTGCTTATTGATTCCACCAGTAGGCTGGTGCGAAAGGAGAGACTCGAACTCTCACGGGTTACCCCACTGGAACCTAAATCCAGCGCGTCTACCAATTCCGCCACATTCGCAAGGTCGTTAATTATACAGGTATCTTATCACGAAAAAAATCACTCTGATGGATTTGTAAGCCATCCGGCTACTTGCTTGGCAAAATAAGTCAAAATAGCATCCGCCCCCGCCCGCTTGAATCCTACAAGGCCCTCCATCACGCCCTCATATTCCTTAAGAAACCCTTGCGCAATGGCGGCTTTTTGCATCGCATATTCGCCACTGACTTGATAAACAAAGGTTGGAACGGCAAATTGCTGTTTTATACGATAAACCACGTCCAAATACGGCATACCTGGCTTCACCATGACAATATCAGCTCCCTCGGCCAGGTCAAGAGCTACTTCATGTAAAGCCTCATCACCATTTGCCGGGTCCATCTGATAGGTCTTTTTATCAGCGTTCTTTAAATGCCCAGCAGAGCCTACTGCATCACGAAAAGGGCCATAAAAATGTGAGGCGTATTTCGCCGAATAGGCAATTATTTGGGTATTGACATAACCTTTTGACTCTAATGCCTGTCGTACTCTACCAATTCTACCATCCATCATATCGGAAGGCGCAACCGCATCAACACCCGCTTCTGCATAGCAAAGCGCCTGCTTAACTAAAAGCACTATGGTCTCATCATTCAAAATATGCCCTTGCTCATTCATCACACCGTCGTGACCATGAGAAGTGTAGGGGTCCAAGGCAATATCGGTAATAACCCCCATCTCAGGGAAGTTTTTCTTTAGCGCCCTAATGGCCTTAGGTATGAGACCCTCGGGGTCATACGCTTGTTCCGCACCCGGCGTCTTATCTTGGATCGGGATAACTGGGAATAAGGCAATTGCAGGAATTTTCAGCCTTTGTAAAACAGCGACCTCTTCCAACAACAAATCAAGGCTAAGCCGCTCAATTCCAGGCATGCTGTCTATCGCCTGCCTTCTATTTTCACCTGGCAAAAGGAACAAAGGACAAATCAAATCATCGCAACTCAATCGAGTTTCGCGTACTAAACGCCGGCTAAAATCGCTCTGTCTTAGACGACGTAAGCGCGTATAGGGGAAGCTACGCATAATGACCCATTCTTATCCATATTATTATATTCTCTCTGGGAAGCCACTTTACCTGATAAAATTCTATATTCAAGCACCCCCTTAACAAAAGCCAAGGTTCTGGACAAATAAGACAGAAATGTACTTGTATTGTCTTCATTGTTTTTGTTAGAATTGGCGCCCTCTGAACTTAGAGAACTCATTCTCAACCGTCATACGAGCGCATTGGAGCTTTTAAAAGACATGAAAACATTAATGGCCAAAACTGGTCAGATAGAACGTAAATGGCACCTTATCGACGCTTCAGGCCAAACCTTAGGTCGACTTGCCACTCAAATAGCCCATCTATTGCGGGGCAAGCATAAGCCAGAATTTACGCCACATGTGGATACTGGCGACTATGTTGTCGTTATCAATGCTGAAAAAGTCGCTGTTACCGGCAGAAAAACCACCGATAAACAGTATGAACGCTACACGGGTTATCCGGGTGGGTTAAAGACGATTACTTTTGATAAGCTCCAAAAAAGCTTCCCTGCACGCATTATTGAAAAAGCAGTAAAAGGGATGTTACCTAAAAATCCTTTAGGTTATGCTACGATTACCAAACTTAAGGTTTATGCAGGTTCATCGCATCCACATAGCGCTCAGAATCCTTCTGCAACCGCAATCGACAGTTAAAATAGGTTAATTATTATGGCAACGCCACTAAAACAACATTATGGTACAGGCCGTCGTAAAACAGCGACAGCCCGGGTATTTCTTAAAAAAGGCGGAACTGGCCTTATTAACGTCAATGGTCGCTCTTTAGAAAATTACTTTGGCCGTGAAACAGCACGTATGGTGGTACGCCAACCGTTAGAAGTAGTAGACCAACTTGGCAAATTCGATATCAATGTCACTGTTGCAGGCGGTGGTAGTAGTGGTCAAGCCGGTGCCGTTCGGCATGGTATAAGCCGCGCGCTTATGGCTTATGATGAAGCAACTGACGTTTCTACCGATGGTTCCGAAAACGATGCTTCTTTTCGCCGTTTATTACGCCGTGCCGGTTTAGTAACACGAGATGCAAGAAAAGTTGAACGTAAGAAAATTGGACGCCATAAGGCCCGTAAAGGCACCCAATACTCTAAACGTTAATATACTCTTCGCCACTGAGTTTTTGTCTGCGTTCCCGCTCAATTCGCAATCCTCATGTATTTTGTATACACTGCGGTTGCTTCATTTCGCGGCGCCTTGCCAAAAATCCAATGGCTGTGAGTATATCCTTATAAAGTACTTAACCC
>Ga0075364_10000011_pt1 | contig 62606 bp, 65 predicted proteins | sample EndMetdeltDD1764_FD_71517 | JGI IMG/M metagenome (GOLD analysis project Ga0075364, IMG submission 71517) | Populus endosphere microbial communities from Tennessee, USA - Endosphere MetaG P. deltoides DD176-4 | ecosystem: Host-associated > Plants > Roots > Endosphere | place: USA: Tennessee... | reverse complement strand
GATGACAGTTCGATCTTGGCCTTTTCGGCAGCTTCCTTGAGGCGCTGCAGAGCGAGCTTGTCGTTCTTCAGGTCGATGCCCTGGTCCTTCTTGAATTCGTTGGCAAGATATTCGACCAGACGCATGTCGAAGTCTTCACCGCCGAGGAAGGTGTCGCCATTGGTCGACTTCACTTCGAAGACGCCGTCGCCGATTTCCAGAACCGAGATATCGAAGGTACCGCCACCCAAGTCGTAAACGGCGATCGTCTTGCCGTCCTTCTTGTCGAGGCCATAAGCCAGAGCCGCTGCGGTCGGCTCGTTGATGATGCGCAGAACTTCAAGACCGGCAATGCGGCCGGCATCCTTGGTTGCCTGGCGCTGAGCGTCATTGAAGTAAGCCGGAACGGTGATAACGGCCTTCTCGACCTTTTCGCCGAGGTAGGATTCGGCGGTTTCCTTCATCTTCTGAAGGATCATAGCGGAAATCTGGGCAGGCGAATAACCCTTGCCCTGTGCCTGTACCCAGGCATCGCCATTGTCGCCCTTGACGATCTCGAAAGGCACGAGCGCCTTGTCTTTTTCAACAGCCGGTTCGTCCGCACGGCGGCCGATCAGGCGCTTGACGGCAAACAGGGTGTTGATCGGATTGGTGACCGCCTGGCGCTTGGCCGGCTGGCCGACGAGGCGTTCGCCGTCGTCCGAAAATGCGACCATGGAAGGAGTGGTGCGAGCGCCTTCGGCGTTCTCGATCACCTTTGCGTCCTTACCATCCATGATGGCGACGCAGGAGTTTGTCGTACCAAGGTCGATGCCAATAACTTTAGCCATGTTTTCTTCTCTCCTTTAAGCGAACCATCGGAACCCCGTTCAGGCATTCCACTGACAGTTCCTCGACTGGGATGGTTTTCCGCAGTCTGCGCTGCGGACATGCGGCGTATATAAGGACGGGTTTTTCCGACTGCAAGGCGGGAAATCACGCGAATGTCAGCAAAAATAGGAGTTTGCCGAACTCCATCCTTCGGTGATCGACGGGGCTTGGTTACTGCCCCGTCAGGATGTCGAAAAGCGTGGTGCGGCGTGGCATCGGATGCGGCTGCTCATAACCGCGATTGTCCGGCGGAATATAACCTCCACCACCGACATCACCGGGCGGTACGTACTGGCCGTAATCGCCGCCGACATCACCCGGAGGCACGGGTACGCCACCCTGATTGCCGTAACCGCCACGATATTCGCGGTAGTCGCGCACTTCACGGTCACGCGGGCGATATTCCGGTTCGTAACCCGGCTGATATTCGCGCTGGTCGTAACGATCTGACGGCACATTGCCCTGCGGAACATAGCCGCGGTCGTTCGGGCGCACATTGGCCGGCACGGGCGCCTGCTGCCTCGGTTGTTGCTGCGGGCGAGGTTGCGCCTGCTGTTGTGGCCGGGCCTGTTGCGGTTGTTGTGCTTGCGCCGGCTGGCTGGGCATCTGCTGGTTCTGCGGGTAGGGGTTCTGAACCGGCTGGTTCGGGACAGGCTGCGCAGGCGACGGTGCCGGGGGGAATTCGCCAGTCTCATCGATTGGCGCAGGATCGCTGCCAACGCCGGGCAGAACGCCGGATATCAGGTCGCCAAGGGTTGTCTGTTGGGGCGGCTGTTCGGCGGCCGGCGGCAGGATGAAGCCTGCACCGCTGCCATAAAGCGGCGTCGGCGTATAACCGCTCATCGCAGCCGTCATATATTCTTTCCAGGCCTTGGCCGGCAGGCCGCCACCGGTAACCTTCTTCATTGGTGCGCCATCATCGTTGCCGAACCAGATGCCGGTGGTGAGGATGCTGGTATAGCCGACAAAAAGCGCGTCTCGGAACGACTGGGTGGTGCCGGACTTGCCCGCCACCTGCCAGTTTTTCAGGCGCGCATTTTTGCCCGTGCCTTCCTGTACGACACGGCTCATCATGTTGTTCATAGTGGCGGCGACGGTTTCGCTTAAGACCCGCGGCGGGTTTTCGAACTCTGCATTGTAGAGAACTTTCCCATCCGGATCGGTGATGCGGGTGATGATGTGTGGCGCCGCCTTGAAGCCACCATTCATGAATGGTGCGTATGAAGATGTGAGCTCCAGCAGCGATACTTCGGAAGTGCCGAGTGCGATAGACGCGTTCGGCTGCAGTTCCGAATCGATGCCAACCCGATGCGCGAGCTGAACGACATTTGTTGGCCCGACCTGCATTACAAGCTGAGCCGCAATCGTGTTGAGCGAATTGGTCAAAGCCGTCGAGAGGGTTACCGGGCCGCGGTATTTCTGGTCAAAGTTCTCCGGCGTCCAATTGCCTATCTTCACCGGTCCATCGTTATAGACGGTATCCGGTCGCGCGCCGGCTTCCAGTGCCGCGGCATAAACAAAGGGCTTGAAGGCCGAACCGGGCTGTCGTTTTGCGGTAACCGCTCGGTTGAACTGGCTTTCAGTATAGTCTCTGCCGCCCACCAAGGCGCGGATTGCGCCGGTGGCATCGACCGACACGAGGGCAGCCTGCGACGCATTGAGCTTGCCGCCCTCGGTCTTCAGCACATCGGTCAACGCCTTCTCGGCTTTTTCTTCGAGCGCCATGTCGATGGTGGTTTCGACATTGACGTCGGCCTTGATGTCGCCGATCAGGCGCTTCACTTCATCGACCACCATATCGGCGGCGTAATGCTGCGCGCCGGACCAGTAGCGTTTCGCCTTGGTCGGTGGCTGGGACATCGCCGTCTTGAGGTCGCTTTCGGTGATATACCCTTCTTGCTGCATCGTGCCGAGCACGACCTGTGCACGCGCTTCCGCGGCTTCCGGGTCACGTGCGGGCGACAGGCGCGACGGGGCTTTCAGTAGGCCGGCAATCGTTGCCGCTTCACCCAGATTGACGTCGCGGGCAGACTTGTTGAAGTAGCGCCGTGACGCCGCCTCCACACCGTATGCATTCGAACCGAAGAACATCCGGTTCAGGTACATGGCAAGGATTTGATCCTTGGTGAATTTTGTTTCGAGCCAGAAGGAAAGCAGAACTTCCTGAATTTTGCGCTCAAACGTGCGGTCTGGTGACAGAAATAGGTTCTTGGCCAGCTGCTGGGTAATGGTCGAGCCGCCCTGGATCGGCTGGCCGGTCAGGTTGTTGACGAAAGCGCGAACAAGGCCTGCCGGATCAACGCCGAAATGGGAATAAAAGCGGCGATCCTCGATGGAGATGACGGCCTGCGGCAGATAGGGGGACATTTCTTCCAGCGCCAGAGCTTCGCCACCGGTCGTGCCGCGGTTGGCCAGAACCTGCCCGTCAAGCGCTGTGATCTTGATGTTGGGTGGCCGGTCGGGGATGGTCCACGAGCTGGCACTCGGCATTTTCGAGCCGTAATAGATCACGAGGCCGCCGACGCCGATACCTGCCCAGATGCCGAACACGAGGCACCAATAAACAATCCTGCGGATAAAGCCGAAGAGTCCACCGGACCGACGCGGTTCCCTGGTTTTGCGGGATGATTTCTTCGCGGTTGGTGCAGGTTTGGCTTTGCCCTTGTTCGCTTTGCCTCTGCCGGAAATGCGGTCTGCAGCGTCCAGACGGAAGTCGGAATCCTGCTCTGCCTCGTCCTCGAAGGATGGCTCGACGCGTTCATTTGACCTTGATCTGGATACCATACGGACCGGTTTTGCCCCAATTTGTCAGGCGCTTGCCGGGAAGACTGCGTCCGGCCGCGCGTGCGTTATTCCTCGCCCCAAAAATTCCAATGAATTGTAAATGCGGCGATTTAACGAGCCATTAAGGGTGATGGCGGTGCCATGAAGGACAGCATGACGGTGCAAGGAAGAGAGACGCAAGCCGCATGGCCCGCGTCTCGCAACAAATGTTAGGCCGCCTTGGTCATTTTGCCACCGGACAGCTTGGCATCGAGGCTGAATGGGCCAGCGCCGGCTGCGACGAAATACAGGAAAACAAAGCAATAGACCGCCGCGGCACCGCCGCCGTTTTCAACGGGGAAAAAGCTCTTTGGAAAATGGCCGATGAAATAGGCCGCAGCCATCAGGCCGGACAGGACGAAGGCGGCGATACGAGTCTGGAAGCCGACGAGAAACAGGAAGCCGAGCGTCAATTCGATGAGGCCGGCGATCCAGGGCAGGGATCCGGTCGGCGGCGTAAAGTTGCCGGCCTGAAAGTGAAAAATCTTGGCCATGCCGAATGAAAAGATGATCAGTCCGAGGACAATACGCAGCGCGCTGAGAAGAGCGGGCTGGGCGCCGTTGAGATTGTTATGCATAACTAGGGAACTCCGGGGAAAAATGATAACGAATCCCTTTGATTGCTGCACTTGCGAAAAGCAATGCAACTTCCCAGCACGAGTTCGTGAGAACTTGGTGTTTCGATCCTGTCCTGATGCCCGAAATGTTTCTGGCCGTATGGTCTGGTTTTGTCGCAGACGTGACACATGTTCCATTTCGGATCGCATTTTTGCGGAACCGAAAAGGTGGTAGAAGCGTTTATGGTGGCCTTAAGGAGGGAAGTCCGATGCTCGACGTTCAGGCAGGCAACTCGCAATGGAAAAGCCCGGTATGTGTTGCTCTCGGCGAGAAGGGCGAACAGATGGTCAAGGGTCCACACGATGCCTTGGCGCTGATGACGGAGAAATGGCCATTCTTGCGTGGTGTGCAATTCGTGCGTGCTCGCAGTTTTTGCCGTGCGGCGCTCGATGGGCGTAAAAGCGTTGAGGAAGCACGTGCACAGTTCGAGCAGGCGATTGGTGAAACCCAAATTCAGTAAAACCGGATCGTGGGAGGGGCTAGCTGTCGGCTTGCCCCTTCATTTATGGCTTAGTCTACAATTAAGAGTAAAATAATATACTAAATCATCTATGATTAGTTGCGGTTGCACAGTCATTGATTTTGGTTTCAAGGTAATTCGCGCAGGGGCTGCATTTTGATGCAGGAAACTATCTCTGGTGTGCGGATCAGAGGCCAGTCCAATTGGTGCCTTTATTTCGGGGAAAGGTATCAACACCTCGCAGACGTTGAGAACGGATGCATTGTGGCCAACGCCCAGCCAGGGACGGTGCTGGGAGCGATGGAGATCTTCATGCGCACACAAGTTCGACAGCCGGTTAATCCGGACCAGCTCAGCCTGCTTCAGCAGGTCTTCGATAATGCCTGTATCGAACATCGGATCAACAAGGATAGCCCGGATGGCGAGGCCCTTGCGTTGATTCTGGTGAATTCGCTGCAAAAGGGGATGAGCGAAAAGGAAGCCCTTTCGCATCTGGCGGAAACTCTCGCGCAGTCGCGATAGAGACCGCGTCGTGAGGCGCTGCTGCTGCAACAAACATGCCGGCCGTCGAGCCGGCATTTTCTTTTTGAAAACATGGAACTGCGTCGAATCGATTGTGGCAAAACCGTGAATTTTCCAGCCATTTTTGCGCCTGTAACGGCCATTGCCTGTTCCTTGGCCTTAATACGGAACCTATCCGGCTTTCATCAGTTGAACGTGCTCAATCTCATCAACGCAGACATGTTTGGAGGCACTCATGCCAGAGGCAATTGGAATGAAATCCGTTCGTAAATCCGATATCTCCAGCGGCTTGCCGAGCGCGGAAGAGGTCAGCGATACTTTCAAGAACGAAGTCGCGACCTTGCGCGCTGAAATTGCGACGATCCGTGGGAAGCTCGCGGAAAAAAGCGGCGAGGCTTATGAGGGCGTTTCACGACGAGCCAGCAGTGCCGCGAACTATGTGCAGGACGAGGCAGTCTCTGCTGCCGGCGCTATTCGCGAGCATCCCGCAGCAGCAACGACACTTTTCACACTGATCGGCGCGATCGGCTTTGGTATAGGTTACCTTGTTGCCACGACGACTTCCGAGCAGAAAGAAGCATGGTACCGTCGTTATTATTGATGGTTTTCCGAAGCGGGTTGCTCCGGAAGATTGCAGACATCAACCCAGGTGGCCGACACCAGTTCGGCCATCCGTCCGGGTACGATGCGAACTGCTGAATTGGTGGCTCCGGCTGCCGGTACAACGATCGCGTGCTCTTTCAGCGAGACATCGCAATAGATCGGCAGCGATGACGGCAAGCCGAATGGGCAGACACCGCCAATGGGATGGCTGGTAATCTCGGTCACCTCTTCTCCACCAAGCATGCGCGGTTTTGCGCCGAAATGGTTTCGGAATTTTCGGTTGTCGAGGCGGCGCATGCCGGCAGTGACGAGAAGCAGGATGTCATCACCTGCGCGCAGGCAGATAGTCTTGGCAATCTGATCCGGTTCCACGCCATGCGCCTCTGCAGCCAGGGCAACGGTTGCCGAACTGGTTTCGGTTTCAATAACAGCGATATCGGGAGCGTGGGTGGCGAAAAACGCCTGTACGGATTGGAGCGACATAAAGACAGCCTAATGTGGAGGCAATGCGGCGGCAAGCCGAAATTAGATATGCGCAGTGCGCATGGCTGCGCTGCGAAACTCTGTCTGTTTTTTGAGCGAATTTCGAGTATCTTACAAACATCGAAGCGACGCACTCCTCCTCCCAGCGTCGCCCGATTGGACTGGCAACACCTCCTCCTCCCGGTTGCTAGTCAGTATTAAGAACCCGGCGCACCTCCTCCCGCGCCGGGTTTCTTATTTTCTGAATTTGACGATGATGAAAACGGGTTGATCGTGTTAGGTGTGGCGCAATTGACGATTGTGCCTGCGACACCGCCGTATCTTGACATCACGTCCGCTCAAAGATACCTGCCTTGGCATCGATATTTGTTTGTAAGCGGCACTAAGGCGTCCCAACGCTGCGAGACCTTTCCTTCAAATACGAGAATCGACGCTCATTGTCTCAATGAGGCAATGAGCAGGCTTATATTTGCGAGTGAAAGGACTTCGTAATGGCTAGCGGTACTGTAAAGTGGTTCAATGCAACCAAGGGTTTCGGTTTCATCCAGCCTGACGACGGCGCACAGGACGTATTCGTACACATCTCGGCCGTTGAGCGCGCCGGCATGAACGGCCTGAAGGACGGTCAGAAGATCAACTACGAACTGGTTACGGACAAGCGTTCGGGCCGCGTTTCGGCTGACAATCTTCAGGCTGCCTAATTGGCGCCTTCTCTGGCATCCGCCGGAGATCGATGAAGTAGAGACGCGCTCCTTGGGGGCGCGTTTTGCATTCCGGAGTAGGACATGCCGCTGCCTGTATCCATTCAATACGCTTTTTTAGATGTTAACGAAACATTAACCATTTCAGCCTAGGATCACGTGATACCTACGGGCTCATCGTCCGATGGATTGAGAAGTGCCGATCCCGTTTGTTTGACCACGGATGTAATGGCAGGCTGGAAACGGGATACGAAAGGTCGGGCTTGCCCGACCTTTTTTGCTTTTCAGGTTATGCTTTAACGCAAATGTACGTGGCCCCGGCGAAGAACGCCGAAGCCATCACCGCAATCAGCTTTTGGCAAGAGCTTCGATGATGCGTGCCCAAGAGCGAATGCCTTTGTGGAACGACTTAAGTTCGTACTTCTCGTTGGGTGAATGGATACGGTCATCGTTGAGGCCAAAGCCGACGAGCAGGGAATCCATGCCGAGCATTGTCTGGAAATCACCAACGATCGGGATCGATCCACCCATGCCGATGACGACAGCTGGTTTTGCCCACTCGTCCGACAGTGCATTCTTCGCCTTCGTCAGTGCCGGTGAATCGTAAGACAGCTGGATTGCCGGCGATGCGCCGTGCTCATGGAACTCGACCGAGCAGTCAGCCGGGATCTGTGAGCGGATATAGGCGCGGAAGGATTCGCGGATCTTCTGCGGATCCTGTGTGCCGACGAGGCGGAACGAAATTTTTGCCGAGGCCTTTGCGGCGATAACAGTCTTGAAGCCGTCGCCGGTATAACCGCCCCAGATGCCGTTGACCTCGCAGGTCGGGCGCGCCCAGGTCAGCTCCAGAACGGAACGGCCCTTTTCGCCTGCTGGTTCCGACAGACCGATGTCGCTCAGAAAATTCTCGGCCGAGCGACCAAGGGTTTTCCAGCTTGCCTTGATGTTTTCCGGCGTTTCTTCGACGCCATCGTAGAAGCCGGGCAGGGTGATACGACCAGTCTCGTCACGCAGACCGGCAATGGCCTTGGTCAGGATATGGATCGGGTTAGCGGCAGCGCCACCATAAAGGCCGGAATGAAGATCGCGGTCGGCGGCGGTAATCGTGATTTCTTCGCCGACAAGACCGCGAAGTGCTGCGGCAATAGCCGGCGTATCGCTGTCCCACATGCCGGTATCGCAGACCAGTGCGAATTCGGCTTTCAGTTCTTCGGCATTCGCTTCGAGGAATGGCTTCAGTGACGGGGAGCCGGATTCTTCTTCGCCTTCGAACAGGATGGTGACGCGGATCGGTAGCGAGCCATGCACGTCCTTGTAGGCGCGGCAGGCCTCGACAAAAGTCATCAACTGACCCTTGTCATCGGCAGTGCCGCGACCGGTCAGAATTTTACGGCCATTTCCGAGGTCCTTGATTGCCGGGTCGAAAGGATCGTTTTCCCAGAGCTCGATCGGGTCGACCGGCTGCACGTCGTAATGGCCGTAAAACAGCACATGCGGTGCATCCGGCGCGGAGGCCGCATGATGACCGACGACCATCGGATGGCCAGGCGTGGTGCGCACCGACGCTTCGAAGCCAAGCGAGGTCAGTTCTTTGGCCAGCCAGTCGGCGGCCTTGGCGCATTCGGCTTTGTAGGCCGGATCGGTGGAAATGGATTTGATGCGGACGAGATCGAACAGGCGATCAAGTGCTGCCGGCAGGTTTTCGTCGGCGCGGGAAAGCACGGGAGAAAGGTCGGTCATGGAAAAGATCCTGCATTCTGAAAGACTGGCCGGACCCTAATCCCTTTCGCGCTGATTTGGAAACAGTCTCAGTTCCGTCTCAAAGCTGGCGGGCTTTCTCTACCGCCATTCGCATATATTCCAGCATCAGCTGCCTTTCGAAACTGCGAAAACCGCCAAGCAGGGCATTTTCAGCCTCGGCGGCCGCGTCGATGGCCTGGCTTTCCAGTGCCCGGCCGCGCTCCGTCAGCGATATGATCTGGGCGCGACGATCGTTCGGGTGCGGTGTGCGAGCGATCAATGCGTCTCTCTCCATACGCGAAAGCGTGTTTGCAAGCGTCGCCTGCTCGACATCGAGGCGATCAAGGATCTGTTTCTGGGTCAGCCCGTCTTGTTGCCAGAGCTCGACGAGAACCGGAAACTGACCGGGAGAAAAACCGAGTGCGGCCGCTCGTTGCTGCAGTGATCTTGCAAAGCCCTTGGCCAGTTGCCCTGCAAGATAAGTCGCCGAATTCGAACGATCGAAAGTCATGCGCTGTATTCACCCCATAGGACGTGGGAAGGACAGGTATTGGCTGATTGTATAGCCTGCCATGCTTTTGCGAAACATGCCTAGGCAATTGGCATGAGTGTTTCGGACTTTCGGGAGGATAGCGAAACCGCCATGACCGGGAGGGGGAACGGTCATGGCGGCTCGTAAAAGCGGCAAAGGCCCGGAGAGGGGGAAAGGCCCTTGCCCGATCTGAAGTGGCGGGGGACGGGCCAGCTTTCAGACGACGGCGTGATCAGGCGCCGCTGTGATTGAAATGAGAGGTGGAATGCGGCTTTTCAAGGGAGATGAGAATTACAAATCGGTAACGTTGGGGTGATGCTCAAACGTGTTTGCGGACGCTCAAACAGATTGTGTCCAGCCAAGTTTCATTGGACGAGACCAGCGTCGCGCGGTATCTCATGGCCATGAAAAAAGGCGATCACCTCTTCCTCATCGACGGCTCCGGTTTCATTTTCCGGGCTTTTCACGCGCTCCCTCCGCTGACGCGCAAATCCGACGGCCTTCCGGTCGGCGCGGTGTCGGGTTTCTGCAACATGCTCTGGAAGCTGTTGACCGATGCGCGCGACACTTCGGTCGGGGTCACGCCGACGCATTTTGCGGTCATTTTCGATTATTCCTCGAAGACCTTTCGCAAGGAAATCTACGACGCTTACAAGGCCAATCGCTCTGCACCGCCGGAAGAACTGGTGCCGCAGTTCGGGCTGATCCGTCAGGCAACCCGCGCCTTTAACCTGCCATGCATCGAGACCGAAGGTTTCGAGGCTGACGATATCATTGCCACCTATGCAAGGCAGGCGGAAGCAACCGGCGCCGATGTCACCATTGTCTCGTCGGACAAGGACCTGATGCAGCTCGTGACATCCACGGTCCATATGTATGACAGCATGAAGGACAAGCAGATCGGTCTGCCGGAAGTCATGGAAAAATGGGGCGTGCCGCCGGAAAAGATGATCGACCTGCAGGCGCTGGTCGGCGATTCGGTCGACAACGTGCCGGGCATTCCTGGCATCGGTCCTAAAACGGCAGCGCAGTTGCTGGAAGAATACGGCGATCTCGACACGCTGTTGGCACGCGCCGGTGAAATCAAGCAGGTCAAGCGCCGCGAAAGCATCATCAATTTTGCCGATCAGGCCCGCCTGTCGCGCCAGTTGGTGGAGCTTCGTACGGACGTACCGCTGGAACTCGATCTCGACGCTCTCGTGCTCGAGCCGCAGAATGGCCCCAAGCTGATCGGCTTCCTGAAAGCCATGAATTTCGGCACGTTGACGCGCCGTGTCGCTTCCGCATGCGATTGCAACGCCGATGAGATCGAACCCACCGAGGTAACAGTCGAGTGGGGTGAGGCTGCGCGTGGACCGGATCTCGATGCCGGTGCGGCACCTACCGATACCGGCGAGGCAGCTGCTGATGCGCCGGCCAACCCGGCAAAGGCCGCGGTTGCCAAGGGCGTGGGCGAGGCGACACCGACCTCGCTGGCCGATGCGCGCATTGCAGCTTTCGGCAATGCCAAGATCGATACGACGACTTACGTGACGATCCGTGATGTCGGCGTGCTCGATGACTGGATTGCGGCCGCTCGCGAAACCGGTCTGGTCGGTTTTGACACGGAAACCAATTCGCTCGATCCGATGCAGGCAGAGCTTGTCGGCTTTTCGCTCGCCATTGCCGACAATGAAAAGGACCCATCGGGTCAGAAGATCCGCGCCGCCTATGTGCCGCTGACGCACAAGACCGGTGTGGGTGACCTTCTCGGCGGTGGTCTGGCCGAAAACCAGATTGATCCGCGTAAGGCGCTCGATCGGCTGAAGGGGCTGCTGGAGGACCCGTCGGTCCTGAAGGTCGCGCAGAACCTGAAGTTCGATTATCTGGTAATGAAGCGCCACGGCATTACCGTCGAAAACTACGACGATACGATGCTGATGTCCTACGTGTTGGAAGCCGGCAAGGCCAACCACGGCATGGATGGATTGTCTGAGCGCTGGCTGAATCACAAGCCGATTGCCTTCAAGGAGGTTGCCGGTTCCGGCAAAAGCAGCGTTACCTTCGATTTTGTCGATATCGACAAGGCAACCGCCTATGCGGCGGAAGATGCCGATGTCACCCTGCGTCTCTGGATGGTGCTGAAACCTCAGCTGGCGGCTGCCGGTCTCAACCGCGTCTATGAGCGCCTGGAGCGCCCGCTCGTGTCGGTTCTCGCCGATATGGAAGAGCGTGGCATCACCATTGACCGGCAGATCCTGTCGCGTCTCTCCGGCGAACTTGCTCAGAAGGCCGCTGCCTTCGAGGACGAAATCTACGAACTGGCGGGCGAACGTTTTAACGTCGGTTCGCCAAAACAGCTTGGCGATATCCTGTTCGGCAAGATGGGCCTGCCCGGTGGTTCGAAAACCAAGACCGGCCAGTGGTCGACCTCTGCGAGCGTGCTGGAAGATCTCGCCGCAGAAGGCGCGGAACTGCCGCGCAAGATTGTCGACTGGCGCCAGCTGACCAAGCTGAAATCCACCTATACCGACGCGCTGCCGGGTTACGTTCACCCTGAAACCAAGCGGGTGCATACGTCCTATTCGCTGGCCTCAACCACCACGGGGCGCCTGTCCTCGTCCGAACCTAACCTGCAGAACATTCCGGTACGCAATACCGAAGGTCGAAAAATCCGAACGGCCTTTATCGCCACGCCGGGCCACAAGCTGGTTTCTGCCGATTACAGTCAGATCGAACTGCGCGTGCTTGCCCATGTCGCGGACATTCCGCAGCTGACCAAGGCGTTCGAAGACGGCATCGACATCCATGCCATGACCGCATCGGAAATGTTCGGTGTGCCGGTGGAAGGCATGCCGGCCGAGGTGCGTCGCCGCGCCAAGGCGATCAATTTCGGCATCATCTACGGTATTTCCGCCTTCGGGCTTGCCAACCAGCTATCGATCGAACGCTCGGAAGCTGGCGATTACATCAAGAAGTATTTTGAGCGTTTCCCGGGCATCCGCGATTATATGGACAGCACCAAGGCGAAAGCGCGTGAAGATGGTTATGTCGAGACCATCTTTGGCCGACGCATCAACTATCCGGACATCAAGTCGTCCAACCCATCTGTGCGTGCCTTCAACGAACGCGCGGCCATCAATGCGCCGATCCAGGGTTCCGCTGCAGACGTTATCCGCCGCGCCATGGTGCAGATGGAACCGGCCCTTGAAAAGGCAGGCCTCAGCGAGCGCGTGCGCATGCTCTTGCAGGTGCATGACGAACTGATTTTCGAGGTCGAGGATGCGGATGTCGACAAGGCGATCCCGGTCATTACCTCGGTGATGGAAAATGCCACCATGCCGGCGCTTTCCATGCGCGTTCCGCTAAAGGTCGATGCGCGCGCCGCCAGCAATTGGGATGAAGCGCACTGAACAATAAGCAGCGCAGGCGGTCTGCTTGAACGCGGGCCGCCTAATGACCGCTCGGAAAAAGCGAGAGAAGGGCAGTCGAAAGCAGTTGCTGGGCATAATGCTCAGCCGATTGCGAAGCCTCGGGCGACATGCCCATTTCCGAACAGCGCTGCTGCACAGTCTCGACGATCAGGCCCATGATGCCGCGCGCCTGTTCAGCATCGCCGTTTTCCGACGTGTCCAGCGCCAAGGCGAGGCTGGTCATGGATATGATCTCAAGAACGACCATGCGGGCTTCAAGATCGAAAGCCGCTTGTGCGGTGCTTCTCGTATTTCTGGCAGCTTGCTTCATATCGTGCTTCCCTAATATAAAAAGGGAGCTAGTGCGTTACCTGAAACTTTAAAGCGAGATGCGTGAAGAATTTTAACGTCTCACGCCGCTGTGAGCCGAAGATACGCTGTCAGGCAACCCGCTGCCCCTGCCGCCACACGGCGCGGCAGACCGGCACGCCACTTTCACGATGAACACGCACCAGATCGGCGCGCAGGCCGGTTGCGATACGGCCGCGGTCATCGAGACCGATCGTGCGGGCCGGCGTGGCGCTGACCATGGCAATCGCATCGGGCAGGCTGACCGTGTCGATCTCGTCCGCGAGGAGGAAGGGGGCGTGCAATAGGCTGAAGGGCACGTAGTCGGATGACAGAACGTCGAGAACACCGAGGCGAGCGAGATCGCTGGCGGCGATATTGCCGGAATGCGACTGGCCACGCACCACGTTCGGCGCGCCCATTAGCACGGCAAGGCCTGCCTTGTGCGAGGCTTCGGCGGCGGCAATGCTGGTCGGGAATTCCGCCAGACGCACACCATGGCCGATCGATTCGTCCACATGCGCGAGCGTGGCGTCGTCATGGCTTGCAAGGGTAATGCCGGCCTCAGCGCAATGGGCAGCCAGCGCGTCGCGATGTGGGGCAGCATAACGTTCGGAAGCCTCGAGCCGGCGTTTGACGAAGGCATCGAATGCTTCGTCACTCAGGCCACGCTTGATCTTGTAGTAAAAGATATACTGATCCATCGTCTGGAACTGTCGCTGACCGGGCGCATGGTCCATCAAGGACACCAGCCGCACGGCCGGATCACTTTCGAAATCGGAAAACTGCTCGACCACATCCGCTGTCGAAACTTCGCAGCGCAGATGCAGCAGATGTTCGGCGCGCAAACGGCCTTCACGACCGGCACTTTCGATCGAATTGGCCAGTTCTCGCATTTCGCCGCGGGCAAAACCGCCTTCCTCGCCGGACCCCATGCGCAAGCAATCAAGCACGGTGGTGATGCCGGAACCGGCCACCTGCGTGTCATGCGCCTGAATGGCAGCAATGGCATTCCATTTCAGGCCGGCGCGCGGCGAAAAATGGGTTTCGAGGTGGTCGGTGTGCAGTTCCACCAGACCGGGCAGGAGATAATCGCCTTCAAGATCTTCGCCAGCTCGGGACGGGCCTTCGGAAATGTCGGTGATCAGCCCGTCACGGATTTGCACTGAACCGTGCAGAATGTCGTCTTCGAGAACGATACGGGCGTTGCTGAGAACCTTTTCCATCAGGCAAAAATCCTCTGATCCTGGCTATTCTTCAAGGGCACCCGGTGCAGCACGGAAAATGGCTCGCCACGCTGCGGTTCTACAAACACCGTCAGGGCGTCGATCCGGCGCGGCTTGCCGGTGAAGGTGGCGAAGCGTTCGGTAAGCAGTGAATGCATCACCTCGCGTCGCTCCTCCGGTACGGGGCCGGTCAGTGTCATGTGGAAACGAAACTCCTCCATGACATAGGGATAGCCGTATTGGTGCAGGTAGTTGCGCTGCGGCTCGCTGAGTTTTTCCGGTTTGCGACGGGCAATATCGGCGTCCGAGAGTGGTGCGCGAAAAGGTTCGAAATGTTCGACGATGTTGCCGGCAAAATCCTGAAGGGTTGGATTGGGCGCGCCCGGCACGAGCCCAAAGAAAGGGCCTAATCCGGCGACGACCAGTTCGGGAATGTCAAAGGCTTCTGTTTGTGCGGCGAAAGCATCGACGGCGGCGATGAGGCCTGCTTCGTCTTTGCCGTCGTCAAGCGCGAATGGTGCCTTCAGCGTTGCGTGAAAAGCGTAACGGCGCGGATCGGCCGTGATCGTGCGCCACTCGTCTTCGGCAAGGCCGGTATCGGTGGGGTTAGGCAGGTCACGCCCTTCGTAGGCATCGCGGCCCAGCCAGAGGCTTGCTGCCTGCGTCAGCGGATCATCCTTGGCGGGGGTGAAATAGATCGCATAACGCATGTAGAATCGGTCCTCGAAATCATTGTCGGCCAAGGGTATAGGCCCTCGGTGTGTGGTTGTCGCGGCACCATTTCACAGGCTCGTGACAAAGCTGCGTCGTGGCCGATGAAACCTTTTTGGCTCCTGGTACGTTTCCACAGCGTAATAAGGAGACAGTACAATGGAAGAAGCAAGCATCATGATCGGCACCGTCATGGCAGTCTTTGCAGCCAGCGGCGTATTGTCGGCCTATTGGTATTCCCGCCACGAGGATTGACCGCCGATCATCTGGCATTTTGTTTTTCATACGGAAAAGGCCGCGTCGATGACGCGGCCTTTTCTGCATTCATATGTCGTTTCGGTGGCTTAGTGCGCGCCGGACATGTCGCCCAGAACCGCCTTGGAAGCGACGGTCGAATCGGCGTTCAGCTTGTAGACCATCGGCACGCCGGTCGCGAGATTGACGTTCAGGATCTCTTCTTTCGTCAGGCGGTCGAGAACCATGACCAGCGAACGCAGCGAGTTGCCATGTGCGGCAACCAGAACGTTTTCGCCTTTCAGAACGCGCGGCAAAATTTCCGTCAGGTAATAGGGCCAGACGCGTGCGCCGGTGTCGCGCAGGCTTTCACCACCCGGCGGCGGCACGTCATAGGAACGGCGCCAGATATGGACCTGCTCTTCGCCCCACTTGGCGCGTGCATCGTCCTTGTTGAGGCCGGAAAGATCACCGTAATCGCGCTCGTTGAGAGCCTGATTCTTGATGGTTTCGAGGCCGGTCTGGCCGACTTTTTCCAACACGATCTTCAGCGTGTTCTGGGCGCGCTGCAGATCCGATGTGAAAGCGATGTCGAACTTGATGCCGGTTTCGGCCAAAGCTTTGCCGCCGGTTTCCGCTTCCTGAATGCCGAGCGGCGTCAGGTCCGGGTCGCGCCAGCCAGTGAACAGGTTCTTGAGATTCCAGTCGCTCTGCCCGTGGCGAACGAGGACGAGGGTGCCGCTCATGTAATTATTACCTCCAGTAAATATGTGTCAGTTCGAAAGCCCAAGCACGTCGAGCATGGAATAGAAACCCGGCTTCTTGTCGCGGGCCCAAAGTGCCGCAGCAACACCGCCGCGAGCAAAGATGCTGCGATCGCGCGCCGTATGCGAGAGGGTGAGCATCTCGCCTTCTCCAGCAAAGAGGACCGAGTGATCGCCGACGATAGAGCCGCCACGCAAGGCTGCAAAGCCGATCTTGCCGGCTTCGCGTGCGCCGGTATGGCCGTCGCGCACCCGCACCGAATGGTTGGCAAGAGCGATATCGCGACCGCGCGCGGCAAACTCGCCAAGCAGCAGTGCTGCGCCGGAAGGGGCATCGACCTTGTGCTTGTGGTGCATCTCGACGATTTCGATATCCCAGCCTGCTGCCGGCAAGGCTTTGGCTGCCTGTTCAACGAGTACGCCAAGAAGATTGACGCCGAGACTTGTATTGGCGGATTTCACGACACGCGCATGACGGCTGGCCGCGATAATCTTTTCATTGTCGGCTTCGGAGCAGCCCGTCGTGCCGCACACATGAACGATGCGTGCCTGCGCCGCGAGACCGGCATATTCGACCGAGGTTGCCGGCGTGGTGAAATCCAGCACCCCGTCGGCATGCAGGAAAGCCTGCAGCGGATCGGTGGTCAGCGGAATGCCGAGAAAGCCGACGCCTGCCAGTTCACCTGCATCCTTGCCGATGAACGGGGAGCCTTCGCGGCCGATGGCGGCATGCAGGCGCACGCCTTCGGTTTCCTGGATAATGCGGATCAGCGACTGGCCCATTCGACCGGCTGCACCGACCACAACAAGCTTCATGTCGGTCTCGGTCTTCGGTGTCGCGGGCATTCGGCAGTCTCCGTATTGCAGTCGATCAGTCGTCGCTCGCAGAGATTTCCACGGGCGAGGACTGCAGATTGTTAAGGCGAGCGTAGAGGCCGTCCTTGCGCTTAGCAAGCTCCTCATGCGTGCCCTGCTCAATTACGTGCCCTTCGTTCATCACCACGATCTTGTCAGCCTTGACCACGGTCGACAGGCGGTGAGCGACGACAACGACGGTTCGGCCTTTCATGGCGACATCGAGCGCCTTCTGGACAGCCGCTTCCGATTCATTGTCGAGTGCCGAGGTCGCTTCGTCGAGCAGCAGGATCGGCGCGTTTCGGACCAGCGCACGGGCAATGGAAAGCCGCTGGCGCTGACCGCCCGAAAGCGTGATGCCGTTTTCGCCAACCGGCGTGTCGTAACCCTTGGGCTGCGCGAGGATGAAATCATGCGCATGCGCCAGACGGGCGGCTTCCTCGACCTCCAGATCCGTCGCTTCGGGCCGACCATAACGAATGTTGTCGCGGATCGAGCCTTCGAACAGATAGGGTTGCTGCGAGACGTAAGCGAGCTGGCGGCGCAGCGAGGATTTCGTGACCTTGGAAATGTCCTGTCCGTCGATCAGGATCGCGCCTTCGGTCGGATCATAGAAGCGTGGAATGAGTGCGATGATCGTCGATTTGCCGGCACCTGACGGGCCGACCAGAGCGGTGGTCTTGCCGCCTTCGGCCACAAGTTCGACGCCATTCAGAATGGTGGCACCTTCACCATAGGCAAAACCGACAGACTTGAGTTCGATCTTCGCTTCGGTAACGATCAGATCGGCAGCGTCGGCGACTTCGCGCTGCTGTGGCTGCAGGTCGAGAAGCGCGTAGATCATGCGGGCGTTAACGACAGCGCGTTCGATCTGCACCTGCAGCTTGGCGAGCCGGCGGGCCGGGTCGTAGGCCATCAGCAAGGCGGTGACGAAGGAGAAGAAAGCACCCGGCGGTACATTGTCGTAGATCGAGCGGAAGGCCGCATAGGCCAGAACGCTGGCTATTGCCAAGCCGGCAAAGGATTCGGTCAGCGGCGACGTGCGCTCAGACAGGCGGGCGATGCGGTTCGCGCGCTTCTCCGCCGTTTCGATGATGCTTTGCACCTTGCTGTCGAGCTGCTTTTCCATCGTAAAGGCTTTGACGATGGCAATGCCCTGAATGGTTTCCTGCATGGCGCCCAGCACGTGGCTGTTCACCTCGATGGATTCCTTGGTGGCGGTGCGCAGGCGTCGCGATACATAACGCAGAGCGTAAAGAAGTGGCGGCGCGACGGCGAATACGATCAGCGACAGAACCCAGTCCTTGCTGATCATCACGCCGACGAGGGCGATGAGTGTCAGGAAATCGCGCGCGGTGGAGGTGACCGTCAGGTTCAGCACGTCGCGGATACCGGTGACGTTCTGGCTGATCTGCGCGGCAAGATGGGCGGAACGGGCTTCGCTGAAATAACCGACCGACAGGCTCATCAAGTGGCTATAGAGACGGCGTTGGTAACGGGCGACGATATTGTTGCCGATCTTCGCAAGTGTAACGGCCTCGCCATAGCTGGCAAAACCACGCAATACGAATACGCCGAAGATGGCGCCACAGATCAGCAGGACAAGATCGGCGCGCTTGTTGGCGAAAGCCTCGTTGACGACGGCTTCCATGATCCAGGCCGTAAACGCGGTGCTACCCGCGACCAGAACCAGACAGGAAATAGCAAAAGCATAACCGCCGATATGGTCACGCCCATTCTCGGCAATCACACGCTTCAACGTGCCTGCAACCGTCGAGGAGCTGACCTCTGATTTTCTGTCCTTGCGCGCTTTCAACAAGCCATCCTATCAACAAAACTTCGACGCAAAAACGCCCTTGTCGGACGCGCGTCTTAACCAGTTGGTGACGTTTTGGCTAGTGAAGCCAACAGATTCGGAGGGCTTGTTGCATTTGTGCAGGCCTGTCGGGCACGCTTGAACGTGCCCGAAGCAGCCGTATTTCATCGCTGCCAGCGGCGTTCGTCCATGGAAACGCCATAAGCAGAAGGCTTGCGGGCAAAGCTGGCCAGACCGGCAAGCGCTGCCTGCGGATGAGTAACCACAAAAGTCGGTATCGTCGCCAGCAATTGGTTATGCGGCGCTTTGTCTTCGAAAGCAGCGCGGAACTCCGGCTTGCGGAGTGCTGCAAGGATCTTCTGGGAAATGCCGCCGGCGAGATAAACGCCGCCACGCGCCATGAAGATCAGCGCCATGTCTCCGGCCACGCGACCGAGATAGGTGGCAAACAGAGAGAGTGTTTCCGTCGCCTGTGCATTGGAGCCGTTCAGTCCGGCGGCGGTTACATCTGCAGGGTCGTTCAAGACCGGCTCAATGCCATCGGCCTTGCAGATGGCCTTGTAAATATTGACGACACCGCGACCGCTGAGGATTTCTTCCGCCGAAACGCGGCCTTCGATGCGGTCGAGATGCGGGAAAATCGCAAAATCACGCTCCGAGCGAGGTCCGACATCGACATGTCCGCCTTCGCCGGGAACCGGGAACCACATGTCGCGTGCATGGACAAGGCCAGCAACACCGAGACCAGTACCCGGACCCAAGACGACACGCGATGCCACATGCGGCTCGCCTGCCGGACCGAGTGTTTCGCGGTGTTCTGCCGCAAGTTCGGACGCCGCCAGAGCTTGTGCCTCGAAATCGTTGACGACAAGAACGTCATCGAAGCCAAGTTCGGCAATCATCTTTTTCGGTCTGACAACCCAATCGCAGTTGGTGAGATCGATCTCGTCGCCATCGATCGGGCCTGCAACGGCAAGAATGGCCGAACGCGGCTTCAGGCTGTTGCCGTCCAGCACGACCTTTTGGATCGCATCGTCGATCGTCGCATAATCGGCCGTCTTGACGCTGACAAAAGGTGTTGCCTCTGCCGTCGCATCGGGAAGAATTGAAAAGCGGGCATTGGTGCCGCCGATGTCGCCAAGAAGAATGGGAAAGGGAAGTGCGTCGTTTTTCATGCTGTCGGCCATGAAATGTCAGCCTTTCTGGAAATCGATAAATTTTTCAGCGGTTGCGCGGTTGAGAGCCATCGGGATGTCGTAAACCGTGGCAAGTCGCGTCAGCGCCTTCACGTCGACATCATGGGGCAAGGCAGAAAGCGGGTCGATGAAGAAGATCAACATATCGACTTCGCCGGTCGCAATCATCGCGCCGATCTGTTGATCGCCACCCAGAGGGCCGCTTTTCAACCGTGTCACATCGAGATTGGGAGCCGCATCCTGCACGCGACCGCCTGTCGTTCCGGTCGCAACGAGCTTGAATTTCGACAACGGTCCCTGATGGGCCCGCGCGAAATCCGCCATGTCGTCCTTTTTTTCGTCATGCGCGATCAGCGCAATACATTGTGTGTCCGACATGATCTCTCCTCGCCCGTGGAACTTATAGGGCTTTTGCCTGTGATTTCCATAGCGACTGCCAGCTTCGGCAAGACGCTATGGATTTTTAGACCGGAGATCAGGTTTTTGCCAACAGGTCTCGTTATTTAGTTGTTTGGCCGGGCGCGTGGCAAAGGCACATCGGCTGGCGGTGGCGTAACGGTTGCCGCTGCATTTCCTTCCGGCTGGCTCATCGCCGCACGAGGAGCTACAGGAGTGTTGCCATTCATCAGCCGAGAAATTTCCGGGTCTGCAGGCGCTGAAAGCACGGCGGCACAAGCCTTTGGCAAGTCAGACAACATGACCTGGCGTGGTTTAACCGGTTTTTCGCTCGGGTCTTTTTTGGGTTTTGCCCAAGGCTCCGGTGTGAACCACCATGCGAGCGATTTGTCACAGCCATCGCCTGCCGGAACCGATGCCTGCGGGCGGCAATTGGGTTCGCCGGATGGGCAGTGCATGCGGATGTGGAAGTGTTCATCGTGGCCATAGATCGGCCGTACCTTGCCGAGAAGCGACCGGTTGCCGGTCCATGTTTCGCAAAGCTTCTTCTTGATCGCCGGATTGACGAAAATGCGCTCCACATCCGGATAGCTTGCCGCCTGCATCACGAGCTTGGCGTGGGTGAAAGTCCAGCGGCGCGCGTCGACGGTCAGGAATTTGCTCTTGTCGAGCATGGAGGTGAAAGGCAGCTTTTCGCGCTCGGCTGCCGTCATGTGCCGTTCCGGCATCGGCGTGAACCAGATATCGGCATCGAGCCCGATCTGGTGGGACGCGTGGCCGGTCAGCATCGGTCCGCCTCGCGGCTGTGAAATGTCGCCGATCAGAATGCCCGAACCCCAGCCAAGGCGGGCGGCATCCATGGAAAAACGCTGCAGGAGAGCAACCAGTTGCGGTTGGCCCCATCGGCGATTTCGCGACAATCGCATCGCCTGCCATGTCGGTCCATCTTCCGGCATGGCGACGGCACCCATCTGGCAACCCTTTGCGTAGGAACCGATAGGGGTCGATGCCCCATTGGATGGAAGAGTGACATTGCCGAACAGCTGTTTTGCCGGTGTTCCTTCCTGCGCGATAACAGGTTCGACCAGCGCCCCGCAAAACATTGCTGCCGCTGTCAGGGCCAAAACACTTCGGGAAATCGCTGTCATGTTCATCCGTCGCAAATCACTCGGTTGATCCGATTTTATCGTGAAACCGGATTTTGGTGAAATGGAGATCGCACTGCGGGCACGAATCTCTTCGATAATGCGCTTGTGAGGGATCGGGTTCTATTTTTTGCCCTGTTTTGCCCTATGCTTGGCTGTAACAGGGAAACGTATCGAGAGGTTTGGAATGGCTTGGCCCCGGCTGAAGACAGGTTTGGCGATCGTATTGGCAACGGCAGTCATGTCGGTATCGGGAGTTCAGGCTCAGGACGCGGCACAGCCACAGAAATGGCGTCACGGTATCGCCGTCATTGGTGAACTGGAATTGCCCGCCGATTTCAAGCAGCTGCCTTATGTTGATGTAAATGCACCCAAGGCCGGGCAATTGCGTTTGGCCGCCGAAGGTACATTCGACAATCTCAATATTGTCATCGATCGCGGTTCGCCGGTTCTGGGGCTGACCATGGTCTACGATACGTTGATGAAACGCTCGGAGAACGAGATTTTCGGCACTTATGGCCTGTTGGCGGAAGCGGTCTCTTATCCTGACGATATGTCGTCGGCGACATTCCGGCTGCGTCCCGAAGCGAAATGGGCGGATGGCGAGCCGGTGACGCCGGAAGACGTCATTTTCAGCATGGCTAAGTTCAAGGAACTGAGCGCCATGTATTCGAACTATTATCGTCATGTGACCGGTGTGGAGAAGACCGGTGAGCGCGAGGTGACGTTCCGCTTTGACGAGAAAAATAACAAGGAACTGCCTTCGATCGTCGGTGATTTCCCGATCCTGCCAAAACACTGGTGGGAGGCTAAGGACGACAAGGGGCAGCAACGCGATATCTCCCGAACGACGCTCGATGCCGTGATGGGCTCGGGGCCATACAAGGTTGCTGCAATCCAGCCCGGTTCAACGATCCGTTACGAACTGCGGGATGATTACTGGGGCAAGGATCTGCCTATCAATCTCGGCCAGTATAATTTCCGCTCGATCGGCTACACTTATTTTTCGGATAGCGATGTTGCATTCGAGGCATTTCGCGCGGGCACGATCGACTACCGCCGTGAAAACAGCTCCAGCCGTTGGGCAACGCGATACGATTTCGATGCGGTCAAGGATGGTCGTGTTGTCCGCGAGGCGCTGACCAATCCGTTCAAGGCGACCGGCATCATGCAGGCTTTCGTGCCCAATATGCGGCGTGATATCTTCAAGGATGCCCGCATGCGCGAAGCACTGAACTACGCGTATGATTTCGAAGACCTGAACAAGAACCTTGCCTTCGGTGGGCTGAAGCGCGTCGACAGTTTCTTCTGGGGTACCGAACTGGCTTCTTCCGGTCTGCCGCAAGGACGCGAACTCGAGTTGTTGCAGGAGTTGAAGGACAAGGTGCCGGCGCGTGTCTTCACCGAACCTTACGTCAATCCGGTCGGCGGTGATCCGAACAAGGTGCGGGACAATCTGCGAAAGGCCATTGGGCTTTTGAAAGAGGCCGGTTGGGAACTGAAGGGCAATCAGATGGTCAATGCCAAGACCGGAAAACCCTTAAGCTTCGAGATCCTGCTTGGCAGCGCTGGACAGGAAAGGACGGTTCTTCCCTATGTGGCGAGCCTGAAAAAGATCGGTATCGAAGCCCGCATCCGTTCTGTCGATTCCTCCCAATACGTCAATCGCGTCCGCAGTTTCGACTATGACATGATCTACGGCATCTGGGGGCAGACGATGAACCCGGGCAATGAACAGTCGGATTATTGGGGCAGTGATTCAGTCGAGCGACAGGGTTCGAGAAATTATGCGGGTATCGCTGACCCAGCCGTCGATACATTGATCCGCAAGATCGTGTTTGCGCCCGATCGCGACGAACAGGTTGCTGCGATCAAGGCGATGGATCGTGTTCTCCTCGCCAATCATTATGTGGTGCCGATGTTCTATTCGGGTGAAGAAAAGATCGCCTACTGGAACCGCCTCACCCATCCTGAAAAATTGCCGGAATACGAGATCGGCTTCCCCGATACGTGGTCGGAAAAACAGGCCGGTAAGTGACCCTTTTCTTGCGGGGCTTGCCTCGGGCAAGCCCAACTGGTCCAAATGGCCTGATGATTCGCATAATTGCAGAAATGCCGTTTCCGCCGTTTATTGGTGAAGCGCAGACAACGACGATCAGGGAGCGCTGATGGGCGCCTATATTCTCCGCCGCCTTCTGCTGATGATCCCGACCTTGATCGGCATCATGGCGGTTTCTTTCGTCGTCATCCAGTTCGCGCCCGGCGGCCCGGTCGAGCAGGTTATCGCCCAGCTACAGGGATCGGACGCTGGTGACCGTCTTTCGGGCGGTAGCAACGATCTGATGAGCCAAGGCGGCAACGAAGGCCAATATCGCGGTGCGCAGGGTCTCGATCCGGAATTCATCAAGAAACTCGAACAGCAATTCGGTTTCGACAAACCGCCGCTGACGCGTTTTCTCGACATGATGTGGAACTATGCCCGCTTCGATTTCGGCGAGAGCTTTTTCCGCAATACGCCCGTCATCGATCTCATCATCGACAAGCTGCCGGTATCGCTGTCGCTGGGTGTGTGGATCCTGCTGTTTTCCTACATCATTTCCATACCGCTCGGTATTCGCAAGGCCGTGACCGACGGTTCGGCATTCGATGTCTGGACATCGGGCATCATCATCGTCGGCTATGCGGTGCCGAGCTTTCTGTTCGGCATCCTTCTGATCGTGCTGTTCGCCGGCGGATCGTTTTTCGACTGGTTCCCGTTGCGTGGTCTCGTCTCCGACAATTTTGCCGAGCTATCGTGGTGGGAAAAGATCCTCGATTATTTCTGGCATCTGACTTTGCCGCTGATCGCACTGTCGCTGTCGGCCTTCGCCACGACGACGCTGCTGACAAAAAATTCGTTCATCGACGAGATCAAGAAACAGTATGTGACCACGGCACGCGCCAAGGGCCTGAACGAACGGCAGGTGCTTTACGGTCATGTTTTCCGCAACGCCATGCTGATCGTGATTGCCGGTTTTCCGGGCGCCTTCATCTCGGCCTTCTTCACCGGCTCGCTGCTGATCGAAAATATCTTCTCGCTCGATGGGCTTGGACGCCTCGGTTATCTTGCCATCATCAACCGCGATTATCCGATCGTGTTCGGCACGCTCTACATCTTCTCGCTGATGGGGCTCGTCATCAGCCTCGTGTCGGACCTCATCTACACGTGGATTGATCCGCGTATCGATTTCGAGCGGAGGGACGTCTGATGGCCGACGCTTCCGTGACGACTGCCGCTGCTCAGCTTTCGGCTCCGCCTAAGGGGGTTCTGTCCCCGACCAGTCTGCGCCGCTGGCAGAACTTTCGTGCCAATGGCCGTGGTTTCTGGTCCTTCTGGATCTTTCTGATCCTGTTCTTCGCCAGCCTGATGGCGGAATTCATCGCCAATGATAAACCGATCATCGCCTCCTACAAGGGTGAGATCCTCTATCCGGTTCTGGTCGATTACCCGGAAGAAAAATTCGGGGGCTTTCTGGCGACGACCGATTATCGCTCCGAATTCATCACTCAGGAGATCGAGGCCAATGGCTGGATGATCTGGCCGCCGATCCGTTATTCCTACCAGACGGTCAATTCGCAGATCCCGCATTCGGCACCGACAGAACCATTCTGGCTGATGGACAAGGCTGACCGGTGCAGCGCCTATCCACAAAAGGATACCGATCCGAATTGCTCGCTGGGCAATCTGAACTGGCTCGGCACCGACGATCAGGCCCGTGATGTCGCGGCCCGTTTGATCTACGGCTTTCGTATTTCGGTCCTGTTTGGGCTGGCGCTGACTTTTGCGTCTGCCGTCATCGGTGTTCTTGCCGGTGCCGTGCAGGGTTATTTCGGTGGCTGGACAGATCTTCTGATGCAGCGTTTCATCGAGATCTGGTCGGCCATGCCGGTCTTCTACATCCTGCTGATCATCGCCGCGATCCTGCCGCCGGGCTTTTTCATCCTGCTCGGCATCATGCTTCTATTCTCCTGGGTCGGCTTTGTCGGCGTCGTGCGCGCGGAATTTCTGCGGGCTCGCAATTTCGAATATGTGCGTGCTGCACGTGCACTCGGCGTCGGCAACTGGACGATCATGATCCGCCACCTTCTGCCCAATGCCATGGTGGCGACACTCACCTTCCTACCTTTCATTCTGTCCGGCTCGATTGCGACGCTGACATCGCTCGACTTCCTCGGCGTCGGTATGCCGCCCGGCTCGCCTTCGCTTGGCGAAATGATCGCGCAGGGCAAGAACAACCTGCAGGCGCCATGGCTCGGCATCACCGCCTTCATGGCGATGTCGGTGATGATGTCGCTTTTGATCTTCATCGGTGAAGCGGTCCGCGATGCGTTTGATCCGCGAAAGGCATTCCGTTGAGCATGGTTCGTCAAACGAGCAGATCTGCGCTAGACTGGCGTGAGAAATCACGGGGCGAGACGCCATGAACAAGATCGTTCGCGAGCATTACCCGGTTGCCAACCTTCCCGAAGACCTGCGGGAGGGGCTGGATGTGGATGCCAAGGTGCGTGTGGTGGTGGAGGTGGATGTGCCGTCTGTGCAGGCGGAACCGGATTTTTCCTCCGATAACGAAAAGCCGCTGACGATTGAAGAGACGCAGCAGCTGATCGCCCGGATCAGAGCTCAGGACCGTCCGTCGGTTTCAGCAGAAGAAGCCGTGGCCCGTATTCGCGAATTGCGCGATGAGTGGGATTATTGATGGGTGGCACCTCGCGCATCTATCTCGATACGAACATCTTCATCTCTGCCTTCGAGAGGAAAGACACGCTCGGGCTTCAGTTGGGGCAGCTGTTTACAGCGTGTCGCGTTTTGCCGGTGCAGCCGTTTGCCACGAGCGAACTGACGATCTCAGAACTGCTGGTCATGCCGTATAGACATGGTGATACCGATATGATCGGTGCCTATGAAAAGATGATGGTGTCGAATGAGTGGCTGCAGGTCAGTTCGGTCACCAAGCCTATCCTCAAGCGCGCCGCCTGGTTTCGATCGTTGGCCCCCAGTATCAAACTGCCCGATGCCATTCATCTGGCGACTGCTGTCGATGCCGGCTGTACACAGTTTCTGACCGATGATCTGGGGATATCGAAGGCAAAATTGCCGCCCGATAGCGCCCTGACAATATTGCGCCCCGACGAAGCCACTCTCGCCTCCCTTCTCGAAAGCCTTGCCGAATGATCGAACCGCTTCTCTCCGTTAAAGATCTGTCGGTTGCCTTCCATCAGGGTGGCAAGACGTCGCTCGCCGTCGATCGCGTATCCTTCGATATCGCGCCGGGCGAGGTGATGGCATTGGTTGGCGAATCCGGCTCCGGCAAATCGGTGTCGGCCAATTCGATCCTGCGTCTTCTACCCTATCCGGCTGCAAGCCATCCTTCTGGACAAATCCTGTTCGGGGGTAAGGATATGCTCAAGGCAAGCGATGCCGAGCTTCGGCATGTACGTGGTGACGACATCACCATGATCTTTCAGGAGCCGATGACATCGCTTAATCCGCTGCATTCGATCGAGCGGCAGATTGGTGAAATTCTGGCGCTGCATCAGGGCATGAATGTCGCTTCTGCCCGCGTGCGCACGCTGGAGCTTCTCAATGAGGTCGGCATTCGCGAACCGGAAAAACGCTTGAAGGCGTTTCCGCATGAATTATCGGGCGGCCAGCGTCAGCGCGTGATGATTGCCATGGCGCTTGCCAATCGGCCCAAACTTCTGATTGCCGATGAACCGACCACGGCGCTCGACGTGACCGTACAGGCGCAGATCCTTGAGCTTTTGAGCCGGTTAAAGGTCGATTACGGCATGTCGATCCTGTTCATCACCCATGACCTCGGCATCGTGCGCAAATTTGCCGATCGGGTCTGCGTGATGACCAAGGGAAAGATCGTCGAGACCGGGTCAGTCGAAGAGGTCTTTGAAAATCCGCAACACGAATATACTCGCCATCTCCTTGCTTCCGAACCGCGTGGCGAGCCGCCGGAGACCGATCCGTCGCGACCGGTGGTGATCGAAGGTCAGGACGTCAAAGTCTGGTTCCCGGTGAAGGCCGGTTTCTTCCGCAAGGTGGTCGATCATGTTAAGGCGGTCGATGGCGTCGATCTGACACTGAGAGCTGGTGAAACGCTGGGTGTCGTCGGTGAATCAGGTTCCGGCAAAACGACGCTTGGCCTTGCTTTGGCGCGCCTGATTTCGTCCAAGGGGCGCATTAGCTTTATCGGCAAGGAGATCGATGGCCTGTCCTTCAAGGGCATGCTGCCTTATCGTGACCGGCTGCAGGTGGTGTTTCAGGATCCTTACGGCTCGCTCAGCCCGCGTATGTCGGTGGGTGAAATCATCGCTGAAGGCCTGAAGGTACACGAAAAATCGCTATCCGCAGCGGAGCGCGATCACCGCGTTGCCGCAGCACTGGATGAAGTGGGCCTCGACCAGGCCACGCGCTGGCGTTATCCGCATGAGTTTTCAGGCGGCCAGAGGCAGCGTATCGCCATTGCCCGCGCCATGGTGCTGAAACCCCGCTTCGTCATGCTGGATGAGCCCACCTCGGCGCTCGACATGACCGTGCAGGCGCAGGTTGTCGATCTGCTGCGTGACCTGCAGCAGAAACATCAGCTCGCCTATCTCTTCATCAGCCATGACCTGAAAGTGGTGAAGGCGCTGGCAAATGAAATGATTGTCATGCGGCTTGGCAAGGTGATGGAAGCCGGGCCGGCAGAGCAGATTTTCAAGGCTCCGCAAAATGATTACACGCGGGCACTGATGGCGGCTGCGTTCAATATCGAGACGGCGGATACGGCTGCAATCCACCAATAGGGATAGGATCAGCCCGGAACATTCGTGGGAATGAGCGGTTCTTCTTTCATGAATGTCGTCATTTTCCGGCGGCAGTTTCTGAAGGAGGAGACGATGAATAGCCGTTTCGATCCCAAGGACGCACGTCCCATTCCAACCGAGCCACCACGTTTCGGTACGCGTGATACGGTGAAAGAAATAGACCAGCCTTTGAGCCCGACAGAAGCGCGGCAGGGGGCCAAGGGTACGCCGGTTCTCAAAGTATTGCTGGTGGGCATCGGCTTGGCGCTGATCGTCTGGGGTGGCGCAGAATGGTGGGGCGCGGAAACTGCACCACCGGCCGAACAGACCGCAACACCTCCTGCTGGTCAGGCTGAGCCAGCCAATCCCACCGAGGCTCCGGCACCTGCCAACACGCCGTAATGTCTAAGCTTCAATCCAGATACGACACACATCAATCGATTTGATGGTGTCGCATCTGGACTTTGTCATATCTTTTGCCGATAAATTGCGCCGCGGGCGTGCAAAGGCGCCCTTACCTTAGGCAGGCAAGGGCGTTTTCTCCCGATTTCGGGGTGCGCCACAGGGGCAGGCATGACGAAGACCGATATCGCAACCCGGGTCTATAACCACGCCTTCAAACTCGATCCGATCATTCGCAGTCTGATCGATACCGATTTCTACAAGCTGTTGATGCTGCAGATGATCTGGAAACTCTATCCGCAAACGGATGCGACGTTTTCTCTGATCAACCGCACAACGCGTGTGCGTCTGGCGGATGAAATCGATGAAGGAGAACTGCGCGACCAGCTGGATTTTGCACGGTCATTGCGTCTTTCCAAAAAGGAAATGATCTGGCTGGCGGGTAACACGTTTTACGGCCGAAAGCAGATTTTCGAGCCGGAATTTCTGACCTGGCTGGCGGCCTACCAGTTGCCTGAATACGAACTGGCCAAGCGCGATGGCCAATACGAACTGACGTTCCATGGCCGCTGGGTGGATACCACGATGTGGGAAATCCCGGCGCTGGCGATTATCAACGAGTTGCGTTCTCGCGCCGCCATGCGTTCGCTCGGCTACTTCACGCTCGATGTGATCTATGCCCGCGCCAAGGCCAAGATGTGGGAAAAGGTGCAGCGCCTGCGTGAGCTTCCGGGCTTGCGTATTTCGGATTTCGGCACGCGTCGCCGCCACAGTTTCTTGTGGCAGCGCTGGTGCGTCGAAGCGTTGAAGGAAGGCATCGGTCCGGGCTTTACCGGTACCAGCAACGTTCTTCTCGCCATGGATTCCGATCTTGAAGCGGTCGGCACCAATGCGCATGAATTGCCGATGGTGATGGCCGCCTTGGCGGAAAATGACGACGAGCTGCGTGCCGCACCCTATAACATCATGAAGGATTGGAACAGGCTTTATGGTGGCAACCTTCTGATCGCCTTGCCCGATGCTTTTGGCACCGCGGCCTTCCTGCGTGACGCGCCGGAATGGGTGGCTGACTGGACCGGTTTTCGTCCGGACAGCGCACCGCCGATCGAAGGTGGTGAAAAGATCATTCAGTGGTGGCAGAAGATGGGCCGTGATCCGCGCCAGAAGCTGTTGATCTTCTCAGACGGTCTCGATGTGGATGCCATTATCGACACCTACAGGCATTTCGAAGGTCGTGTGCGCATGAGCTTTGGTTGGGGCACCAACCTCACCAACGATTTCATGGGCTGCGCGCCGACCGCAATAGAAGGCCTCAACCCGATCTCTGTGGTTTGCAAGGTGATCGACGCCAACGGGCGTCCTGCGGTAAAACTTTCTGACAATCCGCACAAGGCGACCGGTGAGCCTTCGGAAGTACAGCGTTACCTGAAAATTTTTGGTCAGGAAGACCGGGTGGAACAGGCTGTTCTGGTCTGATTTTCCAACGAATACGAAAGGCCCCATGCTGCTGCGCATGGGGCCTTTTTCATGCGTGAATACTTACTGCACGACCTGCACGACCGTATGCGTGCGCGGATCGACGATGACGCGCTGCTCGTTGACCATGGCATAGCCGTAATGATCATTGCTCGGCACCGGGGTCAGGATGACCGTATCGGGAATGCGCTTGCCGACAACCACTTCCTGCTGCACCACGACCGGGGCCGGAGCGGGCTGTTCCTGCACATAGGTAACGACTTCACGCGGCGGCGGATCGATGGCCGTGCCGATGATCGCGCCGGCAACGCCGCCGACTGCCGCGCCAACCGGACCACCGACAATAGCGCCGGTAACCGCGCCGCCTGCAGCGCCGCTTGCTGTGCCTTGCTGGGCATAGGCGGCAGTGGAAAATACGCTGGCCAGGGCGATGGCGGACGTGATGATAAACTTACGCATTGGTTTTCTCCTCTCTTGGGTTCACCAATGCAGCAAAGAACACGGCTGGGAGATTTCCGTTCCGGTCCATCGATAACGAATCGTAAAGTTCTGAAAACAGAAGGCGACAAGAACGCTTGTGACGAACACGTCAAAATATTGATTTTATTAAACTAAAAGATAGAGATCAGAAGATCACGCAGCGGCTCTGAGAGAGGAATGTTTTCCTGTTGGCTCTCAAGGCAACCAGGCATTTTCACGTCGAATTGCCGGTCAATGTAAGGCGGGGCTTGCGATTGAGGGTGTCGAAGATCCGCAATAGCACTCAATAAAACTTTTGTTGACACGGTAGTCAAAAGTTTTATTGAGGTGGTGACAGTTATCGAAAAGGCCTCACATATTATGGACGATCTTGCGCCTCAGGAAGCCGCTGTTCTGGCTCTTATCAAAGCTAATCCATTTGTAGGTCAGCAGGAAGTGGCCGATCAACTGGGGTTGGCGCGTTCAACGGTTGCAGCGCATATCGTCCAGCTTGTGCAGAAGGGCCACATTCTTGGCCGCGGATACGTTCTTGCCAGCGGCGAGCGGGCTGTCTGCGTCGGTGGCGCCGTGCTGGATCGCAAATACAATGCCCGTGCGCCGCTGGTAATGGAAACCTCCAATCCGGTTGATAGCGGCCGCTCGTTTGGCGGTGTGGCACGCAATGTGGCGGAAAATCTGGCGCGGCTTGGCACTGCCACAGGTTTCGTTTCCATGGTGGGCGATGATGAAACCGGTCGTGCCATTCTTCATGATCTGCAGGATTGCGGCATCGATATCAGCCAGGTTGCGCTGACGACCGAGCGCCCGACGGCGGAATATGCGGCCATTCTCGATCCTGCCGGCGATCTTGTGCTCGGCATCTCGGATATGAACATCTTCGATCTCATCCTGCCGGCGCAGATCGAAAAGGCCTGGTCGCATCTTGCCGCCTCGAGCTGGGTGTTCGCCGATTGCAATCTGCCGGCCGAAACCCTCGCCTTCCTGATCTCCAAACGCCGCGATGCACGTTTCAGGCTGGCGATCGATGCCGTTTCGACGCCGAAGGCGGCACGCCTGCCGCGGGATCTGACCGGCATCGACCTCATCTTCATGAATATCGATGAAGCGAATGCCGTTCTGCGTCTCGACGATGTCATCACCGATGCCGGCGAAGCAGCCCTTGCATTGCAAGCCGCGGGCGCTTCCGAAGCCGTGGTGACCATGGGGGCGCGTGGTATCGCAGTCGCCAGCCGCGATGGCCTGAAACTTTTCCCGGCGGTCGAAGCCCATCCGGTCGACATGACCGGTGCCGGCGACGCGATGATTGCCGGAACGCTGCATCGCCTGCTGCAGGGCGATGATCTTTACCGCGCCGCCCGTACCGGCGCGCTTCTTGGAACACTCACAACAGAAAGCCCGGCCAGCGTTCACAGCGAACTATCGGAACGTTTTCTTGCCGCCAACATGCATCGCCTCGATCGCTGAAAGGAATTATCATGTCCCTCATTAAACCAAAGCTTAGCCAGGAAGTTGCCGATACGCTCGCATCCGGCGGTCCGGTCGTGGCGCTGGAATCCACCATCATCACCCATGGCATGCCGTATCCGGCCAATCTTGAAACTGCTTTCGGTGTGGAACAGGTGATCCGTGAAAACGGTGCAGTGCCCGCCACCATCGCCGTTGTCGATGGCGAGTTGCGCGTTGGCCTGGAGCCGGACGAGTTGGAAGCGCTTGCGCAGGCTCAGGGCGTGGTCAAGGCATCCGGTCGTGACCTTGCCGTTGCCATGGTGCGTGGCCAGTCGGCAGGCACCACCGTTTCCGCCACCATGCTGATGGCCGATCTGGCCGGTATCGATATCTTCGCCACCGGCGGCGTCGGCGGCGTGCATCGCGGTGCAGAGCAGACATTCGATATTTCCGCCGACCTGACCGAACTCGGCCGTACCAAAACCGCCGTGGTTTGCGCTGGCGTCAAATCCATTCTCGATATCGCCAAGACGCTGGAATATCTCGAAACCCAGCGCGTGCCGGTGATTGCTTACGGCACGGAAGAGTTTCCGGCCTTCTTTACTCGCCAGAGCGGTTTCAAGGCGGATCATCGTCTCGATACGCCGGAAGAGATTGCGCGCGCCATGCATCTGCACCACCAGCTGGGTACAGGCACCGGTCTTCTGATCGCCAACCCGATCCCGGAAGCAGCGGCGCTGACGCATGAATTTATTGACGGCACGATTGCCAACGCAGTGAAGGAAGCCGACGAGCGCGGCATCGGCCGCAAGGAACTGACGCCCTTCCTGCTTGCCCGCATCAACGAACTGTCGGGCGGCGAAAGCCTGAAGGCAAACATCCAGCTGGTGCGCAACAATGCGGCGCTGGCGGCGCGTATGGCGGTTGCCTATGCGCCTCTGAAGGCTGGCCGCTAAGCTTGTTACAAAGACGATAAGGAAAGGGCCGCTCGATGCGGCCCTTTTTGCATTTCGGTATCAGCGCAGCGTTGCCAGTCGTTTGGTCAGCAGCGTAAAAAAGCCGTCGGCATCGACGCTTCCCATGAAAAGCGCGTTTTTCGGACGATCGGTTACGCCCCACCAGTCTGCCACGGTCATGCCCTTGGTCAGCTCCGAGGTGGTTTCCACTTCGACATTGCACCGGCGGCCGGCATAAAGCTCCGGCTTCAACAGGTAGGCGATGACGTTCGGGTCATGCAGAGGTCCGCCTTCACTGCCGTATTTCTCGACGTCGAAACGTTCGAAATATTCCAGCCAGCCAGCGACGGCCTCGCCAACCGGCGTGCCGAAGTTACGGAAAGCGGCAACGCGTGGCTTGGTAGTCAGCACCTTGTGGGTCACGTCCAGCGGGATGATGACGATAGGTGCGCCGCAGCCGAAGGCGATCTTTGCAGCTTTCGGATCGACATAGATGTTGAATTCGGCAGCCGGGGTAATGTTGCCACCCTCGAACAGACCGCCACCCATGGAAACGATGCGTTTGATACGCTTGGCGATTTCAGGCGACTTGGTGAGTGCGGTGCCGAGATTGGTAAGCGGCCCAAGCGTGCAGATGGTGACAGTGCCTTCCGGCTCCGCCATCAGCGTGTCGATGATGAAATCGACGGCATGTTTTTCCTGCAAGGGCATGGTCGGGTCAGCCAAGGTAGCGCCATCGATGCCGGTCCAGCCATGCACGTATTCGGCGGTAACGAGAGCGCCTTCCATGGGCTTGTCGCAGCCTGCAAAAACCTTGATGTCGGTGCGACCTGCGAGTTCGCAGATCTTGCGGATGTTCTTTTCCGTCAGCGTCAGCGGCACATTGCCGGCAGCGGCGGTGATGCCGAGAATTTCGATTTCCGGGCTGGCCAGTGCCAGCAGGATTGCCAGTGCATCGTCCTGACCGGGATCGGTATCGATGATGATCTTTTCCGCCATGCGGGCACTCCTCCAAAGATGAACAAATCGAACGTTTCTCTGCGCTACGCGAAGCGATGGGTGTGCGCAAGTCCGCGATGACGTACTTGCGCAAACGCAAATTGCGACCTTAGGTCATGGTCGCCACGAGAGCGGGCCATATATGCTTGCCGGTGAAAGTAGCGATGCCTTTTTCAGGCTCGCCAGCACAGGAAAGAACGAAAAATGAGCGAAACCTTTACCGCCATGGTCATCGATACGGTCGACGGCAAGCCGAAAGGCGCGTTCCGCCAGATGATGATCGCTGACCTGCCGGATCAAGATGTGCTGGTCGAGGTCGCTTATTCGACGCTCAATTACAAGGATGGTCTGGCTGTCTCCGGCAAGGGCAAGATTGCCCGCCGCACGCCGTTGGTCGGCGGTATCGATCTCTGCGGCACGGTGGTGGAGTCCCGCTCATCCGAATGGAAGGCCGGCGACCGGGTGATGGTCAATGGCTGGGGTCTGTCGGAGACGGAATTTGGCGGTTACGCGCGTTTCGCAAAGCTGAAGCCGGAATGGCTGATCCGTTTGCCCGATGTCTTTTCGCCAGAGCAGGCCATGGCTATCGGTACCGCGGGCTACACGGCAGCACTCTGCGTCGATGCGCTGGAAAAATGGGGCGCGATCAAGCCGGGTGAGGGCGAGGTTCTGGTGACTGGTGCCGCCGGTGGTGTCGGTTCGGTGGCGATCGCGCTTCTGGCCGCAGCGGGTTACAATGTGACGGCGTCTACCGGCCGGCCGGAAACGCACGACTACCTTCGGTCGCTCGGTGCGACAGCCTTTATCGATCGCGCAGTGCTGCAGGAGAAGGGCGGGCCGCTGCAGAAGGAACGCTGGACGGGCGGTGTCGATTCGGTCGGCTCCACCACGCTCGCCAATGCCCTGTCCCAGACAGTGCGTGGCGGCGCGATTGCGGCTTGCGGTCTTGCCGGTGGCGCGGATCTGCCGGGTACGGTTCTGCCGCATATCCTGCGCTCGGTGGCGCTGATCGGCGTCGATTCAGTCATGGCACCGCAGGGGCAGCGTCAGTCCGCCTGGGCGCGTCTCGCCCGCGATCTCGACCGCGCCAAACTCGACAGCATCACCCAGATGCAGCCGATGTCGAAACTACCGGAACTGGCGGACGATATTCTGGCCGGAAAAATCCGTGGCCGCGTGGTGATCGACGTTTCGAAGTGATTTTGCCTGATCAGGCGGTGCGGGCGTTCGTTGCAACGACCGTGCCGTCGCGGCGGGGAAACACCTTGCGGATAAAGGTCATGTAATAGTTGCCCGGCGAGGTGGCGGTCAAAAGCCCGCTGATGGTCTCGGTCGGAACCTCTGCGAGCTGGCGGACGACGCCATCCTGAAACGTGACGTCCAGATGTTTGAGGTCGGGATCATAGGCGATTTCGGCGATCAGGCGGGATGAAACGGCGATCCGGTGCATGGCAGCCTCCTTTATCTTTGGAGGCAAAATGCCGCGCCTAAGTAAAATCGATCCTCAGGCAATCATTCGCATTTTAGCGAAACCGTACAAAACGGAACGACGCCACTTTTTTAGAAGCGGGTGCGGGTGCCGTCATTGGTGATCATGTGAAATTTCGAGCCGTCGGTCTTGATGTCGGCGCAGTCCGTTTGCTTGTTTTCGAAGCGGATGCAGATCTTGCCGGTGGAGATCTTGTAGCCGCGATTTGAACCCTTGCGATAGGTATAGCCACTGCGGTCGGTCGTGGTTTCCTGAGAACCCTCGTTTAGATGCGCACGAATTTCGGCTGCCGTCGCATTGCGGATACGGCCCTTGTTTTCTGCCGAAAACGCCGGCGCGGCGCAGGCGATAAAGGAGGCTGTCATGGCCAGGTTCCGCAAGGTTCGGTGCATGGATCTTCCTCGTTTCGATCGCGGGCCAAGATACGCAGCCCATTCGTCGGGTCAATGCGTTTGTCGGATCTCCGTCTCAGAGAAGGTTCATTTCGTCCTAAACAGCGTCTCATCCTTCAAGACGTGAGGATGGAAATTTGTATCCTGTTTCTCCCGCCAACGTGATCGAACCGATGGCTCGACGTCTTGTCGATCAGTTCCGGCGATCCACATAAACCGTACGGCTTTGAAATCTGCACCTTGTCGCAAGGGAGAGCACTGATGACCGCCAGAAACGATCTCGAAAACGACCTGCGTGACGGCAAGGAAATCCTTCCCGAACCGGTCGAGCTGCCGCCATTAGAACCGTTGGCGCGTCCGCCCGTTCATCCCCGCGGCGCCCACAAGACCGAAGCGGATATCGATGAAAGCCTGGAGGAAAGCTTTCCGGCCAGCGACCCGCCCGCCTCAGGTTATTCGGACTGAAGCCACACCACAGAATTCTCCCCCGGCCCGCCGGACATTAGAGCCCGCGGACCAAAACGAATGGATGAAACCTCATGGACAATTCAATCAAACCCCGCCGCGAAGCTCCGTTGAAGACACCGAGCGGCATTTCCGAAGACGGTGTGCGCGATATCTCCGCCGGTATCACCACGCTTCTTGCGGATGTTTTCGCCATTTATCTGAAGACCAAGAATTTCCATTGGCACATGTCGGGCGCGAATTTCCGCGATTATCACCTTCTACTCGATGAACACGGTGACCAGCTGTTTGAGATGACCGACCCGCTAGCTGAGCGCGCCCGCAAGATCGGCGGCAGCACGTTGCGTTCAATCGGCGAGATTTCGCGCCTGCAGCGCATCTCGGACAATGATGCTGATTTCGTACATCCGCATGAAATGCTGGCCGAATTACGCGATGATAACGCAGCATTGGTCGCCGGCATGCGCGAACTGCATGAAGTCTGCGACGAGTATAATGATGTCGGCACTGCCAGCCTGTTGGAAAACTGGATCGATGAAGGCGAACGCCGCGTCTGGTTCCTGTTCGAGATCACGCGCAATACCAATCGCTGATCCATAAAGGATATCGAGCCGCCCTTTTCGCGAGGGCGCCTTTTTGCTGCCGGTCGATATCTCGATACGGCTTGTACGATCCGACTGCGCGGGTGCATGATATCGCCTGTGTTTCATAAATTCGTTTGGAGATTTTTCCGTGAGCGCAACAAGACTGTTCTCGCCCGTCACGCTTGGCGAACTGACGCTCGACAATCGCATCGTCATCGCGCCGATGTGTACCTATTCGGCCGTCGACGGCAGCATGACCGACTGGCACATGATGCATCTCGGCATGTTGGCCACGTCAGGTGCCGGTATTCTGACGATCGAGGCGACTGCGGTGTCCCCGGAAGGGCGGATTTCCTATGCGGATGTCGGTCTTTATTCGGATGAAAACGAACAGGCCATGGGTCGTGTGCTGGAAGGTATCCGGCGCATGTCCGATATGCCGATCGCCATCCAGCTGGCGCATGCCGGCCGCAAGGCATCGACCGAAGTGCCGTGGAAGGGTGGTTCGCAGATCGCACCCGATGCAGAAGGCGGCTGGAAGACTGTGGCGCCCAGCGCCATTCCGTTCCAACCTGAATACAATCATCCGGCAACACTGGATCGTGACGGAATGATCCGTATTCGCGACGCCTTTGTCGAAGCGGCTCGCCGCTCGGCACGACTTGGTATCGATGCCGTGCAGATTCATGCCGCGCATGGCTACTTGCTACATGAGTTCCTGTCGCCGCTCTCCAATCAGCGGACAGACGAATATGGCGGTTCTCTGGAAAACCGGATGCGTTTTCCGCTGGAAGTGTTTGACGCCGTGCGCGAAGCATTCCCGAGCGACCGGCCGGTGACCATTCGCGTGTCGGCAACCGACTGGGCCGAAGGTGGCTGGGATGTCGATCAGACGATCGCCTTTGCCAAGGCGCTGGAAAAGCGTGGCTGCGGTGCCATCCACGTCTCAAGTGGCGGTCTTGCTGCTCATCAGAACATCGCGCTCGGCCCGAATTATCAGGTACCGTTTGCAAGAGCGATCAAGGCCGAAACCTCGATGCCGGTCATTGCCGTTGGTCTGATCACCGAATTCGAACAGGCGGAAGCCATTCTGGTGACGGGCGATGCCGATATGGTGGCGATTGCACGCGCTGCTCTCTATGATCCACGCTGGCCATGGCATGCTGCCGCCCACTTTGGCGAAAGCATCCGTGCCGCGCCGCAATATCTTCGTTGCCAGCCGCGTCAGTTCAAAACGCTGTTCAAATAAATGGCGAACCAATAGGGCGGGGGCTGGTCAATGCCGGCCCTTACTCTTCGGGCGATTGCCGACGCCTTGATACGAGGAGGTCCCGGTACTTTTCCCTCAATGCGGCGATTTCTATATCGCCTTCGATCCACTCTTCGATCCAGCTTATAAAGAGTGGATCGTCTTCGATCGACTGTCCGCTTTCGCGAGCTTTAGCGAAAATTTTCTCGACAAGCGCCCGCCGGGCTTCGGGTGTCATGGGGCGGTGGCTCCTTGGGGCATGTTGGGCATTACGGTCCGGCAATATTGACGAATCGCCAGCTATGAATTGCGAGGGGTAATCAGAGTGAGATGTGGCAAGTGTAGGGCAGGCCATCACAATCTGGATCGGCAGGGGTAGGGAAACAGCCCTATAAACGACAAGGAGTCGGTTATGGTTCCGCGGCAAAACGAAAAAATGCGCATCGGGTTTTTCGGCCACTCAAGTCGCGGTTTTCGGCAATAGATGGGTGTTTCTATCTGTCGGCGAAAAGCTCTATTGCCGGCCCGCGCTTCGCACCTATCTTCGTTTGCGAGCATGGAGGACTTATCTTGGAATATCGTTTTCTGATCGTGGAAGACAGTTTGCTGGTCGCCATGGACATCGAGGATGCCGTGCAGCGCAGTGGTCACCAGGTGGTGGGGATCGCGCCGGACATGAAGGTGGCGCTGAACTACAGCGGTGACACCGATATCGCCTTCGTCGACGTGCGCCTTGCCGATGGTGAAACGGGGCCGGAGATTGCCCGGATGCTGGCGGATTCCGGTATCGTCGTGATCATGGTCACCGGCAATCCCGGCGTGGTCGTACAGGGGGTGCCAGGCGTTGTCGGCGTCATGGCCAAACCTTTGACGGATCAGGCGTCGCGGGATCTCATTCAGTTTGCTGTCGATCGTAAGAGCGGTCGTAATGGCACGCCTCCGGCACGCCTGAAGCTTTTTGCCTGAGATTTGCCGATTTTCAGGTGCGGGGACGTTCCTGTCGTCAGTCACGTGCGGCCGATATGATCAAAAATCCTCGAACGGTTTCATTAAATTTTTCACGATGTGTCTCGCTTGAGCGCCCATCTTCAAGATTTGTGAAGGACTAGAACCGATGCTTGCGGAAGTTCCTGGGCGATTCGCCCGCGTTGAGTGGAGACCGCATGACCCTCGTCCAATTTCCCGCCGACCGCCGCACGGCCGACGTTCGCCGTTGCAGTGAAGCCCTTGCCCATCTGCATGGCGAAGAGGCCAACCGTTTCTGGCGTCAGGAAATGGCGGGTTTCGCTGCTCGCCTGAAGGCGCAGGGTGTGGCCGATATGGAAATCTCGCATCAGGCGGCGTTGTTCATGAATGCGGTTCAGATGGAACTGCAGGCTGCGTTCGCCGAGCAGGAAGAAGCAGGCGCCCGCGCCTGATTTTAGGCGCTGCGCATCACGCGCCGTGCTTCTTGAAGACTGGAGTGGCGATCGATTCGGGTCGCCTTTGCCTCTGCGAGCCGTTTTCGGCGGTAACGCTTGAATTGTTAACACTTAACAATTAGCGTAAATATTCATTAAATTGCGGTGGATTGTCTGCCCGGAGCAACACATGCGTGATCTCAGCAGAGCCAAATCCGAGCGTCAGCCTGATGCGGATGGTACAACTGCGGAAGACGACCGGCAGCTGACGGAACTGCTTTTGCAGAACAGGGTCAGCTTGAATCCGCCAATCGCAGCGCCGGTTTCAGGCAGCCATACGCAATCTTTCTGGCCACGCGTCCAGGCAGGACTGATTCTGTTTGTAGCCCTGCCGCTTTCCCTGTTTGCCTATTTTTCCTCGCGTGCCCCGGAAGACGATTTTTACGCCTGAAGCACGCCCGGCGTTACGGTATTCATAGGCCGTAAAACCGTGAAACTCACGGTCTGGTATTGAGCGATGAAATGAAATCCATGGCGGACAGGGTGGGATTCGAACCCACGGTACGCTTTCACGCACACACGCGTTCCAGGCGTGCGCCTTCAACCACTCGGCCACCTGTCCTTTTAAGAAAGGGCTGCGTTCAGGGTGTCCCCGAAGCAGCGGTCGGCGCGATATATACCTATGATTTTTTCAGGATCAACCGAAATCTGACGATTGGATGACGGTTTGTAAAACTCTGTTCCGTTGCCAAGCTGCCGAGCTGCCGTTACGCTTGTCATCAGCCTGTTTTCCAACCCCGCGGCCCTCATGTCTTTGTTCTTCCATTTTTTCAGTCTTCTTGCTCTTGTGGCGGCAATCGGTGCGGGAACGGTGGATGCAATCCAGTCGGTGGCTGCTTCCTCCACAACGCTTGCCAGCCTTGGAGATTTGTGGATTGCCATCAGCCCCGGCACGCTGGTTGCGGCCGAAGATGCCGTCGAGTTTTACATTCATCCGGAAGCATGGCAGCAGGGCGCTGCTTTCGTGCTGGCGCAGCCGGGATGCGCAGTCTTTCTGGTGCTGGCGCTGATCCTGTGGATAGCCGGTTACCGCCGACCCAAACCGTTCGGGCGTTTTACGGCCTGAGGCGAAACGCCTCAATTTTTTGCGCCATACGGCCGTTGATTAAAAAACGTGTGTCAGATTTTGACTGCTTGAAAAATTTCCCGTGAAATTTCGCCCCGGGCGTGCAAGGATAAATCGCCGTAAGCCCAAAGAAAGGCGCCGGTGCCGCATAGTGTCCGCCAATTTTCGGCTGGTCTTGCGGGGGGAACCAAAAGTCAAATTTAAAGAAAACAGGGCGCACGATGACGAAAACCCTTCTCACCCTCATTGCTACGGCCATGCTGTCGAGCACCGCGATTGCTGCCGAAATCAAGCCGGCGCTGGTTTATGGTACGGGCGGCAAGTTCGACAAATCCTTCAACGAAGCGGCCTATACCGGCGCTGAATTGTACAAGAAGGAAACCGGCACCGAATACCGCGATTTTGAGCCGACCAGCGATACGCAGGGCGAGCAGGCGATCCGTAACTTCGCCAGCAAGGGTTTTAACCCGGTTATCGCCGTGTCCTTCGCCTGGACCTCGGCCATGGAAAAGGTCGCTGCTGAATATCCCGACACCAAGTTCGTGATCGTCGATTCCGTCGTTGACCTGCCGAACGTTCGCTCGGTCGTTTATAACGAAGCCGAAGGTTCTTATCTCGTCGGTCTGCTGGCCGGTATGGCTTCCAAGACCGGCAAGGTCGGTTTTGTCGGTGGCATGGATATCCCGCTGATCCGCAAGTTCGGCTGCGGTTATGCCCAGGGCGCCAAGTCGGTGAAGTCCGACATGCAGGTCTTCCAGAACATGGTCGGCACCACCGGTGCCGCATGGAACGACCCGGTTCGCGCCGGCGAGCTCACCAAGAACCAGATCGATCAGGGCGCCGACGTGATCTACGCGGCAGCCGGTGCATCGGGTCTCGGCGTTCTGCAGACTGCTGCCGATAACAAGAAGTTCTCGATCGGCGTCGATTCGAACCAGAACCACGTTCATCCGGGTTCGGTTCTGACCTCGATGGTCAAGCGCGTCGATCTGGCCGTCTACAATGCCTACAAGGATCTGGCTGAAGACAAGTTCACCGCCGGCATCCAGTCCAACGGCATCAAGGATGGCGGCGTTGTTTACGCTGTCGACGACAACAACAAGGCGCTGATCACGCCGGAAATGAAGGCAGCAGCCGACAAGGCAACTGCTGACATCATCGCAGGCACCGTGAAGGTGCATGATTACATGACGGACAATAAGTGCCCGCTGTAATCTGAATTTCGGGGCGCATGGCGGAGACGTCATGCGCCCCAATCATATCCTGAATTTGCTGAGTATTCGCAAGGAGAGGCTGCGTTTGACCCCGCACCCCGCGATCGAACTGGCGGGCATCGACAAGAGTTTCGGTGCCGTACACGCCAATAAAAATATCAATCTGACCGTCGCCAAGGGCTCGATCCACGGCATTATCGGTGAAAACGGTGCCGGAAAGTCGACACTGATGTCGATTCTCTACGGTTTTTATCAGGCCGACCGCGGTGAAATCCGCGTTGACGGCAAGCCGGTGACCATTCGCGACAGCCAGACGGCCATCGCATCGGGTATCGGCATGGTGCACCAGCATTTCATGCTGGTCGAAAATTTCACGGTGCTGGAAAATGTCATGCTCGGTGCCGAGGGTGGGCAGTTGCTCGCCAAGGGCGTTGCCGGTGCGCGCAAGGAATTGAAGCGTCTTGAGACCGAATATGGGCTCGACGTTGATCCGGATGCCGTCATCGAGGAACTGCCGGTTGGCAAACAACAGCGCGTCGAGATTCTGAAGGCGCTGTATCGCGGTGCCGAGATTCTCATTCTCGATGAACCGACAGGCGTGTTGACGCCGGCCGAAGCCGATCATCTGTTCCGCATCCTCAAAGTGCTGCGCGATCAGGGCAAGACCATCCTGCTCATCACCCACAAGCTGCGCGAAATCATGGCGATTACCGATGAGGTTTCGGTCATGCGTCGCGGCGAGATGGTTGCGACCCGCAAGACGGCGGAAACGACCGTCGAGGAACTTGCCGAACTGATGGTTGGTCGCCGCGTTCTGCTGCGTGTCGAAAAGGGTGAAGCACAGCCGGGCAAGGTTCTTCTGTCGGTGAAAAACCTGACGGTCAAGGACAGCCGCGGCGTCACCATGGTCGATGACGTGTCATTCGATGTGCGTGAAGGCGAAATTCTCGGGATTGCCGGTGTTGCCGGCAACGGCCAGTCAGAACTGTTGGAAGCCATCGCAGGCATCCGCAAGCCGACCTCGGGTGAAATCGTCATAGACGGCCAGCCGGTCGCGGGTCTCGATCCGGCGCGCTTGCGCCAGATCGGTCTGGCGCACATTCCGGAAGATCGCCATCACATGGGTCTCGTCCTCAAGTTCGAGGAATACGAGAACTCGGTGCTCGGTTATCACCGTGATCCGCGTTACGGGCGCGGCGCACTTCTTGACCTCGGCGCCATCCAGAAGGATGCCGAGGAAAAGATCGCCAAATACGATATTCGCCCGCCGAACCCGCGGCTGAAGACGGCGAATTTCTCCGGTGGTAATCAGCAGAAGATCGTCGTGGCGCGCGAAATCGAGCGCGATCCAAAAATGCTGATCATCGGCCAGCCCACCCGCGGCGTCGATATCGGTGCCATCGAATTCATACATCGCCGCATCATCGAGATGCGCGATGCGCAAAAGGCCGTGCTGCTGGTATCGGTTGAACTCGACGAAATCCGTTCCCTGTCGGATCGCATCATCGTCATGTTCGCCGGCAAGGTGGTTGGTGAAGAAACGCCGGACGCCGGTGAACAGACGCTCGGCCTGATGATGGCCGGAGCGGTATGAGGATAATATGAGTACAGCGTCCGTTCCGCTTCCCAACTGGATCAGTTACGGCGTTCTGCCGCTGCTGAACCTGGCAATTGCGTTTTTCATTTCAGGTCTTGTCGTCTGGTCTATCGGCGAAAATCCGTTTCAGGCCCTGCGCCTGTTGATCGAAGGTGCACTCGGTCGTGGTGAAGCCATTGGTTTCACTCTGTTCTATACGACCAGCTTCATTTTCACCGGCCTGTCGGTTGCCGTTGCATTCCATGCCGGCCTGTTCAATATCGGCTCGGAAGGTCAGGCCTATGTCGGCGGTCTTGGTGCCGCTCTCGTGGCATTGGCGCTCGATCATTACGTGCCGTGGTATGTGACCATGCCGTTCGCGGTGATCGGTGCCGCACTTTTCGGCGCTGGCTGGGCCTTTATCCCCGCCTGGCTGCAGGCCAAGCGCGGCAGCCACATCGTCATCACCACCATCATGTTCAACTTCATCGCCGCGGCGCTGATGGTTTATCTTCTGGTCAACGTGTTCATCGTACCCGGCAAAATGGCGCCGGAAACACGCACGTTTCTGCCCGGCGGGCAGTTGCCGAAGCTGGATTGGCTGATGGCGCTGTTCGGCATGAAGCTGGGGCCTGCACCTTTCAATGTGTCTTTCATCATCGCGCTGGTGATGTGTTACCTCGTCTGGCTGCTGATCTGGCGCAGCAAGCTCGGTTATGAAATGCGCACGCTCGGCATTTCGCCGTCGGCCGCCATTTATGCCGGTATTCCCTATTCTCGCACGGTCATCATCGCCATGCTGATTTCCGGTGGTCTGGCCGGCATGATGGCACTGAACCCGGTCATGGGGGCATCCGCCCGCCTGCAGGTGGAGTTCGTCGCCGGTGCCGGCTTTGTCGGCATTGCCGTGTCTCTGATGGGGCGCAGCCATCCGCTCGGCATCATCTTCTCGGCTTTCCTGTTTGGCATCCTTTATCAGGGTGGTGCCGATCTTTCGTTCGAGATGCCCAATATCACCCGCGAAATGATCGTCGTTATCCAGGGCCTCGTCATCCTGTTCGCCGGTGCACTCGAATATATGCTCCGTCCGGCCATGGTGCGGATCTACCAGCAGTTTAAGGGGAAGTGATCGCCATGGATTATTTCGACATGCTTGTCAGCATTCTCGGATCAACCATCCGGTTGTCTATCCCGCTGATCTTCACGGCTTTGGCCGGCCTGTTTTCCGAGCGCGCCGGCATCGTGGATATCGGCCTTGAGGGCAAGATGCTGGCGGCCGCTTTTGCCGCTGCCTGTCTCGCCTATCTCAGCGGCAATGCCTGGATCGGCTTGCTCGGTGGTATCGGTATCTCGATCATGTTCTCGATGATCCATGGTTTTGCCTCGATCACCAACCGCGGCAACCAGATCGTTTCCGGTGTGGCGCTCAATTTTGTCGCCGCGGGCCTGACCATCGTGCTTGGTCAGGCGTGGTTCAATCAGGGTGGTCGCACGCCTGGTTTGACGGGAGAGGCACGCTTTTCGCCGATCATTCTGCCGGGTACGGATTTCATGCGTGACGTACCGGTCATCGGTCCGCTCTATTCGAATGTTATTTCCGGCAACAACATCCTGACCTATCTGGCGTTCGCTGCCGTGCCGCTGTCGTGGTGGATCCTCTACCGCACACGTTTCGGGCTTCGCCTGCGTGCCGTCGGTGAAAACCCTTCGGCGGTCGATACGGCCGGTATTTCGGTGTCCTGGCTGCGTTTCCGGGCGCTGATCGTGACGGGTATTTTTGGCGGTTTCGCCGGTGCTTATCTGTCGATCGCCCAGTCTGCCGCCTTCATCAACAACATGTCGGCCGGCAAGGGTTACATTGCGCTCGCGGCGCTGATCTTCGCCAAGTGGAAGCCGGTACCGGTGATGTTTGCCTGCCTTCTGTTCGGTTTCCTCGATGCGGTTGCAAACTTCATGCAGGGCAAGCAGGTGCCGATGATCGGCGAAGTGCCGGTTCAGATCTTTCAGGCGCTGCCTTATGTGCTTACCTGCATTCTGCTCGCCGGTTTTATCGGTATCGCGCACCCGCCCAAGGCCGGTGGCGTGCCTTACGTGAAGGAGCGTTGATATGGCGCACGATCTGTTCGAAGCCGCTCGCGAAGCCATGGGCAAGGCCTATGCGCCTTACTCAAAATTCCCCGTCGGCGCGGCCATCCGCGCCGAGGACGGAAAGGTCTATGTCGGCGCCAATATCGAGAACCTGTCCTTTCCCCAGGGCTGGTGTGCCGAACCGACGGCTATCGGTGCCATGGTCATGGGCGGTGGCCGCCGTATCACCGAAATCGCCGTGATCGCCGAAAAGCTGGCGCTTTGCCCGCCCTGTGGCGGTTGCCGTCAGAAGATCGCCGAATTTGCCGGCCCTGACACGCGCGTCTATCTCTGCGACGAGCAGGGTGTGCAGAAGACCATGACAATGGAAGAGCTTCTGCCGTTCTCCTTCAAGACCGACGTTATTGGTTGAGCGGGAGCACGACATGACGGCTGTGATCGATGTTCTCGTCGAACGCCTCAATGGTCTCGTGCCGCGGCATGCAATCGTGCTCGGCTCGGGTCTCGGTCCCGTCGTCAATGAAGTGACCGATGCCGTTCGCATTTCATATGCGGAACTGGCCGGATTTCCCAAGGGGGGCGTCAGCGGTCATGCGGGCGAACTGGTGGCCGGTTATCTTGGGCGCGAACCGGTGATCATGCTCTCCGGTCGCACGCATTATTATGAGCACGGCGATGCCAATGCCATGCGCGCGCCGATCGAGATCCTGGCCGGTCTCGGCGTGCAGGCGCTGATCCTCACCAATTCTGCGGGATCGGTGCGCGAAGACATGCCGCCCGGTTCGGTCATGCAGATCACCGACCACATCAATTATTCCGGCATGAACCCTCTGATCGGTGTCGAGGGCGACCGTCGTTTCGTCGGCATGACCAACGCCTATGACGCCGACCTGGCGACCGCGATGCGCAATGCGGCTATCCGCAAAGGCATTCCGCTATATTCCGGCGTCTATATGTGGTTCTCCGGCCCGAGCTTCGAGACACCGGCGGAAATCCGCATGGCGCGTGTTCTGGGTGCAGATGCGGTCGGCATGTCCACCGTGCCGGAAGTCATTCTGGCGCGTTATTTCGGCCTCAAGGTTGCTGCGGCTTCTGTCGTTACCAATTTTGCGGCAGGCATGACAGGGGCCGAACTCAGCCATGACGAGACCAAGGATATGGCACCGGTCGGCGGTGCACGGCTCGCCTCTATTCTTTCCGAAATGTTTCGTCAGCCGGATTGATGTTCCGAATCATTGATTGATTCCAACGGCTTGGAAATGGATGGCCTCACTGGGTTGCCAGCCGGCGATCGGGTGGTAAATATGGCTTCCCAACAGATTTTCGCCGTTTGCATTGCCATGCGTCATAAAGGGCGCATCCGTGACGCTGTAAGACTTTAGAATCTGCGTATCCTGTCTTCCGAAATCGATTTCTGATTTCGGACCCATGCACGAACTTCGGAGGCACTGACCATGGAGCTGATGAGCCCACGCGAGGCGGCGTCTTTTGCCCTTTCGCTTCTCGACCTGACCAACCTGCGCGACGATTGCGATAATGCCGCTATCGAAAGCCTGTGCGCACGCGCGCAGACGCCCTATGGCAACAGTGCTGCGATCTGCATCTGGCCGCGTTTTGTTGCGCATGCCCGTGCTATTCTGGGCGAGGGGCATGTGGTTCGCATTGCCACCGTGGTCAACTTTCCGTCCGGTAATCTGCCGGTCGCTGAAGTCGTCAAGGAAACGGAACAGGCTGTCGCCGATGGTGCCGACGAGATCGATCTCGTCATCCCCTATCGGGCTTTCATTGACGGCGATGAAGCTGCCGTCACCACCATGGTGGAAGCCGTGCGCACCGCCTGCCCGAATTCCTGCCTCAAGGTCATTATCGAGACCGGCGAGTTGAAGGAACGTGCTCTTATCCGTCGCGCCTCCGAGCTTGCCATCGAAGCGGGTGCGGATTTCATTAAAACCTCGACTGGCAAGGTCGCCGTCAACGCCACGCTGGAAGCGTCCGATATCATGCTGCAGGTGATCCGCGATTCGAAAAAGCGGGTCGGTTTCAAGCCTGCCGGCGGCGTCAGCACGGTCGCAGATGCCGACCTCTATCTACGCTCGGCTGAAACCATCATGGGTGCGAACTGGATCATGCCGTCGACCTTCCGTTTCGGCGCATCCAGCCTGCTGGACGATATTCTGGCTGTGCTTTCCGGCAATGGCTCTGCCCGCGCCTCTGGCGGTTACTGATCAGCGATGATCCCACAGGAGATCATCCGCCGAAAACGCGATGGCGAGGCGCTCTTAGGTGATGAGATCGCCGCCTTCATCCGCGCCATGAGCGAGGATCGTATCTCCGAGGGGCAGGTGGCGGCCTTTGCCATGGCCGTCTTTTTTCGCGGTATGGTGAGGGAAGAGGTGATCGCTCTGACGCTTGCCATGCGAGACAGCGGCGATGTGCTCTCCTGGGGTGACGGTGGCCGACCTATTGCCGACAAACACTCGACCGGTGGGGTCGGCGATAATGTCTCTCTGATGCTGGCGCCGATCGTGGCGGCCTGCGGGCTGGCGGTGCCGATGATTTCAGGGCGTGGCCTGGGCCATACCGGCGGCACTTTGGACAAGCTGGAATCCATTCCCGGTTACAACATCATGCCGGATGAAGCGCTGTTGCGCCGGACGGTGGATGAAGTCGGTTGCGCCATTATCGGCCAGACATCCGATCTGGCACCCGCCGACCGGCGGCTTTATGCTATCCGCGATATCACCGCGACCGTCGAATCCATACCGTTGATCACCGCTTCCATTCTCTCCAAGAAGCTTGCAGCAGGGCTTCAGACTCTGGTGATGGATGTGAAGGTCGGCAATGGCGCCTTCATGAACAGCGTAAGCGAGGCTGAAATTCTGGCCCGTTCGCTGGTCGAGGTCGCCAATGGAGCGGGCGTAAAGACGTCGGCCCTGATCACCGACATGAACCAGCCGTTGGCCGATGCGGCCGGCAATGCGCTGGAAATCGTCAATTGTGTTGGTTTCCTGAAGGGTGAGAAAACGGGTACACGACTTGAAACTGTCGTGCTGGATTTTGCCGCTGAAATGCTGGTTCAGGCCGGTGTGGCCGCAAACCTGCCGGACGGTGAACAGGTTGCGAAGGCCGCGCTGACGAGCGGACGTGCCGCAGACCTTTTTGGCCGTATGGTGCATGCCTTGGGTGGACCTGCGGATTTTATGGAACGCCCACAAACCTATCTTGCCGCCGCTCCGGTTAGCCTCATTGTGCCTGCCGAACGGGATGGGTATCTGACTGCCTGCGAGACGCGCCGCCTTGGAATGGCCGTCGTGGAGCTTGGCGGTGGCCGTCGCCGTGCATCCGATATTATCGATCACCGTGTCGGTTTCGATAACCTGCTGCCGCTTAGTGCCAAAGTAGCGAAAGGCCAACCGATCGCGGTTGTGCATGCGGCAAATGATGAAGATGCCGCCCGTGTTGCGGCCGATGCGGCAAAGTTCTTTACGATTGCGGATGATACGCCGACAGAAGGTTCGCCAATCATCAAGCGGATCGGCTGATTACTGAACCAGCGTCAGGCCACCATCCTGCACCTGATAGGATCGCAGCTTGGTCAGAAAACTCATGCCGACCAGCGTGCCGTTCAGAGCTGTATCTCGCAAAACAAACGCTTCGACATCGCGCACCCGCACCGTGCCGATCTCGACACGATCCAGCATCACCCGGGCTGCATCCGTCTTGCCATTGGCGGTATCGGCAGTGTGGCGAAAGTCGAGGCTGTTGGCGGTAAAACCAAGCCTGCGGGCGGTTGTTTCGTTGATGGCGATGGTCGATGCGCCGGTATCGATAAGGCCTTCCACGGTCTTGCCGTTCATCTGGAATGTGCCGAAGAAATGCCCGCGGCCATCCGCTTTGAGATTGATGCGGCCTTGGGGAAGAGCGGCTTTCTGAACCTTTGGAGGTGCCACTTTCTGTTCGACAGCAAGATCAGGCTGACGCTGCTGCATATGTTCGAACAGGCGCGGAGCCTGCGTAGCAGCCACGACTGCGAGACAGGCGAAAATGGTGGTGCGCACAAGCATATCTGTCTCGACCAGGATAAAATCAGGTCTGCAGCATAGGCTCGAAAACAATAAAAAAGCGGCTCGCAGGATGATCCGCGCGCCGCCAATCTTCGAATGCGGTTAAGAAATTCTGACCGCTTACTTCGTGCCGTACATACGGTCGCCGGCATCGCCGAGGCCGGGCACGATATAACCCTTCTCGTTGAGATAGCTGTCGATCGATGCCGTGTAGATTTTGACGTCCGGATGGGCTTCCTGAAAGTTCTTGATGCCTTCAGGAGCGGCGAGAAGGCAGAGGAAGCGGATGTTCTTTGCGCCGCGTTCCTTCAGCTTCTCAATCGCTGCAATAGCCGAATTGCCGGTGGCGAGCATCGGATCGACAACGATGATCAGGCGTTCGTCGAGGCTGTCGGGCGCCTTGAAGTAATATTCGACCGGCTTCAGCGTGTCGTGGTCGCGGTAAAGGCCGATATGCGAAACGCGCGCGGAGGGCACGAGTTCGAGCATGCCTTCCAGCAGACCATTACCGGCGCGCAGGATCGAAACGAAGACCAGCTTCTTGCCTTCGACGATCGGTGCCTGCATCTCGGTGATCGGCGTTTCGATGGTTTCGAGCGTCAACTCGAGATCACGCGTGACCTCGTAACACAGAAGCATGGAAATTTCGCGCAACAGACGGCGGAAACCGGCGGTCGAAGTTTCCTTCTTGCGCATGATGGTAAGCTTGTGCTGGACGAGCGGATGGTCAATGACGGTGACGCCGTTCATGGGAATGCCTTCCGGGGATGTTGGTGTTTTCCCCTTCTGTCATGGACGGCGCACGAATCCAAGCGGTCAGGCGTCGTTAGAGGCCGCTTTCGCACTGCTTTGCACATATGCGTCAAAACGATCCAGCAGCAGCTTTCGAGTGCTTTCATCGATGAAAGCGGCTTCCAGCGACGTGCGGGTCATCGTGTCTATGTCCGCGCGGGCAAAATCCATGTCGTGGGCGGCGATGTCATATTCGCGTGCAAGCGAGGTGCTGAAGAACGGCGGATCGTCGGAACTGATCGTCACCCGAACCCCGGCCTCTTTCAGGCGGCGCAGCGGGTGGGCCTGGAAGTCCGGATAGACATTCAGCGCAATATTCGAGCCGGGGCAGACTTCCAGAACGACGCCGTCTGCGGCCAGCCGCTCCACCAATGCCGCATCTTCGATTGCCCGAACGCCATGGCCGATCCGCGAAGGCTTGATGATATCGAGCGCATCGGCCACGCTGAAGGCACCGCAGACTTCGCCGGCATGAATGGTCAGGCCCAGCCCTGCATCGCGTGCGACATCGAAGGCGTGCGCATAGTCGGCAACTTTGCCCATGCGCTCCTCCCCAGCCATGTTAAAGCCTGTCACCAGAGGGTTCTTGGCGCGTGCCGCATATTCGGCAGCGCCGATGACCCGGTCAACACCAAAATGGCGCTCGCCGGTGACGATGATACGCGCCTCAATACCGGTCTTTTCCTTGGCAGCAAAAATGCCGTCGCAGATCCCGGCGAGATAGGCGTCTGCGCCGAGGCCGATACGGTCACCATGATCCGGCGAAACGATCAACTCGCTGTAGATCGTGTTGATCGATGCAATTTCGGTCAGGTAGGTTTCCGTCAGCAGCGCATAATCCGCTTCCGTACGGAAAAGCGAAGCCACCGCATCGTAACAGACGATAAACTCGGCGAAATCCGACCAGACATATTTGCCGTCGCGCAGAATATTGCTGACATCGACACCGTATTTTTGCGCCTGCCGCAATGTCAGTTCGGGTGGTGCCGCACCTTCAAGATGGCAATGGATTTCTGCCTTCATCATGCCAGCGGTATCAATCGTCATTAGAGAAAGCTCCGTCCGTATTTGCCGGCTGGAATGCCGAGATGTGCTGCAATGGTTTCGCCGATATCGGCATAGGTGCTGCGAATGCCGATATCGCGGGCGCGGATGCCGGGGCCAAGCGCCATCACCGGCACGCGTTCGCGGGTATGGTCCGTGCCGCGCCATGTCGGATCGCAGCCGTGATCGGCCGTCATGATCAAAAGGTCGCCGGGTTTCATTTTGGCGTGTACTTCCGGCAGGCGCCTGTCGAATTCCTCCAGTGCCGCCGCATAACCCGCCACGTCACGTCGATGCCCGTAGAGCATGTCGAAATCGACAAAATTGGTGAAGACGAGATCGCCGTCTCCGGCCTGATCGATTGCCTCCAGTGTCCGGTCCATCAGCGCGGTATTGCCATTGGCCTTGATAACCTGAGTTACGCCGCGATGGGCAAAAATGTCGCCGATCTTGCCGACGGCCAGCACCTTGCGCTCGGCCGACACCAGACGATCAAGCAAGGTGTCTTCCGGCGGTGGTACGGAAAAGTCACGGCGGTTGCCGGTGCGCTCGAACGTTGCGGGTGTTTCGCCGAGGAAGGGGCGGGCGATGACACGTCCGATATTGAGAGGATCGACCAGTTTGCGGACGGTCTGGCTCAATTCCAGCAGTCGCTCCAGCCCGAAGTATTTTTCGTGCGCGGCGATCTGGAGAACGGAATCGGTAGAGGTGTAGCAGATCGGCTTGCCGCTGCGGATATGTTCCTCACCGTGTTTCTGAATGATGTCGGTACCGGAGGCATGGCAATTGCCGAGAATGCCCGGAACCTTGCCGTGTTCGCAGATCGCTTCGACCAGTTCTTGCGAAAAGGCATCGCCTTCGCTGGGGAAATACCCCCAGTCGAACATCACGGGCGTTCCGGCAATTTCCCAATGACCCGATGGTGTATCCTTGCCCCGCGAAACCTCGCTGGCTGCGCCGTGCAGGCCGAAAATGCGTTCCGGCACCGGCATGCCGGACGGAAAGTCGCCGCTTGCCATCCTGGCAATATGCAGAAGGCCCAGCGATGACATATTCGGAAGCTTGAGCGGTCCTTCACGCAAACCCGCGCGGTCGCCGGCTCCGGCTGCGCAAAACTCTGCGATATGGCCGAGCGTGTTCGAGCCATCGTCACCATATTTTGCGGCATCGCGGGCGCCGCCGACACCGAAGGAGTCAAGAACGAAAAGAAAAGCGCGTGCCAATCGGGCCTCCGGCAGCTGTAGCGGCGGGTGCTTTGTCTGGCAGCCCGGCATGGATCATCGCTACATACAACCAGACTGTTGGCTTGGCAAAGGTGTGCAAGGATTGCCGGAAAGCCGCAGATCAGCAATCCGAGCAGGTAATGTCGTCACCTGTTCGCTGCTGGTAAAAGATTTCGCGGTTCATGGTGATGGAGCGGCTTTCTGACGACAAATTCGTCGGCAGGACAAGCAGGAGAGGGTAGGACGCGGTCAGTTCCGTTCTGATAAGGAATGTGCCTGCAATGCGCAATTCCTTTGGCACTGTGACCGCAGAACCGGCGGCATAGGGCGCGCTTCCCGTTCGCTGCCACGACCATAGTGCTTTGGCCGTACCAGAACTATCGATCTTCACGCCGGTAATCTTGAGGTTGAGTTTGTTTCCGGCCTTGGTGCTCAGTCCATCGACGTCATAGGGCACAAAAATGCTTCTTGCAGCATTGGTCATCGTTGCCAGAAAAGCCTTGTCGACTGTCGATTGCTGCGCGACGAGGTCGCCGACCGTGCCGGCTGAGCGAGTGGCGCGTTTGGCGAAACTGAAGCCGATCGTCAACTCGAAGCAGGTAAGATAGGTGGCAATCAGGATCGGTGCCAGAATAGCAAATTCGACGCCACCAACACCGTTGCGGTCGCGAAGAAGGTTCCGAAGACGGAGAAATACGCCCCCCGCATGTCGCTCCGTGTCTTTCTGAATGGGGGGCTTCGGCGCCGATGTTGAGGAATGAACCTTGCTCACGGGTAATCCTCATTCCGGAACGTAGCCGTTGAAACAATCAGGAAGTCGCCGGTACCGTTCGAGGATCGCACGGTCGTAAGCATCGGCCGAACCAGGTCGGTTATGACCGGCCAGCGATAATAGGCGCGCAGCATGTTGATGCTTTTGGCCCCGCCCGGAGAGTAGGCGAAATCGGTGGTTTTCAGATCGGCATTCTGGGCTGTGGAGGCCCTGGGAATGGTCGTCGGAATGTCGGAGTAATTCGAGAACGAGCGCAGATCGATATACAGCCGTTTCGGGTTGGCAATTTCGTCCGCCGAGCATGTGATCAGGATCGAGATCTCGTTACAGAAAGCCGTTCTGAACGTTGTCTTGAATGCCGGATCATTGGCCGTTGTAGAACGTAATTCACCGGTGCGCACCTTGCGGGCCATGACATCGACACCGTTGGAAATGATGTTTTCGCCGATAAAGGCGATGAATGTTTCCAGAATGGCAAAAACGATCAGAAAATAAGGGATGGCCAGAATGGCAAACTCGATCGCTGCGGCACCATCCGTCGAGCGCGCGAAGCGGCGCAGAAGCGGTTTGCGCCTTCGTGCCTTGTTTGGCCCGTGTTCATTGGAGTTTCGATCAGAGCACATAATTTACACGCAGCATAATTCTGATGCGCGTAATGGTAAGGCCGTTGTATTGAGATTTGGTTGCAGTGTTTTGAAGGGTTTTAGCGATGTGTCCCGGCGTGAATCGTCGGCCGGAATTGCACCCATCCAGCATGACCTGATGAGATATCCGACAAGTTTCAAAACGGCACAGTGTGTCCTGTTGGTGAACAGCCGATGGTTTTGTCAGGGGGTAGCTGCGCTGGCGGCTTTCAGGTCCGAATGCTGTTCGCAATTCGGCGTGCAGGACAGGATCGAACGTTCTGTCTGGCGGAAAACGCGAACCGTATTGCCTTCATCAATCGAAACAAGAACGCGTTCGTCGGCAATAGCGACGCCTTCCTTGTCGAGAAGCACAAGGTTCGTCGTGCCGAAGCTGCGGCCCGTCAGTACGATCGTCATGGGATCGGCCACGGTTGCATCGGCTACCATAGAATTGCCGATGATGACTTTCGCGACTGGCCTGTCCAGTTTCAGGACGCGTGCGTGGTTCATATAAACACGCAGCAGGTCGACATCATCTTCCGCCTGAACGGCAGCCGCCATCGGCAGGGCAAAGGCTATCGAAAGAACAAGACTGGCAATGCGCGACATTTCCGAAACCGCCTTTACGCGTGCGAATTGGCATAATCATGAGCGCGAATGGTGAATGGGCGGTTAACTTCGCGAGTATCGCTCCGTTGAGCCTGGCATGGGCACTGCGGCAGTAAAAATGGGCTTTTGCCGTCCGATTTACTGGATGTCTTGAAGAATATGGATTTAAACCCAGGTACCGTAGGCAAGTCATATAGTGGTTTGCGAGACATGGGTATTTTAAATTATTTCTTCGCGAATTATTTACCAACCTCTTGTCATTCAAGTGTTTACGTTTTGGTAACCGGTTTCATTAAGTGGATTGCAATCGCTTCTCGCTAGGTTGTGTTCATCCGAACAGCGGACAACAAGTTGTCGGTAGTGCTGAAGAACAACGTAGAATTTAGGAGAGAAGAATGTCCAAGATTTTCGCTCGTTTCATGAAAGACGAATCCGGCGCGACCGCCATCGAATATGGTCTGATCGCTGCCCTGATCTCCGTCGCTCTGATTACCGGTGCAACGACCCTCGGTGGTGTGCTGAATAACACCTTCCGTAACATCTCCACCAAGATGAACACGGCCGCTGGCACCTACTGATATTCAAGAATCGCTTAATCGGCAGATTGTTGAAGATTATTCGTGAGGCCGCCCTTCGGGGCGGCTTTGCTTGTTTAGGCGGATCATTTTGGGTTCAGTAACCTGTTTCCGTATAAGGAAGTCATATGGCGAACATCCTTGCAGCATATCTGGCTTTATCGATCCTACCGCTTGGGCTGGCTCTCGCCTCCTTCAGCGACCTTGCGCGGATGACCATCCCCAACAGTATATCCGCCGTCATCCTTGTCTCGTTTTTCCTGCTTGCTCCCTTTCTCGGGCTTGGCTGGAGTGAGATCGGCATGTCCGCGGTGGCAAGTCTTGCCGTCTTCGTTGTCTGCTTCTCGCTGTTTGCCGCCAACGTCATGGGCGGGGGCGATGCAAAGCTGCTGACAGCTGCGGCCTGCTGGTTCGGTTTCAATCAATCGTTGCTTTTATTTCTTGTGGCGACAAGTGCTCTGGGTGGGATCCTGACGCTGGGTATTCTGATGATCCGGGCGCATTCTAATACGGTTCTGGCCATGGGCGTCGCCCTGCCGAAATCGCTGACGACCGCCAAAAAGATCCCCTACGGCATCGCTATATCCGTTGCCGGTTTCCTGACCTTCGAGCACGCGCCGGTTGTTGAAGCAGCCATCCGCGCCATCGGGTAACTTGCCCTTTACTTCGGCAACTTCGCGTTAACCGAAATTGTAAGCGTCTTATTAACCATAATTACACCATTGGCGACCATTCTGCGGAAAGACTTACGTAGTCCTTCAGGAAATCGCCATGAAACCCGCTCGCATCATCATCCTCACTGTCGCTGTGGTTGCAGCCGGCCTGGCCGGCCTTCTGGCAATGCAGCTGGGGGGGAACCCTGTGCAGCAGGCACAGGAGATCATTCGCCCGGCACCGACGGTCAACGTGCTTGTGTCCGCGGCAAACCTTCCGGTCGGCAGCAGGCTGAACAATGATTCGTTGCGGTGGGCGCAGTGGCCCGAGAATGGTGTCGTGCAAGGCCTAATTACCGATAAGGACCGGCCTGAGGCAATCACAGAGTTGAACGGTTTCGTTGTGCGGCTGCCTTTGTTCGAAGGCGAGCCGGTTCGAGCCGAAAAGGTGGCCGACTCTTCCAGCCGGATCATGTCCTCGCTTCTGCCGGCAGGAAAACGGGCGGTCGCCACCGAAATCTCGGTCGCGACGGGCGCCGGCGGCTTTGTGCTGCCGAATGATCGTGTCGATGTCATCATGGTCCGCAAGGCCGATGACGGTGCGTATCGCACCGAAGACATTCTCAGCAATATTCGCGTGCTGGCGATCGACCAACAAATTCAGGAAAATGAAGACGGCTCCAAGGCCGTTGTCGGCACGACCGCAACGCTGGAACTGACACCGGATCAAGCCAAGGTCATCACTGTTGCGCAACAGATGGCAAACCGCCTGACGCTGGCTCTGCGCTCCGTTGCAGACGCGCAGGAGCCGGATACGGCAGCCCCGGATTACCTTCTGGCAGGCGGTGACAAGGGCCAGGTGCAGGTCATCAAGTCAGGTCAGATCGTGACCGGTGCGCAGGCGGTACAACAATGAACGGGAACGCTCGAGTGATCAGCATCAAGAGAAAACTCCGCACATCGGCTGCGGCGGGCCTGTCTTTCTGTATCGCCTTTTCCGGCCTGCCCTTGGGTGCGGGTTTTGCCGGTCTTGCACCAGTTTCGGCGGAAGCGGCTGAACAGGGCATCATTCGTATAGCAGAAGCAGGTGCCGGTGTTCGCCGTCGCCTGAAACTCGGTTTGAACAAGGCCATTGTGATCGATCTGCCGACCGATGCGCATGACATTCTCGTTGCTGATCCCAGCATGGCCGATGCCGTCACACGAACCTCGCGGCGCATCTACCTTTTCGGCAAGACGGTCGGCCAGACCAACATCTTCATCTTTGGTCCGCAGGGGCAGGAGATCGTCAGCATCGATCTGGAAATCGAGCGTGACATCTCCGGACTTGAGCAGAACCTGCGCCGCTTCCTGCCGGATTCCAACATCAAGGTGGAAATCATCTCGGACAACATCGTTCTAACCGGCAGCGTGCGCACGCCGCAGGATTCGGCCAAGGCCGTACAGCTTGCCGGCATCTTCCTGAAGGGTGGTGAGGCGACAACGCGTTCCGAAACCGTTCAGGGCAACAATGGTGGCGATGCAGCTATCTACGCCGAAAATCGCCAGACCTCGCAGATCCAGAACATGCTCACCGTCGAGGGTGAAGACCAAGTGATGTTGAAGATCACCGTGGCAGAAATCCGCCGCGAGGTCGTCAAGCAGCTGGGTTTTGACAATGTTTTCGCGCGTAACGGATCTGCTACCGGTTCGAACTTGAATGTGCTTGAAGCCGTTACCGGTTCGGCCGCTTCGGGGGGGATTGCAGGAACTGTCAGCGGAAATATCGGAAAATTCAGTATCCAAATGGTTCTGAGTGCTCTTGAGCAGGCGAATGCGATCAGAACTCTGGCTGAGCCGACACTGACAGCCGTGTCTGGACAGTCGGCCGTATTCAATTCTGGTGGCGAAATTCTTTACAGCACGGTTGGCCCGGATGGTGTCACGACTGTGACGCCTTATAAATACGGTATCGGCCTTGCCTTCACGCCGACTGTTCTGTCGTCCGGGCGCATCAGCTTGCGTATCCAGACCACCGTTTCGGAGCCGATGGAAGGCGCTAACGGCGGAGCGGAATATCGCAAGCGCAACGCTGAAACCGTTGTTGAGCTGCCTTCTGGCGGTGCAACAACGATTGCCGGCCTGATCAGGGATGACATCCAGCAAACTATGACCGGCACGCCTGGTGCTTCGAAAATCCCGCTTCTGGGCGCTGCGTTTCGTCAAAAGAAACTGGACCGCAGAGAAACTGAACTCGTCATCATCGCTACGCCGTATCTGGTGCGTCCGGTGGCGCGTAACGAGCTGTCTCGACCGGATGACAATTTTAATCCGGCAAGCGATGCGGCCAGCGTTTTCCTCGGCCATGTGAACAAGATTTATGGCCGACGCGAAGCTGCGCCACCGAGCGCGCCTTATCACGGCAATGTCGGGTTCATCTACAAATGACGATTGAGCTTTTCACACCCACTATTCCGGCAGCAAGCGCACAGGAAAGACGCAGCCCCATGAGCAAGGCCCGCACATTCGCACCCGCCTTTTCTGCAGGGCGTATCTCCGCCGTTGCCGCCGTTCTCGGTGTCGCAGTTTTGGTCTCCAGCTGTGCCGACCGTGTCGTAACCGGCTCTGTTCCGGATGACTATCGCACCCGCCATCCGATCGTCGTCGCCGAAGGTCAGAAGACGATCGATATTCCGGTGGCGTCGGGCGATCAGGGACTGACGCGTGGCCAAAGCGAAGTCATTGCCGGTTTTATCGACGAATATCGCCGCGCATCCAACGGCATTATCCAGATCATGACGCCGAGGGGATCCATCAACGATGGCGCAGCTGCCTCTGCGGCTGGTGATGTTCGGCGCCTGATGGTGCGTATGGGTGTGCAGAAGAACAAAATCCTGCAGGTGCATTTTGCTGCAGGTCCGGGTGAGACCGCGCCGATCCGGCTGGCGTTTAATGCCGTCACCGCTCAAACCGGTCCCTGCGGTGAATGGCCTGAAGATATGACACTCAACACCACACAGAACAACAATTATTACAATTTTGGTTGTGCCAGCCAGCGCAACCTGGCGGCGCAGATTGCCAACCCTCACGATCTTTTGGGCCCTCGTCGCATGACGCCGCCTGACGCCGAGCAGCGCGGCCAGGCAATGGAGCGCTATCGTGGAGCCTTTACCGAGCTGAAGGACATGGACGAGTGATCGCGAAATTTGCCCTGAGGGAGACGCAGCCATGATCGGGTCTGTGGAATACAACGTCAATCCGGCGTTCGAAACGATGGAAGATGAAACGGCACGCGACGCCGAGCTCGACAACATGCGGCCTTTGCCGCGCATTTCCGTTCATGTCTTCTGTGAAAGCGACGGCGTGCATCGGGTCATGGAACGGTTGTCGCAGGATCGCCGTATGGGCAAGGTGAACCTGCGCATTACCAGCGGCGGCGTCGATGCTGCTGCGCAGATGTTCTCCTCGACACCGACCCCCAATCTGATCGTTCTCGAAACGCAGGCCGAACCGCGTAACCTTTTGCAGGAGCTCGGCCCGCTCGCTCAGGTTTGCGATCCCTCCACACGCGTTATCCTGATCGGGCGTTACAACGATATCGGCCTTTATCGCGAGCTGATCCGCAACGGTATTTCCGAATACATGGTCGCGCCGGTGACCATGCCGGATCTGCTGGGCGCGATATCGTCGATCTTTGTCGATCCCGATGCAGAGCCGCTTGGTCGCTCGATTGCTTTTATCGGCGCGAAGGGCGGTTCCGGTTCTTCGACCATCGCCCATAACTGCGCCTTTGGCATCTCGTCATTGTTCTCGACTGAAACGATCCTTGCCGATCTCGATCTGGCCTATGGCACCGCAAACATCGATTTCGATCAGGACCCGGCTCAGGGTATTGCCGAGGCCGTTTTCGCACCTGAACGTCTGGACGAAGTGTTTCTCGATCGCCTGCTGACCAAGTGCTCGCAGCATCTCTCGTTGCTGTCGGCACCGTCGCTTCTCGACCGTGCTTACGATTTCGAAGGTGGTGCCTTCAGGCCCGTCATGGAGGTCTTGCAACGTAGCGCGCCGATTGCCGTTCTCGATGTACCGCATGCATGGTCCGAATGGACACGCTCGGTTCTTGCCGAAGTCGATGAAGTCGTGATCACGGCGGTGCCGGATCTTGCCAATCTTCGCAACACCAAGAACCTTCTGGATGCGTTGAAGAAACTGCGACCGAACGACCGAGCTCCGCATCTGGTTCTCAATCAGGTTGGCATGCTCAAGCGGCCGGAAATCGCCCCTGCGGATTTCGTAGAGCCGCTTGAAATGCAGCCGGTCGCGATCATCCCATTCGATGCGCAGCTGTTCGGCAATGCCGCCAATAGCGGGCGCATGATCGCCGAGGTCGATCCAAAATCTGCGGCGGCCGAAACCTTTTCCCAGCTCTCCCACATCGTCACCGGACGAGCGGCCATCAAGCGCGCCAAAAAAGGCGGCCTTGGCAAAATGCTCGGGCGGCTGCGCCGCAGCTGATCTGAAACGTGTCGTAACGACTGGATCGTAGAATGTTTGGAAAACGCGGTAACGAAGGCTTTGGCAAGGCGGGCATCAGCCCGACGCCGGTTGCGCCACCGATGATGGCACAGCCGGAGCCTGTTGCCGTGCGTCCCAGCGTTCCTGAGGTTCTGGTCGAAAGTTCGGGAAGGCCGGTCAGCCAGCCACAGGTGACGGCACCGGCGGCGCGCAAGCGCCCCGCCCGCAACGAAGGGTATTACGATACCAAAAGCCAGGTTTTTTCGGCGCTGATCGATACGATCGACCTGTCGCAGCTGGCAAAGCTCGATGGCGAAAGCGCACGCGAGGAAATCCGCGATATCGTCAACGATATCATCACGATCAAGAATTTTGCGATGTCGATTTCCGAGCAGGAAGAGCTGCTCGAGGACATATGCAACGACGTGCTTGGTTACGGGCCGCTGGAACCGCTTCTGGCGCGTGACGACATTGCCGATATCATGGTCAACGGCTCGGGCCAGACCTTTATCGAAGTCGGCGGCAAGACGATCGAATCCGAAATCCGTTTCCGCGACAACCAGCAGCTTCTGTCGATCTGCCAGCGTATCGTCAGCCAGGTCGGCCGCCGTGTCGATGAATCGTCGCCGATCTGCGACGCTCGTCTGCCGGATGGCTCGCGTGTCAACGTCATCGCTCCGCCGCTCGCCATCGATGGGCCGGCGCTCACCATCCGTAAGTTCAAGAAGGACAAGCTCAAGCTCGAACAGCTGGTCAAATTCGGCTCGATCAGCCCCGAAGGCGCGACGCTTTTACAGATCATCGGTCGCGTTCGCTGCAATGTCGTCATTTCCGGCGGTACGGGTTCGGGTAAAACGACACTTTTGAACTGCCTCACCGGTTACATCGATGCTGACGAACGTGTCATCACTTGCGAGGATACGGCCGAACTTCAATTGCAGCAGCCGCATGTGGTGCGTCTCGAAACCCGTCCGCCGAATATCGAAGGCGAGGGCGAGGTTACCATGCGTGATCTCGTCAAGAACTGCCTGCGTATGCGCCCCGAACGTATCATCGTCGGTGAAGTGCGTGGACCGGAGGTTTTTGACCTGTTGCAGGCGATGAACACCGGTCACGACGGCTCCATGGGCACGATCCACGCCAATACGCCGCGTGAATGCCTCAGCCGTATGGAATCAATGATTGCCATGGGCGGCTTTTCGCTGCCTGCCAAGACAGTGCGTGAGATCATCTCCGGCTCTATCGACATTATCGTGCAGGCCGCGCGTCTGCGTGACGGTTCACGCCGCATCACCCACGTGACCGAGGTGATCGGCATGGAAGGTGACGTCATTATCACCCAGGATCTGATGCGCTACGAGATCGAAGGCGAAGATGCCAACGGCCGTCTGCTTGGCCGCCATATGTCGACCGGTATCGTCAAGCCGCATTTCTGGGATCGTGCCCGCTATTACAACGAGGACCGTCGTCTGGCCGCCGCGCTCGACGACATGGAAAAGAAGTCGAATTGATATGTTCGGTCTGGACCCTATCATCCTTGGCATAATCGCTCTTGCATCGATTTCGGCAGGCGCCATTGCCTATGGCGTGCTTTTCTCTCGTCTCGAGACGGAAAAGAAGACAGCTGGCCGTCTCAATCGTGTCAAATCAGCAGAAACGGATGTGGGGCGGGTCAAGGCGGCGCGCGACCGCGTGCAGGAAATGTCCAAACGCCGCAAATCGGTGCAGGATTCGCTCAAAGAGCTTGAAAAGAAACAGCAGGAAACGTCGCGCAAGAACGGGAACACGACGATCAAGAGCCGGCTGGCGCAATCGGGCCTTTCGATCAGCCTTGGCAAGTTCTATGTCATCAGTGCTGCATTCGGCCTTTTTTTTGCTCTCGTCCTCATGCTGGTGGGTCTGCCGATGTTTGCAGCGCTCGGTGGCGGTTTTGTTGCCGGTGCCGGCCTGCCGCGCTGGATCGTCGGCTTCCTCGTCAAACGCCGGCAGAACAAGTTTCTCGAAGAATTTCCCAACGCGCTCGATGTCATGGTGCGTTCGATCAAGTCGGGTCTGCCGCTTAACGATGCGATGCGTCTGATTGCCAGCGATGGCCAGGAGCCGGTGAAAACGGAATTCCGCCGCGTCATCGAATCCCAGCAGGTGGGCCTCAGTATTCCCG
>Ga0075364_10000010_pt1 | contig 62949 bp, 54 predicted proteins | sample EndMetdeltDD1764_FD_71517 | JGI IMG/M metagenome (GOLD analysis project Ga0075364, IMG submission 71517) | Populus endosphere microbial communities from Tennessee, USA - Endosphere MetaG P. deltoides DD176-4 | ecosystem: Host-associated > Plants > Roots > Endosphere | place: USA: Tennessee... | reverse complement strand
GGTTTGGTGAGGAACTTCTCGACTTCGCCGATATGTTCTTCCATGGTCTTCGGTGGAGCATAGGATCGATCACTGCATCGCTGTGAATCTTACGCATGCGGGTGATTTCGGATTCAGCTGGTACGTCAGGCATTTACAACCTCCTCAATTTTAGTAACGTGATATTCTTTATCGACTTTACCGAGAACACCTTTGTTCACGATAGTAGCCTTGATCCAGATAGGACCGTGTTTGCCAGGCCACCAGTGACCTTTGCGTTTGTGTTCACGAGGAGAGGCGTGAGTACCACCTTTCCAATCAGTACGTTTACCGCGACGACCTTGTACCAGACTAACCACGTTGTAGCAGTTGCCCGGCTTAGGTGGTGGGACATCTTGCTCAGGAGCGGTGATAACTGTTTCGATCTCAACTTCATTAAGCTGCTCACCAGCGATGAAAGCAAGGATCGACGACACCATACCCAAACGCTTATCCAGGCTGCGTTTAGTGTTACCCCAACGAACCTTAACCTTATCGCCTTGAAGACGCGCATACAGCGTTGCAGTGGCGTGCCAAGGGATATCTGTCTTGGTTTCAGACAGAAGCTTCAGAGTGATGACGTCTTCGTCTTCCTGAGTAGCCAGAACGACAGCCTTCAACTCATCACCCAATACAAACAGGCAGGAGTCATACGGCAGACGTAGGCCATCGAACTTGGTATCTGGATTGAACTCGAAGCCTTTGAGGTCCTTGATGATGAACCGCTCAGGCATTTCCAGATCACCAGTGCTGAAGTCCAGAATAGGTGGTGGCGGTGGCGGCTCCTCAGGTTCAATAGCTTTAGGCTCTTCAAGTGGAGTCAGCAGCTTGGCTTGGAATTCACGCAGACGAATAACCCGACCTTCCCAACCAGCCTCCTTGACCGACAGGATGCTGTTGATGTGGTCCTCGATTGCATTCACATGAAACTCTACCGAAGAATACCGGCGATTGACAATCGCATCGTCGTACAGGTCATTCCGTAGCGGCCGGCGGTTCGGATCGTCAGGACCACCCAACTCGTAGCTGTTGATGTGTTGACGCCATTCTTTCTGACGCATCTTGTTGAGCTGATCCGCATTATAAGCAACTACCTGCTCAGCCTCAACGCGAGTCATCCCTTGTTCCATCAACTTAAGGATGCGCTGTTCAGTCGCTTCAGCCTTAGCTAACATCTTACGGTTGAAGTACTCACTCTCATCAAGAGGTTTACTTTCCATGATCAGAGCTTTGGCCGCTTCCGCTGTCTCGAGAACAGTGGTGGTTTGCAGCTCAGACATAAAGCGCGAGTAATCAGCCAACGCATCTGGAGTAAGGGAGATGTTGGAATTGATGTCTGTCGGGTAACCTCGAGTGAAAAGAACCTGCTTTAACTGTTCAGACTTCACTAAACCATCGTCTAACAGATTGCTCAATGCGTTACCGTCGAAGTCGGCATTAGCGCCGAGTAGGACGAGAGGATTGAAGGAACCCCGACCAGCACTTTCGAACTTAGCCTTGGTGATGTACGTCTGACGAACTTCAGCTTCACCGAAGATACGAGTAGGAGTTTCACGTTCGGTTGTTTGGGGTTTCAAAGCGATAACTTCTTCGCGGATGGTCATGAGACTTAACTCTTAGTGTTGGGCGTAGACGCCGATGCTTGGACGTGGGTTACGTAAGTTTTCGATGTTCTCATCAGGAGCGGATGAAACTTTGGCATGATACCAAGACTCGTACCCCATCGCCTTAGCTAGGAGTCTGTACGAATCACCGAGGGTCAGTTGACCAGACGACAGGATCTGCATGTCACGCGCACATTCCTTCAAGGTCTTACGACATTGGTTGTAGTGGAATGCCACCTTAACCATGTAATCAACTGGAGTGTAGTACGTGGTCGGTTGATCTTCATAACCACGTTCCTGGAACAGCGTCCAGTAGTCAATGACCTTTACCTTGACGTCGATTGGAGCAATGGAGTCTGGCTCGAAGATTTGTTTACGGCCAGTCATCCCGTGACGCCACACACTCGGGTAGTAATACGTTCTCGACTTGAACTTCAGCTTTACAGCCTTGGAACGAAGTTGAGCTCTATCCCGATAACCCAGTGCCTGCGAGAGAAGCTCATCGACCAACTCTTCAGGCACATGCCCACCCAACAATGAAACAAGGCGCTTACTACATTCCTCGAACTGGGAGGAGTGAACACCGTTGCCGTAAGCCAGCGAGAAGATAGTACCGATAACGGTCTTCTCATCCAGATAGCCAGCAGGATCGGTGACAAACTCCACCAGTTGGTTCTTCTTCAAGAACTCCATGAACTTAGGACCCAGTTCATCGATAACGTGCAGCGCTGTAATTTTAAACATCCGTGACTTCCTCAGTCGATTAGTAGTTAGTTTACGAGAGACAGATGGGGTTTGCTGAAGTGTGCTTCGACCCAATTGTGGCGATTTTCGTTGAACTCTTTGAGATGTTCCGAGCAGAAGCGGAACAGCTTGTGTTCACCGACAGGATCGATACGGCGAGAAACCTTGAACTGTTCCCGTGCTACCTTGACGCAGCAACAGCAGCGAACATTACGCTCCATCTCGAACGAGTTGTCGTCAGCGGCTTCGAACATCGTGTCTTCAAATTCCTGATCGACGATGTAGCCGGTATCACCGATACTACCGTGCCCAGAAAGAACCCAGCGACCAGCAGCAACTTCAAGCGCCAGATGATCGACTTGACCACAGTAAATCTTAGCCAAGTTGTGCAGAAGCTGAGGGTGGTAATCATGGTCAATATGTAATCCGTGATTACCACATGCTTCAGCGACCAGATCACCTGGAATAGCTTCAACGATATCGCCTGGGAAGACGACGTAGATGTTGTACCACTTCTCGTAGTTCTCGAGAGTGATGATCGGCACATCGGAAGAGATGTAGAGGAACAGCAGTTTATCGCGTTCGGATCTAAGAGGCATGAGAAACTCCAACTTTGGGACAAAGAAAAAAGACCCCGCTACTCAAAAGAGTAAAAGTAGCGAGGTAAAGGGGACTCAGTTTAAACCTTCCAGACGAAAGGTCCATCAGGGTGTACGATAACAGTCAGTTCACGTTTGTAGCTAACGTAGTTGACTGGGAAGCCTTCCTTACGTAGACGGCGCGCCAGTTCGACGTTGAGATCATCATTGAACCAGAGGATGCGTTTCAGACCGACGATCAGTTCACGGAAGCATTTGGACGAACATTCCACATCAAGGTCCTTTGTAGGGATGTTCTTGAAGATGTGGAGATATTCGATGATCCCATCGGTCTTGTTCCAGACGATAGGTTCTTCTTTAGCCTGGATGTCCAGAACCTCATGAGCGATGACGCGCGGTACGCTGAGACCCATGTGGGTTTCGATTGGACCTGGAACTACTTCGACTGGAACTTCTTCAGCCAAAGTCAGGTCGAGGTCAGGGATAGCCATAACCCACTTCATGCCGGACAGGTCTACGTTGTTCTCGACACCTTTGTTGCGATACAGGTCTACGTTGAGATCTGCACGCTTCGGAGTACCGAAGAGTTGAACAACGTTGGCGCGATTGGCGGAGTTTGACATGATCTCTTGGAACTCAGCCTCGGTGAGGAACATCTTGCCGTCGTCGACGTTGTAAGCTTTCAGGACTTCGGCTTCAGGCGCATTACACCAAACGACTGGGAACTCAGCAGCGGTTACCAGATGTTCCTGTTGAACGTGAGCGAAAGCAGCTTGCAGGGCGGTTACTGGAGCGTTGTCAGTGGTGATCATCTTGGAATCCTTAAGAAGTTAGAAATCGTGCTTAGCGGCATAAGCGCCGGGAAAACCCCGGCAAGTCCTTATGCTTCTGGTGAGTAGTCGGCAAGATGCTTGCTAACGTCACCCTTAGAAGAAATACAACGAGGACAGACATTCGGTACAACCGTGCTGATCCCGCCGATGTTTAACGCTGTGGTGAACAACGTTTCGGATTGCTGCCCACACTGAGAGCAAACCGATTGGAGCTTTGAAGGTTCTTGCTGAGACATCTTTAAGACCCTTTGTTGTCTTCCTTCCAATCATCGTAATGATCATCACAGAAAACGTGGTACGAGGTTTTGCCTGGAGCTGGGTTATACGGAATCTTTACGCTTCCCCGTCGACCGCAATCGCAGTCAAGATCATCACCGGAACGCAGAAAGATCGGCTTATTAGTTGCTTGATTGCTCATTGCGTTGACCTCCTACGGTCGGTTAGTGTTGGTTATTCTAAGAGTACAATGTAGGACTATAATAATTTGCGTTAGGTATCCTGTGACTAAAGAACCCTAACAGGGTGGGGACTTCGATGATTCGAGATACAATCAACGGTCACACACCTACGATGCGCAACATCAAAGAAGTGTTTGAGCATCACTGCTCCCACCTTGTCTTTGATCAGAAGCTTCTTCGTAAGGTGATGGACTACGAACAGCGGTTCGTAAACAAGAATGACGTACACATCAGATTCTTCGGTGGGAACCTGATGGGCGTCGATCCGGTACGATTCAAAGATGAAGACCGGAACAAGTGGTTCGATGAAGTGATGGACGTGGATGAAGATTCCCTTGAGGATGATCTACATGCTCTTCCTGAAGTGGTAACTCACCGGCACGTATCCAGCGACGTCATGAACTTGGCCTGTCTTTGGATGATCCATAAATTTCTGACGGCGGACAAACTCAATGAAGGTGATCGGCACAGCGGCGCTATGGCTTGCGCTCTCGTTCTCCAGTACAAGTATATCACATCTATTCTCGCTAATTGGTTTACCTGGGACGCCGATCCCATCGTCGCCCAAGCGACCTACGCCCAGCTATCAAAACGCTTTGGCCTTAAAGTAGCGGGCAGTTGGGGTGAGTTGCTTAAACAACGTGCTGCTGACATCGTCAGTAAAGGTACGCTGTGGTACAACCACCTGATCAAGTTCGATAAAGACATCGACAAGATCGCCAACGATACTCAAGGTCGTATCAAGGATATCCTGAAGAACATTCGGGACGTCTTTGAAACCGTGCTTCACGATCCAACGCTTCAGATCCGTAACTCGGATGCGCAGATCGAACTCGATGGTGAGCTCAAGATCCGTGACAAGACTCGATTGTATTCGAGCTACATCCGTTACCTATTGGAGATCATTAGCGATAAGAACAACTTCATCATCCCGGAGTTGGTCGAGGTTATCGTTAAGACAGTCCCTACGATGCCTAAGAGCGCGTTGGTGAACACACTGTCGTACATGTCCAACAATGCCTCTCCTCGGGCTGACAAGCGCGTACAGCGGATCTGTGAGATCACGTTGCAGCATGCGTTTGATTACCTGAACAAGAATCCATCGACCATGGTGTCAAGTTCTGACATCCCAGGTCTGCTTCGTAAGATGCGCTCGTTGTATCAAGCCAGTCGTACGAACAACCCGATGATTCTCGAGATGCGTGAGCTTACTGAAGATATTACGACTATCGCGATCAAGTCCAAGAACAAGGTTTTGATCTCATCAGTACGTAACGCTGTACTTCTTTACATTCTCCTGCGGGCCTTCACAAAGCACCACAACGAGAAGTAAGCGAACATAAGGCCCGGCGTGAGCCGGGCTTTATGCTGTTAACGACGATTGAAGCCTGGACGGAAAGGCATGTTGCGAGCGGCTGCGAACAGACCATCTCGGTTCATCCCACGAGCAGCAGTTGTTTGAATGTTCTTCTCACTAACAGCCACACGGTCAACGGAAACTACGTCAGACTCTTCCTCACCAATAGCCTCAGACATCAGAGACTTCAGCTTGGCTTCCAAGTAACGACGTTCGATCAGAGTAGCTGCACCTTCGATACGTGCTTCAAGGATCTCTACATCGACCGCATGTTTCTCACGCTTACGGTTCTTGGCAACGACCTTAGGATCATTACCGGCAGTAACAGAACGTACACGGGAAAGGACTTTACGCGGATCGATTCCGTAGTGATCCAAGTTACGGGCGAAACGAAGGAACCAGTTAGCCATCAACCACGAGATTACGTGGTCATCGTGTCCAGAGGCTTTGTGGTCAACCCGACCGCGACGTTCTACCAGACTGGATAGCTCATCGATAAGTGCAGGCTCACGAATCAGCTCAGCCTGTTGAACAGTAGCCAACTTCAGGATGTCGATGTACAGATCGCCACGACTACCGGCTGTGGTCATGAAACCAAAGTCGTTACGGAACGGGAAGTACTTACGCTCAGAACCACCGCCCGAAGTGTAATCTCGGTAGGTACGTTTCTCAGCATCAGAACCGTAAGCATTGTCTACGATATCCGAGTAGATACGACGACCCACATCCACACCCAGCATCGGGAGACGGCTGTTAAGGATGTCGAACATACCAAGCCACGAGGACTTGTTCTCAGGGATCAGGGTGAAGTTCGGGAAGTCAGCCATGAACTGAGCCAACCAATAGGCAAAGTAAGAAAGACTGATCTCACTCACCATGAACGTCATCAACGTCTCACCGGTTTCCACATCGATCATCACGCCAGTAATGGCATCTCGGTTAACCGCGTTGGATGTATCGAGACCCATTACAGCTTTACGAGCCCTTACTTCCTCAGGAGGGAGCTGGAACTTGATGTGGTACTTGTACTTCTCTTCGACCTGAACATACGGAGCCTGTTGCGCATTGTCACGGATCTTGTTGAGGATCTTCTCAGGGATAGGGTTACTCTCGGAACCGAAAGTCCAACGTCCAAGGAAGTCTCGTTCGATCTGGTCACGAGATGCTGAAACCATCGCGATCTTACCGCGCAGCCATTCGTTCGTCTTACCGAGTTGCAGGTGGTTAAACGAGATGTCCACAAACGGAGCATCGCGGGATTCGCATTTACTGTTTGCCATGATCATGTCAATGGCTTCTGAACGATTACGAGCATCGAACAGAGACTCACTGAAGAACATCGCCTTCTTCTTGATCTTCTCGTAAACGTACTTACCCGAATCCGTTGACAAGTCACCGGCCGTAGTCGTGTAGAGAACACCGTGGAACAGGCCTTGCGACCTTGCCTTGTCGAAGGAGTCCGTGGTGGATGCGATCAATGCAGGAAGAGAAATGGCAGCGTACGGCAGGAACGGGATTTCGTCCCCGTAGATGAAGCGAGGGGTCTTACCGCGACCCACGTTGTTCGCCTCTTCTGGAGAACCTTGTGGAACGTACGAGTACGTGATGTTCTTATTCATCATCGTAGTGAATTCGTACTGGTTATCCGTGTCCTTGTCCGCCTTGTACCACATCCACTTCGGCAGTGCGTCCCGATAAGCCTTGTAGTTCTTGATCTCGCCTTTACGCAAGTCACCCTTGGTGAAGAGGATGGAGTCAGAACCTTGAGCTGCGAACATGTGCAGCAGGATGATGATTGCCCGACTGTTCAGGGATTTACCTGTCTGACGGATCTGCTGTACGTAAGTAACAAAGGCGTTGAAGATACACCAGAACATGGCGATGTTGCCACGGTTCGCATCCAAGTGGAAATACTGATCACCACCAGCATCCGGGAAACGAATCACCTCACGTAGAGCGTACCAGAAGTTCTCGGAACACTCGAGCAAGATCATCTGCTGTTGCGCAGGAGTCAAGTCATCCGAATATGGATCGACCCCCTGCAAGAGAGGGTTATGCAAAGCCAAGTGGAAGTAATAGTTCTTCACTCCCATCTTCTGGTACTTTGCTGCCAACTTAACCCACGTCTGGCGGCGTGTCTGGGTATCGGCAATCGCGTTGGGATATTTCGTATCCCATTGTTCCAAATACAAAAGTGTCATGATTGGTCCTCAATGCGGCATAGTGACCTAGGGAGGTCGCCCTCCCTAGATCGTATCCCTTAGACCGAGTGCGTAGGGAAACCAGCCACAGCCAGTTGCAGATCGCCAGAGACGTTACGTTTGAGGAACTTAACGTAGAGAGTCTCGCCTTCCTGGAGATCGTTGATGAATGTGAGGTCGTTAGCCCACTGACCGATCGGGAATTCGTAGACGCGAGTCTTCGTAGTCACGACAAAGTGAGTAGGTGCTGGAGCCGACACTTCAGTTTGCGGATCGTACAGTGCTTGCAGTGGTTCGAAGACCAGCTTGAGCCACGCAGCTTTATCAACAGCACCGCATTTCAGATTCACGGTACTCAGGCCGCTGCTGCCAGCCCGGATGATCGCTTCGATACCAGTACCGTAGTAACCCGGCTGGTTGCTCGCAAACTTGACTTTCCAGTTGGTAGCACGCAGACCACCATCACGCTGCAACGCAACCTGCACTGTTTGCACATGGCGGTTGCTGCCGTAACTGGTATCGACCACGCCGAGGTTCACACCGAACTTCAGGGTCTGCACTGTGATGTATTCCAGGCCGTCGAACGGCATGGAGTCTTCGTGCAATTCCACAGCAGCTTTCGGTACACGACGAGCCACCTGACGGTTCAGGTCGTAGAGCCAGTATTCCAGCGCGTAGCCTTGCAGGTTCGAGATCCACGATGGGAACACGAACAGCTTGAGGCTGTACGAAGGATCGACTGGCAGGCCACGGATCTGATAAGGAACAGTTACAGTGCCGGCGTAAGTGGTGCCTTGACTGTAAGAGAATTCCTCACCTTCACTCGGAGCATAGCTCAGAGTAACGTCGGCGTAACGACCGGTGATGGTTGGAGACCAGTACTTCAGGCCCAGCAACTTCATCTTGCCGTTCGAGTCTTCATCCACAACGTCTTGGATAGAAGTCGTACCGTCGATGTACGTCACCTTACCGCGCAGTGCCAGAGTGGCCACAGTTGCAGAGATGGAGATGTTCAGGACGTTCGGCTCAGTCGTCGACAGGTACGGACTGATCAGCTCAATCGATTTGATCCGTTTAACCGAATCATCAGGATGGCGGATCACGTTCGTGTTGTGGATCAGCAGCTTAGCGATGCTCAGGATCGCGCCAGTGAAGCTGTAGAACACAGCCGTCACCAATGCACCATCTTCAAGCGCAATGGTGCTGTAGCCCGCTGTAGGAGCTTTGATATTGAGGTTAGTGACAACGTCAGTACCAACGGTCTTCAGAGGGATAGCATCATTGACGTATTCGTTCGATGCGTTGTAATACGCACTGATGACTTCGCCAGTCTGGGTAATGTCAATGCCTTTGAAGACACGGAACTCTTTCGCCAGATCGCTGTACATGTGGAGTCGACCATCAACGTCCAGAGTGTACGGCAGCTTGCGGGTGTCCAGCATTGCCCGCCAAGTTTCGCTGGTGTAGCCAGTGCCAACACCGAGCAGAACGTCGACCACACCAACATCACCACCAGACTTGGGAAGTTCCCAGAGTTCTAGGTCAGCGACGTAACTGGTGTAATCCACCCGACTAACACGAAACATGCCGAGTTCATAAATGATGACCAGGTCATCGACGTTCGGTACGTATTTGCCTTCACCTTTGATAACATCACTGCCATCGTCCACGAGTCTGTAAGAGTAGAGGTCAGCGATCTTAAAGACCGACGCCTTTTCACGATCCTCGTCAGTGATCACCGTATAACCGTTCGGTAACGGGATGATATTCTCAGCCATAATTTCGACTCAGTAGAGGGAGCGGTTGCCCGCCCCCTATTGGGTTTATGCCGACACTTCGTCCCAAGAACGATGCGGGTGAGGGTGATCGTCCTGCTCATGCTCGTAGCCAGGCTCTACAATCACCAAGTGGTGGTTGAGAGGAACCTTACCGTCGAGGAAAGCTTCGACCGCCCGATCCAAGAACCGATACTGGTAGATGTTGAGCTCGATGACTTCGGCTTCAGGGTGCGGATCGATCTTGACGTATTCATCATTCACGCCCCGAATAGCAGGGTCGTACTTGAGAATCCATTCGTAACCAACCAACTTCTCCTTGACCTGCTGCAAGGTATAAGTACCCATGAACTCATCCATCAACAGAATGCCGTTAAGCATGTCGTAGATAAGCTTCGCGCAGAAAGGACTGAATACCGAGTACCACGCAGGCATCCCAGACGGCAACGGTTGCACCGGCTCAGGACGGTACTGAGTGAGATACCCTTCCACTTTCTCATCGATGGCATCAGAAACTGCCTTCAACGTGTAGGTGTCGGTATCTGTAACGCCCATCATCGGAATCACTGGGTGAGTGATCAGGTACGGCGTGCCGTTCTTCACACCAGTGGCAAGCACTGCCCCGTCTTCACTGAATGCAACTTCTTCACGGGTGTACAACTGACCTGCAATGGAGATGCGGCAGACCTTATCGTCCCGCACGTTAAACCGAGCGTTATGACTGAGCTGCTCGTAAGCAACAAAGCCAGAATCACCGACCGGTTCCAAAGTCATGTCAGGGTTACAGAAGCCACGACCACGAATGGTCACGTCCTGCATTGCACCCGGTTTCAGATACATCTTGTTGACGATGCAGACTTCAGGCCACTCGACGTAATAGTCGATATCAGGAACCAACGTGAACTTGTTAAGGATCACATCGAACTGACCAGGCGGAACACGCATCACGTCGGTAACCGGAACACGCCCGCTCAACACCTCATCGATATTCACGGTGAGAGTCAGCAGGTCATCACGATAGTTCAACTGAAGCGTATGGCACAGGAAGTCTTTGCTGTCACGGATTGCCGTGTGGAATTTCGTTTGATCGATGTGCCAGCTAACCACCCGATTAGAGATGGTGTAGTACTCATCGTCACCTGTTACGTCTTTCCAGTTGTTCTTGGAAACACCGTTCCAGATGTCACAAACGTAGAACCGGTAGTCAACGCCGTATTCCAACTTAACCAGATCGGTATCGTAAATCGTCGACAGCTTAGTGCCGCCCCGGCCGACATAGCTCTCGATGTACATCGTTTCCGGATTGTGAACCGGATACTGAATCGAGTTATCGTGAACGTACCAACCTAGCAGCAAGCCGGAGCTGTCGTATTCGAACACAGTCGAGAACTGCGTCACTGCGAATGGAAGATCCACCCACGGCGAATTCACAGCAACCTTGTAAGGCACGTCGCAGATCAGTTTAGCGATCGCATTGTACCCGTAAGCTTTCTCAACCATCGGACGATCAATGCCACCGAACTCAGCACGCATGATCTTCGGATAGAAGCTGTTCTCAAGTTCCGCAGCATGCCAGATATCGAGAGACTGCTCACCGATCATTGCTTTAAGACGATTAGTCTCAGAAAGCTTGAACAGTTCCTTGATCCGATGCGCCTCGTTAACCAGAGGGCGATTCGTCCAGCCGCTGTTACGAACGATCACTTCCAGACGCAGGTCATCGTTCCAGATCCACCCTTCGATGTTATCGATGAAGTGCTGGAGATAAGTCTGCGGAATCGAGTAGTCCCGATGCGTTACCATCCGAACAGAGTCCGGCTGGTTCTGGTGGTAATAGTGTCCGGTGTAAGCGGCGGTCAAGTGGTAGCGCAACATGTAGATATCGATGTCATCGCAGTAGTCGATGATGTCAGACACGCCAGCACGCGGCACCAGATACTTGCCCTTGGTATCGAGGGTACTCAGGAACGACTTGAGATCTTTGATCTTCAGTTCAGTAACAACTTTCACCGAAGCGTCGTAGGTGTATTCAAGGATGTCCCCAACCACCGCAGTGGTCAGGTTGATGTCCTTGACACGCTTACCGTTGACGAAGGCCCAAGCGTAACCCGGCAGCAGTTTGGCAGCGCGCCACTTCGCTTGAAACAGCGAATACTGAGCCTGAGTAGTCGGCGTGAGACCTGCGATCTCGATCCCGTCATTGAGGAACATGCCGTCGTTACCATCGAAGTAAGCGTTGCTTCTCCAACGGATATACGGCTGCTCAATACCGAGGTTTGCGATCTTCTTGGTGTCCAAAATAGCGAGCACCAACTGCCCGGTATGAGTGTACAGCCAATATGCTCTGTGGGCCGGGATGTGTAAACCGAGTTCGGTGTACAGATCTACCAGCAATGAAGTAGCATTACACTGCCCCATTACCGATACCCACTTATCGACGATTGTAGTCATTCCCACCAAGATAGGTGGGAGGTCGCCGATGTTGAAAACGTGATACCACTTGCCGAGCGACGGAAGGTTGTAAGTCTTCATCCCGAGCTTGACGTTACCGATAGCACCTTGGCGTTTAGTGATCCGCGTCGGTGCTACGATGTGCTGGCGATCTTGCCGTGGACTGCACCAAGCATTCCGGTAGGCGTGATCAACCAGAAAGTCGGTTGAACTAACCATGTGCTTACCTCTGACCGATGAGGTGGTTCATGTTCTTGACGTATTCTTTATCGGAACCCTGACGGATAACCGCTTCGATAACACGGCCAAGGCCAGTGCGGGTGTAGCTACGTTCTTTGCAGGTGGAGTACAGCATCGCCAAGAACATCGGCGGGTATTCGACTGCGATAGCAACGGCTTCACGATGGAGCGGACCGAAGCTTGCTCCTAATGCAGTGTAGACGTAGGCCACTGTCAGGTCATGAGTTCTTGGAGAATCCAAGACCTTAACGATCCACGTAACCAGATCTTTCAACGTATTGAGCTGAGGAATCTCACCCAGTGCGCCACGAAGAGTTGTAGGGTCCATCGCCGGTAGCAGACGGGATGCGCGAACCATCAAACGATCAACGTCGTTCTCGGTTGCATTGTCAGGCAGTGGACCAAAGAGCTGAACGTAGTAGATTGCGATCATCGCTCGGACCAAAGTACTTTGACCGAGGTCAAGCCCAATCCGTTGACTGATTGCCCCGTTGAGCCAGGAGATAAAAACCTTGGCTGGGAAATCACCGACGTTCAACATGTCACGCTTAAAGGAAGCTTCTTGGGTGTACCACATCACAACCAAGTCAGCAACCAAGATGGCGTGCTTAGCAGCATCATCTTTAACGAAGCGACCATCTGCGCGCATCAACGAGCGGCCATCGATGACAGCCGGTGCTTGCATGGTAGGAATCTGGATACGAGTGATCACTTGTTGGAACGGCATGAGGTCAACTACGCCGGGCGGAATAAGCATTACGCCCTGTGTGCTGAAGTCAGTTCCGACCAGTTCTTCATTGATTTCCAGTGCCCGAATTGCGGCAGCGGTTTTGTCCAAAGAGAACCGCGAACATGGAGTGGTCTGGTATGGGGTCTCGAACATTGTTCGCGTCTCCTACTTATGTGAGTTAAAAGTTACATTCGTTTGCATAAAGCGGGAATAAAAATAGTATGCTTACTTCGGCGTTTCGGCTGAAGTTCGCTGACCATACCATTCCTCGAAGTTCTGCGCAGAACTAGCTCCTGGGAGTACAACATGTCTGTAAGTCGTTTGAGTTCCGTGCCACGGACTGAGTTCCGGGGCGTAAAGGACGAGACGGTAACGAGCTTGACCCTTCCGGTCGAGAATCTTCCGATTCGTCTTCCTTTGTTCCAATCGTTCGCACCTTGGGGTGAGTACGGTAACGGTCGCTACGTAAACGACTCGGGCTTGAGCCTGCTGTTCGGTTCTGGTGTGACGGACCCGCTGTCTCCGTTCTTCACCCACCAATCGCAGTTCATCCGCAGTCACTTCGAAGCTTCCGGTAAAGCGATCTTCGTTCGTCTGCCTGCGCCTGGTGCCAAACAAGCATCCTTCCGCCTGGCTCTCGATATCGTCGAAGACCAAGTTCCTCTCTACGAGCGGAACACCGACGGTAGCCTGAAGCTCGACGCTCAAGGCGTCAAGATTCCTACCGGCGAGAAGACCACTGGTTTCCGCGCTCAATGGCGTTGGAAAGCTGTTACCAATGACCAAGCTGGTGAATCCACCTTCGGCGCTGCTGCTGAAGCTGAAGGCCTGCTGGTTTCGACCGTCGGCGGTGAGGTCTCTCGCGAGATCCCAATCTGGGACGGCCTGGCTCGCTTCGAAGGCGAGAAGGGTAACAACATCGGCATGCGCCTGATCGCTCCGACTACCAAGTCGAGCCAGCCTGTTGATGAAGATCTGGCCGAAGCTCTGGGCGCTCGTCTGTTCCGCGTTCAATTCGTTAACCGTGCCAACAAGTCTTCGACTGCTACTTTGCAGCGCACGCTGCGCAGCCAGCCTTACCTGGACTTCTCGTTCAAGAAAGGCACCATCGACTTGGCGACCTCCACCGAGTACTACGGTGGCAAGGTTATCAAGAAGAGCTACGAAGCCAACAACCCACAAGCCTTCACCGGCTGGGGTCCGTGCGAGAAGTTCGCGTTCTACGACGCAAACATTCAGGCGCTGTTGACCCAATTGGCTACGGCCGAAGCGGACTACACCACTGAAGAACTCTCCGATGTCAACCTGTTCAACTTCCTGACAGGCACCGACATCAACGGCAACCCTTACCATACCTTCATCATCGAAGGTCCTGCTGACGGCGGCATCCTCTTGGGCGAACTGTCCAACCTGTGGATGACTGGCGGCGCAGACGGTAACCTGGGTAACGAAAGCTTCAACGCCGTGATGGACAGCGTTCTGAGCGATCTCAGCAGCAATGGCGTCCCATACAAAGACATCGCACGCATGCCGTACGACTCCGTCTGGGATTCGGGCTTCCCGGTTGCCACCAAGCTGAAGTTCTCGGCGTTCCACACTGCTCGTCCTGACGTGTACGTTCACACCTGCACCCAAGACGTCCTGAAGCCGCTGAACACCCCGGCGCAAGACTCCTCGATCGCTATCACCTTGCGTTCGCACTTCCGTGCGCAGCAGGAATCGTCCGAGTTCGGCACCAAGGCACTGCGCTTCTGCGTATTCGGTCAAGCCGGTCATCTGATCGACGACCTGTACGACGGCATCGTTCCGTTCCTGGAATACATCTTGATCCTCGGCACCGAGTACATGGGCGCTGAAGGCGGCGAGATGAAGAACGAGAAATCGTTCGGCCGTGGTGAGCAGAACACCATCACTCGTTATCGCGACCACAACGTCGTGACCCAAGAGCCTGAAGTGCGTCAGGTTGACTGGGACAACGGGATGAACTACGCCGAGTACTTCGATATGGGCCGCCTCTTCTGGGCCGGCATCCAGTCGATCTACGAAGAGCAGACCTCGATCCTGCATGCTTACATCAACGTTTGCATCGCGTGCAACCTGACGCGGATCGGGCACATCACCTGGCGTGAAATGTCGGGTGACTCGCAGCTCACCGATGAGCAGTTCCTGGACATGGTGAACGACAAGGTTACCGCTCGTACTGCTGGTAAGTACGACGGCCGCGTCGACGTCACTCCAGACGCTTATTTCGATGCGTTCGATACTCAGAGCAACTTCTCGTGGCACCTGAATATCGAGATGGCTGGTGACAACGCTCGCACCGTTGAAAACCTGGCGATCATCGCGCAAAACCGTCGTTCTTCGGAGACTTAATAAATGGGACGGTATGCAGATACTCTGACCAATAAGGCGTACGCCGAACGCGCTCAGATGACAGTGCTGAACATGGCGGTACAGGGCCAACAAGGCTACCTGACCGACATGCAGTACTACCCATCGGCCACGGACTACATCCGTAAGCCGCTGATCATCAAAGTGCTGCAAGCGCCCGCCGGTCTGATGATGCTTCCTAATGGGCAGCTGTACGTAGCTGCCTACAAGAACTTCATCGAAAACTGGATGCAGTCCTGGAACGGCTTCAACCGTACCCTGACTGTTAACACCCAGGAAACTCAGCTGGGTAACGCCGGTGAGGTCTTCCAGACCCCATCCCGTGTATCGCGTGCGCGGTCGCAGATCACCTCCACCGTGGTGGACAAGGATCGTCGTCCAATCATGCGCTTCATGGAAGACATGGTTCGTTACCTGTTCATGGACCCGGACACCGGGCATCCGCTCCTCACTGGCGTCAGCGATCGGTTTACCGACCAACTGGCAGACGTGTACGGCGGCACCATCATCGCCTTCGAGCCCGACAAGACTTTCCGTTACGTCGAGAACTCCTGGCTGATCACCAACTTCTGGCTGCATCAGGAAATTGGTGAGAACATCGGTAACCGTCAACTCCAGCAGGATGGTGAGCTTGCCACCTACAACCTGTCCTGGACTGGCTGGCAGAAGGTTGGTTACGCAGTTGACAAATTGGCTCAGGGCTTCATGGACGCCGTCCGCGTAAGCGGTATGGACCCACAGTACCAGGCCAACTTCGTCACCGGCGTTGACTCCAACGTATCGGCCGTTGCAACGGGTTTCACCGAGCAGATCAATGCGATCAAAGGCTCGTTGGTAACTCCGTAACACCGTTACTCCTGGACTCTTCCGAAAGGTTGAGTCCAGGCTTTATACCGTGAAGCACTAAAAGAGATAGCACTATGCCAGCACAACACAAACTGCTCGAGTCACTCAAGGAGCTGGAAAGCGATTTGAGGCTGCAAGGTGTGGGAACCTGTGGCATCGTATACCTGGACAAAGAAAACGTCAGGGATGAGGTTCGTAGGGTCGGGGAGGCCCTACTAGCTGTGGGTGGTGTAATCCACTACAGCCAGAATTGTGTAGATAGCCGCTTTCTGGAAGGAAGTGACTATCGTTTGGAATCGATCAGCATGACTGGGGAGGTCATGATTGGTACGATGGTCGGTAAGCTTGTGTTGCCGAAGAGCACCAAGTACCGGATCACATCCAAACGGTGACAAAAAAAAGAAGTGGCATAGACCGGGGCATTACGCCCCGGTCTTTATGCTGTCAAACCCTTATCCGAAGATCACGTTCTTGATGAGAGTTTGACCGGCAGGGATAATGCCGCAGTTACTAACGACATCCAGTGAAGTCTTGGCGAGGATGTGATCGTCGTTAGTACTCACGCACCGACGCCGCATCGAGCCACGGATCATTTCCTTGAATTGGGCGACAGTCATTCGATCGATGATGATCGGATAACCTTGACGGGTGAGCCTAACACTCGGGAACAGTTGGGTATCGGTATCGATGCGGAATACGATACGAACACCACACTCACGGAAGAGTGCGCGTTCAAGAGTACCAAAGGTTTTGAAATCGCCATTGCGAAGAATCATGCTTTAGTTCCTGCTGGTTGAGAAAATAAATACAGTAAGAAAAAAGAAAGGGCATAAAGCCGGAGGCGAACCCCCGGCTTTACGAATGGCTGCCACTGGAGAAGTGTTGGCCCCTTCTCCAGATACGGCGCCCAGGCAGTGCGATCAGTTTGCGAATACGGACTGAGCGTCTTCGCCCAGGTAGTTCACAACTGCTTTCAGGTCTGCGCCCTTACGGCCGACACCGAGAGTTACGTCGGTATTGGTAACGCCGAACTTCTCCCACGGCTTGCCCATGGCAGTGCCGGACTTGCGGCGGTGGTAGCTGGATTCGATGGCGCTGTAGCCGATCTTGGTTTTCAGCGAACCGGAGGCCAGGTCTTTGTTCTCGAGCATGGCGTCGCGTTGCAGCTCGCCGTTGGCCAGGGTCTGGGCAGCAGCGTAGGTCAGCAGGCTGTCCTGAACGACTTTCACGGTTTCGATGGTCACGCCTTCAGGCAAGTGCTTGGCGAATACGTCTTCAGCGCCAGGTGCTTCGGCCACGCCGGTGGTGTTGTCCAGAGTGATGATCGGTTTCAGGTCATCAGCCAGGGAACGTACGGCAGGGTTCAATTCTTTGCTCATGTTGCGCTTTCCTTGTATTTCACGGGTTAGGGGTATTCGACTTTCGAACACAGGGTTTACTACAATTGTAACTAATTACAGGTTTAGCGTTTGCAGCGGATCTCGTAAGAGTGCGAAACCAGCACCCAAACGGTTTGATCGTTCTCGTTGCGGTACAGGCTAAGGGTGTCGGACGAATCAAACACATCCATCGCGATGATGAGTTCCAGAACCTTTACTGGTACACCAAGGAATTGGAGATGCTCGATCCCTTCACGGATTTTGTGATGGCCGACGTAAATAGCGTAGGGTGTTTCGGCGATTGCCATTCATAAGCCTCAACATGTTTGTATTATCCCTTTGGTAATGTGTGGTTGTGTTTGGTTTAAGTACAAAAAAAGAAATCATCAGATCGGCCGTTGGCCGACCGATCTGATGACTGAGGTTACGCCGCCGGTTTGGCAGTCGCATCCGCAGCAGGGCGAGCGTCGACGTTGACAGTTACGTCAGCGTGTGGCTCTTTCTTCTTTTCGCCGAACATCTTGGTGGCGAGCTTGTAACCGCCGACCACTGCAACAGTGGCTACGACAGTACCAGCGACAACTGCGCCGACCGGGTGAGCGGTAGCCAGATCTTTCAGGCGTTGCAGGTAAGAAACATTCTTTGCAACTTCAGCAGCAGCGGTGATCATTTCAGCAGACATGGTGTATCTCCAAATAACAAATTGTTTCGATAGGGTTGGGGTATTACGAAATTACAATGTGCAGCTATAAATCTTTTAGTTCAAGTCTGCTGGCTTCTCAGCCTTAGCTTCCATGAAACCATTACCAACAGCTTTGCAAACTACAGCCTTCAGCATGTGGCCGATGTTGCGGTTGTAACCTTCGGCAGAACCGATTGCCATCGAGAGCAACTCTTCGGAAACACTACCTTCAATGAAGATACCGCTGAAGGACGATGGGATGTTACGGGCAACGATACCGTTCTCGCCGCCGGTGTAGCGTTCGAAGAACACTGCGTTACCGACAGGAGTAACCACGCCGATAACCTTGCGGTTGTTTGGCATTGGGGTGATCATCTTGAAACGCTGACCAACTTCCAGACCAGTCTCGTGAGTTACGAGGTGATCGAAGTAGCCAGTACCGTTGTTGAACTCTTCGTTGTATTCAACAACGTTTTCGATACGGTCGAAAGCAGCTTGCAGGGTTTTGATTGCGTTAGACATAGTGACCTCCACGGTCGATAGAACGATATCCGGAATGGCTATCGTTGTTGTATTGTACTCGAGTGATGTGTGACTGTAATATTTTTAACTACGATTTTAACGGCATAAACCCACCTACAGATGTTTTGGCATCTGTAGGTGGGATATGTGTTTACATCGAACGATTGCATGCAGCCGAGATCAACGCAGCCGACATGGTAGTCGTGTAGTACGCTTGCTCGTACGTCTGGCTTGCCAAACGAACCAACCGATCCAGACTGGTGTCCAGAGCGTTGATTACACCGGACAACTGCTTCTTCTGTTCTGGCGTCATTCCGTCGGTGTTCTTGCGAGCAGCCTTCAGGTTTGCACGGATCAGATCAGCATCCACAGTGTAGTTGGTGTAACGAGTGTAGCCCAGCACCATGTCCACGACGCGTTTCAGGTCTTGAGCGGATGCTTGAGAACGACTGTTACTTTCGTCCTCGGACTTCTGGAACGAGTCGTAGGCACCTTTAGCGCCAAACCCTACTTTCATTACCGGCAGAGCTGCGTAAGCGAGACCTACAACGACTGGAGCGCCTACAGCCATACCGCCAAGGCAGATGATGGTAGACCAAGCCCAACCGTTCACCGCGCCGAACAGACCGCCGAGAGCCGCCCAACCAACGGACTTACCCTTAACCCGGATGCCGCTAGTACGAGTGTACTTAGGGACAAGCAGGTGAGGGAAAGGACCATCGGTCTCATCGGATTCGATAGTGCAGTTACCCATGAGGTAACCTTCTTCCGTACCCAAGTTGGACGCCGACACGAATGGACGGGCGTTGACCAAGCCGTTCAAGGCAGACAGAACCTGAGGGCCACGAAGGTTGTTGGACATTACGCCCAATGCCTTAATAGCTGATTCGATCTGATCGTGAGTGCTGGCCAGATACTTCGACTCAGAACCGATAGCCGCGCCAAGGTCGGTGACCTGACGGTTGTTACGAGTCATGAACCGGGCAAAGCCCTGGTTACGAATCTTCACCGGCTTCTCGGACAGCTGAGCGATCTTCTTCTGAAGTCGTTTGGAAACTTGATCGAGACTATCGTGAGCTTTGTTAAGCTTACTTTCATCGCGACGCAGGAAGCTCAGGAGCGCACCTTCTTCGGTGTAGTCCCTGAGGTGATCTGCATGTTCCAACGCGAGCTTACTGACACGACGAGCATCGCGAGCAAGACCCACCGCACGCTCAGCATCACTACCAGCAGCTTCGAAACTCGAAGCAGTGTAAGGTAGCTTAGCCGAACGCATGATGGAGCGGAACTCACGGTTCATCGACTCGGTGGACAGGAAGGCAGCTTCAGAGCTGATCTCCCCGTTTTCTTCAGCCTTCGCCACGGCGTCCGCGTGATCTGCCAACTCGTCAAGCTGAGAAGACAGATCCTGAGTTTCTTCGATCGTATCGAAGTGCTCAGTTACGCTAGGTTCCGTGGCGGTGCTTTCCACCAACATGCCAGATACGCTGACTTCAGGACCATCACTGGACTCAGCAACTACGCTGGATTCAGTCGAGATGAGTTCCATGAATTCACGCATTATCTACCCCTTATTCGTCGCCGGCTTGCTGACCAGCCTGCTTGGCCACGGCAGTAACAACAGCTGCCATGGTGGTGATGTCGTAGAACGCCTGCTCGTAAGCGCAGTCGGCGATGATCACCAGACGGGAGATAGCGTCTTCCAGAGCGTCGGCCGCTTTCTTGGTAGCGGTCTTGTCTTCAGCAGACAGTTCGCCCAGGGAAGCACGCGCATCTTTCAGCGCCTTGTCGATAGCATCGGTGTCGACTTTGTAGTCGGTGATCTTGTTGAAGCCTTTCACTGTGTTGATAGCGCTAACCAGATCGGCAGCAGAAGCAGCCGACTTAGCACCGCTACCTTCACGGTTATCACGTTTACCAACCTGGTTGCCGATCGCAGCGCCGATCGCAGCGCCTACGACTGTACCAACGAGGAAGCCGATGGCTGCACCGATGGCGATCTGACGGCCACGACCTTTGGCGTCAGCCTTGTCGGTGTTGCGAACGCGCTTCAGTTTAGGAACGCCGTGTACGGCAGCGCCATCAACGATGAAAGCGTAGTTGCCCATCAGAGCAGGACCCTTGGTAGCGCAGCCGCTCAGGTCACCCAGGAAGTTACCGCTCAGGATCTTCGATACGGAAGAGCCCTTGGTAGCGCCGCTGGCCTTCAGGCCATTAGCCAGAGAAGCGATGGTGGCCAGAGCCTTGGTAACTGCGTCATGGCAGTGACCCAGGTGAGCAGCATCTTTCTCGACGCCCTGTTTCAGGTTCAGGACTGGCGAATCACCTTGGGTCAGGAACCCGGCGATGCCGTCGTGAGTGATGATGACCGGGTGGTCTTTCAGGGATTGCAGGCTACCAGACAGGGAAGCTTCGGCAGCGCCCAGGGCGTTGATGCCTTTGGCGATCTTGCTTTCATCGCGGTTCAGGAAACGCGAGATGGCGCCTTCGTTGGACAGGTCCAACAGGTTGGCACGGTGACCTTCGGCGATACGCTGAACACGACGAGCGTCGGAGGCCAGGTCACGCAGGCGGTTGTCGGTAGCTTTGCTTTCGAAGCTGGACGCGGTGAACGGCAGCTTGTTGGCGCGCATGATCGCACGGAATTCGCGAGCAGCGGATTCGGTAGCAACATCGAGAACGGCAGGAGCCGACGGGTTTTCTTCTTGAGCGTCAGCCAGGGCTTCGGTACGATCAGCCAGTTCTTCCAGCTGTTCGGCGATGTCCTTGGTTTCTTCAACCTGTTCCATGTGGCTGGACAGAGTTTCGCCGCCTTGGGCTGCTTCGTCAACCAACACGTCGGTCAGCGCTTCTTCAGCGGTGATGTTCGCCATTTCTGGTTCTGGTGCTACTTCGCCGGATTCGACGCCGTATTGAAGCATGAGATCTTTGCTCATGGATGCAGTCCTAATTGTGTTGGCTAATTACCAGCCGAGGGAGGTAGGGACGAAGATTTGAGACTTGGTCTTCTCATAGAGAGAACCTAGGATCTCAACCGCTGGAGCAACGCTTTCGAAGCTCTCTTCGGAGTTGTTCTGACGCGTATGGTCGAAACCATTGCGCAGACGTTCGAGGTTGAACTCAGCCTCGTCGAGCTGTCGAGTGACGCTCTTCGACTCCATACTCGGAGTGTTGTACTTGGTGGTCAGGGCAATGCCCGGATCAAACACGAAGTCCCAAGTGATGATCTTGGTCATGTGTTTGGTCATGTTGCCGAAGTTCTTCTTCGCAAAGCAACGGATGGAGAAGTTTACGTCTTCATCCGGATTGTCCAGCATGTCGCCAAAGGCCTTAGCCTCTTTACCAGACGGCTTCACTTCGCCGATGAGGGCGATAACCTTACGACCACGTTCATCAACCACGGTGTCCAACGAAGGACGCACACGGCGGATGTGGCAGCACATGTTGGCTTCAACGATCGTACAGATACGAACGAACCAATCTTGGTCGCTCATACCCGGTGGACGAACTGGGTGACCCCACTCGCCACGGATACGACCTGCCTGCATCATCCGCAGGAACTCTTGGTCGTTCTCCAGATAACGCATTGCAGAGGCGGTGTCATAAAGCCAGCCGCCGTTACCGAATGCACCGAAGGCACCCAGTAGGATTTCTTTGTAGCCGTTACCTACGTCCTTCAGAACGCCCTTCTTGCCGCTATTCGCCAAAGCGATGCTGCTGTAGGAACTGACCTGACTGGAGTTCGGCAATTGAATGGAAGGCATGCCCATGATTCTATTCCTTATCGACGCAATACCGTCTCGAACCGTTCATTACGATCGGATGGATTCGCCAACGTACTGGTCATACCTGGGTCGAAATAAGAGCCGCCCAGACGGGCCGTCATGTTGGTTGAGCCAATACTCACGTTACGAAGAGCCACAAAGTACGGTGACTTAGTTGCCAGCAGAGCTTTGGCGTTCGGAACTTGCCGCCAGTATCTGGTTGGGTTATCCGGGTCACGGCACAGTTGAGCTGCGATGTATTCCCAAATAGCAAGGTCCGCGCCTAAACGCACACCATTGTATTTAAGGGATTCACGGAAGATGAACGGAATGTCGGTGTAATCGTAATACCACGGAATACGACCTTTACCAAGAAGCTCGGTATAGATACGGTGAGGTAAGTTATCTACCACTACCGGTTCCGTAGACGCGATGATCTTTGAACCCTTGTTGTAGCTGAGCTCGATATACCCGACGTCATCGATCACGATACGACCCACACGGTCAGGCTCTGTCTTCAACATAGCCGTAACAGTGGATGGAGCGTAATAGTTGTCTTCGGTGATGATGGCCAAACAACCGAGGATGTACGAGACATCCTCGATCACAGCCAGACCACGTTCAGCAAACCGTTCAGGGATATGAATCCGCAAAGGTTCCATCGCGATGAATGTGGTGCCCGCCTTTTTCAAGCAGGCATCCACACGGGTCTTCGAGCGTTTATATACCGATGAAAGCATACGTCACGCCCCTTGAGGATTAAGCAGCTTCAGCCTTCGATGGAAGCATCATGCTGCCGACCCACTCACTCAGATACTGAATGGTGGCGAGGGTGGCTACTTCTTTCGCTGGCAGACCAGGCTGCTCTTTCTCGATCTTGAACATGATGTCGATCACGCGGGCCGAGTCGGTGTGGGCGTACCAAACCACGCAGATTGCCGCAGTGATAACACCAGCCGGTTCGAATTGCAGACCGTTGTGTTCGTACAGAGCGTCGATGAACTCACGCAGACGACCCCACGCTTTATCAGCGGTATCGCCTTCGATCACGAACTCGCCCTTCTCTGCGATCACGTTCACGTCTTCACGCAGAACAGCTTGCAGAGCCTTGCGGGTGTGTTCGTGCTTGCTGATGCTGACAGCCTGCTTGCGCACAGCGTGATCGCGAGCATAGACGTCAGTCAGTTCAGCAATGACTTCAGGGCTGAGCATCTGCCCGCCGATGTACTTACGGCCGATCAGTTCGTTACCGATCACGGCTTCAGAGGTCAGACCTTCGTTCAGAAGGATCTTGTAAACCTCACCTGTCAGTTCGATCACGCCCAGCTCTTTAACGAAGTTACCCTTATACAGGGACTTGTTCTTGAGCTGGATGTTCAGTTGATCGATCAGACCCAGAGCGCGCTTGGCAGCAACGTTGGACAGAACCGAGCGAGCATCGTTGTACGCAGTCAGCGAAGACTGCACGCCTTCTTTCGGCGTTTCGATGTTGCGCAGAACAATAGCCAGTGGCAGAGAGAACTCTACCGGCATGTTGGCGATACCAACGCGGCCGCTCAGTACGTCAGCGATTGCAGACAGGCCACGGCCGTCATCAGCGCTCAACAGTTCCTTGAGGGATTCGTTGAAGCCACCTTCGTCGGTCAGCTGTGCCAGGCTTTCGATTTCAGCTGGGGAGTAAGTACCCAGAGTCAACGCGCCCGGAGTGCTGGCAGTTGGGTTGTTCTCCCAACGCTCAACGAACTGCAAGCCGGCGGCCAGCTTGTAGATCTCAGGCAGGTAGTTGAACTTCAGCGTGAACGGCAAAGGAACGATGTCCAGGCCTTCCAGACGTGCAGTGAATGCTTCCAGAACGCGACGGACGTGAGGGATCACGGTGTTGCGGCTGAAGTCCAGGGTACGGCGAACCGATACGGTAACCAGATCGATGCACTCGGCCAGCATGGCAGCGTGGGATTCACCGCGGCTAGCGTTCAACAGTGCAGCGCTGATAGCGTCGTAGGAAGCGTCGCCTGGATTGAAGCCAACCAGCGGAGCGTCACGTACGATGCAGGCAAGCGGGGTGTCAGCGTGGGCATCCAGCGAGATGCCTTTTTCAGACAACATCTGGGAAAGAGGAATTGCTGCGGCAATAGCGCTAGGCTCAAGCATGGCATTTCTCGCTCAGTACTTTGTTCAGGGAAGCAACAGCCAATACCTTGACCGAAGACTGGGTGACTTTGATGCCATCAACTTCAGCAGCAACGTCGTTGCCGATAACGTTCAGGGCTACGTCGCCGATCAGTTGGATAGCGGTTGCCAGAATAGGCAAATTCTTAATTTCATTGGGAGACATCAGGAAATACCTCGACTATATACATACAGCCACTCCCGGTCTTCCGGGAGTGGTGTGTTTTATTTACTCGCCAAAATAATCAGCGTATGCTTCTTCGCCGATAAAGCGCAGGACGGTGTTGGTCGTTCCGATATCGAACGGACTTGTTACGATCCGGTCAATTACCGACTTAGCACCGAAGATCGCGTCGATGAACTCACCCTCAAGAGTCCGGTTGCTACCGATGAGGATCTCACCGACTGTAGACTTCATCTGGTTGGCAATTACCAGCTTATCGCCGATGCCCATTCCCACCGGGGTGGTGATGTAAACCATGATGATAGCCTGACGGTCTTCAAGCGTGTGTCCGTCGATACGAACGTTGCGTCCTACGCGAGCAGGAACATATTCCTTGCCCAGACGTTTGGCAGAGCGTTTGCGCTCTTTCTCCGAATCAGCCACGATAGACATCAGGCTGTCGGACATCGAGTCGATCTCACCGTTGTAAAAGACCTCGACCTTGGCAACCACACCCACGGCCTTAGCCTTCGGCGTCATCGCTGCCCAGTTACGGAGTGTCTCCCGCGTAGCGTCGTCATAAAGCCCGGCAGCAGACGAAACCGCGCCTTCAATCGTGCATAGAATTGTGTCAAGGTCAGTCTTATCACCTTCCTTAACCAACCCACTAATGCCGTCATGGAAGTCGACTACAATCGTCTTGAGCTTGCTGACGTAAGTACCCATACGCTTGGCGAAATCAACAGAGATGGAGCTACTGTCTTCTACGGTGTACGTGGCTTCACGAAGTGCAATGCGGCCAATGCAACCGTTCATGTAGTCAACACGACGCTTGTCCAACATGCTTGGTTTGAAGAAGCCTTTGTTGTAGGTAATGACGTCGTACTCGCTCACCTTCTCACCGACCTTAAGGGTCGTAGCGATGATGTTCGGATACACAGAACCTTCAGCAGTCGTGTGAACCAATCCGAGTGGGTACTTAGCAACAGTACCATCCTTCATGGTAACGGTGATTGCATCAGCGGCGATCTCAGTAACCTCGCCATCTTGCTTCGCGGTAACAGCAAACTCAGGACTCATCCGGGCAGCGATTACTCGCTCCATGCCGGTACGAGCGCCTTGAACTTCCGAGCCCACAGTCATGATACCGTGACCGTGCTGTACTTGAATGAAGTTCAGACGTTTAGGGTCATCGCCGTCCGCACCGAAGCTGAGCAAGCCTGCGGTGGAGAACAATGCCGAAGCACCGTCTCGTTCTGCATCGTACATCCGAACCGTACCACGTACAGAGGTCAGGTTGGAGTTCGGAGACAGATAGGTGATGATTGCCACGTCACCGGAGTCAACCGTACCTTCCGAGATAAAGCCCATGTCTTCATCAGTAAACAGACGGGTGTTTGCAACCATCGCACGACGGCTACGACCACCACGACCACCGAAGGTGATAACTTCCCGTTCCCGCAAGCTGTGGATCGGGTTGATGTTGTTTACTGGAGATGTGGTTGGATCTTGCACCAGCGCGTTGATGGTGTCGTTCGGGTTAACCACAACCGATGCCCGGCCAGTAGCCGAACGAGTCGTGTAAGAACGGATAGCCTTCGAGAGTGTCTCGTAAACCACCCCCGCCACACGTTCGTAACCACGAACCCTTTCCAGACCTTCTACCAGACGGTCCTTGTCGTCACGGCGCACACGCACCATGTTGGTTTGGAGCATCTCGGTAGCACGAACCAGAAGACCGGTGAAGGTCGTAGGTTCTTTCATCCATTCGAGCAAGTCTTCGGTAATCGGGTCGATGAACAAAGTGTTCAACGCATCGAGCTCACGGACATAGCGCGAACCTACACCACTACGCTCAAGTACAGCAGCGTACACATCCCTGTCGTTAAACAGTTCAATGTCGTAGTTGCGGATGACAGCATGGTAAAGGTTGAAGCCACTCAGCAGCATCCCCGCCATTACGTCGCTGCGCTTGAAGATCAGCGATTCGTTCTTGAAGCGGATTGCGTACTCATCCGGCTGAAGGTTCAGACGTTCGCCAACCAATGCACGTCGTGGAACGACGTTAAGCACTTTGAGCAGTTCGTCGATACCCAGCAGGTAAGCCAGTGCGAAGCCTACCGGAATGGTCTTCGAGTAGATCTTCATCTCAGCCATGTACATCGGCGTCGACTCAGCACTCATCTCGATACCGCACAGAGACTCAACCGTACCCAGGTCTTGCAGCTCGTTCTTCCAATGGACGTAGATCATGCCGTTAGGAGCCATGACCAGCGGACCCATCTTGGAACGACCGCAGAGAACGTAGCCGCCTTTCTCGAGCGACAGTTCTTCCTTGGTGTAGTTGAACTTCTTGATCCGGTGTTTGTAATCGAAGTACAGATCCAGCTTGTCAACCGTGAACGCCGCAATGCTACCGGCGATAGTCGAGTAGACCATCGGTACGTCAGCTTTGAAGTTGGTTGCATCAGACAGCACAGCGTTGGAGATGTGCGGGTCTTCTGGATCGAGACATTTAACGGTCAGCTGACCCAAGAGCCATTTGCCGTAATCGAACTTCTTGCGGTTCGACCGTTCAACGAAGATCTTCGAGTAGTAGCTGGACAGCGCCACCCGATTAGGACCTACCTTACGAATAGGCAAGTCGGAACGTTGTTTCCGCATCCGGTATTCAGTACCGTTATACAGGAACGTGCCATCTTCACGAATAGTCGGAAGCTCGAACTTGACTGTGGAAGGAACACCAACAGCCGGCGCAAACTTGACGATGTGCATCTCACGATCGTTCACGGCATCGATCTTACGATCGACCACGTAACTCGTAATCGCTACGGCGCCCTTCTGCATCGAAGACACAGCACGCATGATGTCTTTCTTCAGTACAGTTTTGATGTACTTCTGATCAACAGCATCCACACGGCTAAATGCCAACGACTTATCAGTCACCACGGAATCGTTGGTCAACTCCTGAGGGTCGACCAAAACGTCTTCACGAGTGATCTTCATCGCGTCAACGAAGTTACCTTCACCACCGTAGGGGTTAGGGAGTGTCTCGTAGACGGTTGAGAGGCGCTCTAAGCGACGATACTCACCTTGGGTAAGCAACCCCTTGCCGTACAGTTCATTAGCCTTGTTGAGCATTGCCTCGCCTTCTTTGGCGACACCTGCTTTCTGGGCCATGAGGTCAACGTTGATAACCTTCTGTTCAATCAGGTCACCGTCTTCGTCGACTTGTTCGGAAGTGGCGAACAGATCTTTCAACTTGTCGAGTTCTTCCAGCTCTTTCTCAAGCTTGGAGAGTTCAACGTCATCGTCCATCAACTGATTGGAATCGCCCAGCGCGGTCATCTCGTCTTCGAGGTCGAAGTCTTGCGAGTCGATCTTCGCGTCATCTGGGTTAACTTCAACCAGAGGCTCTTCCAACACCGAATCACCGGTTTCAGTGGCAATCGGCGTAGTGCCTTGATGGATCGTGGTCAACAGCTTCAGGAAACGCAGCGAGAAGGTCTTTGGTTCCTCACCTTTCTCACGACGCTTCTTCTCCTTAGGATCGAGACCCTCAGGAAGGTTCTTCTCGGAACGGAACGAATCCAACCACCCGAGGTTGATCACCACCCAGCCATTCAAACGACGAACGATCAGGTTGATCTTACTCAGGTTATCGGACTCGAGCTTACCGAACAGGCTCTTAGCCCGATCAGGACCAGCCCACATGAAGAGGTCAGCCAAGAGCTTAGCTTCAGGTGTCCTGAACTTCGCCAGCGTTTGAGCCGTGAGGTTATTCGAATACTCACGCAATGCAGCGAGAGGAGGGATGACGTCTGGGAGGTCAATCTCAATGAACTGTTGGCGGTTACTAACCTGCGCCAAGTGGTTCATGTTCAGAATAACTTCGTGGTAGATGTTGTACCACATGAAGTACGAAGCGCGGAAAGACGCTGAATACTTGACGATGTGCGCCAGCATGGAGTAGTTGTAGATGACCAGAGACTGTTTATCGTTCTCCAGCCGCTCCAGCTTGCGCATGGGACGAAACGCGCGATTACGGCGACGGTACTCAGTGATCATACCCTCAACGTTGCTGAGGGTCTTCACAGGGTTGCCAATTGGATCGATGTAACGGCTCTTGTGGTCGATGTACAAAAGCGCCTGACGAGTCAGAAAGATCTGATCAGATGCTTGAGGACCTACGGACACACCGTCAACGTTTGCGTAATGCAGGATCGACAACTTAGGCAGACAGAGCTTTGCGATCGGGTAAAGCTTCGGAGCATTGATCTCCGATTGCCGCCACAAACTGAACTGTCTGACATAAACGTCGAGATTTAACATTTCAGACATGATTGAGATATCCCCGTGGATCAGTCCACCGACTTACGAATAGTGTCAGCATTCTGAACGACATGATTGAATCGACTGGTCAAGTTACGGATGACCAATTCGGAGGTATCGTAAACCACAGACGCACGAGGAGCTCCAGAAGGAGTTACCCACGCAGCGCGTGTTCCGAGATACCGCTCAGTTTCTTCGAGCGATTCTTTCATCATGACTTTGGTAGATGAGCCGGTGTCACCGTCAAAGTCAGCGCCGAGGCCGCTAAGACGGCTTGGGTGCGGTGATTCAGAATCGTGATACGTGGTCAAGCCGAACTTCGGATACTCAACGGCCATGAACTCATCGCCGGTCTGCTTCTCCCAGTTCTCATCCATCTCCCAGCGAACTTCGCCAACAGAGGTGGACTTAACGTAGATGCGCGACGGGTAAGTCGAGTCATCACCGGTAACCGGATAACGAACGATGTCCGTGAAGTACTTCGCCCACTTGGAATACCCGCAGAGGTAGATCAGTTCGATCAACGTCATTGGGTGGACATTGGCTTTATCAAAGCCAGCAGGTAGTTCGTCAATGGAGTCGAACACCTTGAAGGTATCCTCGCCCAGATAAACCAACGACAGATAGCAGCCGTTGATCATGATAGGACGACCACGAGCTTCGTTATCGATCAAGTGGTTGATGACATCACGCTGACCATCTTCGGTAATCCAACGGTCACGCTCATACGCCGAGAGGGAAACCCACGTACGTTTGAGAGTCTTCGGATCAACCAGAGAAACGTCACCTTCACCAGCCGCCATAACCTTCGACAGGAATCCTGTGCGCAGCCAGTGTATGACCAACGGCGCAAGACCCACTGCTGTCTGGTAAACACCCAACACCGTACTGTCAAAGCTCGGTACGTTAGGGGAGTCCAAACTGACACCGGTGGTGTTCATGGAGGTCAATACGTTACGAGTACCTTCACGTACACGGCGAGAGGCCCACTTATCTTTAAGGAAGCCATCCTTACCGCCCTGGAAGCGCTCCAGGTACTTGTACAGCTCGTTGATGATCAAGGTCAGGGAAAGACGTGCCTGATCGTACGCCGACGACTCCATGTCGCTTGAGCGGGTAATCGTGTTGGTGATGGAAATCGCTTTGAAGTAATACTCGTTGATCTCGTGCTTAGTCACGCGACCATCTTCACCCATCTCCACGTCACGCAAACCAGCAGGCATAACGATGAGGTTCTTCATCAACCAACGGTGACGCCACTTCTCAAGGAACTTGATCCGCTCGTTACGCGCTGGAGATTTGTTTGTCTTCAGCTGGATCTTGTCGAGGTAGCGCATGAAGAACGAGAAGCCAGTTTCGGCATCCTCATCAATGCTCGCAACGAAGTCACCTTCTGCCTCGTCAAACTTAGCCATGCGGGTGCCGTCAAGAATAGTCTTGTACAGATCGCGCTGACCTACCAAATCACGATAGACCTTGGGGTGGATGATGTTTACTTTAAGATCGATCTTGCCGTAAATCTCATCACGCTCAGTGGAGCCAACCATCCCAAAGATTCGAGTGGAATAAAGACCGTCATCGTGGAAGTCGCTAGTAGCGCCTTCGGTGATATCGAGTCGTGTAATTGGAGCGATGTGCTTAAGGTCTGCATCCGAGGCATGCAGAATCCAGAGCAACGCGGGTAGCATGTCAGGTTTCAAGACGCTCACCTCATTTAGAAACAAAGTTGTATGAACGATTGCCTCCCTTATAGAGAGACGGATTTATGGCCAAGAAAGACGAATTCGATTTAGGGAAGGACGACTTAGACGACTTGAACTTCGATGATCTCAACTTCGACGATATGGATTTCGGCGAAGACTCGATGAAAGACAGCCGCAAACCTGTCGAGCATTTCAAAGACACGTTTAAGACCAACGTTAAATCGAAGTTAACCGATCCCGGCTTCATTAAGCGGATGATCAAGAAAGTCGTCGGTAAAGGATACGTCCAAGCCTTTGATGCATACGATGCATTAGACTCGACGATCGCCGACATCATGAAGGACAATGCTTCCGAGCTCAGTCCTTACTTGATCAAATCAAAACAAAAGATGGACCGGATGAATCCTACTCTTCGGAGAATGATTCCTGGGTCCATCCGTGATGCTGTTGACAGCGCTGAAGAACCGTACCGCCACGACGAAGGTCCTGATGAACTTACTCAGAACATCGACGGCATTGATAAGCTCCTTGGTTTCGAAGCCAAGAAGCAGATGCAGGGCGAGTACAAAGACGCTGTAAGAGACGTCCGCGAGAAGAAACGTTTCACTGCGGAGATGAAAGTCTCCACAGCCACAGCTAAAGGTATCGGTCGACTGGTTGGCTATCAGGACACTGTTCTGGTTAACTACCACCGGAAGAACATCGAGATTGGTTATCGCCAGCTCGACGTCGGCATCCGTACCTTAAAGCTTCACCAACAACACTACCACACAAGTGAGCTGTTGCTGAAGGACATCCTCAAGAACACTGGCTTGCCAGACTTCCTGAAGATGAAGACGACTGAACTCGTCGAGCAGCAATTGAAGCAGCGTCTTGCTGGCGCTGCGATGGAAGGTGTTGCAGGATCTGCTAAGAAGTTCTTTGGTGGACTCAAGCAGAACGCTTCCGACATGCTCGGCCAAGGCCTCCAGTTTAACCAGTCGTTGAACGAAGGTTCCGACATGGGCGTTAACCGCGCTCAGATGGCTGGTAGCATTCTCGGTTCTCTTGCCGCAGACTGGGTTGGTGACAAAGCTGAAGACGCTGGTAACTGGGCTGCGAAGAAACTCAAGCCTAAGTTGAACAATGCTCCGGGTGTAGCTGCGGGCGATAACATCCTGCGTCAACTCTTCGGCGGTATCTTCCAGCGGATTAACGATTACGCGAAGTCTGACACGGACTATGATAACAAGTATTGGGCACTTCATGAAGGCGCTAAAGGCCTGATCGATACGCACAACACGACCCGTACCGTTCAAGGTAACGGGATCATGGATCTCGATAAGCCTGCGCAGTTCGATAACATCTTCCACAAGTCGGTGGTGGAGATCATCCCTGCTCACTTGGCTTCCATCGATCGCTGGGTTAAAACCATGGCGACTGGTGAGACTCAGGAAGAGACAGCCTTCAGTCATTACACCGGTAGTTTGGTTTCACGCTCCACGCTTAAGAACCAACACCTCAACCTCACACTTAAAGGAAACCTGCCGAACGTTCGTGGCATGGTGGATGAGATCCTTGGTGAGATGGGCGCTGGTGAACTGTCTGGCGAAGCACGCCGTGCGCTGCGTATGCAGTTGACAGCTGACCTTCAAGAAGGCATGGACTTTAAGCCTGAGCGGTACGTCGAGAAGAATACGTGGGATAAGGCAGATCCTTCCGTCGTGAACGAACTCTTGGATTTCTTCCACGATAAGTTCAAGTTGGATAAGGAAACCAAGCAACACAATGGTGACCAGGATAACCTGTCGTTCCACAACGATGTTCGGGATAAGTTCATCGATGTATCGAACAACCTCCCTGACTTCGGGCGTGCTCTCAGCGAGCTGACTTCCGGCACTGGCCGTCGTGCATGGCGTGACCTAGGTCTGACCAAGTACAACGGTAACCAGTCTGACGCTATCCAGATGCAGGAACTCTACAAAGTTCTACTGGCTGGCGAAGAGACCGACATCGTTAAGAAAGAGGAGAAGAAGGAGACTGCCAAGGAAAAGCTGCAACGCATGAAGGCAGAGGAAGAGAAGCGTCAGCTTCGTGAGCAGGGTTCTGTTGACCTTGAGAACGATGATGATCTTCGTGGTGCATTCGACGACGGTCCTACCAAAGGTCCACGACCTCCACGTAAGAGCAGTAGCTCTAACCGTCCGAAGAAGAACCGTCCTGACCTCGTCCCTCCTGTCCAGCAGGTTCAAGCCAACGTCGTAATGCCAGAGTCCATCAAGGCCATCGTTGAGTTCCCAGAACTCTTCAAAGCCTCTGATGAAGAGACGCACAAACGTCTCGACCTGATGTTGGGTATGGCAGATCAGGCTAACAAGTTCCTTGATTACTTGGCGCACAAAGCGTCTGGTGCGATGGGTGCTGGCGATGCTCCTGGCGATGGTGGTGAAGGCCCTGAAGGTGATCCGCAGAAGAAACGGTGGAGAGACTATTCCATCGGTAACGCTGCTGGCCATGGCCTGAAAGCTACCAAGGTTGCGGGTAAAGGTGTCCTCGGTTACATCAAGGGTACTTACAGCGCAATGTGGAAGGTCGGTAAGTTCGGTGCTAAGACTGGCTTCGCAGCCGCTAAGCTTCCGTTCAAGAACATCAGTGGTCTTGGTGTATCCGACGTTCACGTCATGGGTGATGAAGAACCATCGCTGTTGGCTAAAGGCATTAAGAAAGGATGGTACTTCGACGTAGCTACTCAGAAGACCATCATGTCCATCAAGGACATTACCGGTGAAGTTAAAGACCGTGAAGGTAATGTCGTCCTAACCACAGAGGAGTTCGAGAAAGGACTCTACAACGGTAAAGGCGAATCTCTTGCTGGATACGGATTGAAGCTGGGTGCTAAGGCTGGTGGCATTGCTGCTAGACTGGGTGCTGCGTACATCGGCGGTACGTACGGCTTGATCTGGAAGGGTATCAAGATGGTGAGTAACTTTGCCGTCAACCAGTTCACTCAATTCGATGCTTACTTCCCAGGCGATACGGAACCTCGTATTCGCTCGAACCTGATGAAGAAAGGTAAGTACCGTAACGCTGACGGTTCCCCAATCTTCTCGCTCAAAGAAATCAAAGGTCCAGTCTTTGAGATGAACGAAAAGGGTGACATGAACGAAATCGTTTCTCAGGATGAGATCGATAAGTACAAGTCGTTCTACACTCGTAATGGTTCGCTACTGTTCACCATCGGTAAGGGCTTTGCTCAAGTCGGTGTGAAGGCTGCACAGCTCGCAGCTAAGGCTGCGTTGGCGTACGGTAAGTTTGCCATCAAGATGTACAAAGGCATTGCAAAAGGTGTCGGCAAGGTCATTGGTGGGACTTACAAGTTCGTCGCTGGGCGGTTCGGTAAGAACGGTGGTATCGGGATGCTCGATGAGGAGATGGCTGCTGCCTCTATCGAGATCGGCGTTGAGCAACTGAAAGTACAAGGTCAGATCTTCAATCTCCTGAAAGCCAAACTCGATCCTGAGGGCGTTCACGGCGATGTGGATGGTGACGGTGACCGCGATAACTCGTGGGCCGATATCCTGAAGCGTCGTAAGGAAGAGAAAGAAGGGAAGATGGGTGGTGCCAAGGATGCCGGTAGCGCAGCTATCGTAGACGCCATCAAGACCATGAACAAAGACATGGACAAGAAGTTCGATGACCTCGCCGAGGTGACGGAAGAAGCCGGTGAATCCAGCTTGCTGGAAGATGCCGCAGATCTTGCCGATCTGGGTGGTGGTGAGGGTGGTGATGGTAAGCGCGGAAGGAAAGGTCGACCTAAGAAAGGATTCAGGTCTGGTCGAGGAATCCGTGGGAAGATCGGTAACGGCGTTAGTAAAATTGGGCGTGGTCTGAAGAAGATCCCCGGAGCTGGTAGTCTCGGACGTGCGGCAGGCTGGGTAGGTCGTGGTGCTATTGCCGCTGCCGGTATGCTTCCAAGCATGGCTACACTTGGCGCTGGTGCTTCCGCTGTTGGTGGTGCGCTGATGACAGGCGCTACTGCGGTTGGTGGTGCATTGGCTACTGCTGGTAGTGCTGTGGTTGGTGTTCTCGGGATGCCGTTGATCCTCGGTGCGGTTGCGGTTGGTGGTATTGCTTATCTTGGATACCGCTACTACAAATCGTCTCAAGCGAAGAAGTTCCCTCTGCTCTATCTTCGGATGACGCAGTACGGGGTGGCTCCTACGGACGAGGATCGAGTGAAGAAGATGCTTGCTCTTGAGTCCCTGTGTAAGGGTGCTGTAACTGTCACTCGTGACGGTAAAGCGTCGATGGACCCTAAGTCCATTGATCCGGATGCATTCCTGAAGCTCTTCCCAACCAGCGGTCCTGAAGAACAGCACAACCTGTTGTCTTGGGTAGCTACTCGCTTCCGTCCAGTGTTCTTGGCTCACTGTACTGCCATGCAGTCTATCCGTGGTACTACGGATCTGGTGAGTGCCGATGAAGGTATCGGTAACGGCGACCTCTCTGCTTACCTTCAGATCGTTGACCTTGCTAACATGCAGAAGGTTTACGACGATACTGATACTTCTCCATTCGATAGCGATCTCGATTGCGATGCGGATGACGTAGAGGATGCGATCAAGATGGTTCGTGATCGTAAGGAGCAGAAGGCTGAGAATAAGGCTGCTGCCGTAGCAGGCGGTATCGCTATTGGTAGTGCGGCTCAGGTTGCTAAGAATACCACGTTGGGTGTGGCTGCTAATGGCCAGGCTCCAAACGACATCGCTAAGGGGTTGGTTATCGCTCCCGGCGTTGTAGGTGGTTTCGGTGCAGCTGCTCAGGTAGGTAACAAAGTTGCCAGCCAAGCCAAGAAGAACCTCGATATCCCAACAGCTGTGCGTTTCAAGACGTACGGTCTGAAAGAGATGTCGCTGGATAAGGCTCAGCAGCTCCAAGCGGTGGAAGACATCTACTGGGAAGCAGTGCAGTACTCAGGCACTGACAAAGCGATGATCGGCGGTAACCAAGATGAACTGGCTCAAAAGGTCATGGTTATCTTCAAACCTGCTGATGGTCAAGCCCACGAAGATGCAACTCGCTGGCTGAACTACCGTTTCATTCCAACCTTCCTGCAATACTGCATCTCGTCTCGTCGTCGCTTCAATGGCGCTGCGAAAGATGCATCCCGTAACCTTACGGGTGTGTTGATGAAGGAAGTGCTGCAAGAGACCATCCAGACCAGCACAGACACCATGATGTCTAAGGTGAGTGTGTGGTCCATCACCAACAGCCCTTGGGTTGGTTATGAGTTGGAAACTCTTCCCGGTTCGGTGACGTTGTATCTTGACGGTATCGACACTGGCGATAAGAGTAAGGTCCTCAACGTAGACGGGATGGAAACCCAGAAGCGTACAGCAGGTCAGGACTACGGCACTAAGCTAACTAACGTCGCTATGGGTAACACCACTACGAACGGTAATCGCGGAAATGTCGGTGTAACTGGTCCTACTCTGTCGAACATGGGTAAGGTGTTCAGTGGACAGCAGGTCTCTGGCGGTGTAGCTGGTCAAGCTCCAGGTGGTCAAGGTACTGGCGCATTGCTGATGTCTGGCAAGTACGGTGCTGAGGTAGTCCATCCGGGCGGTGGTACTGGTGGGGATATCAACAAGCTCCCGAACGCTACCGGTAAAGGTTGGGGCGCTATGGGTCCGATCATTACAGCTGCGGCTGAGATGGTTGGTTTCGATCCTAAGATCGCTGCGGCTGTGGCTGGTGTTGAGTCCGGGTTCGATCCAAACGCGTCTAGCGGTATTGCGCACGGGTTGTACCAGTTCGTTAAAGGTACTTGGAGCGACATGATTACCAAGTACGGCGCGACTTACGGGATCGCTCCCAATACGCCGATCACAGATCCTCGGGCTAACGCCATCTTGGGTATGTGTTACCTGAAAGAGAACTACAACGGTCTCAGCAAGACCCTTGGTGGTAAAGTAACTGACGTGGATCTGTACGCAGCTCACTTCTTGGGTCTGGGTGGCGCTCGTCGCTTCCTGTCTGCCCCTCGTGAAGCACCTGCCTCAGCGCACGCCAGCGAAGCAGCCATCAAGAACAACGCATCGGTGTTCAAGGATAAGTCTGGCCGCATGCGTACTGTTGGTGAGACGATTGCTGAACTGGATCGTCGTGTGGACATCGGTCGTAAGAAAGCCGGTCAAACATCTACTACCACACAGTCCGGTATCCAGAAGGATGTTGGGGCAACTGATATCGGCGCTACAGCTGCGGCTGCCGCCGGTGGTGCTTCAGCGGCTGGCGGTGCTCCGGCAGGTGGTTCGGCTCCGGCTGAATCAGGTCCAGCTGAAGCGGAAGGTCCTACTTCGGTAGGTGGTGCTGTTGAGGCTGCGGGTGGTCTTACCGCGAGCGCTAACGCAGCAGCAGCAGCATCTTCCTCGGCAGCAGGTAGTGGCTCGGCTCCTAGCGCTATCCCGACTGGCAGCACGTCAGCAGCAGCTATCGCTGAGATCAAAGGTGGTAATGGTGCAGGTACAGGCGCTCCTGCTGTATCGACTCCTTCCCCAATGATCCCTCAACCGACTGCTTCGGCAGCGGCAGCTTCCTCGTCGCAACAGTCTGCAATGAAGGCGCAGGAATCGGCGAATGTTGACCTCAGCGGCGTGATGCAGAAACTGCTTGAAGTTAACCAGGACTCTAACACCACGCTTCACGGTATCTTGGCTAAATTGGATAACCTTGGTGGTGCGACTCCTCAAGCATCTGCACCTACTCCACCGAAAGCAGAACCGGCACGCCGTACTCCTTTGGACAATACGCGTGCTAACGCTGTGACGTAACAATACCGGGTGGGGAAACTCACCCGGCTTCTTTCCCAACAGGATGTATCTATGGCACGGAAATATATCCTCGATAGATCGTGGGCGGGTAACGCATTCTTGGCACCCGCCAGTGCGTTGTCTGACGCCACGAACAACACCAGACGTTATTACACCACCTCTTCACGCAAGTTCATCGACACCTCGATGGGAGGACATTTCCAAGTAAACCCTCTGCCTCAGTTTACAGGTAACTGCGACCTGAAGCACAAATCCCTTTACTCCAAATCTTACGGCGTAGGTCGTTGGTGGAGTGAAGTGCTTGACGATAACTCTCAGCAGATCCACATCCGTGCAGGTGTTCCGAAGTTCAACTCGATGCAGAACTTCTTCGGTAACTTCTACAACGTGTACGCAGGTTCGATGGCCCGTACAGGTCGTGCCCCGTCGGTGTGGTTTAAAGCTGGTGAGGTTGCAGGCTTCATTGGTACGATTCCTTTCCAGCCATTCATTCTTGCTGGTCAGATGATCGACTTCTTTGCCGGCATGCCCCGCTCGAAGTATTACTATCTGAAACCAACCATGTACCCGTACTGGTGGGCGGTAAGTAGTTTCGTGAACGGCATGTTCGTTAACCTCGGTTTGTCTCCTCACTTTGTGAACGACGAACAGAAGCGGTTCTTCGATCCACTCGCAGTTCCGGATAAGGCTGACAGCGATTCGATGCACCGCATCATGCCTGACATTGTAATGTCGGCTGGTGGTATCGACGTGTTTGCGTTCTCTACCAAAGCACAGCGTCTGGCTAACCAGTATCGTGCGATGATGGACAACGCCATGTCTGGCCTGACAGCTGACCCGGCACAACGTGCTGAGCAGTTCCAGCGCATGATGGGTAATGCCATCGAGACAGGTACGATCCAGCTTACTGACCCAGGGTTCTCTCTGGCTGAGTACGAAGCAGCGTACATGGCGTTTGGTGGTGAGTACGACGCAAGCAAACCACCGAAGTCAGACGAAGACTCCAGTGAGCAAGGCTACGTCAGTAAAATGGCGACGCAGGCGAAAGCTGAGGCACGGATGGGTGCTGACTTTGTGACGTTCCGCGTGAACAACACAGGGACTAACTCTGATAGCTTCAACAACGGCATCACTGAACCTTCGATCAAGACCGAAATCAATGCGATGTCTTCCAAGGCTCGTATGGCGCGATTCAACATCGCTGACGGTAACATCGCTGCGCCTATCGGGGCAGTAATGGATATCGTCGGAGATATCGCCAAGGGGATCTTGAACGCGGCTCAGGTTGAAGGGTTCATCGCTCTGGCAGGTAACGCCTTCGCTGACATTCAAAAGGTGTATGAAACGTCCTCGGCCGATATCGGTCGTACCACGTTTACCATCCACTTGAGATCGTGGGCAGCAGATGACTGGGTTCGTTTGCAGAACCTGTTCATTCCGTTGGGCGCTATCATGGCGTTGGGTCTTCCTCGTGCAACAGGTCGTGCTTCCTATGACGGTCCGTTCTTGCTGGAAGTCTACAACCAAGGTCGTACGATCATCCGTGAAGGTCTGATCTCCTCGATCAGTATCGAACGTGGTGTGGGTGACGTTGGTTACGCCAAGGGCGGTAAGGTTCTGGGTATTGACGTTAACGTTACTATCGATGACCTGTCCAACGTATTGTCTGTTCCTATCAATCCGAACGTAAGTACTTTCACCGGCGCTATCACTGCGGTAGCTGATGCGTTGGGCGGGTCGGCTGGTGAAGCTGCTGCTGCTGCCCTCACCAAAGCAACCTACGGTGAAGACAACAAATGGACCGACTACCTTGCGACGATTGCGTCCATTCCTTTGGACGTACAGATCAACGGTACTCGTAAGTGGCAACTCAACATGGCGCGCAGTCGAGCTGAAGCTGCTCAATGGCGTTCTCCGTACCGCATGGCGTCTGGACTCATGTCCGGCCTGACTGGAGATCTCATTAAAGCGCTGTCCAACCCGACGGATCGTTCGTAAACAGCATAGAGGCCGGGGTAATCCCCCGGCCTTATGTCACTTGATGCCCGGCATGTACGCATTCGGGTAGAGTGTCTTCACAACCGTACCGACGTTAGCGGTAGCCTTGCCAGTCGCCGCCATCGAGATCGTACGTAGTGGAGGTTCCATACAGAACAGGGTTTTCGAGGAAGCGCTTTGCTTCAGGAAAGGACCGAGGTTCGGAATGTAAACGCCAGCACGAAGTTTCTGATACCAGTTGGCATTGATGCGAACCAATGTGTTGATCAACTTGGTGCGCTGCGCTGGATAGTCAGCAGGCGTGTAGGTCGGATCGAAGTTGTAGCCAGCGATAATGCCAGCCACTGCATCAGGGTTGTATTCGAGGAACTTGGTGATCCCGATGTTATCGATGACCTTGTTGATCATGTCGAGGTTAGAGCCGCCAACGCCAGAACCCAATGGACCATTGACAGCAGCCACGGACATGTAAGCGAAAGCATTCTTCCTGACTTCTTCTGACCGTCCCATCTCGATAGCTTCATCAACAAGATCATCAAGACCGTAGTCCATCAGGTTCTTGGCAATACCACCGATGATTGCGCTTTCAGCTTCGATGTTGATGAACTGAGTCAGCTCGCTATCGCCAGCCATCGCATTCACGAACTTCAAGAGGTCGTGTGTGCTATCGATGTCAGCAGCGCCAATGAGCATACCGGCGTTCTTGTAGAGTACCTCGATACTCTTCTGAGCTCCAGGACCAATCATCGAGCCAGCAGCGTCACCCAAGACGTTCTTGAGAGAACCACCCAACGTACCGAGCAGACCCGGAAGACTCGTACCCATTGCACCGAGGGCTGTGTTCAGCATGCCGATCTTATCGACACTACCGCCCTTAGCTTGTTTCACCAATCCAGCGAGGGTCGTGATAGAACTCTTGTTAGCGAACAGGCCATCAACTGCACCACTGTAGATCCCCTTAACGGAATCGTACATGCTGTTGCGAGTCTCGTTCTTTGAAATCTTGTACGCGTCGGAAACAACCATCGCGTCACGGGAGTTGCCTTGGAAAATCGTGTTTGCTAATGAAGCTGCCATGGTTATCATCCTGAGTGTAACTATCACACCATAGACAAAAAAAAAGAAGTGGGGATAATGGGAGACCGAAGTCTCCCATTATTTAGCGCATCTCAGCCCTGATCTCTTCAAGCAACAGGCACAGAGCTTTAGAGCTCTTAGGCACCACCACGTTCGTCGGGTATACGTAGTAATGCTCGAAAGGCAGGATGGATTCCTCCATCAATTCTTTCAGCTCAGGATGTTGTTCGATCTTACACCGAATACCGACTTTGATCTCATCCATGAATGTAGGATGCCAGACCGTCTTCAACGTGCCTCCAAAACGACGTGCCTCAAAGCCGTTCATGGAGCGAAGGTCTTCATGGATCATACCGGTCTTCAGATAGAAGTGTAGACCTTCCATTGTACGGAATCGGCCGTACGTAGGATGGTTCACTGGAACGTCAGCTGGGTTAGTCAGCAGCCGCCCCAAACGAGTCTTGCCTTTGGTCCAGACGTTGATGTGATCTTCACCGTCCAGCGTTGGATCAGGAACTTTAGTCTTCATCAGTGTCGTCACCCTTCTGATTGTCGGAAGTCAAGACGTCAATGCCGTCATCTTCTTCCTCGTTCATCTCAGGCATGATTACATACCGGTTCTTGATCTTCAGCTTACTGGTGAACTTCACACCCCGTGCATCTTCTCGCTCGATCGAGATTGTGTAGCTCGCTGACCCAAGGATCTGGATCGCTGTATCGAGTCGATACCAAGGCACCTTATCCTTAGCAAGAGCGCGGGTGAGGTTAGACTTCTCTTGGTTAACCTTGATCAGATCGATCTCACCCTTACGGTTCGTGTACATCTTCTTGTAATACCGCTCAATGAGCTTGTCCCATTCACCGGGACCGATCCCACTGTTAGCAAGCATATCGCGGAGTAGCTTGGCCAACGCATGAGAAGTCTCATCGTACTTCTTGTTTGGATCTCGTAGCAATTCCCTGAACGTAGAGTTCTTCGGAGGCTTTGGCATCAATGTATCCTTTGGGCGTGTCCGAACTTACGCGGGAGCGATGGATCGGCAATGAGGACAGATGGTTATTACTTAGCCAGCTTGTGCAGAGCGTAACTGGCGTTCAACACTTCAACAACATCACTAACGACAGAGTAGAACTCTCTCCGCATGTAACTGTAGTACGGATGGATAACTACTATCTCATGTGATTCAAGTAGGTTATGTATGACCATGACCTTTTCGATCACTATATCTAGGACGGCCTGTGGCTGCCTGTAGCCGGTCTTCACCCCGTAATAGTAATCTGGTAAGGTATCGATCCACTTCGTGCGGTCACGGTCGTTCCAGCCGTCAGGAACGTCCTCTTCGCTGGCCACGCAGCTGATCAATGTCTCCAATTGAGCAAATAGCTCATCCACACACGTCGACATGACCTCAACGGTGATGTCGTGATGGTGTACACCGATAGGACCCAGCTTAAAATCCTGTGCGTAGTGCGCCATCATCAACATGCGGTCCCACACGTCTTCAGGCCATTCTGTGGGTAGCAGTAACACCTCCTCGCCTAACAACCATGTCTTTAATCGTTTGAGAAACATAATCCCTCCTTAGAGGGTAAAGGAGATTGAAATGGAAGATTACGTAAGTGACGAAGAGATCCTCGAAGGCGAACTGCTTGAAGCGAAGAAACCGATCGTCGCATCAACAGATCCAAGTGACGTCCTCAAGTTCACCCAAGGACTTCGCTATCAGATCGTAGACGACCTGCTCGGTGAGGAGCGTAAGATCCCCGCAGACATCAAGGATCTTACCAGCGTTCTTCGTGACATGGACAAGGCAGCCCTGACAACTCGTGAACTCGACATTGCCGAGAGCGATTCGACAGATGGCCGTCTGGTTGTCGATACCTTCCGTCAACTGAAAGCGATGATGAATCAGGATGTCGACACCCGCGTAGTCAAACCACGTACCCGTTCACCGCTGGACGTCAATGCGCTGCCAGCGGTTTCGTTCATCGAAGGCGAAGATGCTCAGGGTGAGAACATCCTCAACATCTCGAATTTTGTAACTCCTGACGAATAAACGGGTTGTAGCAAGTCCACGACGTTGGGATGAAGTGCAGCGCCAGGAACTTAACCAGATACGCAGACCGAGTAGCGAATGGGTCTCTGATTTGTTGATCCGGCTGTGGTACATTACCCGACGTCGAGATCCGTGGCGTGATCAACGTTACCAGCGGAATGCGTTTGTCGATTACAGCCTGAGTGTTTGGACCAAGCCAATCCTCGTGGTTGTAAAAGGCCATCAACTCGTAACTGTTATCGACGTACGTCGGACTCAGATCCTCAGGAGAGAGTCTGACGATGTTGACGACAGCAGGCCACTGGAAGTAATGCTCCATCGATGCACGAATAACATCGGCTTCACTGGCTTCCAGATTGTAGGGGTAGACGTTGATATCCACCTCAATGGACTCAATGTCAACCTTACGGTCGATGCGCGTTAACGCCTCACTGATGTCTTTACGGAAATGAAAGACGAAGTCTGTCATCTTCGAGTTGAACAGGGTTTCATTGTCGCGAGCAGCATAAAGAGCTTTATACTCCTCACGGTCGATAGCCCCGTTTGTAATTAGATCGAAATGATCATCCGTACGGTCACGATACAGATTGGTAAGCACGAGCGCATCGGCGATTTTTTCGTCGATGCGCTTGAGTGTGCCGTACCGAGTGTCCAGGATCATATCGATGTCGATAAGCGCCCTTTGTCTCATTGAGAACCTCGGAGTTAACCTTTAGCAGCTTCGTTCTTTAACGCCGTCAACACGCGCATCAAATCAGTCATCGACATCAGGTAGACGAAAGCCGTCCACTTGTTGAACATGATGATCTCACGATACGTGTCCGCCGTGGTGGACATTTCACGCAAGGACTCCGGCGTACCGGTTGCGTCTTTCACCCACGATAGCGTTCTGGCCAGAGGGCCGGCGAGTTCAGTGTTGAAGGCAGTGTCATCCACCTCAGCAAGGAACATCAACTCGCCAGTCATGTTCATCAGAATTTCCATGAACTCAGGATCACTGACGTTCGTCTGAACGTCGATGAAGTCCCAGAGCTTCAAGCACCCGGCTTTAGAGTACAGGGAAGTCCTGAAGTTGATTTGTAGCTTCGCAGCCGTGGCCAGCGTCAGCATCGAACTGATGCGTTCAGGCGTGCTGCAATACCTGAACACAATTTCAGAAACGAGCTTTAACAGATCAGAGCGAGTCGGGCATGGCATCGGCAGGCACCTTAGTACTTGGATCGAGGTTGTTACCAATGTGCATGCAATTAAAGATAATCGCAGCAGTCTTGGTAGATTTAGCGATACCCAACCCGTCCAGCTGTGCGTAACTGACCTCACCCGTCTCGATCAACAGACGTTTGTATTCACGATAACCTGCGGTGTCACCACCACGGATCTTCACGAATTCAAGCATCGTGTTGTCCAGACCACGAGACAGAAGCGCCACACCCTCAGGAGAGGAGATACGGCTGCCCTTGGACTCGCTTGTAGGCTGTTCGGTCAAGTCGTCGATACGTTGGTTGTGTTCAGGGATCGATCGCTTCTTAGCGACCGTCTGAGCCTGTCGACGCACTGGAAGATCGAGAACCGGATAAGCGTGAGGTGTGACGTACTGCAACCCTGTTGAAGGGTCAGTCATTACCAGACGGTGATCCAAGCTACGCCCCATGCCTTTTGCAATCTGGTAGTTGCGGGCAATACTCACCCGCTTACCGGAAAGGTTTGGAACGTAGAATGGAATCCACTCGCGGTTAGCGATATCTTCCTGAGTTTTGACGGGCTTGAGCTTACGCAAGTAAGTTTCAAACTCGTCATCATTCATTGCCTCGAGCTTTTCCCTGAATATCTTCACGTTCGTATCGTCGCCGGGAATGATGGACGCGATTCGCTCCAACATCTTTTCCGTGACTTTCTTACGTTTAGCGTTCATGTGGAATTAGGCCTCGGGTAGATTGAAACGCACCAGAGTCGGCAGGACGTGAGTCTCGAAATACTTCAGCCAATACACTGGCGCGATATCGTTTCGCAGACACTCACACTCGTCCAGTGTAGAGATCCGGATCTTACTCAACTCCTGACGGAAGTACTTGTTGAGAGCCCGGAGTTCGTCTTCTTCTGTAACCGCGTTCACATGGAACGTGGCGTTAAAGTTAGCCGCGAGTTTCGCGTTCTGATTAGACAGCAGGTCGCTGACCTTCGTAACCAGTGAATTGGCCATGATGTTATTTTCCTGTTGATTCCTTTGGAACCACACACTCAGCGACTACGGCAATGTCAACTGGCTCTGGGAGTCCCATTTCTTTACGTGATTTTGGATACCAGTAAGGGTGATACCGACCGGCCCGGATACGAAGGAGGTCCATAGCGGAAGTGAACGGAATGTCCTTACCGGCTTCGATTGGCATGAACCAATAGCGAGAGTCCAGCAGTGCGTCCCAATCGTACCCCATGGCCTTGATTTCTTCATACAACTGCGCCGGAGTGCAGCGAAGACCGTCGTCGAACTCAGTCCAGTACGTGAACATCCAGTACAGGGTTCCGAGAATGTAGGCCGCGTGTTGCAGGCGTGGGTTCTCACGGAACTTCTGACGAACGTTGGTACGTTGCAGTTTGATGTCAGGGCAAAGCGACAGCGTGTAGTTGCGGTCGTTACCTTCGAAACCAAACTTACCGCCCTCTTCTTTCAAGAAGACGAAGTTGGACATGTACGGCAGGAAGCCGTCCTTCTGAGAAATAACCAGAGGGATAGGAACGCCTGAGATGCCGAACTTGCCACGCTGGTTCGTAACCTTGATCTCGATCAGGTCGGTCTGCTTATCTTCGTCACCCGGCTCGTAAGGGTACTCAGGCATCGCATCCTTACCGCTGCCGTTCAGCATTGGCGAGAAGTGCGTGATGATGTAGCAGTTACCAGTCTGGAACGAGAAGTTCTCAGGTACGCGCTTGAGCTTGATGTCGCCTTTCAGCCACTTCAAGGTCTTGATAGTAGGAGAGCGCGGGTCAAGCTGATACGAGGCGCCGACGTGGGCGGTGCCAAGGAAGTAGATCGCATGTCGAGCAGCGAGGTCGTTGATCTGGTCAACGATCTGACTCTTACCGCTGTTGACTCGCATCGCCAGCATGTTCAAGTCTTTGGTGCCGACTTCGTTCTCAGCGAGCATCGCTACGGCGTTCTCAGCTTTAAGGCCGGAGAAGGAGTCGCAGAACTCGATCACTGGGTTGAAGTACTCGTACGGCTTGTTGTCGTGCGGGTTCAGGATTTCAAGCTCAACACGCTTCTCTTCTTTGAAGCGTTGCTTAGCGAACTTCTTGACCAGCTCGAACCACTGCGTACCGTCGTAGTCCACCGAGTTGGTGAAGAACATACGGCCTTCGGACAGAAGGTTCTCAGGGACGCGGTTGTACTTCGATGGAGCGCCCATACCCAGACGGGTAAGACGTTCAACACGTTCTGCAACCATGGTGGTTTCAGTATCGTGAACATGAAGTGCAGCGTCAGGGAAAGCGCGCAGTACCGCACCGCAGCAACCGGCTGCGATGGTGGACTTACCCATGTTTGGCAATGCAGCGATCGACCAGAACAGAGCAAAGCCGCCGTTCAAGATCATTTGTCCTTTGTGACCCTTTACCCAGTTACCCGACGAGATGTCAAGGATGGTGCCAGTGTTAGGCATTGGGTAAAACGCTGGCGCGGGTTTCCAGAGAGATGCGTAAGACATGTCTTGCTCCGTTGATAATTTCACACAACATACACACGTTGCGTAAATAAATAGACTCTGCTATGGGTTTACCTAATTTTGCACTCTGAGGGAGCATCTGCTCATGTCGAAAGTTAACAAGACGCTGGCTGACTACACGTCGGAATCTGCTAGCACCCTTCCAAGCTTGATCGAAGAAGGCAGCATGCTGTCCACCGAGTCGAAAGCTCTGGCCTTCCTGTCCGGTCTTGCGACCACGTTCAAGAGCTACATCGAAAACTTCACCACGTACTGCAACGGCCTGAAGCTTGGCAACTACGTCAAGCAGAAGATCGACATCGAAGAACTGAAGGAAACTCTGGTAGGTAAAGACTACCAGAAGACCCGCGGTATCTACGTTGCCGTTCCACCGGGCTTCAGCGGTGAGTGGGTGCCTTTCCTGCGCTTCCTGATCGAGTCCATCCTCCCAGCTGTTGAAACCACTGAGATCACTCTCAAGGCGGTCAACAGTAAACTGGCGGTTGCTCTCAATGAACCGGACCGTTTGAAGGCACAGTCGGGTATTCGTGATCTGGCGAAGAACCTAGCGCTGATTCCTCAGGAGGACTTCGACAAGATCAAGTCCTTCTTCCAGAACGGCGGGCGTAACCAGACTACTCTCAGTAAAGTAGTTGAGCGTAACGCTGACATCGAAGAAGCCTTCATCCTGATCAACAAGCTGAACGCTGACGTCGGTGCGGTAGACTTCGTCAACATCCAGAAGCTGATCAACCGTCTGGTCGTCCTCGTGCAAGAGCTGCGCAAGGAACTGGACGGCAAAGATGGCGATGAGATGTCGGGTCTCGTTACTTCCCAGCTGTCTGACCTGTTCTACCAGGTCGGTATTACCGTTACCGCAGGTGCTGTATTGGTCGATATGACTGAACAGTTCACCAGCGCAATGACGAATGCTCGTGACGATATTGTCGTCGCATTGAAGTCATAAGGGCATACACACTCCCCAGCAGTTGTCTGCTGGGGAGTGTGTGCTGCTCACACCGTTTTGACGCTCCGGAAGATCGCCTCAACGTCTCGAAGGAGCAACTCGTCACTATCGTACCGCACCCAAGAGGGAGCGCAACGCATCAGTTCAGAAACTGCATCTTCAATACGAATCTTCCGTTGTTTGTAGCGAGTGTGAATGGTCGCGAGGTCGATCTTACCCCAGACCATCTTGCTCATGGCCGCAGGGAACAATAACGCTTTCGACCTCATTACTAACTTGAACCGCTCATTCAACTCGTCCATCGCAGAAGCGGTGGGGTTGTCGATATGATTCATCCAACACCACAGCGATGTAACAAAGATAAATCGCTTTATGCTGTGCTTTGGATTTAGTTCACCATCATTGACTGGATGATGTTTTACCACTACCGGATATTGATCCGATGCCAGTCTTGAGACGTTCATTAGTGAGACCTCTACGATCAGTTAGTCTTCTGCTTGATCGTGTGATAGTAGATGTTTGATGCTGTCCGTGCCCAAATGCCGACATCACCAGACAACAGCTCTACCATGGTAGCGTAACGTCCTACGTTATCAGATTCCCTCCAGCACACTACTTTAACGGACTTAACGTCCTCTGCCAGAGCCGCCAACTGGTTCCGTGTCAGTATATCGCCACCCAAGACCAAACGCACTTTACCGATGAACGGTTTGGGTTCATCCTTCGCTTTCTCCAAGTTGAATGTCACCCCAACATCGAGGTATTTGACAATTTGGGAAATACTCGGCTTGAGTTTCCGGACGACTTTCTTATCGCCCTTCTCCTCATAGAGTAGGTCAGTAATGTCGGTGAGGACGTAGTAATCGTCACCTTCAAGGACCCCATCCAGAACCCTGCTCATGCCGTCCCAAGACTGCACACCCCTGAAACCTAAGCCTGCTGGCCGCATCTCCACCAACACTGGAACGTCCTTGGAATCGAGCAAGTCGACGCCTTTCTTGGACGGGTACAGGAAGGTGGTGTTGTAGTCAGAAAGCTCTTTGTACGTCTTGGGAGAGAAGATCGCGTCCAAGTGTGCAATCACAATAGCGCCGTACTGCTTGGCATCTTTTGCAATAGCTGTGAGACGCAAAGTTTCCATTACTGGATCGGGTTCTTTGACCCGTACCACGCCAAGGAAGTTGTCAGCGTACGGTTTACCGTACAGTTCGTCTTCCTTATCTTTAGTGCCATGAGAACCGACGTAGTAGACAGTTGTGCCGTCCGGACGTTTGTACTGGAGATCGTTTGTTGCGAAATACCAGCGAGGGGCTTGGAGAATACGCGGGATGACGTTCTTGTTGCCCCAATAACCTTGCGCGACTTTACGATCGCGGATGATCGTATCGTCTTTCTTCGTTCCTAACACCAGACCTCTCCCTGCGTGGGAGTCAGCGATGGTGTTGCCCATTTCACCATTGTGAGCCTTGACGTGGTTCATCTCAATGGTGATCTTTGACTTCAGGTCATCCCAGACCGTTTTGTACTTTTCCCAAAGAGGGCGATACTTGATCGGACCGCCCTTCTTGTTAAGCCATTTACCACCCTCTGCCCATGACGGCAGGAAGTCAGTACCCTTCACAACGAACATCGAATCGCTGAGCAGTACAGCTTTGACGATCTCAGGATTCTCTTGAAGCCACAGCAATGCACGATACATCGCTTCAAGTTCTACTTCGTTGTTGCTGCCGTAATCCCGGCGACCACCGATCAGATCGATGTACTCGATCGGAGTGACCTTGTTACCCACGATGTTCTCACCGAGATAACCTTTGTCAGAAGGAACGGCTTTAGGATTGCCCGTGCCTTTCTTTGGAGCCTCGTCGATGAAGGTGTAACCGTGAACACCCCATCCGCCAATACGCTTCTCGGCCAGAAACCCGCCGTCAGTATATAGGACCGCTCCAGTCGCTACTGGTGTATCAGCCATTCTTGAATTCCTTAAGAGGTACGCCTAGAGTATTGGTCAGGTTTGTATCTTTTGAATCAACCACTCAGAGAGTACTACTTACCGTACATTTGTAATCAGCCATTACGCGCTTAAGCTCACCTCGTAATAGCTTGATGTGTTCGTACAGTGCATCCACTACGGCTGGGTCATCGTCGGGCGAGAGGTTACTCAGATCCGGCAGGTCAGGGATCTTGTATGTCTCGATAACAGCCAGCTCCATGCGTTCACATTTCTCAGCATTGTCCGTAACCTTGCGGACCTTCTTCTTTTGTACAGGCTGAGATTTGTGTTGTGGTTGAGGCGCAGGGGCCTCAACCGTATAAATGACGATCGATGTACTTGGAATCACCGGTGTGCATGATCCCAAGAGTAGCAATGGAAGTTGCATCATCAGACGCATATTTAAACGTAATTTCAACATGGTTATTTACCGTTATCATCGAGACTCTTCAGACGCGACGAGGCGTAGTCCTTTAGGGACTTACCCTTCTTGCCTTCGCTCGAGGCGTTGGTGGATGGATGGTGATTACCCTGACTGGGATCAGGCTGCACCGGTCGGCAGAGTTTAAGTTGATCTTCGAGCTCCTTGATCCGTTTGTTCGCATCCTCCAGATGCGGTGTGGTGAAAGCACCTGACTCTTTCATCGCTTCGAGTTCTTTATTCTTCACGGATAAGACATCGACGACGGCTAGGAACAGGATGAACACCAAGACTAAGATAGACAACAAGAATGTAGCCGTCTTGTTATCGCCGACGAATGCCTTTAAAGTCTTATCTCGCAGAAGAATTTCTTTCAGGAAAGGAAATAAGGACTTTAGCAAAAGTAGCAGGGTCGAGAGTGCCACTACATAGTCCCCTAAAGTTCTTGAAAAATAATATAGTTCCAGGCTACATGGTGTAAGTTTTTACATCACTTACGGTCATACCTTTCGCCGCTCGCAAACCGAGGTATTAACAGTGAATATTTTCAAGGCGTTTGCCCAGATCGGATCGTTGGTAGACAACACGCTTGGCGTGGTCTCACCGATTGGCGAGCTGGCTGACAGATCCAAAACAGCTGCCCGTGAAAAGACGTGGCATTCCTTCTCCGACTTCGGTGCTGAAACGCTCGTAGGGTTCTCCTACAAAGTCAACGATGTGCCGACCGTAGTAACGGACGCCATCGCATTCCAGTGCTTGACAGCGATCAACTGGATCTACACTCAGGCCAAGCTTGGGACCTTTACTGAAGAGAAGGATAGCTTCACTCAAGCCTTCATCACACGGTTCGGCACTCAGTTCGACCTGATCGATTCCGGTATTCAAACGGCATTCGGCAATTACTTCTGCCCTGAATACATCAACATCGCACCACTGAATCAGTCGGCTACTACAAGCTGGCGGATCTGGTTCGCTGATGAGTCGTTCTACAACCAGTACGACGAGTTCACCATCCTGCCGGTTCCTCCGGTTGTGGCGCTCGATTCGTTCTTCGACGACTACGACGCCGTACTGACCATGGTGCAGGCGATCCAGCAGTCCGACATCTTCAACCGCATGAATATCGCTAAGGGCGTCTTCCCTGAAACGGTAATGCGAAACGACGTGTTTGCCTGGACTGACCCAACCGACAAGACCAAGACCATCGACACCAACTGGGTGACAGTGATCTACGGCCCGGCTGGCGACAACCTCGACGCCGTCAAGGAAGCTATCCGGGATTACATCCTCGATAACTCCGAACATGACCGTGACGATTGGGCAACGATCTTCCCTGACCTTTTTACGTCGACTGAGTTCATCGCGACTCCGCTCTACATGAACTGGGCTGTACCACAGGAAGTTCGTCAAACCGGCATCTGGGCCGGCATCGCTGGCGTACAGCAGTCGATGAAGATCTGTCACAAGACCTGCAAGGGCGTGAAGTACACTGATGCTCACATCGACAAGGTGTTGAACATCGTTCCTTCGCAGTTCCGCTCCGTTATGCTGGCTGTGGTCGGTGGGCCTGAGAACCGTAATGGTATCGATCAGTTCATCGAGCGTTATCCTGACTACATCAACGTGCCGACTACTCACGTAGACTTCATGCAGATGAAAGAGGAAACTCGCCAGTTCTGCATGATGCTTGCTGAGATGCTGATGCACGCTGAAGAGATGACGCGTGACTCCGGCGTTCCGACTGGCTTCAACCGTCTGATTCGTGATGACGTGGTTTATATCGCCAAGAGCTTCAACAAGTTCCTGTATCTGGTTGTTACCAAGTACAGTGTCGATATCGCTCAAGCGACTATTCCAGTCACTCCATGAGGTATTGACGTATGGCTAGAATCACTCCGCCGTTAGGTGCGAGAGGTCTGTTCGTATTACGAGCACCCTTCAACGCCAAAGCAACGGTCGTCTACCGCGTCACTGGTGAGCGTTCTTTCGAGGACCTTATCAATCGCGGCGTAGATCCGATGAAACTGGTCTACGATCCTGTAAGCTTGGTCGAGGCTGATTATCAGACTGACGTCGCGGCTGGCGCTGCGATCATCACGCTGATGTCTGATAGTGAGAAAGCGATCTACGTTCCGGATACTTACATTGATTCGTATCCGAACATGGGTGTCGTTCCTCACAGTTGGATGGTTGCGACTGTTGATCTCGGTATCTTGCCGGATAGCTACGACCTTACCCGTCTGACGCAATCTGTGAAGCAAGCGGTGTCGGATTACATCGGTGTTGAGAGTACCGTGTCTGTTGCCACGATCCCAACTACTGATGCGGTAACCCAAGAGCAAGCTGTGGCTGACGCTGCGGCACGTTCGGCGGCTATCGCTATTCGTACCACTCCGTACGCTGAGAACCTCGTATTGATGGCGCAGATCGAAGCCTATAAAACGGCACAAGCAACAATGATCGCAACCATCGAAGCGCTCAACGATCGTATCAAAGATCTTGAAGGTTCAGCTCCAGGCGGCTGATGACAAACATAAGGCCCGGCTCAAGGCCGGGCTTTATGCTGTTTACATCTCTGGAGGAAATGCAGCCGGAGGCGGTGGGGACTTCAAGCGGAGTTCAGCACATCCATCACCGGCAGTGAGGTAGACATGCACCACGTCATCAACTTGATACTTCTCCCACAATGCTTCTTCAGTCTTGTAAGGAACCCGCAAGCGAGTTCTTCCGTAACTTAGGCGAATGTGGATCTCGTTAATACCGAAACCCGTTACCAACGCTTCGCCGATGTAACCTTCTGGATTTTTGTCCATGAGTCATTCACTCCATTGCGGGCATCAACTGAAAAGGAACTTCAGCGACGCCAGTTCTTTTGCTGCGCCAAACGCACAGAGAACAGTGAGGACCAAGCTGAGTCCTCCCGTCACACACAATTTGGTAAAGAACTTCTTTTCACCGCTTAAGCGCCAGAAGAAACACATTAAGCCGATGAAACAGATCAACGAGAAGATACCGATTACCATTAGGCAAACTCCACATGTTCGTTGTAAGCGTGAGGGTAGTTGATGTTACGGTTGTCGAGGATGATCGTCTGCGAACTAGGGAACGCTGTCTGACTGATCAGAGCGTGGCTAATGATCAAGATCTGAGAGAACCGTGGATCGTCAGCCAATTCCTTAATCAACGGAAGCAACTTGTACTGGTGGGTCTCATCGAAGGAAGAACCCAGTTCGTCCAAATATAGCGGGTAGTCAGTCAAGTTCATGCAAGCGTAACCTGCCAGCCTGAAAGCCTGATCGACAATGTCCTTGGAAGAGCCATTACCTTTGATGACATCGCTACGACGTTTGGTATCGACTGTGAGTGGGAACTTGTAATCAATCCCCTTCTCTTCATCGACATTACTCGGCGAAACGATGAGCGGGTATTCCCACACTCGTTGAATGATCTTGTTGACGACGTTGATCACCGTGAGCATCTGGTGAGTGATCTGTTCCGCCAGCAGACCTTTCTTTGGACACATCGCATCGACCAGCTTCTTCATCGCTGCTTGTTGAGTAGCTGCTGCCACAAGTTGGTTCTCGAGATCCTTTACCAGAGTCTCGTGAGCATCTTGTTCAGCCAAAGCGTTCTCATGAATACCGATAGACGTCTTGGTCTTCTTGATGAGATCTTCAATCAGAAGATCACCTTGGTTGTTGCAGAAACGAATCAGCTCAACACGAAGAGTCTCGTACATCGCTTCAGCTTGGTTGTAACGACGCTCGTAGTCTTGCATCCCACGACTCAGACGAACCATGTTGGCTTTGTCTTCACGAGCAACACTCACGTTGTTGAATGCAGCTTCGTACGCAGCCTTAGCCTTGAAGTAGTTCTCCATGACTGCGGACATCTCGCCGCCTTCTTGGTTGAACCGGCTAATGGCATCCATTACGATGTCAAGACGTTCTTGCGCTTTACGGCGAAGACCGGCGTTGTGAACATCACGCTCATACGCAGCATAAGCTGCTGAGAGACCACGGCCAATCGAAGTCCAACCCTTCTGGTCAAGGTACGAGAACAAACCCTGATAACGACCCTGATACTTCTTCCTGAGATCTTCCATATGCTCGTAAGCATTGGCGACATCGGAGACTTCATCAAGTTTGTTAGTCAGTTCTTCCAGTTCAACATCAAGGCCTTTAGTCAGTTCCTCGCCTTTATTCAGGCGCACCTCCAACTCTTCAAGCGCACCCGGATCAACGCCCGGCTTAAACGCATGAGTACAGCTTGGGCAGATAACCGATTCACATTTGTGGATGTGTTCGATCTGACGCTGGATGTCGTCGAGTGCCCCACCGAATTGGTTATGCTTCATCCGCTTGAACATGATGACTTCGGAGATAGCCATCACATCACCCAGAGTCTTACGCTCAGGTGGAAGTGCAGCCGTACCCATTCGAAGTTCGGTGATCACATCGGAAGCAGGAATCAACAGACTGTCGTGGATACCGGTAACCAATGCAGGCAACGAATTGAGGTCTTGCTTCAGTTGATCGATCTCACCCTGCAAGAGGTTAGGATCTACCTTCAACATCTGTTGAGCTTTGACCTTCATCGTTTCCAGTTCAGACAACCGCTCACCGTGGACCTTCATCTCACCGGTGTATTGGTTGAAGATCATATCGACCTCAGCCAACGTGAAGTCCATATCCGCTTGACTGCGCATGTTGGCAATCTCAGGATACTCTTCCATCAACAGCAGACAGATCTCTTGATCAGTACGACGGATGAGGTCTTGCAGCTCGAACTCATTCAAAGCGCCAATGCCGGACTTAGGTTCACGCATCAACGTGTCCAGAGTCTCATGTAACTCATCAGCCTTCTTGCGCATCTCAGCCACATCGTCGGGGTCCATCAAACGGGACTTAGCCTCAACCAAGTGATCGCTCACCCAGTCAACGATGTTGTTCGCCTTACTCAGCATGCCACGCCATTCTTTATACTTGGCGAAGGCGTAAGTGAAGTCAGCTGTAGCGAAACGGCTGATCCACTGTTGGCGTTGAAGTGCGTTCATTGTAGTGAAACGAATCTCGCCGGTCAGAAGCGCATGTAGGTCACGAGTGTAGCCAGTGTAGATCTTGACCAGTTCAAGTTGAGCGGTGATAGTTCTGCCTTTGTTAAGGTTCTCACCACCGTCTACTATGAATGAATAGGAATTCTTATCCGAGTACCACGCCTCGCATTTATACGTGTGGCCTTTGTGGATAAACTTGGCGCACCAGTATCCGTCCTTATCGAAGTCATCCGGATCAGGAGGGAGTGGGGAGAAGCCGATTCCAATAAGACTGGACTTACCGCTGCCGTTAGTGCCCAGGATCATCTGAGTTTTAGTCTCAGGTGTAATCTTGATGGACTTCTTTCCGTTGAGCGCGGTACGGTTACAGTTAACTAATTCGATGTACAGGAACTGCATCGCGGATGCTCCGTGAGTAGTGCTATTGTATCATTAAGACGTTTGGTTAAATTTGATTTAGAGGAACCGTCATGGATGTATCAGTTTTCAGAACGGTCGGTATCGGTCGTATCGACACGAACAAAGAGCTGGGCAGCAAGACCGTCGATGTGGTCCCTATTGAATGGCTGCCAATGCGTGACGGTGAATTGACCGGTAACGAAACAGCTGAGACGTATCAGACCAAAGACATCGATGGTAACGCCGTGAGTGGCGGTATGATCTCCTCCAACAGCATCACAGCGACTTGGCTGCCTTCTGGCACCAACCGGTTGACTGCACCCGATGTACGCCGTGGTGAGCGTGTGGAGATCCTGCAAACAGCGGATCACGATAAGTACTATTGGCGGACCATGGGTCTGGATGACAACCTCAGAAAGCTTGAGACCATCATCTTCGGTATCAGTGCAACTCAAGACGAAGGGTCTACAACTCTCGGTCTCGACAACATGTACTGGTTTGAACTCTCGTCCCACAGTAAGATGCTCTCGTTCCGTAGCTGTAAAGCGAATGGCGAACCTTTTCTGTACGAGATGTTCTTCGATCTGGCTGAGGGCACATTCACGCTCAAGGACGACATCGGCAACTTCATGTTCTTGGCCAGTGCGTTGAACTTGATCCATCTTGAGAACGCTAAGGGTACATTCCTAAAGCTCGATCAGGAAGACCTCAAGGTTAATGCACCTCGAGACATCATCGGTAAAGCAGGTCGTGACTTCACCCTGACAGCCGGTAAGAACATCAACATGAAGGCTGGTGTTCAAGCCATGATCGATGGTGGTGGCTCCATTCTCACGATGAATGCCGGGTCAACCACCCTCAAAACTCCTAAGTTCGTAGGTACTACTTGATGCCTCAGATCTCTCTCGTAGGTGAATCGCAAGCAGGTGGGGTCATTACCGGTCCAGGAGCTGTTCCATGGACCGTTCTCGGTAAACCCATCTCCTTGGTAGGGGACGACGTTGCCGGCCACGGTACGGGCTCTCACGCAGGACCTAAGATGGTTGAAGGTTCTGCATGGATGACGTTCAATGGTATCCCCGTCGTTCGTTCAGGTAACCATGCAAGCTGTGGCCACGAAGCCAACGGCAACCCATGGATGACATTACCAAGTTGACAGCATAGAGAGCCGGGGGAAGCCCCGGCTCTTATGTCACATCTACGCAGAAGGCTGAGTCAAGAACTCAGTCCCCATCTCGAGCAGATACGCAGAAGCGTAATGTCCGAGGTTAGAGGATTTGCGTGCGCCGTTGAAGTACATGTCGTCGGCAGGCTTCTTCGTGTCGTGCTGGAAGCTACGAATCAGGTTCTCGTGGATTGCGAGAGAATACATACCCGATTCAGGCATGGCCACGTAAGCTGGCAGCAAACCGTTCTCAAGCTGCAATGGGAACTTCGGCAGTTCGTAGCTGTAGTAGCGGCCAGGCAGACCAGTGCGTTCCACAGCGTGACGCTCGTAGTAGAAGTTCTTCGCATCCAGCAGGATGATGAACGACTGCGGCAGAGACATGTACGCCGTGATGGAAGCGTCGCTGTTCGCTTGGTTCAAGTCCAACGCATCGCCGTGATCTTCATTCCGAACCATCGTGTCGGTGAAGGCCTTCATGTTGATCAGTTTGTTGGAATTGTAGTAGCGGTGTTCCAGCGGATATTTCCACCAGTCGAACTTAATCGAACGATCGCCGATGACGTTGTAGCATTCATTGGCAAAGTGGAGGTAACCACCGATAGACATCATCACGACTTTGGTGCTGAGGTCAACGCCCGGCACTTTAATGACGAAGCCATTCTTCATGGGCTGGTCAGCGTAAGGCAGAACCATCGAAGGCTTGATCGGGATGCACGTCAGCTTACCGACGTTCTTGAAACTGATCAGGCCCAGATCGTGACGCTTGGCGAACTGAGTGGAACGACCGCCTTCTTTGATCTTCCAACCACGGGTCGAGTAATCGGTCAAGTGGAGAAGACCATTGACTGTGGCAAGACCATAGTCGAAGAGCATCTTGTAATCGAACCCAGACTTCGTTACCAGAATGTCTGTAAGCTCGCTGTCAGGAAGCTGAGTACCTTCACCCGCTGTTGGGTGTTGGAGTTGAATCTTGTAGCCCGCTGCGAAGAGGTCGTTGTAACCGCAGGAAGCCGCTTCCTTCTTCATCAGAGGAGTTGTTGTCGGTAGGGTAGCATCACCATTCGCATGAAGCCACTGGTCGACAGTAATACCGTCGGCAATGCGGTAGATGTCATCTTCAATCGTATCCAGATCCAAGCCAACCTGACCAGTAATGGTCGGATGAGTAAGGACCAAATAGACCGTACTGTTCTCAGCCATCAGAGTACGAACCGCCGCATCGCCTACCTGCGCTTCAGTCAATCTCTGATTATCGCCTCGTTGGCGAATGAGTGCTTTTACGCAGGTATACATATAAAACACCTCAAGTAAAAAATCATATGTTCATTACCTCAATAAACCGTTGAGGCTCATATTTTAATGGGGACCAGTAAATGGCTACCGATTATCTTTACCCGTTGGACGAAACGGGCGCCGCTGTAACGAACAAGGTCATCAATGAGAAGCGCACACTACAGCCTCCGCAAGAAGAATTGGAGTTCCACTTCATTCTGCCGTGGGCTGGTCCGTTCTTCCGCGATACCATGGTTCTCAAGCACACTCCTACCGGGCGGACGCTGATCCGTGGTACGGACTGGGCTCCTGGTCACCGCTTTAATGCTGCAAGCTACGAGTTGCAGAACAAGAAGGGCGGCGTGTATGCCAGTATCCTTCTGTTTGACCTGACTCTCTCCGGTGAGATCGTTCAGACCTACCAAACTCTTGGTGGTAACTGGACTCTGCCAGAGAACAAGATCCTCGAGATCATGTCGAACAAGATCAGTGATCCACGCTTTGTCACCTTCGATGAAGTCAGCGGGAAGCCTGAGGTCTATCCTCCGACCGAACACAACCACCCGGCAGATGACTTGACCGGTATGGCTGAGCTGATCACCTCGAACTACGACATCGCTGCTGCGATCCGTGAACGTACCAACGACTGGTTGCAGAACCCGCCGATCCTCATGTCTGAGTTCTACACAGCAGACGAGATCGACGCACGTCTTGAATCGTTGGGCTTCGGTGTGTCCGCTGACGACGTTGAGAACCTGGTTGTTTCGATGACCGATTCCTACAACACCGCTGCGAACCAACTGGCTCAAATTTAACTAAGGATGCCATCCCATGAGTTTAAGCGAGAAGATCGCCGAGAACAAAGCGGCGATGAATCGACTGTACAGCCTGACGGCCGATATCGTCAAAAACAAACGTAAGTTCGCTGTGCTGGCTGACACTACTCTCAAGGTAGGCGGGATGGCGTTGACGGCACTCACTGCGTTCATTCGTGGCGCAGTGAACACCCACGTCCAGAAGACAGGTCCAGCTGCTCACAACGACACAGCTGCATCGGTAGGCATCATCACAAAGGATCAGTGGGAAGCTGTTCAAGACCCATTGCTCCCATCTGGGATCTGCCCTATCTCTCGGTTCGGTAGTAACACCTATCTGCCGACAGGTATCTTGGGTACGTTTGAATCTGGTACAACCACATTCAACCCAAAGACCGCGGCATCGATGTTTGAAGATGACGGTACGCTCGTCTATCTGCGTAACGCTACCAACGGTTCTGTGCGTGGTGTTTACTACGCATACGTTGCTGGCGCCGTGGTTAAACCTAATCAACAGCCGACGAAGACGAACAAGCGCTATCAACCTTCCTATTTCCCGGCGGGTAAGACAGCGCAGCAAGTGTTCTCGTGTTCTGACACGATCGTATTCGGTCGACTTCAGGATGCTAATGGCGTCGCTGGCGATTACTTCATCTCCCTAACCAACGGTACGCTGGACGATAGTAAGCATACTGGTGCTGTCGTCACTGAGGCTAACTTTGCTCTGATGGGTGGTGGTACGGGTGAATGCTTCGTAGCAGGTGATCAGATCATCTATTACGGGCTGACAAACCCAACCACCGGTCAAGTGCCGTGGGAGGTCGATGTATCGACCGTGGATCTCTCTGACGTCGTAGCCGCTAATGGCGGTGTTGTTACCTTCGTTAGAACCACCGGCATTGATACTACCGGCTTCGGTAACGTTGCGTATAACGACCTCGACACCATGCGCTTCTGTAATAAGCTCATGAGTACCGTGGCTGCTGATAAGCCAATGGTTCTGAACTCTGGCACGTTTGCATCCGTCAACGCAATGTACTACGGCATTCCAGCAATGGTATCGGCTGTAGGTCCTGACGGGACTATCCGGACTAAGGTCTGGTCTCAGTCTCGTTACGTCGTAGTTGGCGCTGCTTACCGAGCCATGTCGTTCAGCTGGGTTTACAACCCTGTCACCAAGGTTGCTGCGCTCGATGCTGGATACGATGTTCAGAACACGGCGACATCTACACAGCCGGATGCTGATATCTACACAGGTCCTGTATTCGACATCCTTGAGCGTGACGCGCTGTCGGCCTCTGGCGCCCAACAGTCGCAATACTGTTTCGATGATTCCGGTAACGTTGCACGGATCATGAACCAGAACACTGTCGATGGCATTCAGCTTATCTACGGTAAGGTGACTGGGTGGACGAGTAAGTTCGACGCCCTGAATGCGAATGTCGCTGTGACAACTGCCAGAACGGTTGTTGTTAACCGGGCGCAGTACGGTTCGCCTGTTGGCGGTAACTTGGTTACTCCGGTAATCCTTTCGCCAAGCCGTTTGCTCCTGTGGTCGGACGGTGTTGATAAGAACGGTAACTGGAAGCGTGGTGTGGCGTATACGAACCTTGAAGGCTCGCCTACCTACAATTACAAATCCCTTTATCTGACGGACATGAAAGGCTATAAACCGTCGACTGTCCGTAAGTACGTGGCTGACGATGGCTTGACCGAATCGAACTACGTGTGCTTGGTGCAGGAGTTCTCTCAGGCTGGCGTGATCACCACCACAGGTAAGCGCTTCCTCACTGGGGCTAAGTTTACCGGTGCGTCTAGCATCAGTTCTGACTTGGTGGTTGGTCCATCTGTAAGTATCACTGCCGCGCTGATGACAGCGTTGGAAGGGATGCTCGCCAGCCAACTGACAGGACTCGGTTATTCGCTCGATGAGGTCAAAGCTGATCTCGTGATTCCAACATCAACATCCTGCCCTCCGTTCGTCATGTGTAATTTCACGACAACTGTAAGGCAGCATGGTATCACAGTGGCCAAGGTCAACCTGACTCAGGATGGCGCTGGTAACGTGATCGGGATCTCCAGCATTGGCGTTATTCTTCCGCCCGGCATTATCTACGCGAACACCGCCAACAGCCTCGGCTTCTCTTCGACGAACTCGAACAACGCTGGCGCGTGCATCATCTACGAAGTGGCTGATGCATTCCTCATCGGTTCGTCTAACGTGTGGAACTGCAACGTACCTGGCTCGTCCGCATTGTCCTGCATTGCGTTCAAGTACAAGAAGTCAACAGGATTGTTCGTTGCGACCAACCTCTACAACAACGTTCTGTTCAACCACTACACCAACACCCGTAACTTCGTGGCGTCGCCTGCGTTGGGGTTTGGTTGCAGCTGGGCGACTCTTGACGCGACTGGTATCACCGACGATGCTACAAAGTTGGTGTTCCTACCGATCGCTAAAACGGAAGCTGAGTTCGATGCGTGGGTGAAGACGGTAGTTCCACCGATCGAGGATCGTGTTGTTCTCGCCTCTCAGGAAGTTGCTCAGGGGTGGGTTGTTTACTTCTCCGAGCCTGTGCCTGTTGTGATTGGCGGGAAGTACTTCGTGATGCCGGTGCAGACCATCGACCTGTCCCTCATCTTCACTGAAGCGAATGCGCTGAAGAACAAGACGTTCTACATTTATCTGAAGCAGTCTGGCGACAGCTGTGCTTACTCGATCGATCAAGGTCCTTCTAATGAAGGTATCGGTACGATGTTCTTGGGTACTATCACCACGAACGACGTGAAGATTACATCGATCGTTACAGATAAGGTCACTCGCATTGGCACCTTCCGCCTCAACACTGAAGCGCTTGGTTCGTCGATCCCTGTGAGTAACGGCTTGCCTTCATCCCCAGACACTCTGGAATGGAGCTGATCAAATGTCAACGCTTCTGGAAAAGATTGAAGAGCTGAAGACGAAGGTGACATCGTTCACCAACCAAATCACTCGCATCTTGACCCGGAAAGCTCCTACGGCCGGTACTGCTGACAACAGTACCGCGCTCAATGGGGTGATTCCGGCGGATATGAAAACCCAGGTTGATTCGACTATCACAGCCCACGCTCTGTTGACGAATAACCCCCACGCATTAACCCCAGCTATTCTGGATGCTCCAACACCTGCTGACGTAAACACATCGGCGGCTGAGAAGTTGATCCAAGGGGTTCTTCCTGTTTCGCAGTTCGGTGATCTCGGCGGTACGGTGATCCTGACGGGTTACGTTCAGTTTGTTCTGAACTTTCTGACGGCTAACCCATTGCTCATGTGGGGTACGTATTACAACCTCCCTGCGCAATCGATCGACTTCGTGGCTCTGTTCGGCACCCCAGCTAACAAGACGTACAAACTGTACGTTGAGGTCGTAGGTGGTGTCGCTAAGTACACGGTATCGGAAACGACACTGAGTGAGACATGGACACGCTTCTATATCGGTTCGGTTACGACCAACGCTAACACCTTTACGGCAGTCAGTCTGTCCGTGGTTACCAAGCTTGATCACTACCGTACCTCCAAGGATGCTGTCGGCGCTGCGATTCCTAGCACTGCTGATCTCCCAGTCTTCACTGACCACATCGGTAACGACTGGTTAAGTTAATCGGAGCATTCCAATGGCTGACGACAATAACCAGCTGATCCAATTGATGCATGACGCGTTTGATGCGCTTCGTATCAAAGTCTTGGCGGCGCTCGGTAAGAAGCCGGATACCGCTGGTTTGGCTGATAACGCCAAGCTGATCGGTACGGATACCGCTACCACGCTCATCAATGCCGGCAAGTTAGTCGGCACCACACATGTGGCTGATAAAAACAACCCGCACGGAATCACCGCTGATAGTCTCGATGGCGTCGATAACGATACGGTTAATGCGGTGTTGGGCATCGCTATCCCACGAGGAGCTTTGCCGATCAGTCGGTTTGGTAACTTTACGGGGGCCGCGCTGCCGATCTCATTCGCTGGTTGGATCATTTCCTTCACAGCTGAGATTCCGTCGATGATGGCAGGTTTCGATCTACCGGCTCCAATCATCAACATCAACCTGAGCTCGATTGACCCATCGCCAGCTAACAAGTTGTTCTTCACTTATCTGAAGTTCGACGGGTCTGTACTCAAGTACATGATCTCGAAAACTGCACTGGCTGAGACGAGTGGGCGTATGTTCATCGGCAAGATCGCTACCGGCGCATCAGGGATCAGTACAATCAGCTTCAGTC
>Ga0075364_10000009_pt1 | contig 64760 bp, 60 predicted proteins | sample EndMetdeltDD1764_FD_71517 | JGI IMG/M metagenome (GOLD analysis project Ga0075364, IMG submission 71517) | Populus endosphere microbial communities from Tennessee, USA - Endosphere MetaG P. deltoides DD176-4 | ecosystem: Host-associated > Plants > Roots > Endosphere | place: USA: Tennessee... | reverse complement strand
TGTCCCGGAAAACCGCGTCATATGGTTGACATGCGCCAACGCTGATTGTATCTCGACGCCAACCTAAAGGCGCGCCATCCTTTGATGACCAAAGCGGCGCGCTTTTGATTGATAGAGACAAGCGGCTTAACGGCCCACAGACTGCTGGATCAGTACAATGAAGATCAAGAACTCGCTTAAGGCGCTGAAGGCTCGTCACCGCGATAACCGTCTGGTTCGCCGTAAGGGCCGCATCTACATCATCAACAAGCAGAACCCGCGCTTCAAGGCTCGTCAGGGCTGATTGTGGCTGACGGCTTCACACGAAGCCGTTGCGGATCACATTGTTGATAAAAGACCGATTTCGGTTTGATATTGAGCGCAGGCGGATTATCTTTTCCGCCATGCGCTTTTTCCGTTTTGCCACACCGCTGGCTATTGCCTTTGCCTCCATGTCTCTGGTCGGCCTTTCGCCGATTGCCCCTGCATTTGCGCAGGAAACGCCGAATGGCGTCGCACCGGGCGACAAACAGCTTCCGGGCGTAACCATCCCGCCGCAATCCCACGCGCCTGACCAGCCGCTGCCGCCCTTGCCGGAACGGCATGTCGAAACGCCGCCCGCGCCACAGCCGGGCCAGCAGCAGCCGTCCCAGCAGGCGCAAACGCCCCCTCCTGCCCCGCCCGCGGAAAATCTCTCGCCATCGGCAAAGATCGACAGCCTGCTTGCCCAGCTGAAACGCGAAAGCAATCCGGACAAGGCCAAAAACATTGCCGAGGAAGTCCAGACCAACTGGAACGAGTCGGGCAGCGCCACGGTCGATCTTCTGCTGCAATGGGCAGCCGAAGCGGTGGAAAAGAAGAACAATGGCGCAGCGCTCGATTTCCTCGATCGCGCCACGCTGATCGACCCGGATTTCACCGGCGCATGGCAACAGCGTGCCGCGCTGCATTACACGATGGGCAATCCGCGCAAGGCGATGTCCGACATCAACGAAGTGCTGAAGCGCGAACCTCGACAGTTCATAGCGATTGCCGGAATGGCGACGATCCTGATGGAAGCGGAAGAAGATACGGCAGCCGAAAAGGCGTTGGCGCAATATCTCACCATCTACCCCGCTGACAAGGACGCGCGCGAGCAGATGGAAAAGCTATCGGAAAAGATCGCCGGCAGCCGCACGTGATTGCTGGTGCGGCTTGCTCCCAATGCCCCCCATGCGGGGGAGATGTCACCACAAGGTGACAGAGGGGGGGCAAGCAACGGTGCGGCAGTTGGTCCAAAAGCGCGCAATTATGCGGTAACTGCCACCAACGAAATTATCGCGGCGACAAAACATGTCCTAATGAACGGCGACATGCCCCAGAGATCGATGTCCGAATATTCTGACATATGTCTTGATATTCAGGCATATGTCAGAATATAAAGACATCGGCGAACAAGGCCATTCGTGTGAGTATGGAGATTTGAAAATCCATGGCGCGTTCGGAACCAGAAAGTGCGATCAGATATCCTCTGACCGTTTTGCTCGGAAGCGATGCCAATATCAGAGTTCTCCGAGCACTTTCCAGACACGGAGGAATGCTTTCGTCAGCGGATATTGTTCAACGTAGTGGTGTATCGCGCGACACCGCGTGGCGGAGCCTCCTGTTTCTTGAATCTACACGCCTTGTTTTAACCGATGGTTCCTCTCGGGCACGCGTTCACCGCCTGAATAGAGATCACTTCATGTTTGCTGCCCTTGATTGCCTGTTCGAAGCCGAGGCAGCGCGCTTCAAGGCAATACTCGATGCGGTCGTACGGAGTGCAAAAGGTCTGGAAGTCGAAAGCCTATTCATTTACGGAAGTGTGGCTCGGAACGAAGATCGCCTCGACAGCGATCTCGACATCTGCGTGGTCGCAAAAGCAGATGCGCTTTCAAATTCCGTCGAGCACATTCGAAACTTGTTGAGGGACGACGCCGAAAGACTCTCATTCCTGCCGAATGTCGTTGGACTCGATCACCAAGACATCGCCAGGCTATCGGGAGATGACGATCCGTGGTGGCGATCGGCGAGCGAGGACGCTATCGTCTTGTCTGGCAAGCGGCCGGATCAAATCGTTGTGCATGGAAAATCTGACAATGGCTAGGATTGGTTCAACCAAAAAGAAGGATGCAACCTACGCGGACGGCAGGCTGACAATTGCGCGGGGGTTTCTCAAGAGCGCTCGAAACGGCATTCTCATCGCCGATCCAGGAGATATCGGTAATCCGTCAATGTCGACAGTCATAAACTGTGCCATAGCTTACTCGGATGCGCTCACTGCGAAAATACGTGGAGAGATCAATCAAGACGACCACCAGACTGTCGTGAAGCTCTTAAGAGCCGCACTGGGCAATGAATTCCCATCCCGGCAAGAATCTAACCTGCGCTCGCTCCTTGAACAGAAGGATGAGGTGCAATACGGATCCCGCGCTAAGACACTCGCCGAAGCCGATCGATCTCTTGAGCGCCTCGAAGAGTTCGCTGCGTGGGCCGAGGAGCGGTTTCTGCTAATCAGGTGACCTTGAAACGTGTTCGAGTGTCGAAGCGTTCTGCGCTCGAATCAGTCTCCATCTCATCCATCTTACCGGAACGGTCGGATTGCTATCGCCGGCTCGTGGCAGTTGCTACAGAATAGCGCAAAAGCGGAATTTGCGCCAGCATTGCCCCCCTCTGCCCTGCCGGGCATCTCCCCACAAGGGGGAGATCGGATCGGCGCATTGCCTGAGTTTCAACACCTGCCTCATAAATCACACCACTCCCGCCGAAACTTATCCCACCCTTCGGCCGTTATGCCGTAAATGCTACACCCCGCCCGCCAAAAACCATCCAGACGTTCCCGCCTCATGATGATTGCCCTCGTCGTTCTCGCCCTTCTGCTCACCGCCGGTTTCGGCTTCACCGCATGGCAGGCCGCCGCAATTGAGCGACGTTTCCCCAATATCGGCACACTGACAGATGTGGGCGGCTACCGCATGAACGCTCTGCACGTGCCGGCCGGCGACAAAGCCGACCTGCCGCCGCTCGTTTTCATCCATGGTGCCAGTGGTAATCTGCGCGATCAGGCCGCCGCCTTTCTTGAGCCCTTGCGCGGTCGTGCCGAAATGTTGTTCATCGATCGCCCCGGCCACGGTTATTCGGAACGCGGCGGCCACGAGAACGACACACCGGACGGTCAGGCCGCCGCCATCGCCAAGTTAATGGACGCTTATGGCATCAAACGCGCCATCATCGTCTCGCATTCCTTCGGCGGCGCAATCGCCGCAAGCTTTGCCGTCTTCCACCCGGAAAAGACGGCGGGCCTTGTTTTCCTCTCTCCCGCCACCCATCCATGGCCGGGCGGCGTCGACTGGTATTACAGCCTCGCACCAAAACCGGTGCTCGGCTGGCTGTTCACCCGGCTCCTCTCGCTGCCCGCAGGCATGTTCCTCATGGAAGGCGCCACACAATCCGTATTCAGCCCCAACCGCCGCCGCGACCGTTATGTCGAGGAAGGCGCACCGGCCCTCGTGCTGCGTCCCGCCACCTTTCGCGCCAACGCCACCGACGTCTTTAATCTCCATGCTTACGTCAGCCGCATCGCGCCGCGCTATAAAGAGATCACGACGCCGACGGTCATCATCACCGGCGACAGCGATCCGGTCGTGCTCGAAGAAATCCATTCGCAAGGCCTTGCCCGCGATATCGAAGGCTCAGAACTGGTCATGGTCCACGGCCTCGGCCACAAACCGGATTATGTCGTCACCGACCTCTGCATCGCCGCAATCGAAAAGGTGGCGGGTTTCGACCGGGACCTGCCCGCAATCGCAAAAACGGCAGAGGCGCGGCTGCAACAAACCGGCGCGCCGGCCAAGCAGGCGGTCGGCGTTTCGATCGAACGGAACTGAGACCTTTCATTCCCACGCATGCCGGTACACAAGATCCGCAGGATCATGCCGTGCCGCATCCGCGTCCAGCACGGCACCCAACCGTTCCGCAAGCCTGCGAGAGGCTGCATTTTCGGGGTGGATGTAACTGACCAACGTTTTCAGACCCAGCGTCTCAAACGCCCAGCCACGCATCAGCACCGCAGCCTCGAAAGCGTAACCGCGGCCCTCGAAACCGTCATACAGCATCCAGCCGAGTTCATGTTCGGGAAACAGCGGTCCGGCATTGATGCCGATCTGGCCGATACATTGGCCGGCAGCCGCCTCGCCCTCACGGGCCTCGATCATCAATGATCCATGCCCCAAAAGCTGCCACTGCGCCACGTCGTGGCAGAACATGCCCCACGCGACGGCCTGACGGTGCGGCCCGCCCATGTAGACGGACCGGTCTGTCGCCATGAAAGCCGCATAGGCGGGCCAGTCTTCCATGCAGGGCGCGCGCAGTTTCAGGCGGGCAGAGCTGATCGTATGAATGGGGTCAGTCGGCAAATGGCTCATGAAATCGGTCCTTGAAAAACAAAAACGGCCGGATTGCTCCGGCCGCTCGAAAATCATCAATCCTGAAAAAACTCAGGCAGCGCTCATCATTCGGCGGCTTGGCCGTTTTCGCCGATATAGGCGATGCGCACCATATTGGTGGCGCCCGGCGTGCCGAGCGGAACACCGGCCGAAATGATGATGCGGTCGCCGGCCTTGCCGAATTCCTCATCGACAACGATGCGGCAGGCGCGATTGACCATATCGTCGAGGTCTGTCGCGTCATGGGTGACGACGCAGTGCAGGCCCCAGCAGACCGACAGGCGGCGTGCCGTCTGAACCTTCGGCGAAAGCGCCAGGATCGGAACGGTCGGACGCTCGCGCGAGGCGCGCATGCCGGTCGTGCCGGACGAGGTGTAGGTGACGATGGCGGCCAGGTTCAGCGTTTCGGCGATCTGGCGAGCAGCAAGCGAAATCGCGTCGGCACCGGTTGCTTCCGGCGTGGCGCGCTGTGCGTAGATAATGCTCGGATAAAGCGGATCCTGCTCGACCTGATGCGCAATCGACGCCATCATCGACACCGCTTCGACCGGATACTTGCCGGAAGCGGATTCGGCGGACAGCATGACCGCATCGGCGCCTTCGAACACGGCGATCGACACGTCCGAAACTTCGGCGCGGGTCGGAACCGGGGCTTCGATCATCGATTCCAGCATCTGGGTGGCGACAACGACCGGCTTGCCGGCGCGGCGGCAGGCGCGGGTCAGACGCTTCTGGATACCCGGAACCATTTCGATCGGCAACTCGACACCGAGGTCGCCACGGGCAACCATCAGGGCGTCGGAAAGTTCGATGATTTCGTCGATGCGCTCGATGGCCTGCGGCTTTTCGATCTTCGACATCAAGCCGACGCGACCGCCGGAAATGCGGCGAACTTCAACGAGATCTTCCGGGCGCTGCACGAAGGAGAGCGCAACCCAGTCGACATCGTCGGTGGCGAGAACGGCGTCGAGGTCGGCACGGTCCTTGTCGGTCAGAACGCCGACTTCGAGCAGCGTGTCAGGCAGGCTGACGCCCTTGCGGTCGGAAATGCTGGTGCCGGCAATAACCGTACAGGTGATCGACTTGCCATCGACAGCAGTGGCCTTGAGCGCCAGCTTGCCATCGTCAATGAGCAGACGGTCGCCAACCTTGACGGAAGACAGGATTTCCGGATGCGGCAGGAAAACGCGGTTTTCGTCGCCCGGCTCTTCATTGTTGTCGAGCGTAAAGGTCTGGCCGGGAGCAAGCGTCACCTTGGTATTGGCGAATTTGCCGACCCGCAGCTTCGGCCCCTGAAGGTCGGCGAGAATGCCGATGGGACGGCCCGAGCGGGCTTCCACAGCGCGGATGCGCGTGATCAGGGTGCGCATCATGTCATGGCTGGCATGACTCATATTGATGCGGAAAAGGTCGGCACCCGCATTATGCAGTTTCTCGATCATCGCCTCTTCGGACGATGCCGGACCGAGTGTTGCAAGAATTTTTACCTTGCGATTACGCTTCATCAGTTCTGGCCTTCCTGAGTGCCTGGCGTGTCCGAAAGCTGGACCATCCAGCTGCCCTGACGGCCAGTGTCATATTCTTTGAAGCCCATCTTCTGGTAGCCCCGAGCGAAGCAGTCTCCGACGCCTGTAATCTTAAATTCATTTTCGGCAACGCACATGCTGACTTCGCCGGTCCAACGGCCACCACGGGCTGAGTCTTCGGCATAAAGATAATAATAACGTGATTGCAATTCGCCCTCGATGAGAGTGGCGCAGCTTGAGGCAGGGACCTGCCACCAGCCTTCGGAAATCCAGCCCTCCTGGGCGCGGTAGCCGATACCGACACCGACCAGATTTTGCGTGCCGTTACACACGCGAAAATCGGCACGTGCTTCGCCGGGGGCGAAGAACGATACGGCAGCGGCGAGCGCCACACCGAAAAGAGTTGGCGACAAAAGGGTGGTCAAGGAAAACAAGGACGGTTTCGACACGATTTTCGGCGGAGTCCCCTGCTAAATCAGATGCACTGTTCTTGGCGCGGCGACGACCGAATGTCAAACGAAAGTCTAATCGTTTAGCAGCCGCTTGAGCGCCGATTTCATGCCTTTATCCCCTCTTCGCCTTGCCTATCAGCAAAGTGCGTGCGATCAAACGCAAGCGTAAAAATCGCTTGAATCAAACAATTGACAGGCCGGACGACGGGTAATGCAGGACTTTAGTTCCTACGAAATCGTACAGGGAAATTATGACGGCGGGATGGTGCTTCTGGCCGATCACGCCATGAACAGATTGCCACCCGGTTATGGCACGCTCGGTCTCGACGCAGGCGCCTTTGAGCGGCATATCGCTTATGATATCGGCATCGAGGGATTAACGCGCCGGCTGGCGGCCATGCTCGACATACCGGCAGTGCTTTGCGGTTTCTCAAGACTGCTGATCGACCCAAATCGCGGCGAAGACGACCCGACCTTGATCATGCGCATTTCCGATGGCGCGATCGTTCCGGGCAACCACCCCATCACCGCCGCAGAATGGCAGCATCGTCTCGACGCCTTCCACCGCCCCTATCATCAGGCAGCAGATTTGACGATCGCCAAGACTGCGCAATCGAGCGGCAAAACGCCGCTGGTTATCTCGCTGCACTCTTTTACTCCCGCCTGGAAGGGCGTGCCGCGGCCCTGGCATGCATCCGTGCTCTGGGATAGCGATGAGCGCGCCGTCAACCCGTTGCTGGACATGCTGCGCGCAGACCCAGCCCTTATCATCGGCGATAACGAGCCTTATGACGGCGCATTAAAAAACGACAGCATGTACCGCCATTGCATGCGCCCCGGCATTCCGCATGCTCTTCTGGAAGTGCGCCAGGACCTGATCGGCGATGAAGAAGGCATGGATGCATGGGCGGCAAGACTTGCACCGATCTTTGCGCGCATGAACGCCGATCCGGCATTGCACGAAACCAGAATATTTCCATCACGCACCGGCCCCTACCCGGCCTGAGTGAAAATTGAAGCGTGCATTGGACGCTCAAAAAGCCGCATTCACCCGCAACAAGACCCGGCAAGGGTAAGCTAATCAGCCCCTCCATGCGCGAATTGGCTTGACCTCGCCTGCACTTCGCGGCAGGTGACACCACCCGTAAAATTTTCGAGACTATTTAGGAGCCCCCGATGTCTGATGCTCATGGCGTCGCCCGCGACCAACTCCGCGCCTTTATCGAGCGCATCGAACGCCTGGAAGAAGAAAAGAAGACCATCGCCGATGACATCAAGGATGTTTACGGCGAAGCCAAATCCATGGGCTACGATACCAAGATCATGAAAAAGGTCATCGCTCTTCGCAAGAAGGACGATCAGGAGCGCATGGAAGAGGACCTGATCCTCGATACCTATCTCTCCGCTCTCGGCATGATCCCCGGCGCCGGCGAAGAAGGCGAAGAAGCAGCCTGATCGGCAGCTTTTCGAATTCGAAAGATATAGAGGCGGCAGCGCGCAAGCGGGCCGCCTTTTCTTTTGCCCAGATCAGGCCGATCTGCAGTTATCGGCCAGCGCCTTCAAACGCGGCACATCGCACACGGTCAGCTTTTGTCGCCCGCCGGTCACCAGCCCCTTGCCTTCCCAGGCGCTGAGAATGCGCGATACGGTATGAAGCGTCGTGCCGGTCATTTCGGCAATATCCTGACGGGTGATCGGGAAGTCGATCCGCAGACCTTCGCTTTCCTCGCGCCCCGCTTGTTCGCTTAGCCGCAATACCGCATGCGCCACACGGCGCTCCACTTCCTGCGTGGAAATTTCGCGGATGCGGGTATGCGCCTCCTGCAACCGCTGGCCGATCGTGGTCAATGCCGTCAAAGCAAGCTGTGGATTTTTCTCGATCAGCGGTGTCCATAGCTCCATCGGCCAGCATAGCGCTACGGCTTCGGAAACGCACAGCGCCGTACCGGGGTAATCAGCGCGCTGCAAAGCCTTGGCGATCCCGAAAATATCGCCGGGATTAACGATGCGCACGATGACCTGCTGCCCCTGTGGCGTCACCTGACTGACCTTGAGGCGGCCATTCAGAAGCAGGAAAAAATGGGTGGCGGGCGCGCCCTGCTCGAATACTGCATCACCGGCAGCGATCCGCCGCGACACGGCATGCGACAGCATGGCATCGATATCGCCATCGGCCATCTCGGCAAAAAGCGCGAATTGTTTGACGAGACTGATATCGAGTTTCACGGCAGATCTCCATGCCGGCTGGAAAAGCCAGCCTCCAGACCTGAGTAACCGCCTATTCGTCGAGCTACTTGCGATTCATCAACGAAAGACGGATTTTTTCACGCCAGTTGGGATAAGCAGCTATGGAGCCCCGCCATGTCCCCGATAGACCATCAAACCACTGTTCGGCGCAAAACCGTTCCGCGCGGACTTTTGCAGACCGGGCCGGTTCTGTTTTCCTATGGTTTCCGACCATTTTTTCTAGGTGGGGCTATCTGGGCCACCATCAGTATGGCCCTGTGGATCGCGGCCCTTTCCGGCTGGATCGACATCGCCGCCGATTACGGGCTTTACGCCTGGCACGCACATGAAATGTTGTTCGGCTTTGGAAGCGCTATCCTTGCCGGCTTCTTCCTGACGGCAGTCCCCAACTGGACAGGCCGTCTGCCGGTTTCCGGGTGGCCGCTGGCATGCCTGTTTTTCATCTGGTGCGCCGGGCGGGCTGGCATGCTGTTCCCCGGTTGGACCGGCATACCGGTGGCAGTAACACTCGAAACGCTCTTCCTGCCTGCACTTCTCATTATCAGCGCACGCGAAATTATCGCCGGAAAACAATGGAAAAATCTCAAGGTGCTGATCAGCCTCGGCGTTTTGACCGCCGCCAATATCGGCTTCCATTATGAAACGCTCGCCATCGGCGCGCCGGATCATGCTTCGCGTTTTGGCATTTCGGCCTATGTCATCCTTATATCGATCATCGGTGGCCGCATCATCCCCAGTTTCACCCGCAACTGGCTGGCCAAACAGGGCGCAACTCGTTTTCCCATTCCATTCGGTCGGCTCGACATGCTGACCATCCTCTGCACGGCAACAGCACTCATGGCCTGGTCTGTTCTGGCTGAAGGCAGGATTGTCGCAGCGGCTGGCAGCATAGCGGCAGCACTTCAATTTGCCCGCCTTTATCGCTGGCGCGGCTGGACAACGATGGCGGAACCCCTCGTCACCATTCTTCACCTCGCCTATCTGTTCGTACCACTCGGCCTTATCGCCGTAACATTGAGCGCACTCGGCTGGATCGACCGGGCCTCGGCCATGCATGTGCTGACGGTCGGCACCATGTCATCTATGATGCTGGCGGTGATGACCCGCGCCACCCGTGGCCATACCGGAAGAGAGTTGACATCCTCGAACACCACCAGGCTCTGCTATCTGGCCATTATCGCCTGCGCACTGGTTCGACCACTGTCAGCCGTCATTCCCGGAAAGCTCGATCTGATCTACGCATCTGCCGGCATGCTCTGGCTTGCCGCCTTCGGCCTTTACCTCTTCGAATACGGCCCGATGCTGACACGGATACGCCGCAAGCCGATGGCTTGATCTCGATAACGAAAAAAGCCCGTAACGAAAAAAGCCCGTGCGGATCGCTCCGCACGGGCTTTTCACTATCTCTTAAACCGTTCGCCTCAGAACCGACCCGGATCGATCGCCACCGGATGTGCCGGTTTGAAACCATCGTTCATGGCGGCATTGTCGGTGCTGAACGAACGTGCCGTCGAAGCCACGCGCGGAGCCTTGGCGGAATTTTCGGTCTTGCCCTTGCCCTGCGCCCACTGCGCCAGCATGTCGCCGGTCAAACCTTTGTCTGCCGTTGGCGTCGCCTGAGACGGCGCGGCCGCGGCTGCCGGAGCAGTCCGAACCGGAGCCTTGGCCACCGGCTTCGGCGCATCGAAACCATCGCCGAAAACCGTACGGCTGGCATTGCGATCCGCATCGGGATTGGCAAGCGCGACCTGAACGGGGCGTTTGCCCGGAACCGGAACTGCTGCTTCCGGCGAACGCGTATAATCTGCGCTTTTGGCAAGAGCTGCGACAAGCTCCGGCGTCAACGCCTGAGAACCTTCGGCAACGGCACCGCCGGAAGCCAGATGCTGCGCCTGCGCATCAAGCGTGTTCGGGGCTGCATGCGGCGCTGCGACAACGGGCGGCTGTGCCTGCGAAGCCGGCAGCGATGCATTCATCGGACCAGCGGAAAATGCCGGACGGTGAGCCGGAACAGGCAGAGCGGACACGCCGATATCGGCCGGGTTCATCGGGCCGGCATAGGCCGTCATCACGCCGCTTTCGGCATCGCCCTTCATGCCGCGCGGGCCAAGCAGGGTCGGAACAGGAATATTGTACTGCTGCAGGTCGGCAAAATTCTCGCCGTTCTGCTGCGTCGGCAGCGCTGCCTGCAACGCATCCTGAGCGGCGTTGCGACCGCCCTGCGAATAGAGAGCCGTGGCAAGGCTGTTATTATCCTGACGGAAGGCCGGACGCGACTGCGGCACCGGCGCTTCGATAGCCGGAGCCTGCGGCTCGGCGGAAGCCACCATGACCGGCGCGCTTTCGCCTTCGTCCGCCGTATCGGGAGCAGAAGGACGGCCCGGCGCGGACGGTGCCGGCGTGGTGATGGCTTCGGGATCTTCATCCTCGTCGCCACCGCCGAACAACATGGCCAGCAGGTTCTTCTTTTTCTTCACGGTTGCAGAAGAGGCCGGACCAGCCGTGCTTGCGACCTCGATCGTGTCGCCACCGATACGTTTCTTGTATTCGGCCAGCGCCTGATCGTAACCCGGCAGCGGCTTGCCGTCGGCGGGAAGATGGATCGTATTGCCCTTCGGGAACAGGCGAACCAGTTCATCACGCGACATGCGCGGCCAGGCGCGAACGCCGCCGACATCGAGATGCACGAAAGGCGAACCGGAGGTCGGATAAAAACCGACGCCGCCGACCTGCAACTGCATCGCCGTTCCGCGCAGTGTAGAAAGCTTTACGCCGGGGATGAAGAAGTCCATCGCCTTGCCCTGCGTATGCTGGCTGTTCTTTGCGACACCCTTGGTGCGCGACCGCAGCATGCCGTTGGTGGCCGGCGAACGATAGGCGGAAACGATGTGGATATAATCCTTGGCGCCGACCCGGCGATACACTTCCCAGACGAGATCGAAGAGACGCGGGTCCATCTTCGTCGGCTCGTTGCGGCGCCAGTCACGCAGGAACTGGTTGAGCTGGGCAAGACCCTTGGGGTCGAAACGGCCATTGCGCTTGAAGACGATCTCCGCCTTTTCGCGTGTATGGGTATAATAGAGCTTGAGGCTGCGGGTCTCGGCAGAGGCACTGGTAGCAGACACGACCGACATCAGCGGCAGTGCAACCACACTCAGTGTGGCAAGTGCCACAACGCGCTTTGAAAATGATAGGCAAAATGCAGCGAACCCGCTGCGCCCTGTCCCATTTCCGGGCGTGGTGTTTTCATTCTGATACGGCAAGTCGATCCCCGTCCGATTGACAGCACAGCCAGTGCTGCCTCACATGACTGTGAAATGCGGTGACACCATGGCAAATACGCCACATGTGCACAAGCAATTCTTTTATAGCCAACAATCGACTTATAAAAGATTGACAAGACCTACCAGCCCAGACTTGCGCCAGGATTAACAGAAATGATCGCCAAAAAGGCGATCATTATGGACCTATGCGGGTCGATATTCCGCAAGCTCAACCTATGCGGACGATCAGGCAGCTTCACGCAGCGGATTATCGGGATCGATTCCGTAATCCTTGAGCTTGCGATAAAGTGTGGAACGACCGATCCCGAGCTTGCGCGCCACCTGGCTCATCTGGCCGCGGTAGAACTTCAGCGCGAAACGGATCAGTTCCTCTTCCACATCCGCCAGCTTGCGAACGTCGCCGGCATCATCGGTGCTGACGATGACATTGTCCGGCACGTGCAGCGGCAGATGCTGCGAAGATGTTTCAGCGCGGTCGGCAGCATAGGAAGCGGTTTCTTCCGTGCGGCCGAACGACGACGGCTGCTGCATTTCGATGGCGATGGCCCGCAGCTCTTCGGTGCGGAACTCCGGCAGCTGGGCCGCGATCTGCGGAAAATCCTCTTCCGTCAGCTCGTCGCCGCTTGCCAGCACGACAGCACGGAAGATCGAGTTTTCCAGCTGACGGATATTGCCCGGCCAGTCATAAGCCGTCAGCAGCCCCAGCGCACCGGCGCTCAAGGTCAGCGTGCGGTCAAGCTTCTGCTCGGCGGAAAAGCGCTCGGTAAACACGCGGGCCAGATGCGGAATGTCTTCCTTGCGACGACGCAGCGCCGGAATGGTGATCGGGAAGACGTTGAGACGGTAATACAGATCCTCGCGGAACCGGCCGGCGCGAACCTCTTCGATCAGGTCCTTGTTGGTGGCCGAGATCAGCCGCACATCGACCTTCTGGGTTTTCGAGGAACCGACAGTTTCGATCTCGCCCTGCTGCACGGCGCGCAGCAACTTCACCTGCACGTCGAGCGGCAGATCGCCGATCTCGTCGAGGAAAAGCGTGCCGCCATCGGCTTCCACGAACTTGCCGGTATGGCGGTCGATGGCGCCGGTGAACGCACCCTTTTCATGGCCGAACAGAATGCTCTCGACCAGATTGTGCGGAATGGCGCCGCAGTTGACCGTGATGAACGGCTTGCCGGAACGGTCGCTGCCGCTCTGGATGGCGCGCGCCACCATTTCCTTGCCGACGCCGGATTCGCCTTCGAGCACGACCGGAATGCCGGAATGAGCGGCACGTTCGGCGAGGTCGATCACGCGCAGCATGTCGGGGCTGGCGGAAACGATATCGGCAAAACCGATCGGGCCGTTGCGGCCCTTGCGGACAGTGCGGGTCTTGGTCTCGCGCTGGTCGAGTTTCAGCGCGTTTGCGATGGACGCGGCGATACGTTCCGGCGAAACCGGCTTGACGACGAAATCGAACGCACCGGCCCGCATGGCCTGCACCACGGTCTCGATCGAACCCTGTCCGGTCTGTACGATCACCGGAATATTGAGGCCAAGCTCGTTGGCGGCATCGAGGAAACCGAGACCATCCAGTTCCGGCATCATCAGGTCGAGAATGACGGCGTTGAACTGCGCGCGGTTGCGGCGAAGGAACTCAAGTCCGATACGGCCGTTTTCTGCCAGATGACAGGAATGACCATGACGCTCTACGGCGTTCTTCAAAAGACGGCGTTGAACCGGATCGTCGTCCACGACAAGAATGTGCGCAGCCATGCTCGCTCCCGAAATCTTGTTCAGTGCCGTAATGGCACCCATACAGGAGGTTGTGTCATGAAAGGCTTAAATATCCCGTTTTGAGAAAAGCTTGCATTTTAACATCCAGGCCCCAAAACAGGGCAATTCGTCTGAACCTGCTTCGAAAACGGCCGGAAACGGCTCTTCAGACCTTAACAGGAAGGAAATTTGCATCATGATGTCCCACGTTCGACCGCATGGCACGACGAACCGCCACGGTATCGTGGTCGCAGCCGAAAGCGCTGCCGGTTCCGCCGCGACACCCGGCCTTGGCGACCTGCCGTCATGGCGGCTGGAAGACCTCTATGAAAGTCGCGACAGTAAAGCCTTCAAGGCCGATCTCGAACAGGCAACCGAACGCGCCCGCAATTTCAACGCGGCATGGAAAGGCAAACTTGCCACCGCCGCGACAACAACCGGCGCTGGCGGGCTGGGTGCGGCCATCGCGGAATATGACGCACTCGACGATCTTCTCGGCAAGATCGGCTCCTATGCGGGCCTTGCCTATTTCTCCGACACATCCAACCCGGCCAACGGAAAATTTTACGGTGACGTGCAGGCCATGCTCACCGACCTGTCGTCCGACCTCCTGTTCTTCGCGCTGGAACTGAACCGTATCGACGACGCGGTTATCGATGCCGCGATTGCCCGCGATCCGGCCGTGGCTCATTACCAGCCATGGATCCTCGACCTCAGGAAAGACAAACCCTACCAGCTCGATGACAAGCTGGAGCAGTTGTTTCTCGACAAGTCGATGACCTCTGCCGCCGCCTTCAACCGTCTGTTCGATGAAACCATGGCGGACCTGCGTTTCGAGGTGGATGGCGAAAAACAGTCGCTGGAAATCACCTTGAACATGCTGCAGGAGCCGGACCCGGAGGTCCGTGCCAAGGCAGCAGCGGCCCTTTCGGCGACGTTCAAGGACAATCTGCGCGTCTTCACGCTGATCACCAATACGCTTGCCAAGGACAAGGCGATCTCGGACCGCTGGCGCGGTTTCGAAGACATCGCCGACAGCCGCCACCTTGCCAACCGCGTCGAGCGCGAAACCGTCGATGCGCTGGCCGCCGCCGTAAAGGATGCCTATCCGCGCCTGTCGCACCGTTATTATGCGATGAAGGCCAAATGGCTCGGCATGGAGACCATGAATTTCTGGGATCGCAACGCACCGCTGCCGGAAACCCCGAATGCGGTTATCCCATGGGCTGATGCCAAGGAAACGGTCCTCTCCGCCTACGGCGCTTTCTCGACCGACATGGCCGATATCGCCCGCCGCTTTTTCGACGAACAGTGGATCGATGCCCCTGCCCGCCCCGGCAAGGCGCCGGGCGCGTTTGCACACCCGACCGTGCCTTCGGCCCACCCTTACGTTCTGGTCAACTATCTCGGCAAACCGCGTGACGTGATGACCCTGGCCCACGAGCTTGGCCACGGCGTGCATCAGGTGCTTGCTGGTGAACAGGGCGCACTGATGTGCCAGACGCCGCTGACACTGGCGGAAACCGCTTCCGTCTTCGGTGAAATGCTCACCTTCCGCGCACTTCTGGAAAAGACGAAGGACAAACACGAACGCAAGGCCATGCTCGCACAGAAGGTCGAGGACATGATCAACACGGTCGTGCGCCAGATCGCCTTCTATGAATTCGAGCGCAAGGTGCATACGGCCCGGAAAGAGGGCGAACTGACCTCCGAACAACTCGGCGAGCTGTGGCTGTCTGTGCAGGAAGAAAGCCTCGGCCCAGCAATCAGAATCTCGGAAGGGTATGAGACGTGGTGGACATACATCCCCCACTTCATCCACTCGCCCTTCTACGTCTACGCCTATGCCTTCGGCGATTGCCTGGTGAACTCGCTTTACGCCGTCTACCAGAACGCCGCTCCGGGCTTTCAGGAAAAGTATTTTGACCTGCTGAAAGCCGGTGGATCGAAACACTATTCCGAGCTGCTGAAACCCTTTGGCCTCGACGCGTCTGATCCCGCCTTCTGGTCGAAAGGACTTTCGATGATCGAAAGCCTGATCGATGAGTTGGAGGCGCTGGACGGAGCGTGAGAGTTCAGGCGCATGTCGCCTTTGCGCACATGCGCCAAATTCTTTGAGGATAGGTTGCCTGGAACTCATCCGTTTGCTGGCAGCGGGACCTGCGAATAGATGCAGGGTAATGCCGCTTGCTCCCTACGATCTCCCCCTTTGTGGGGGAGATGTCACCGCAAGGTGACAGAGGGGGGTATGCAACCGTGCAGCAGGTAAATCGAATGAGGCATTTGCGCCAGCATTACCCCCCTCTGCCCTGCCGGGCATCTCCCCCACAAGGAGGGAGATCGGCTGGAGCCTCGCCCCTCGCGGTAAACACTCCACGCCAAACGGTCATGCCAGTGGTAATGCCTCCTCTCATTCGCTAAAGCAGGCAAAAAAGGGCAACCGGATTTTCGACATATATGGCAACACCAGCCCCCTTCGCCCTGTTTCGCGATGATCGCACCAGCGAAAGCCTGGTCTTCGAAAACCCGCGCGAAATCGTTCTTGCCCGCACCGCCGACGAGATCCTTCCCGCGCTCGCAAAGCTCGAAACCGCCCGCGAAAACGGCTTCTGGCTGGCCGGTTATCTTTCCTATGAAGCGGGTCACATCTTTGAACCAAAACTTCGGCCGCTGATTAAGGACAATCGGGAAACGCCGCTGATCGCCATGGGCATTTTCAATGCACCCGCCGGCAACGATCATCCGCTCGCCTCAGCACCCGCTGATACCGACACCGCGACTCTTTCCGATTTTCGCGCCGGCTGGGATTTCGAAACCTACGCCGAGCGTTTCGAGCGCCTGCACCATCACATAAGACGCGGCGACTGTTATCAGGCCAATCTCACCATGCCGATCAACGCCCGCTGGCAAGGCGATGCGAAGGCATTGTTCTGGTCGCTGATCGAACGCCAGCCGGTGCGCTACGGCGCGCTGATCGATCTGGGCGGCCCCACCATCCTGTCGCGCTCGCCGGAACTGTTCTTTTCCGTCGATGCGGATGGCATGATCGAAACACACCCGATGAAGGGCACCGCCGCGCGTGGGAAAAACGAGGCGGAAGACCGTGCCATCATCGCCGCCATGCTGGTTGACGAAAAGACCCTCGCCGAAAACCGCATGATCGTCGATCTGTTGCGCAACGACATTTCCGCCGTCACCGAGGTGGGAACACTGAACGTTCCAAAATTGTTCGAGATCGAAACCTATCCGACCGTGCATCAGATGGTCAGTCATATCAGCGCCAGATTGTTGCCGGAAACGGGCTTGCCGGAGATTTTGGCCGCACTCTTTCCCTGCGGCTCGATCACCGGTGCCCCAAAAATGTGGGCGATGCGCATTCTGTCGGAACTGGAGGACGGACCACGCGACGCCTATTGCGGCGCGATCGGCTGGTGCGATCCGGCCGGGCCCATGCGATTTTCGGTGGCCATCCGCACGATCTCTCTTTTCAGGAGCGGCGATGCGGTCTTCAATGTGGGCGGTGGCATCGTATTCGATTCCACGGCGCAAGCGGAGTATGAGGAATGTCTGCTAAAGGCAAGGTTCGCGGCGGGAAGCCAGCCGATCTGTCGCTGATCGAAACCATGCGCTGGGAACCGGAGACCGGTTTCGCGCGCATCGAACAGCATATGCGCCGCCTGAAGCGCTCCGCCGATGCACTCGGTTTTCGCTCCGGCCCGGACGACATCGTGCAACGCCTCAAGCTTGCCGCCGAAGGCGAAACGCCCTTGCGTGTGCGGCTGGAAATGACCTTTCGCGGTAATATCGAGATCACCACAACCGCCTTCAATCCGCTCTCGGATGACACGATCTGGCGCATAAAAATCGCGCAAACCCGCATGCCGTCAGACGATCTGATGTACCGCCACAAGACCACCCGCCGTGAGGTCTACGAAGCCGCACGCGCCGAATATTCGGCTGAAGACGTGGATGAGGTGCTGCTCCTCAACGAACGCGACGAATTCTGCGAAGGCACGATCACCAACCTCTTTGTCGAGCAGGCCGACGGCACGCTGACGACGCCACCGATCTCGTCGGGCCTTCTCGCCGGCATCCTGCGCGGCGACCTCATCCGCGAAGGCCGCGCCAAATCCGGCCTTGTAAAGCAGGCAGATCTGGCCGGCCGACAGATTTTTGTCGGCAATTCGCTGCGCGGTCTGATCAAGGCGGAACTGGTGGCGTGAGGTTTTAGAGCGTCATCATTCAACGTGTAAAAACGGTCCGAGACATTTTTCGTCGACCATCGAACACCTCGATGATTTCCACCTGATGATCTACAACACGATAGATCAGGGAATAGACAGATTGCGGCACGACCAGCCGGCGCACATCTGGAATGACAGTAGCCACGCCCATATTCGGTTGATCAGCCAGAAGTGCCGAAATATCGAGCAGTCGTTTGGCGATACGATTGGCAGCGGCCGGATTTTCCTCGGCAATGTGAGCGCGAATACGGGCAAGATCGACGATTGCCTCCCTTGCCCAGATCACACTCATCGGCGTGTCTTTATGATATCCGGCTCAGGTGGTGGCAGCTCATCCGCGTTTCCCCAGGAGCGAAGCCACTTTTCGACTACGGCATGCGAAACGAAGTCCCCTGCATCTGCGCGATCCACGGCTGCCTGTAGGTAACGCCTCTCGTTTTCCTGTTCTTCCAGATAGACGGCAAGCGCATCTTCAACGAGAACATTGGCCGGCCGCTGCGTGGCGGCCGCCAACTCGTCCAGTCTTGTTTTCATCTCTTCAGAGATCTGAAGCGACATGATGTGCGACGTCATCTGTGAACACGCCTCTCGTTTGCGGCATCTCTACCACGAAACGAGAGGCGCGAAAACTATGGCTTTTGCCGGTAAAACACCATGCCGCCATGGTGCAGCACGTCGAGACTGACGAAATCGCCATCGGCGGTAAAACCGGTATCGTCCCAATATTCGATATGGGTGCCGGTCACTTCATAACGCCCCTGATAGGCGCTTTCGCGTGTGCCGCGGGCTTCATCATACCGGTTGTTGGGCAACAATTCGTGGCGAATGCGGCCGTCTTCGGTCACCCACATGCCGACGTAAGGGTGGGGTTGCTGCGCGCTGGTCATGGCGTCCTCTGCAAAAACGGGATGGGCGAACACCGCCGCCAGTGAAACGGCGGTGCGCAGGATAAGCTGGCGACGGGTCATGATCGTTCCCTTCAGAATGCAGCCCGGGTCGGGCGTACAACGATCTCGTTGACGTCGACATCGTCCGGCTGTTCGATGGCAAAATGTACCGCGCGGCCTATGGCGTCGGGCTGAAGTGCAATGGCGCGATAGGTCCTCATGCCTTCGGCGGCAACCGGATCAGTGATCGTCGAGGCCAGTTCGCTTTCCACCACACCGGGATGAATGCAGGTGACACGCAGCTTGTCGTTTTCCTGACGCAGGCCATCGGAAATTGCCCGCACCGCATATTTGGTGGCGCAATAGACCGCAGCCGTCGGCGAAACGACAAGCGCGCCCACCGAAGCGATGTTGATGATCTGGCCGGAACCGCGCGCCGTCATCTCGGGCAGCACTGCGGCAATGCCGTAGAGCACACCCTTGATGTTGACGTCGACCATGCGGTCCCATTCCTCGACCTTCAGCGACGACATCGGCGATAGCGGCATGACACCGGCATTGTTGACGATCACATCAACCCGGCCGAACTCTTTTCGGGCAGCCTCGGCAAAGGCCGCCACATCGGCGCGATCGGTCACGTCGAGTTTTCGCGTCAGCACCCTTGCCCCGGCGGCGCGAATATCGTTTGCCACCTCTTCCAGCCGGTCGGTGCGGCGCGCGCCAAGCACGACGGTTGCGCCGGCCTTGGCCAGTTCATGAGCGATGCCGACACCAATGCCGCTCGATGCGCCGGTGATGAGAACAACCTTGTCCATGATTTCTCCCTTGCAAATTGACCGCCGAATTGCGGTTGCCATGAACTTAAGCCTGAGGCATTGTCGCGATAAGCCGCTCATTACTTTCCATAATGGTGAGATAAACTAACCAATGTTGCCGGATTTCAACGCGCTTGCCGTTTTCGCTCTGGTGGCGGAAGAGAAAAATTTCCGCGCCGCCGCCGACCGCATGGGCGTCACCCGCTCTGCCGTCAGCCAGACGATCCGAAAACTGGAGGAAACGCTTGGCATCGCGCTTGTCTCGCGCACCACACGCAGCGTCGCGCTGACGGAAGCGGGAGAACGGCTTTACGCGGAAACAGCGCCAGCGATGGCCGATATGCGCGGCGCACTCGACAGCGCCGCCAACCGGCAGGGCCGTCCGCGCGGAAAACTCAATCTGGCGGTGTCATCGATTGCCGAAAGCTTTCTGTCCGGCCCGCTGATCGCCGATTTTGCCGAAAAGAACCCGGATGTGAAACTGCACATCACCGTCACCGACGAGGAATTCGATATCGTCGCGGAAGGTTACGATGCCGGCGTGCGCCTCGGCGAGGTGATTGCGCAGGATATGATCGCCGTGCCGGTCTCGGGCGATCAGCGGCAACTGGCCGTCGCCTCGCCCGCCTATCTGAAACGGTTCGGCACGCCCGCACATCCGCGCGAGCTGGCGGATCACCGCTGTATCGGCTGGCGTGTCGGCCCGCATGTCGCGCCTTACCGCTGGGAGTTTGCAGAAGGGAATAAGGAATTCGCGGTTGCCGTTGCCGACACCATCACCACCACCGACATGGCGCTGATGGTCAGCCTTGCGGTAGCCGGTGCCGGCATTTCCTTCGGCATGGAGGACAGCTTTCGCGAGGCGGTAGCGCGTGGCGAACTGGTTCCGGTCCTCGAAGACTTTTGCCCATGGTTCCCCGGCTTTTATCTCTATTACCCGAGCCGGCGAAACATGGCCCCGAAACTGCGGGCACTGGTGGATCACCTCAAGCGCTAGACGACACATGATCAGGCATTGACAAGAGACTGCAACCAAAAGAGCCTGTCTTCATGACGCAAACGCCTCCCACCTACACACCCTATGACGGCTCCTCGCCGCTTTTCGCCATCGGCCTTTCACCACTCGATCCCGAACGCTGGTTCGAGCCGGATGGTAATCTGGGCAAAGAACTTGCCGAAAAGCGCCGGCTGGTAACCGAGCATGGCGACAAGGTGCTGTGCGCCGAACCGGGCACGCAAAACGCTCAGCAGGAAGTGCTGGAGCGGCTGACCACCTATCTCACCACCCACCATAACGACATCTATCGCCGCGACGGCAACACCATTCACATGGCCGGTCATGACGTCGATCTTGGCGATGAAACCATGTTGCCCATCCACCGCGCCGGGCTGCTGGTTCAGGACGATCTGGTGATCATGAAAAAGGGCGAAAACGGCTGGCGTGTCGCCGCCGCCTTCCTCGCCTTCCCATCCTCATGGAAACTGTCGGAAAAATTCGGAAAGGTGATGGATGAGGTGCATGCGCCCGTTCCCGGTTTTCAAGGCGGCAGCCGCAATGCCGAACTGATCAACCGCATGTTCGATCGCCTGCAGCCGGGAAACCCGGTGCGGCGGATGAACTGGTCGGTCAACTGGCGCCAGGCGCTCTATCATCCGACCTCTCTCCCATCGGATATCGTGCGCGCGGTGCCGCCGGAAAACGCGGTGATCCGTGTCGAGCGGCAGACGCTGACCAAACTTCCGGTCTCGGGGGATATCCTGTTCACCATCCGCATCTATCTCGATCCGGTGGCCGCGATCCTCAGCCAGCCCGATGCTCCGCGCCTTGCCGAAAGCATGGCCGACCAGCTGGAAAAGCTGACGATAGACGAGGCCCGATACAAGGGCGTTAGCGAAAAACGAGCCGAACTTGTGGACCTCCTGCGGCAATCGCGAACAGCCTTTGCAGAACAGCAAAAAACTCTTGCAGAATAGTGCCTTGAACCGGCCTTGATGATGGAACAAACGCTTTATTGTTTCAGGGATTTGTGATCTAGCCCGACACATTAAAACACGCGTCACAATATCCGTCACATTGGCCTATTAAGCGTGAAAAGCTTAGACGCTGCGAAACAACAGCGGTCGATCATTAGGGAGCATGACATGTCTGACCAGAACTACCCGGTTTATGCCGAAATCACCGGCCCGATCGTGATGATCGGCTTTGGTTCGATCGGTCGCGGCACGCTGCCGCTGATCGAACGCCACTTCAAGTTCGACAAGAGCCGGATGGTGGTCATCGACCCGCGCGAAGAGCCGGCCGACATGGAAATCCTTGCCAAGCACGGCGTTCGCCACATCAAGGAACACGTCACCAAGGAAAACTACAAGAGCCTGCTGAAGCCTCTGCTCGAAGACGGCAAGGGCGGTCAGGGTTTCTGCGTCAACCTGTCGGTCGATACCGGTTCGGTCGACCTGATGAAGATGTGCCGCAAGCTCGACGTGCTTTACATCGATACGGTCGTCGAGCCCTGGCTCGGTTTCTACTTCGACACCAACATGAAGAATTCCGAGCGCACCAACTATGCGCTGCGCGAAACGCTTCGCCACGAAAAGCGCAAGAACCCGGGCGGCACCACCGCCGTTTCCACCTGCGGCGCAAATCCGGGCATGGTCTCGTGGTTCGTCAAGCAGGCGCTGGTCAACCTTGCCAATGACACCGGCGTCAAGTTCGACGAGCCGGATCAGCATGACCGCGAAGGCTGGGCCAAGCTGATGAAGAAGCTCGGTGTCAAGGGCGTGCATATCGCCGAACGCGACACCCAGCGCACCAAGCATCCGAAGCCGCTCAACGTGTTCTGGAACACCTGGTCGGTCGAAGGTTTCATCTCGGAAGGCCTGCAGCCGTCCGAACTCGGCTGGGGCACCCACGAAAACTGGATGCCGAAAAACGCCAAGAAGCACAAGAAGGGCTGCAAGGCGGCGATCTATCTGGAACAGCCGGGCGCCAACACCCGCGTGCGCAGCTGGTGCCCGACGCCGGGCCCGCAATACGGTTTCCTCGTCACCCATAACGAAGCCATCTCGATTGCCGACTACTACACGGTCGAGAAGGACGGCGAAGTCGTCTATCGCCCGACCTGCCATTACGCCTATCACCCGGCCAACGACGCCGTGCTTTCGCTGCACGAAATGTTCGGCAATGGCGGCAAGGCACAGCCGGTCCTGCACGTTCTGAACGAGGACGAGCTTGAGGATGGCGTCGACGAACTCGGCGTGCTGCTCTACGGCCACGAAAAGAACGCCTACTGGTACGGTTCGCGTCTGTCGCTGGAAGAAACCCGCCGCATCGCGCCTTACCAGAACGCCACCGGCCTGCAGGTCACCTCGGCGGTTCTCGCCGGCATGGTCTGGGCACTGGAAAACCCGAAGGCCGGCATCGTTGAAGCCGACGAGGTTGATTACAAGCGCTGCCTCGAAGTACAGACGCCTTACCTCGGCCCGGTCGAAGGCCATTACACCGACTGGACCCCGCTCGAAGGTCGTCCGGGCCTGTTCCCGGAAGAGATCGACGAGAAGGACGCCTGGCAGTTCAAGAACGTTCTGGTTCGCTAAACCCTCCGGAACTGTGAATAAGTCAAACGCCCGCCATCGTGCGGGCGTTTTTCATGGTGAATAGTTAGCAAATCAGCCTTTCAAAGCCGGTATCTTGCGTTACATAGGATGTGACAGCGTGGTTCAGACAGTGAGCCGATTTGCGGAGATTATGAGTATGAAGCTGAAACTGAGCCTGGCGCTGGTCGCCGCTGCTACCCTGAGCGCCTGCGTATCCTCTCCCCCGCCGCGCCAGATGGCATCCGCCCCGGTGCAGCCACAGGGCGTCGAAGGCACATGGTCGGATCCGAACGGCATCATCTCCACTTTCCAGGGCGGCACGTTCAACACCCGCGCCACCGACAACAATGCGCTTCTCGCCTCCGGCAATTACGTCAACCTGTCGCCGACGCTGGTCGAGATCAACATGACCTCGCTGGTGCGCAAGACACAGTCCAAGGTCAACTGCGCGCTGGTCAACATGAACCAGCTCAACTGCACCGCCGACAGCGGCTCGCAATTCTCGCTGTCGCGCCGGAGCTAAGTCCCCGACGACACCTGCATTTTGACATTTGGCAAGGGCCTCGCATCCGCGGGGCCTTTTGCTTTTGCGTGTATCGTGGACATTCTACACCACTGTCATATTTCTCCTTGAACCACCCCGCTGTTGATGAAAGCATGGGGATTAGAAAGACTGTCACAATCCACAACTAGAACGAGGCGGAACGGGGCTTCGACAGCGGCCCGCATGAGGAGAGAAGTATGTTTAAAAAATTGAAGACCGGCCTGCTGACCGCGTCGGTTTTGGCCCTTTCCACCGGCGCAGCTTTTGCCGATTTCGAACTCAACATCCTGCACATCAACGATCTGCATTCGCGCATCGAGCCGATCAACAAGAGCGACAGCACTTGCTCGGCTGCTGAAACCGAAAAGAAGGAATGCTTCGGTGGTATCGCCCGCGTGAAATCCGCCATCGACGCCCGCCGCGCCGAGTTGCAGGGCAAGAACGTTCTGGTTCTCGATGCCGGTGACCAGTTCCAAGGCTCGCTGTTCTACAGCACCTACAAGAGCGCGCCTGTTGCCGAGTTCATGAACGGCATCGGTTTCGACGCCATGGCGATCGGCAACCATGAATTCGACGATGGCCCGGAAGAACTGCTGAAATTCATCGACGCACTGAAATTCCCGATCATTTCCGGCAACACCATCGCCAAGCCCGGTTCACTTCTGGCCGACAAGTACAAGGGTTCCGTGATCAAGGAGTTCGGCGATCAGAAGGTTGCCGTGGTCTCCGTTCTCGCCACCGACACCAACGAAACCTCGTCGCCCGGCCCGGATATCACCTTCGAAGACGAAATCACCTATCTGAAAAAGGCGGTTGCCGATCTTCAGACGCAGGGCATCAACAAGATCGTCGTCCTGTCACATGTCGGCTACGTCAAGGATCAGGAAATCGCCGCCGCCGTTGACGGTATCGATGTCATCGTCGGCGGTCACAGCCACACCTTGCTGTCGAGCACCGACACCAAGGCAGCCGGTCCCTATCCGACGCTGGTGAAAAACCCGGCAGGCGTGGAAGTTCCGATTGTCACGGCTTATGCCTATTCGAAATATCTCGGTGACCTGACCGTCGTCTTCGATGACAACGGCGCGGTAAAATCCACGTCAGGCGCGCCAAAACTGCTGGATGCCAGCGTGACGCAGGACGAAGCCTATGTCGCCAAGGTCAAGGAACTCGGCGGTCCGCTCGAAGAGTTGAAAAAGAAGGTCGTCGGCACGTCCGAAGGCGTCATCGATGGCGATCGCGTCAATTGCCGCGCCAAGGAATGCACGATGGGCAACCTGCTCGCCGATGCGCAGCTTGCCCGCGTCAAGGATCAGGGCATTACGCTCTCCATCCAGAACGGCGGCGGTCTGCGTGCCTCCATCGACGCAGGTGACGTGACGATGGGCGCAGTTCTGACGGTTCTGCCGTTCCAGAACACCATTGCCACCTTCCAGCTCAAGGGTTCGGATGTGGTTGCCGCGCTTGAAAATGGCGTCGGCCAGATCGAGGAAGGTGCCGGGCGTTTCCCGCAGGTCGCCGGCATGAAATACTCCTTCGACAAGTCGAAGCCGCCCGGCTCCCGCGTCAGCGATGTGCAGGTCAAGGAAGGCGACGCCTTCGTCGCCATCGATCCTGCCAAGACCTATGGCGTCGTGACCAACAACTACGTACGCACCGGCGGTGACGGCTACAAGGTGTTCAACACCAATGCCCAGAACGCCTATGATTTCGGCCCCAACCTCGAAAACGCCGTGGCCGACTACATTGCCGCCAACAGCCCGTACAAGCCCTACACGGACGGTCGCATCACCGACCTGACGCCTGCCGACTGGAAGCCTGCTCCGAAGGCGGAGGCTGCCCCGGCCGCTCCTGCCGCTGCACCGGCAACCACGGCACAGGCTCCTGCTCCGGCGGCTCCGGCTCCTGCCGCGCCCGCACCGGCTGCTCCGGCCCCGGCAGCACCCGCTGCAACGACCACGGCTCCTGCCGCAGTCGAAGCACCCGGCCAGACCGCACAGCCGGCCAACGGCCCGAGCAAGTACACCGTCGCCAAGGGTGACTCGCTCTGGACGATTGCCGAAAGCGCCTATGGCGACGGCACCCGCTGGACGGAAATCTCCAAGGCAAACGCACTGCGCCACCCGAACCTCATTCAGGTTGGCAAGGAACTGGAACTGCCTGCCAAGTAAGGCCAGCCGGTTAAAGACGATTTGTCCTATGCTAAACAACGGTCCGGGGCTTTCCCGGGCCGTTCTTTATTTCTAAATAAGGTGATAACTGGCGCGCCACTATGCGTGCGAACACCTCGAATTGAGCCGGAAAGCCTTAAATGACCTCTTCCACAGCCGTCATGCCTGCCAACCACCCAAGCGTTTCCTTCGGCAAGGTGGGTGTTCTGCTCATCAATCTGGGCACGCCCGACGGCACGGATTACTGGTCGATGCGCCGTTATCTCGCGGAATTTTTGTCCGACAGCCGCGTCATCGAATGGTCGAAACTCTACTGGTACCCGATCCTTTACGGCATCGTCTTGAACAAGCGCCCACAGAAGGTCGGCAAGGCTTATGAGGAGATCTGGAACAAGGATCTCGATGAAAGCTACCTGCGCACCTACACCCGCAATCAGGGTGAGTTGATGACAGAGCGGCTGAAAGACCTCCCGAATGTCGTGGTCGACTGGGCCATGCGTTACGGCAATCCGTCGATCGCCTCGAAGATCGATGCGCTGAAGGCGCAGGGCTGCGACCGTATCGTTCTCTTCCCGCTTTATCCGCAATATGCGGCGGCAACGACGGCGACTGTCAACGACAAGGCGTTCGAACACCTGATGAAGATGCGCTGGCAGCCCGCCGTGCGCACCGTGCCGACCTATCACGACGACCCGGTCTATATCGAGGCGCTGGCCAACTCCGTGCGCAACACGCTGGCAACGCTCGATTGGGAACCGCAGCTGCTGATCACCTCGTTCCACGGCATCCCAGAGTCCTATTTCAAGGCCGGCGATCCCTATTATTGTTTCTGTCAGAAGACCGCGCGGCTGCTGCGCGAAAAACTCGGCTATCGTGAAGATCAGCTGCGCATCACCTTCCAGTCGCGTTTCGGACCGGAAGAATGGCTGCAGCCCTATACCGACAAAACGATGGAAGCCCTGGCCGGCGAAGGCATCAAACGCGTCGCCATCATGAACCCTGGTTTCGTATCCGACTGTCTGGAGACGCTGGAAGAAATCGCCGGTGAAGCCGGTGAAATCTTCATGCATCACGGCGGCGAAAAGTTCGTCCACATCCCCTGCCTGAACGACAGCGCCGATGGCATGAATGTGCTGGAAGCGGTCGTCCGTCGCGAGTTGCAGGGCTGGGTGTAAAAGACGGAGGAAGAGAGGCGTCATGAAGAAGGCAATCGTCACCGGCGGCGCGGGGCTGATCGGAACCGGCATCTGCGAGGCGCTCAACCTTCGCGGTTTCGAGGTCGCCTCCTTCGATCTGACCGACAAACCCCACGCCATCGAAGGCGTGCGCCACATCCAGTGCGATGTCTCCGATGAAGCCTCGGTCGAAATCGCCGTCGCAGAACTCGGCTGGGATCGGGTTGATCTGCTGGTCAACAATGCTGGCGCCACCGGCGGTGCGCTCGGCACGCCGCTTCTCGACCTGTCGCTTTCCGAATGGCGGCGCGTCATCGACAGCCACCTGACCGGTGCTTTTCTGATGACCCGCACGGTTTCGCCGCTGATGCGCGAGGGCGGCGCGATCGTCAACATGACCTCCACCCGCGCCTTCATGTCGGAACCCAATTCGGAAGCTTATGCCGCATCCAAGGGCGGGCTGGTGGCGCTCACCCATGCGCTGGCCGTCAGCCTCGGCCCAAAGATCCGCGTCAACGCCATCGCACCGGGCTGGATCAGCGGCGAAACGGACCTGAGCCACGAGGACGAGGCGCAGCACCCGGCCGGCCGCGTCGGCCGCGCCAAGGATATTGCCGATGCCGTGCTTTATCTCGAAAGCGCCGGCTTCGTGACCGGCCAGACGATCACGGTCGATGGCGGAATGACGAAGAAGATGATCTACGCCGAATAGGTTTTTCGTGCCGCCACCGGCAGCGTGATGCCATGGTCCGAAAAATACCGCTCCAGCGCCTCCGGCAGCGCCGCATGGGCGGCACTTGCCACATAGCTGTCCGGTCGCATCAGATAGGCGGCATCGCGGCCGATCCCCGCTTCCTCGAACTCCGATCGCCAAGGAAACACGTGGCACGGCAGGCCGTTTTCACGGCACCACTCTTCCACTTCGGCGCCGGCATACCCATAAACATGCACCTGCCAGCAGAGATCGCGAAAGCCGTCATGGTTGGAAATACCGTCGCCGAGATCGAACCATGGCAGACGGTCGCCGCCATGCACGTCGCCGGCCTCGCCACGGCTCAGATACTCACCGCGATAATTGATCATCAGCTGCGACACGGTGCGGAAGATGAAATCCCGCATCGGCTCCAGCCAGACCACCATGGGCGCCACGACCGATACCAGCCGCGTGCGCACGAATTGCGCAAACCGCCCCTCGGCCGTGACCAGCGAAAATGCCTGATCGGTGGTGCGCACCAGTTTTTTGGCAAAGGCGATCCGCTCATCCTCGAACGTGTTCAGCAAGCGGTTTGCCGCCGCCGCATCATGCACGCCGCCCGACAACACGGCCTTCAGCTTCCAGGCCAGATTGATGGCGTCGCCGATGCCGGTATTCATGCCCTGCCCGCCGGCAGGACTGTGGATATGCGCGGCATCACCGAGAATAAACGCACGCCCCTTGCGGAACCGTTCGGCCACGCGATGGTGCACGCGGTAGGTCGAGAACCAGTTGACCGCCTGAACCTCGATGCCGAGACGCTGCACGGCACGGTCCTTCATGTCCTCGAAGCGCAGTTCGGCGGCGTCTGTCGGCGTCTCGTCCACCGTGCCGACCAGCCGGGCGCGGTTTCCACCGTCGAGCGGAAACACCGCCACCAGATCCTCGTCGTCCAGCGCGATGTTGAGATCGCCGTTCATCGGCGGGCCGGAGGCTTCCACATCGGCCACATAAAACGTCTGCGCATAGGTGCCGCCGGGGAAACCGATATCCAGCACCTTGCGCACAACAGAACTCGCGCCATCGCAGCCGGCGATATAGGCGGCATCGGCCGTGACTGTTCTGCCATCCGGCAGAAGCAACTGCGCGCGGATACCATCGACCGTTTCCTCGAAATCGATCAGCGCCGTGTTCCATTCGACCGAAACACCCATTGCCTCCAGCCGCGAGACCAGCAGCTTTTCATGCGCATCCTGCGGATAGACATGCAGGAAGGGATAACGCGTCAGCCCTTCGCCGACCTCGGTCAGCGACACACGCACCTGCTTTTGCCCATTCACCCAGACATTGATGCCGCCGACCTGATGCCCTCCGGACACCACCGCCGAGGCCAGATCCATCTGGTCGTAAAGCTCGATGGTGCGGGCATGCACGGCCAGCGCCCGCGATGCCGTTCCCGGCCCCGACGCTTTCGAGAGGATGCGCACCGGCACACCCATTTTCGTCAGCCACAAGGCCAGAACCAGACCCGTCGGCCCCGCACCCACGATCAACACATTGCCCTGCATGAAGCCCTCCTCTCCACATGGTTGCAAATCTAGCGCAACCGGAAGAAAGGCAAAGGATGCAGATCAAACGCCGCGCTTGTTGCCCCAGATGAGGACATGAAGCTGCGGCAGCACGGTGGCGGCAAACCAGCGATCTTCCGTCACCTTGTCCACCAGCCACAACATCCGGTCCATGATGCCGTCGAGATCGATACGGGCATCGTCGTCATCAGGCGGTGGCGGTGTGTGATTGCCGGGCTGTAGATAAACGGGAAGTTCGGCAAAACGCGCCGCCGCCTGCTTGGCAAACGCATAGTCGGCATCGTCAAAAACCACAAATTTCAGTCCGATGCGTGGACCGCCAGAGGAGCACCCCGTGGCGACCTCGAGACAGTCTGCCAGCACATCCCAATCTGTCTCCATGCCGCTCGATGGTGGCTTGGGCGAAAGAACGAGAAAATCGAGGTCCGCGAACCAGTCGCGCGCCACACTGCCCTGCGTCTCGATCGCAAACCGGTAACCGTCCCGCTTTCCGCGGGCGATCAGCGACCCCAGCGGCTGAATGGCCGGGTTGCCGCCAGAAAGGGATACGGTCAGCGGCACACCGCCCGAAAGTTTTTGCACCTCAGCCCAGATCGCATCTGCCTCCATCGGCAACCAGTCATGCCGATAGGCGCTGTCGACCGCATGCAGCGTATCGCACCATGAACAGCGATAATCGCAGCCGCCGGTGCGCACGAACACGGTCGGCTGGCCGATCAGCATGCCCTCGCCCTGAATGGTCGGCCCAAAGATCTCGCTGATGCGGATTTTTTCCGCAACCACAGTCATGGCCTATACTCGGCCCAGGTCTTCGGCGTTTCGCTGACACGAACCGCAGAGGTTTCCGGCAGGCGCTGTTTGCACCAGTCGTAAAAATGTTTCGCCAGATATTCCGACGTCACCTTTTCATGACCCAAAACGTCGTTCAGGTGCCGATGGTCGAATTCACTGTCGATATATTGCTTGAGCGGTTTCAGCTCATGATAATCCCGCACGAAACCGTCACTATCGAGCTCTGCCGCGGCAAGTTCAACCACGACGATATAATTGTGGCCATGCAGGCGCGCGCATTGGTGATCGGCGGGCAGATGCGACAGCTGGTGCGAGGCGGAAAAGTGAAACTCCTTGGTGATCCGGTACATCAGCGGATCTCCTCTGCCTTAAAGCCAGCGGTGGCAGCCTTCCAGAAATCCGGGTCGGCGTAATCCGTCGGGTCTTCCACACCGGCCAGATGAAAGGCCTCGCGCCGCTCGACGCAGGTGCCGCAACGGCCGCAATGTTTCTCCCCGCCCTTGTAGCAGGACCACGTTTCGACAAACGGCGTATCGTATTTTGCGCCATCGCTGACGATATCGGCCTTGGAGCCATTCACATAAGGCGCCAGCAGTTTCACCGAAGCGTAGCCATCCAGCGCATGCCGCTGCATGGCGTCAAAGCTGTCGATGAAATCCGGGCGGCAATCGGGATAGATGAAGTGGTCGCCGCCATGCACGGCAATCGCCACGGCATCCGCAGCCTGCGCGGCAGCCACGCCAAAAGCAACCGTCAGCATGATTGCGTTGCGGTTGGGCACGACGGTGATGCGCATGGTTTCTTCGGCATAATGCCCGTCCGGCACATCGAGATCGTCGGTCAACGCCGAACCGGTCAGCTGGCTGCCGATAGCGCGCATGTCGATGATCTGGTGGAAAACGCCCAGCCTTTTGGCGCAGGCGGCGGCGTATTCCAGCTCCTTTTTATGGCGCTGGCCGTAATCGAAGGAGATGAGGCCCAGAAGATCGCCTTGCGCGGCGATACGGTGGGCAAGCGAAACGGAATCGAGTCCGCCGGAGCAGACGACGAGAGTCTTCATAACAGGTGTCCTTGTTTTGACCGGGTAGGCTGCGACCGGCAGTTCTGTGCAGCCGTGTACAGCGTCACGCAGCCGATGGGAATGGTCTTTAGCGATATTGTGATAATCACATTTATTTCTCTCTTTAGTTGTATTTTTCACATGCGCGCATTGAAAATCAACCAAAAGAGGATAACATTAAAAACACAATCAGGAGATGATTCTTTGGCTGGACGCACATCCCAGAAGATCGATCACGAGCGCGGCAAACGTCTCAGGCAGGCGGTCGGTGCGCGTGGACCGCAAAAGATGATGGCGCTCGCCGCCGCTCTCGACATTTCTCCGGCAGCCGTCTCGAAATGGATGCAGGGGCACGCCATGTCGATTGAAAACGCCATCCGGCTTGCCGACCTGCTCGGCATCTCTGTAGACTGGCTTTTGTCCGGAGCGCCGAAAGCAACGGATGTGACGGGCGCCCGCTTGAGTGGCCTCGAAAAAGAGCTGATCGAACACCTGCGCGACCGCCCGGCCCATGTTCTGCCGCTACTGACACGGCTGGTGCGTGAAATCCCCACCAATCAGCAGGGAAGCTGATGAAATCACACCGAAATATTGGTTTACTACCCTATAAGCTTGTTTATCTTCCGTTGCTTGCATAGGATTGCCCCCGATCAAATGTGAGTTGAGAAGGGGGTATCCCATGCTGGACCTGACCGGGTTCGATATTTTCGTTATCGGTATCGTGATCCTTGCGATCCTGTTGCTGTTCGCGCTGGTGAAAACCGTACCTCAGGGGTATTGCTACACCGTCGAACGTTTCGGTCGATACACGCGCACATTGCAGCCGGGCCTGAACATCCTGACGCCATTCATCGAGCGCATCGGCGCACGCATGAACGTCATGGAACAGGTGCTGCATATCCCCACGCAGGAAGTCATCACCAAGGACAATGCCAGCGTCTCCGCAGATGCCGTCGCCTTTTATCAGGTGCTCAATCCGGCACAGGCCGCCTATCAGGTCACCAATCTGGAAGTCGCTGTCCAGAACCTCACCATGACCAATATCCGTTCGGTCATGGGTTCGATGGATCTCGACGAGCTTCTCTCCAACCGCGATATCATCAACGACCGTCTTCTGCGCGTTGTCGATGAGGCCGTGCAGCCATGGGGCATCAAGGTCACGCGTATCGAAATCAAGGATATCCAGCCGCCGGCGGATCTGGTTGCTTCCATGGGCCGCCAGATGAAGGCGGAACGTGAAAAGCGCGCCCAGATCCTTGAGGCCGAAGGTGCCCGTAACGCCCAGATTCTGCGTGCCGAAGGTGCCAAGCAGGCAGCCGTCCTGCAGGCCGAAGGCGAACGCGAAGCCGCCTTCCGCGATGCCGAAGCCCGTGAACGTCTGGCCGAAGCCGAAGCCCGCGCCACGCAGGTCGTGTCGGAGGCCATCGCCGCCGGCGACGTGCAGGCTATCAACTACTTCGTTGCCCAGAAATACACCGAGGCGCTGGTGGAAATCGGCAAGGCAGGCAATTCCAAGGTCGTGCTGATGCCGCTCGAAGCCTCTTCGCTGATCGGCTCGCTCAGCGGCATCGGTGCAATTGCCAAGGAAGTATTCGGCGGTGACGGCAATGGCCCGACTTCGGCCCCGCCGCGTCCGCAGCAGCCACGCCAGCCGGTCATCAGCCGTCCGCCCACCGTGCCGCCGTTCGGCTCCACCGAAAGCTGAGATCATGGTGATCGAACTCTGGAACAGTTTTGGGCCATGGAGCTGGTGGATCGTCGGGCTTGTCCTGCTCGCGCTCGAACTCGTCGTTCCCGGCTTTTTCCTGATCTGGATCGGCGCAGCAGCCGTCGTGCTCGGCGCGCTGTCGCTGGCGCTCTGGAACACCGGTTTCTGGGGCTGGCATGTGCAGCTTCTGCTGTTTGCCGCCCTATCGGTCGCCTTCGCGCTGGCCGGTCGCCGTTTTTATAGCGGCAGAGGTGCAACGAGCGACGAGCCCTGGCTCAACCGCCGTGGCGAAAGCCTTGTCGGCCGCACAGCAACGCTTGCCGAACCGATCCTCGAAGGCCGCGGCCGTATCCGTCTGGACGATACGATGTGGACTGTGATGGGCCCCGATCTTCCGACGGGCACACGCGTAAAAGTCATCGCGTCGAATGGACGGGATCTGACGGTCGAAACGATCTGATTTTTGAAAACGCGATCGGCGTCAGGCGACGCCGATCCGCAGCAGATCGTGGAAATGGATCAGGCCGACCGGCCGGTTATCCTCATCCACCACGATCAGCGCACCGATCTTGTACTGGTTGAGCAAGGCAAGTGCCGCTGTCGCCAGAACCGACGGTTTCACCGTCTTCGGCTGGCGCGTCATGATTTCGTCCACCGACAGTTCAGCCAGATTGCGCGATAGATTGCGCGCCATGTCGCCTTCGGTCACGATACCGCACAGGCGTCCTTCATCATCCAGCACGCCGACACAGCCGAAATGTTTGTGCGACAGAACCGTGATCGCCTCCGACATCGGCGTGCCTTGAGGCACCAGCGGCACCCGATCACCGGTATGCATGATGTCGCGTACATGTGCGAGGCCCGCACCCAGCTTGCCGCCGGGATGAAACACGCGAAAATCGGTCGGCGTAAAACCGCGCGCTTCCAAAAGCGACACCGTCAGCGCATCGCCCAGCGCCATCTGCAGAAGCGTCGAAGTGGTCGGTGCCAGTCCATGCGGACAGGCTTCCTGCGCATCCGGCAGAAGCAGAACGATATCGGCGGCGCGGCCAAGCGTGGATTCCGCATTGCCGGTCATGGCGATCAGCGGAATGGAGAACCGCCGCGTATAGGCAACGATGCTTTTCAGCTCGGCGCTTTCGCCACCCTTGGAAATCGCCAGAACCGCATCGTTCTGGGCAATCATGCCGAGATCGCCATGCGCAGCTTCGGCCGCATGCACGAAAGAGGTGGGCGTACCGGTGGAAGACAGGCTTGCCGCCATCTTCACGCCGATATGGCCGCTTTTGCCCACGCCGGTGATGATCACACGCCCGGTCGTGGCAAGGATCACATCGATCGCTTTGCGGAAAGGCTCGGCCAAACCATTCTTCAGCGCCGCTTCCAGCGCATCCAGCCCCTGTTTTTCAAAGGCAACGGTCCGCAGAGCGGATTCGATGACATCGGCCAAGGGGGCGGTTTCAGGAGCGGTTTCGGCAGCGTTCTGGGTCATGGCGTGCATGTAGCGCCGTTGCGATTTTTTGTCCATCGCAACACAAAATCGCAACAGAGGCGGATCGCCGCACGAAGCTTCCCGCAACGGATCGTTAACCATAGTGATTTACCATTGGATAGTATCTACCCTCTTCAGGCGACGCGATGAACGGCATGACAAAACAGGCTCGATCGGGAGCGGCGCGCAAGCGGGCAATTTTGCCCCGTGCCTGCCCGCAACCTGATGCAATGCCTTCCGTCAGCCCTGCCCGGCCGCAGCCGCAAAACCAGCCGGCAACGCGCCGTGGTCCGATGCTGCTCACGCTGCTGGCAACCACCGTCCTCGTGCCCGGCACGCTTTTCGCGCAAACATCCTATACCGGCTCGTCCACCACACGCCCGCCGTCTTATTCGAGCACGGCAAGCGGCAGCACGGCCTATGGCAACCGCACCACATCCGGCAGCACGTCTACCGGTGTGCTGGGCTCTTCCAACGGCATCAGCCCGGTCGCCGGCAACCCTATCCCGACCGGTTCGACCGATCCCTATGCCGCAACGGATAGCGATGAGAGCGCTGAAAACGATCCCAACCAGCCGCTTGGCAGGCAGCAGTCACAGGCGCAGGATCAGCAAGGCCTCACCGACGATGCGGAACAGACCGCAGACCTCGATCTCAACCAGCCGGTCGAAGGCCCGCTCAACCCCGCCGAACCCAACCGTGACGGCGTCGACAATCCGCTGACACCTGCCGATGACGGCATGGGCGTGCGTCTCGGCACGTTCACGCTGCGGCCCACCGTCAACCAGAGCATCAATCACGAAACGGAGCGCACCGGTTCGGGCCGCGCCAGCCGTAATTACCTCTCGACGGCCATCCGGGGCACGCTGTCTTCAGACTGGTCACGCCATTCCCTTACGGTGACCGGCGAAGGCACATTCGACAAAACACTGTCCGGCCGCACCAGCAACAGCGCCGATTTCGAGCCGGAAGGCCGGATCGATGCCGACCTGCAGCTCGATCTGTCCAATGACACGGTCGGCCACATTACCGGCAATTATGCGCTTGAGCGCGAGAGCACCAGCGATCCCAACGCCGTCGCAGGCGCCAGCACGCAATCGACCGTGCAGCGGTTTGGCGGCGGCGCTTCCATTGAGCGCGACTTTGGCGTCATGCGCGGTACAGCCGCCCTGTCCGTTGCCCGTTCCGTTTATGGCGATGTCGATCTGACCGATGGCACCAGCGTCAGCCGTTCCGACCGTGACCGCACCGGTTTCGACGGTCGTATCCGCGTCGGTTACGAACTGTCGCCGGCCATCATTCCCTTCCTCGAAGTGGCAGCCGGTCGTGCTGTCTACGATCAGCGTTACGACGGTTCGGGTTATCGCCGTTCGTCCAACAATTATGCCGTCCGCACCGGTGTCGAATTCGACTTTTCGGAAAAACTGCGCGGAGAACTGGGCGTCGGTTACGTCGTCGCCAAATATGACGATAGCCGCCTCTCCGATCTCGGCGCGGTCGCTTTCGACGGCAACGCCACCTGGTCGCCTCGCCGCGGCACCGACGTCAATTTTGGCCTGCGCACCACCCTGCAGGATTCCACGACGGCGGGCGCAAACGGCTGGGCCGAATACCGGTTCTCCAGCTCCGTTCAGCACCAGATGCGCAACGACCTGATCGCCCGCCTGACTGGCGCGACCACGCTGCGCGATTTCCCTGATGCCCGCAACGAGAGCACCTATGAAATCGGTGCCGGCATCACCTATCGCCTCAACCGCTATCTCGATCTCACCGGTGACGTGACCTACGAGCACGAGGAAAACGCCGGCGGCTCACCGACCAAGACGGTGCAGATCGGCGCGGGCCTGACGCTAAGGCGGTAGGCATTTTTTCATCTCCGCATTGAGAGCTGGGTTCTCGCACATGGAATTTTAGGTGGCCGCTTGCTCCCTTCGATCTCCCCCCATGTGGGGGAGATGTCACCGAAGGTGACAGAGGGGGGTAAGCAACGGTGCGGAAGGTGGGCTGCAAGCGGCATTTGCGCCAGATCGCCCCCCTCTGCCCTGCCGGGCATCTCCCCCACAAGGAGGGAGATCAGCTAGACGCACCCTCCAAGTTTTACCTGCCCCTACGAAAAAGGCCCCGGAACCGAAATTCCGAGGCCTTCACTATTCAAGTCACATCGAACTTAGCCGAGTTTGGAAACCAGCGCCTTCAGGCCGTTCTCCACCGACGGACGGATATCCGCACGCTTGAGTGCGAAAGCGACGTTGGCGAGGATAAAGCCATCCTTGGCGCCGCAGTCATAGGTTTCGCCGGTGAACTTGTAGGCCGCGAATTCCTGGGACTTGGCAAGCGTCAGCATGCCGTCGGTCAGCTGGATTTCGTTGCCGGCGCCACGTTCCTGGGTTTCCAGAATATCGAACACTTCCGGCTGCAGGATGTAGCGGCCGTTAATGAAGAAGTTCGACGGAGCGGTGCCCTTGGCCGGCTTTTCAACCATCTGGGTGATCTTGAAACCGTCGCCGACCGCATCGCCAACACCGACGATACCGTATTTGTGCGCCTGTTCCGGGTCGCATTCCTCAACGGCCAGAATGTTGCCGCCGGTCTTTTCGTACAGCTCGACCATGCCCTTGAGGCAGCCCTTTTCCGCCGACATGATCATGTCGGGCAGAAGGACGGCGAACGGCTCATCACCGACGATATCGCGCGCGCACCATACGGCGTGGCCGAGGCCGAGCGGCGATTGCTGGCGGGTGAAGCTTGCCATGCCCGCCTGCGGCAGCATGTCGGAAAGAATGGTCAGTTCGGCATTCTTGTTACGCTCCTTGAGGAGTGCTTCCAGTTCAAATTGAATATCGAAATAGTCTTCAATAACGCCCTTGCCACGGCCCGTGACGAACACGAGATGTTCGATACCGGCCTCGATCGCCTCATCCACCACATACTGGATAACGGGCTTATCGACGACCGTCAGCATTTCCTTCGGCACAGCCTTGGTTGCAGGAAGGAAGCGCGTACCCATGCCTGCTACCGGAAATACTGCCTTACGAATCTTTTTGTGTCCCACTCATGCCTCCTAAAAGCACAATCTGTTTTTTCTATCGGTCGCCCGTGAAGCGGTCTCTAGGGATATATTTCAACCTTTTCGGGGCAATGACAGCACGATGTTCTCATGGTAAAGAATTTATTTATTCTGATGTTCTACACTGACCGTAACCCGGCCGCCATCACCGGTGAAAACCCTGACTGGAAGAACAACGGATAAGACGTCCATGACTATGAAACGCACCCGTCGCTCTCACGCGCTCGCACTCTCGATGATCGCAGGCCTCATGCTCGCGGTCTCTCCGATACATGCTCAGGCCGACCAAGGTTTCAAGGCTTTTGTCTCAAATTTCTACGAGACGGCAGCCCAGCACGGCATTTCCCGCTCGACCTATAACAAGGCCTTCGCCGGCATCAGCACGCCGGATCAGGATGTATTGCAAAAGGCGCAGTACCAGCCGGAATTCAAATCGAAAATCTGGGATTATCTCGATAGCCGCGTGAACCCTTACACGGTCAAGGTCGGTCGCGAAATGAAGGCCCGTCACGGCCGTCTGCTCAACGCCATCGAGCGGCAGTTCGGCGTCGATCAGCATATCATTCTGGCCATCTGGTCGATGGAATCCAATTACGGCGCAGCGCTGGAAAACCCGGAACGCCTGCACCATGTGCCGCAGGCGCTTGCCACGCTCGCATGGGCAGACCCGAAGCGCTCGAAATTCGGCCGCACCCAGCTGATCGCTGCCCTTAAAATCCTGCAGGCGGGCGATGTCACCCCAAAACAGCTGACCGGCTCCTGGGCCGGCGCCATGGGCCATACGCAGTTCATCCCGACCAGCTATCTGCTTTATGCGGTCGATGCCGATGGCAACGGCAAACGCGACATCTGGCATTCGGTGCCGGATGCACTCGCCACCGCCGCCAACCTGCTTGCCAAGAACGGTTGGACCACCGGCAAGACCTGGGGTTACGAAGCTGCCCTTCCGGCCGGTGCCGCGAGATATGAAGGCCAGACCAAGACGATTGCACAATGGGCGGCCCTCGGCTTCACCCGCCCGAACGGCAAGGCTTTTCCGCGCGGGGGCGATCGCGCCACGCTGAAGCTGATGGCGGGTTCGAACGGCCCAGCCTTCCTGATGATGAAAAACTTCTTCACCATCAAGAAATACAATGCCGCAGACAGCTACGCACTGGCCGTCGGCCTGCTGGCCGACCAGATCGCCGGTTATGGTGGCATGCAGCAGCGTTGGCCACGCCCGCAGGGCACGCTCGACATCTCGGAAAAGTTCGAGTTGCAGTCGCGCATGAAGGAACTGGGTTATTACGACGGCGAGATCGACGGCAATTTCGGCTCCGGCTCGAAGGCAGCGATTTCCGCCATCCAGAAACGCCTCGGCATGCAGCAGGACGGCGAGCCGTCGCATTCGCTTCTGAAAGCCATCCGCTGATCTTGCGGTGAACGTGAGCGCTTATTGACTCTGGAGCCGGGCTGCGGTCCACTCGCGGCCCGGAAAAATTGGATGGCAGAGACATGAAGTCTGCACGGTTTCCCCTCGGCAAACGGCTGAAACAGGCATGCGCACGCGCCTTTCTCGTCAGCATGGCCGCCATTATTGCCCTGCCGACCCATGTAGCCCCTGTCGTGGCGCAGGAGCGCCGTTATTATCTGGACGAAGATCAGTACGAGCGCCCCAAGCGCCGCACGCTGATGGACCTGTTCTTCAACGACCGCCGCCGGCGCGATGACTCGGTCATCGAAATGGAACCGCGCCGCAAGCGGCGGGCAGCCCCTGCCGCCGCGCCGCGCCGTCCTGTTCGCACAGCCCCGCCTGCCCCGGTGATTGCCGCCGAGCCGAAGCCGGAACCCGTTCAGAAACTTGAAAACGCCAAAAAAGTGCTGGTCGTCGGCGATTTCATGGGCGGTCGTCTGGCCGGTGGCCTCGATGCGACCTTTGCCGAAAATCCCGGTGTTGTCGTAATCGACCACACCGAAGTCGCTTCAGGCCTCGTCCGTCAGGATCATTACGACTGGCCCCAGGCTTTGCCTGACATGATCACCAATGAAAAACCGGCGCTGGTCGTCGTTATGATCGGCGCGAACGACCGCCAACAAATCGACACCAGCAGCGAGCGCGAAAAATTCCGCACTGAACGCTGGTTCGAACTCTACAAACAGCGCGTCAAGGAATTCGGCCAGATCGCCCGTGACCGCAACCTGCCTTTGCTTTGGGTAGGTCTGCCCGCCTTCCAGTCCCCGTCGATGATGGCGGATGCGGTGACGCTTAACAGCATTTACCGCAGCCAGATGGAAGAGATCGGCGGCGAGTTCGTCGATATCTGGGACGGGTTTGTCGATGAAGACGGCAAGTTCATGGTGACGGGTTCGGATGTCAATGGCCAGCAGGTGCGTCTGCGCAGTGCCGATGGCATCAACATGACCGAGGCTGGCCGCCGCAAACTGGCCTTCTACGTCGAAAAAGTCGCCCGCCGCTATCTCGGCGATGTACCCGCAGCCGACATGGTCAATCTCGACGGAAGCAACCTGCCTGCCCTCCCCGTTCTTCCCGGCACACCGAACGCCGCCGTGGTTTCCACCCAGCCGATTGCACTCTCCGACCCCGACCTCGATGGCGGCAAGGAATTGCTGGGCGGCAATGCCCCTGTGAAGGCCAGCACCCAATCACCACGCGACCTTTTGGTCACGCGCGGCGAACTACCCGAAGCACCGACAGGCCGGGTGGATGACTACCGGATCAAGGTGACGCAGTAAAAAAGCCCTCCCGCGAGAAGCGAGAGGGCCAATATTCAATAACTAAGCGGCAGTGCTTACCGCGGCAGAACCGAAGCGCCCATCAGCGCCTCGTCAACCGCACGCGCCACCTGACGGCCTTCGCGGATCGCCCAGACGACCAGCGACTGGCCGCGACGCACGTCGCCGGCGACATAAAGCTTGTCCACCGAGGTCTTGTAATCGCGCTCATTGGCGACAACGTTGGTGGAACCACGACGGTCGGTGTTGAGTTCGAGCTTGCCTTCCAGTTCCGAAAGCACACCCGTCGTCATCGGACCGGAGAAACCGATGGCGATGAAGGCAAGATCGGCCTTGATGATGAAATCGGTGCCAGCGATCGGCTTGCGGCGCTCATCCACCTGGCAGCAGCGCACGCCGGTCAACACACCGTCTTCGCCGACAAATTCGAGCGTCGCCACCTGGAATTCGCGGTTAGCGCCTTCAGCCTGGGAAGACGAGGTGCGCATCTTGGTGGCCCAGAACGGCCAGACGGCGAGCTTGTCTTCCTTTTCCGGCGGCATCGGGCGGATGTCGAGTTGGGTCACTTTGACGGCGCCCTGACGGAAAGCCGTGCCGACGCAGTCAGACGCGGTATCGCCACCGCCGACAACAACGACATGCTTGGCACCTGCGAGGATCGGTTCTGCCGGCCAGCCGGTGCTGTCGATGTTTTCGCGGCCAACGCGGCGGTTCTGCTGCACCAGATACGGCATGGCATCGTAGACGCCGTGCAGTTCCACGCCGGGAATGCCGGCCGGACGAGGGGTTTCCGAACCGCCGCAATAGATCACGGCATCATGCTCGGCGATCAGTTCCTGCGCCGGCTTGTCGACGCCGACATTGACGCCGCAATGGAAAGTGACGCCTTCGCCGGTCATCTGCTCGACGCGACGGTCGATAAAATTCTTTTCCATCTTGAAGTCGGGAATGCCGTAACGCAGCAGGCCACCGGCCTTCGTCTCGCGTTCATAGACATGGACTTCATGACCGGCGCGGGCCAGCTGCTGGGCAGCCGCCATGCCGGCGGGGCCGGAACCGATGATCGCAACCTTCTTGCCGGTTTTGACAGTTGCCGGCTGCGGCACGATGTAACCCAGCTCGTAAGCCTTGTCGGCAATCGCCTGCTCGACCGTCTTGATGGCGACCGGCATGTCTTCAAGGTTCAGCGTGCAAGCTTCCTCGCACGGGGCGGGACAGACGCGACCGGTGAATTCCGGAAAATTGTTGGTGGAATGGAGGTTGCGGATCGCCTCCTCCCACTTGTTGTTATAGACCAGATCGTTCCAGTCCGGGATCTGGTTATGCACCGGACAGCCGGTCGGGCCATGGCAATAAGGAATGCCACAGTCCATGCAACGGGCCGCCTGTTTGGTGACCTCGGCATCCGACATGGGGATGGTGAACTCGCGGAAATGGCGGATGCGGTCGGAGGCCGGCTGGTACTTTGCCACCTGCCGGTCGATTTCCATGAAACCCGTTACCTTGCCCATGTCTTAGTCCTCTTCAAAGAGTGGTGCCCGTAGGGCCCCAGTACCAGTAGGCAAATCCCATGGTCGCCCCCAGTATGATGAATTCCAATGCGACGTCACCGTTCGCCATGAACGCAGCCGCCGGTACAGCGACTGCGATGACCACCGAAATCAAGCGGTGAAAAACAGCCAAGGGATCATTCCGCAGCCACGCCCATCCGCATGCGTTCCATTTCCTCAAGCGCACGGCGGTATTCGACCGGCATGACCTTGCGGAATTTTGGACGATACTCACCCCAGCGATCCAGGATTTCCTTGGCGCGGGTGGAGCCGGTGTAGTGCATGTGGTTGGAGATCAGCTGATAGAGACGCTCCTCGTCGTGGCGGGTCATGTCTTCCGACACGTCGACACGGCCCTTGTGCTGGATGTCGCCGCCGCGGTGGTGCAGCTTTTCCAGCATGTCGTCTTCTTCGGGAACCGGCTCCAACTCGACCATGGCCATGTTGCAACGTTTTGCGAACGTGCCTTCTTCGTCGAGAACGTAAGCGACGCCACCCGACATGCCGGCTGCAAAGTTGCGGCCGGTTTCGCCGAGAACGACAACGATGCCGCCGGTCATGTATTCGCAGCCGTGGTCACCCACGCCTTCGACAACGGCTATCGCACCCGAGTTGCGCACCGAGAAACGCTCGCCTGCAACGCCGCGGAAATAGCACTCGCCCGAGGTCGCGCCGTACAGCACGGTATTGCCGACGATGATCGAGTTTTCCGCGACGATCTTGGAGTTTTCCGGCGGGCGCACGATGATGCGGCCACCTGACAGACCCTTGCCGACATAGTCGTTGCCGTCGCCGACGAGATCGAAAGTGATGCCGCGTGCCAGGAAGGCGCCGAACGACTGACCGGCGGTACCCGTCAAGGTCACGCGGATCGTGTCGTCCTTCAGGCCCTTTTCGTTCCAGCGCTTGGCCAGTTCGCCCGACAGCATGGCGCCGGCCGAACGGTCGACGTTCTTGATCGAGGCTTCGAAAACCACCGGCTCCTTGTTTTCGAGCGCTGGCATGGCCTTTTCGATCAGCTTGCGATCGAGAATGTCGTCGATCGGGTGTTTTTGGCGCTCGGTCCAGTAGGTGGCTTCCTTGGGCGCTTCCACCTTGTGGAAGATCTTCGAGAAGTCGAGACCCTTGGACTTCCAGTGATCGAGCATGTCGTCCTTGGACAGGAAGTCGGAAGAACCGATGATCTCGTCCAGCCTGGTGAAGCCGAGCGATGCGAGGATTTCGCGCACTTCTTCGGCGACGAAGAAGAAGTAGTTGATGACGTGTTCCGGCGTGCCCTTGAAGCGCTTGCGCAGAACCGGATCCTGCGTGGCAACGCCCACGGGACAAGTGTTCAGATGGCACTTGCGCATCATGATGCAGCCGGCAGCGATGACCGGAGCCGTCGCGAAACCGAACTCGTCGGCACCCAGAAGCGCACCGATGATGACGTCACGGCCGGTCTTCAGGCCGCCATCGACCTGCAGGGCGATACGCGAACGCAGACCGTTCAGCACCAGCGTCTGCTGGGTTTCGGCAAGGCCGATTTCCCAAGGCGAACCGGCATGCTTGAGCGAAGTGAGCGGCGATGCGCCCGTGCCGCCATCGAAACCGGAGACGGTGATATGGTCGGCGCGCGCCTTGGCGACGCCGGCGGCAACGGTGCCGACGCCCACTTCAGACACCAGCTTGACCGAGATGTCGGAGGTCGGGTTGACGTTCTTCAGGTCGTAGATCAGCTGCGCCAGATCTTCGATCGAATAGATGTCGTGATGCGGCGGCGGCGAGATGAGGCCGACACCCGGTGTCGAGTGACGCGTCTTGGCAACCGTTGCATCGACCTTGTGGCCGGGCAGCTGGCCGCCTTCGCCGGGCTTTGCACCCTGCGCCACCTTGATCTGCAGCATATCTGCATTGACCAGATATTCGGTGGTCACGCCAAAGCGGCCGGATGCGATCTGCTTGATGGCCGAACGTTCCGGGTTCATCGAACCATCGCGGCGCGGCAGGTAACGATCGCTTTCCTCGCCGCCTTCACCGGTGTTCGACTTGCCGCCGATCTTGTTCATGGCAATGGCGAGCGTCGTATGGGCTTCGCGCGAAATCGAACCGAAGGACATGGCGCCGGTGGAGAAACGCTTGACGATATCGACCGCCGCCTCGACCTCATCGATCGAAACCGGCTTGCGGCCAAGCTCTTCCGCCGACTTGATCTTGAACAGGCCACGGATGGTGTTCATGCGCACGGCGCTGTCGTTGACGATTTCCGCGAACTCGCGGTAGCGATCCTGGCTGTTGCCGCGCACGGCGTGCTGCAGCGTGGCGACCACATCCGGCGTCCAGGCATGGCTTTCGCCACGCATGCGGTAGGCATATTCGCCGCCGATATCGAGCGTCGAGGCCAGAACCGGGTCCTTGCCGAAAGCCGATTCATGGCGCTCGGTGGTTTCGCGGGCGATTTCATCGAGGCCGATGCCGCCAATTGAAGAGGCGGTGCCGAAGAAATACTGCTCGACCAGTTCGGACGACAGGCCGACGGCATCAAAGATCTGCGCGCCGCAATAGGACTGATAGGTGGAAATGCCCATCTTGGACATGACCTTGAGGATGCCCTTACCGACAGCCTTGATGTAACGATAGACCACTTCCTGCGCATCGACTTCCTTGGGGAACTCGCCGCGCATATGCATGTCGGTCAACGTGTCGAAGGCCAGATACGGGTTGATGGCTTCGGCGCCATAACCGGCGAGACAGCAGAAGTGATGGATTTCGCGCGGCTCGCCGGATTCCACGACGAGACCGACCGAGGTGCGCAGACCCTTGCGGATCAGGTGATGGTGCACGGCAGCCGTTGCCAGCAGAGCCGGAATGGCCATGCGGTCTGGGCCGATCTGGCGGTCGGACAGAACGATGATGTTGTAACCGCCCTTGACCGCCGCTTCCGCGCGCTCGCACAAACGGTCGAGCATTTCCGGCATGCCTTCGGCGCCACGCTCGATCGCATAGGTAAAATCGAGCGTCTTGGTGTCGAAACGGTCTTCCGTATGTCCAATCGAGCGGATCTTTTCGAGATCGCCATTAGTCAGGATCGGCTGGCGCACTTCCAGACGCTTGGCATTCGCCATGCCGGTATGGTCGAGAATGTTCGGGCGCGGACCGATGAAGGACACAAGGCTCATCACCAGCTCTTCGCGGATCGGGTCGATCGGCGGGTTGGTGACCTGCGCAAAGTTCTGCTTGAAATAGGTGTAAAGCAGTTTTGACTTTTCCGACATGGCCGAGATCGGCGTATCGGTGCCCATCGAGCCCACGGCTTCCTGACCGGTGGTCGCCATCGGCGACATCAGGATCTTTGTGTCTTCGCGGGTATAACCAAAGGCCTGCTGGCGGTCGAGCAGCGATACGTCGCGGCGCAGCGCGCGCGGTTCAACCGGCTTCAGCTCTTCGAGAATGAGCTGAGTGTTGTCCAGCCACTTGGAATAGGGGTGCTTGGTGGCAAGCTCTGTCTTCAGCTCCTCATCGGAGATGATCTGGCCCTTTTCCATGTCGATCAGCAGCATCTTGCCCGGCTGCAGGCGCCACTTCTTGACGATGCTTTCTTCCGGCACCGGCAGCGTGCCGGCTTCGGAAGCCAAGATGATGCGGTCGTCGTCGGTGACGAGATAACGGGCCGGACGCAGGCCGTTGCGGTCGAGCGTCGCGCCAATCTGCTTGCCATCGGTGAAGCAGACGGCGGCAGGACCATCCCACGGCTCCATGAGAGCGGCGTGGTATTCGTAAAACGCCTTGCGCTCCTTCGACATGGACTGGTTGCCGGCCCATGCTTCCGGGATAAGCATCATCACGGCATGCGCCATGGAATAACCGCCGCGCAGCAGGAATTCGAGTGCGTTGTCGAAACAGGCCGTATCCGACTGACCTTCATAGGAGATCGGCCACAGCTTGGAAATATCGTCGCCGAACAACGGCGAGGACACCGAAGCCTGACGGGCCGCCATCCAGTTGACGTTGCCGCGCAGCGTGTTGATTTCGCCGTTATGGGCGACCATGCGGTACGGGTGCGCCAACTTCCACGACGGAAACGTGTTGGTGGAGAAACGCTGGTGAACCAGCGCCACCGCGCTTTCGAAACGCGGGTCAGCCAGGTCCTTGTAATAGGCGCCAACCTGATAGGCCAGGAACATGCCCTTGTAGACAATCGTCGAGGAGGACAGCGAGACCGGATAGAAACCCTGATCGACGCCACCGAATGCATCATAGATGCGGTTCGAGATGACCTTGCGGATCAGGAAAAGCTTGCGCTCGAATTCGAGGTTGGTCGCGGCATCGCGCCCGGCACCGATAAAGACCTGAACGTGGTATGGTTCGGTCGCAGCAATTTCCGGCGCCTTGGACAGCGAGGAATTATCGACCGGCACATCACGGAAACCGAGGAACTGCTGGCCCTCTTCAGCGATGACATCCTTCACCACCTGACGGTAATGTTCGATTTCTTCCGGCTTGCGCGGCATGAACAGATGGCCGACGGCATATTCACCGGCCTTCGGCAGGGTAACACCTTGGCTCGCCATTTCCTCACGGAAGAAACGGTCAGGGATCTGCACCAGAATACCGGCGCCATCGCCCATCAGCGGGTCGGCACCGACAGCACCGCGATGCGTCAGGTTTTCGAGGATGAACAGGCCGTCCTTGACGATCTGATGCGACTTCTGCCCCTTCATATGCGCAATAAAGCCGACGCCGCAGGCATCGTGTTCGTTGCGCGGGTCGTAAAGACCCTGAGCTGCGGGAATGCCCGACGCAACGAAGGGCACATGCTCTTCGGCTTTCGCCGAAGCTATGTCGGTGGGACAGTGCATGTCAGCAATCTTCTTCGTCATCGTCAGTCCTCCAGTTGGCCGCTCAGGCGGGCAATTTGGTATCGGTTCAGTCTATGGAACGAGTACCGGTGTCGCACAGCATTCCAAAATTCATGCGACAGTTTTTTGCGTCATGCGAGAGCGCCGCCCGGACGCACCGCGACTTCTTTTTGAAGCAGCATAACCCGGATCGGCGCGGAGGTCATGACGGAAACCGGCCCATCGCCGACCTGATTTCCTCAAACTAGGACAGTTATTCTGACCTATTTCTCAATTTTTATGACACAGAAGTTAATAGTCCACAAGAGGCCGCGTCATGAATCAAACAGGACAAAACGACACAAGAATGCAAAAACACTCCTTAAATGCGCAATAAAATTACGCCGAAAACCGATCCGCATACACGAGATTGCCCGACCGATAGGGCCGCCACCCGCGCGCGGCTTTTCCATTGCTTGACGCAGCAAATTCCTTAAGGTCTGAGCCTCCTCCTCAGCAATGCGCATCATGCAACAGGTACACCCATGTTCTTTGCCTCCGATAACTGGGCCGGCGCCCACCCCGCCATCAACGAGCGTCTTTCAAAGGAATCCACCCGCTTCGCTTCGGCCTATGGCTCAAGCGATCTCGACAAGGCGATAGAGGTCCGTTTCAACGAGATTTTCGAGCGCGAAGTCGCCGTATTTTTCGTGGCGACCGGCACTGCCGCCAATTCGCTGTCGCTCGCCAGCATCGCCCGCGCCGGCGGCCTCACCTTCTGTCATTCGGAAGCGCATATCATCGAGGACGAATGCGGTGCGCCGGACTTCTTCTCCGGCATGCGCATGGTGGCTGTCGAAGGCCCGGACGGCAAGATGCTGCCGGAAAATCTGGTGAGCCGCATCGCCCGTTATCCGCAGGACGCCATCCACCACGGCCGCGCCGCCGCCATTTCGATGACGCAGGCAACCGAAGCCGGCACCGTCTATACGCTGGAAGAAATCGACGCGATTTCCAAGATCGCCAAGGATAACGGCCTGCCGCTGCATATGGATGGCGCCCGTTTTGCCAACGCCCTGATGGCACTCGGATGCACACCGGCGGAAATGACCTGGAAACGCGGCGTCGATGTGCTCTCCTTCGGCGGCACCAAGAATGGCTGCTGGTGCGCCGAGGCAATCGTGTTTTTCGATCCGCAGCTTGCCAAGGACTTTGCCTTCCTGCGCAAGCGCACCGCCCAGCTGTTTTCGAAGTCGCGCTTCATCGCCGCCCAGTTCGATGCCTATCTGAAAGACGACCTGTGGCTGGGCCTTGCCGGCCATGCCAACGAGATGGCCAACCGCCTTCGTGCCGGCTTCGGTGCCTTGAACAGCGCCCGCCTAGCCTGGCCGACCCAGGCCAACGAAGTTTTTGCCATCCTTCCAAAGGCCTCGGCAAAAGCGGCACAGGAAAAAGGCGCGAAATTCTACGACTGGCTCGAGCCGCGCGACATGCCGGAAAAGGTTTCCGCCGATGAAGTGCTGATCCGTATGGTCACGAGCTTCGCCACCACGGAAGAAGACGTCGACCAGTTCCTGTCGATCTGCGCTTCGGCTTGAAATGACGACGACCTGATCACGGCACGATGCGTGCCGTGATCAGCCGCGACACCGCCTGCAACAGATTGGCATCGGCCCCGCGCCGCGGCACCAGCACAAATTCGACATCTTCAAGCTCCGGCAATATGCCCGGAGCAAGTTCCTTCAGCCCGGCCGGCGCCATGCTGCGTGGCTGCACCAGCACGCCCATGCCCGCCTGCCCCGCCGCCGTCAGCCCGGAAAGGCTGCCGCAGGTACAGACGATCCGCCACGGGATATCGTTTGCATCGAGCACATCCTGCGCAACCTTGCGGGTGATACTTGGCATCGGGTAGGCGACCAGCGGCACCGCTTCTCCGGCAGGAATGACAAGATGCGGATCGCGCGCCAGCCACACGAGACGTTCGCGATAAAGCAATTTTCCATGCGTTTCGCCGAGGCGGCGCTTGGCAAGCACGAGATCGAGCTCACCGGCCTCCTGCATCTGGAAAAGAACGCCGCTCAATGCGACGGTCAACTCGAGATCGACCAGCGGATGCAGACGTATGAAATCTTCGAGAATGCTGCTCAGCCGGCTGACGGCGATGTCTTCCGATACACCCAGCCTCAACCGTCCGCGCAACCGGCTTTCACTGAACAACGATGAGACCTTGCTGTTGAGATCGAGCATGCCGCGGGCATAAGCAAGCAATGCCTCGCCCTCCGCGGTCAGCCGCACCTGATGCGTATCGCGCTGCACCAGTTGTCGCCCGAGGGATTTTTCAAGCCTTTGAATGTGCTGACTTATCGTAGACTGACCGAAACCGAGCCGCTCCGCTGCCACGGTAAAACTGCCGGTCTGCTGCAGCATCACAAAGCTCTCAAGGTGCTGGAGATTGAGCATGGTTATTCCGCTTCGTGATAACTGTTAACTCTTGCATCGGCCTTCGTGATAAGTAAAGACACGTGACCCAAAGCCGAAGAATAGACAAGAGGAATGTTCATGAGCCGCTTCCTGCCTGACCGTTTTACGATCATGCTCATTTGCGCGGTCATTCTCGCATCAGTGCTGCCGATCCAGGGCGAATATGCCGAATGGTTTGGCATCGCCACGGACTGCGCGATCGCACTTCTGTTCTTCATGCACGGCGCACGCCTGTCCCGCGATGTCGTGGTTGGCGGCATCCTGCACTGGCGGCTGCACCTTACCATCCTGCTGATGACATTTGCCGTGTTTCCGCTGCTGGGCCTCGGCATCGGCTTTCTGCCGGAAAGCATTCTGCCGGCTCCGCTTTATGCAGGCATCCTGTTTCTCTGCGTTCTGCCCTCGACGGTACAGTCGTCTATTGCCTTCACATCCATCGCAAACGGCAACGTACCGGCGGCCATCGTCGCCGCCTCGGGCTCCAATCTGTTCGGTATGCTGCTGACTCCGCTGCTTGCCGGCCTGTTGATGTCGGCCACGGGCGATGGCGGCATATCGCTGGACGCCATTGAAAAGATCGCTTTGCAGCTGCTCGCGCCGTTCATTCTCGGCCAGATTCTGCAGCCATGGATCGGCAACTGGATGCGCTCGCGCAAAAAAATGCTCGCCCCTGTCGATCGCGGCGGCATCCTGATGGTCGTCTATTCGGCTTTTTCGGAAGCCGTCGTCGAGGGCATCTGGCATACGTTTTCCGCCACCAATATCGCGGTGGTCATCGTCGTCGATATGGTTCTGCTCGCCGTGGTCATGCTCATCACCATCTATGGCAGCCGCCTTCTTGGTTTCTCCAAGGAAGACGAGATCGCCATCACCTTCTGCGGCTCGAAAAAATCGCTGGCATCGGGCGTGCCGATGGCCAATGCCATCTTTGCCGGCCAGTCCTCCGCCATCGGCGCCATCGTTCTGCCGATCATGCTCTTCCACCAGATCCAGCTGATGGTCTGCGCCGTGCTGGCGCAGAAATATGCACAGCGTAAGGTGAAGCTGGAAGACAAGAGCGCGACGGCTGCGGTTTGAGATAACCAGAGCCGCCGATCATTATCCCACGCGCTTTCCAAAGCGCTTGGGTTTTGCTATTATCGGCCATGCCGACAGTCCTGCGCTTTTCCGGCCTGCGTGCCGTCATTTATCCGAATGACCATCGTCCCGCGCATGTCCATGTAAGAGGCGCAGGCGGAGAGGCTGTGTTTCTGCTGAATTGCCCGAAAGGCCCGCCGGAATTACGCGAAAGTTACGGGCTAAAGCTGGCGGACCTGAGACGAATAGAAGCGGTCCTTGCAGCAGAATTGATCACCCTTTGCGGGGCATGGAGCTTCATCATGGCGATTACTGAAAACGACCTGAAAGCCGCCGAAAAGCGTATGCAGGATCAACGCGATGCAGGCTACGCGACCAGTGCGCAATACGACAGGCAGTCGGGCCGTCTCCTCATTGTCCTGAGCACCGGTGTCGATATCGCCATTCCGCTCGCAAGGATAGAAGGCATGTCCGACGCCACGGAGGATGCACGCTCGGAAATAGAGATCAGTGAAAGCGGTCTTGGCCTTCACTGGCCCCTACTCGACGTCGATGTCTACGTGCCATCGCTTTTGCAGGGAATTTTCGGGTCACGCCGATGGATGGCAAGCCAGCTTGGTGCGGCCGGCGGTGCAGTGCGATCCGACGCCAAGACCACTACGGCTCGTGAGAACGGCCGAAAAGGCGGCAGGCCACGTAAAACGGCCGCGAATGCATAACAAAAACGCCCCCTTCCAGCTGGAAGGGGGCGCAATCTTGGCCATTTGACGTGCCCATTTTCTGGGAGGTCGTCGTCCTGGGAGGATTTTTGGCCTTAAAGGTTAGTTGACCTGCGGCTGGCTGATCTGCGCCTCGATGGTCTTCGGGGTATCAACCGGCTCGGCGGCGATGGCGATGCGGCGCGGTTTCATCGCTTCCGGGATAGACCGCAGAAGATCGATGTGGAGCAGGCCGTTCTTCAGCTGCGCGCTCTGTACTTCGACATGGTCGGCCAGCTGGAAACGGCGCTCGAAGGCGCGCTTGGCGATGCCGCGATGAAGAAACTCGCTCTTGGAAGCTTCTTCTTCCTCGCTCTTTTCACCCTTGACGTGCAGCACATGCGCACGGGCCTCAATGCTCAGTTCCTTTTCGTCGAAACCGGCAACGGCCATGGTGATGCGGTAGTTGTTCTCGCCGGTCCGCTCGATATTGTAGGGCGGATAGGTCTGCGCCTGATCGGGCTGACCAAGGCTGTCCAGCATGGTGAAAAGGCGGTCGAAACCAACGGTGGAGCGATAAAGGGGGGAAAAATCGACGTGACGCATGATGTCCTCTCATGAAGCGACGTGTTGCGGTTTTTGAAACCCGACACCCCATTCTGGCGATGTCCGGCCTTCGTTTGCAGACCCGTTATCGGCGCCTGCAGGACCAAGATGGGAATTGCATTTTCCGGCTTCAAGACCCTTTTTGTGATTCATGCGATTACAGCTTTTAGGTGTATTCACAGCTGCCGCTGATCCGGAACAGCGCTGAGAATGCCAGCACCCGATAAAAGCCGACATGTCGCAGCGGTGGCGTTTGCTTTCCATTCTCAATTGACGAAAAACAAACAACCAATCACAAAATGAACTATCGTCAGGATTGCAGACGCGGGTTGCCCGAATGCCTCCGCCTCGGCCGCCTCTGCTATAACGATAGGAACACCAAGATGCATTCCGCTCATCGAGCCGGATGGCTCGCTTTCGTTTTACCGTTTCTCGCTGCCGAACCCGCCGCCGCCCATGTCAAATGGTTCGCGCCCTATATTGTCGGTGCGCCGCCGCAGCCAATCAGCGCCACGCTGACCAATACATGGTTCTGGAGCGGCATCGCCCTCGTGCTGGTGTTTTTTCTCGCCACCCGCGCCATCGAAAAATCTGCCGCCGGAGAGAAAATTCTGCTCGGCATGGACCGCATGACCGATCCCTTGTGGAACAGGCTCGATGATTTCGTGCGTTGCGTGGTCGGCGCATTTTTCATCGCCATATTCGCGGTCGGTGGCGTTTACCTCACACCTGACCTGAAGACACCTTCCGAAATCGTCTCATGGGGTCAATTGCTGATCGCCATGCTGATCTTCTTCCGCCGCACCCAGCCGCTGGCCGCCGCCGGCATCATTGTCTTGTGGCTGCTGGCGTTGCGGGATTACGATATCTTTCACCTGCTCGATTATCTGGCGCTCGGCGTCGGTGTCGCCGCCTATCTGGTGATGGAAGCCTCTTCCAATGAGGAGCTTCGCAAACACCGCTTTCAGGCGCTGCGCTGGGGTGTGGCCATCGCGCTAATGTGGTCGAGCCTTGAAAAATTCGCCTATCCCGACTGGTTTTATCCACTGGCCGAGGAAAAGCCGTTTCTGACATTCGGAATGCCGCGTGACGTCTTCATTCCGATGGCCGGCGTTTCGGAATTCACCATGGGTTTTGGGCTGCTCTGGACACCGCTGGTGCGCCGCCTCTCGGCCGTAGCCTTGTTCATCATCTTCAACGCCGCCGTTTATCCCTTTGGCCGCATAGACCTGATCGGCCACGCGCTGATCATGGCCGTCATCGTGGCGATTGCCGCCGATCACACCCGCGACGTCTTCTTTGTTCCTCAATTCAAGAAGCTGATGGCAGGCGTGCCGATCGGCATTGCCGCCGCACTGATCATCTTCGCGTCGTCCTATTGGGGTCTGCATATCGCGCTTTACGGCCAAGAGGGCGATGTGGCGGCCATCCACCGCACCACCCACAGCCCCGACCCGGACCATCCACATCCGACGGATGCCGCCGATGCAACACCGATGGCGCCGCAGGATGGAGGGGCGGAGCATAAGCATTGAGGTCGTGCGGCTTGCTCCCAATGATCCCTATCCGGTACCCCCGAACCCCACCGATACCATCAACCCACTACCCTGCCGGTTTTCAATCGACAGGGTCAGCCCGTAAACCTCACAGATCTCCTTGACGATCGCGAGACCAAAGCCGGTGCCCGGCGTCTGACTATCCAGCCGCACCCCGCGTTCGGTCATGCTGCGGATTTTTTCCGGGTCGACGCCCGGCCCGTCATCGGCCACGACCAGACGATTGCCCTTCCACGAAATGCACACTTCGCCCGCAGCCCATTTGACGGCGTTTTCCGTGAGGTTACCGATCAATTCACGCAGGTCATGCGCATCGAGCGGCACATTGGGTGGCTCACCTATTTCGACAAGCCATTTCAGCCCTTCGCCTTGCGGCGTGCGTTGCAGGGTTTTCACCACCTGCCCGACAATCTTTTCAATATCCGCATCGGTCTGGCGCATATCGGCATTGGCAACGATACGGCTACGCGCAAGCTCGTGCTCCACATGGCCGCGCATCAGCTGAACCAGTTGCTCGATCTCACCGGCGATCTCTTCCTGCCCGCGTTCGCGCAAGGTCAGCGCATCGTTGGAAAGCACTGTCAGCGGCGTCTTTAGTCCATGCGCCAGATCACCGGCCCGTGCACGCGCCTTGGCCAGCGACTGCGCCTGTTCACCCAGCAACCGGTTGACCGCCGCCTCCACCGGCGCAAATTCCACTGGCAGCGCACCTTCCAGCCTGCCGCTGCGGCGCTCGCGAATACGGTCGAGGCCCTTTGTCAGATCCGCCAGCGGTTTCAGGCCATAAATCACCTGCACCAGCGATGCGCCGATCAGAAAAACCGCAAGACCGGCGAGATAAGGCAGGATATCGACAGCAAAATCGCGGCTGGCCTCATCCAGAGCCTTACGGTCGGAAGCCACGGAAATCTGCACCGGTTTCAAGCCATCCGGTGAACTCACCATGATCTGCCGCTCCAGCACGATCAGGCTCGCATCCTCCGGCCCGCTCGTCTCATAACGATGAATGCCGCCGTCATCCGGCAAGTCGGCCGGGCCGGAGAGGCTGGTATCCCACAGTGATTCCGAACGAAACATGGCAGGCGTCGCCGCATCGCCGATCTGCCAATAAAGCCCGCCATAGGCCTGCGCAAAACGCCGGTCCATCAGGCTGAACGGATGCTCGATCCGGCCATCGGCCCCAAGCCGGATGGAACCGGCAATGGTATTGATATGCCCCTTCAACTCCTCCTCGAGCCGCCGTTCGAGGCTGGCCGAAAACATCGAGGTCATGAACAATCCGGCCAGCGCCAGCGCCGAGGGCACAGCAATCAGCGAGACGAGCAGAAAACGAACACGGATCGACAGCGGCCGCCTCATGCGGCACCGATCCGATAACCGTAGCCACGGCGGGTGGCGATCAGCTCCTTGCCGAATTTTTTGCGCAAACGCCCGATCAGCACTTCCACCGAATTGCTCTCGCGCTCGAAATCCTGCGCATAAAGCTGCTCGGTCAGTTCCAGCTGCGAGACATGCCGCTCGGCATTGGCCATCAGGTAATGCAGGCAGCGGTATTCAAGCGGCGTCAGATCGGCCGGTTCGCCATCGAGCGAAACGGTGCGGCTGCGCGGATCGATCTTGATACGGCCCGCGGAAAGCACTGGACTTGCTTTACCTTGCGAACGGCGGATGATCGCCCGCAGCCGAGCCAGAAGTTCCGGCATCTGAAACGGCTTGGCGAGGTAATCGTCGGCACCGGCGTCGATGCCCTCGACACGTTCCTCCCAGTTACCGCGTGCCGTCAGGATCAGCACCGGCAGTTCACGCTCGGCCGCTCTCCAGCGTTTCAGAACCGAAAGCCCGTCCATTCCCGGCAGGCCAAGATCGAGCACCACGGCGGCAAACTCCTCGCTATCGCCGCGATACCAGCCGCTTTCGCCATCGCTCTCATGTTCCACGAGATAACCCGCACGCGTCAGATGATGCGAGACATCGCGGGCAATCAGTGGATCGTCTTCAACAAGCAGAATGCGCATGGGCCTCAGTCGTCGTCATCATCGTCAACATCGAGAATGGCACCATCCTTGGCGTCCATCTCGATCTCGTAAAGCCGGCCATTCGCCTGCAGAACCTTGAACTCGTAAGTGAAGCGGCCATCGTCCTCATCCAGTTCGACGCGGATGATATCGCCCGGATAGGAAGCGCGCAGCTTTTCCTGCAACACCGAAAGTGGCAGCACATCACCGCGCTTCACCGCATCGCGCAGCCGGTCCAGATCTCTCGCGGCCACCGGCGTCGAGATCAACAGCGCAGAGATAAACGACGCTTTTATAAAGGCATGGTTCAACATGGCCGCAAATTTATCATTCCCAAACTGAAATTTGGCTGACACCTGCCGTCAGTTATCGCTCAGTGCCGGTCTTTTAGGGTTGCTTCATCGGCCGGGCAATGGTGCCCGCCCATCCCGAAAGAGCATAGTCATGAAGAAATTCGTCCTCGCCGCCACTATTGCCGCCACCACGCTTTCCGCCTTGGCACCGCTTTCCATCGCCCATGCCGATGACCGGGACGACCGCCGCTGCGGTAATGTCCAGCTCGACAAGTGGATGAGCGAAGCCCAGATGCGCGAACGCGCCACCGGCCTTGGCATCGAAGTGCGCGAAGTCGAGATCGACGACGGTTGCTACGAAGTCTCCGGCCGCAACAAGGACGGCCGCCGCATCGAGGTAAAATTCAACCCGGAAACCGGTGAACAGGTTTCGATCGACAGCGACGACTAAGATATTCGACAACAGGCACCGGTTAAGGCCGGTGCCTGAAACCACTTTCTCCTTGACCCGAAAAACATTCCGCCTATCGCTTGTCGTCATGAGCGAAGCAGAAACCACCACGCCCGAAATTCTCCGGTCGACACCCGACAACCCGGTACCGCCGGACCATTTTGCCGGTTTCTTCACCGGCCATCGCGGTGCAAAACTGCGGTATGCGGTGTTTCGCTCCGAGATTTCACCCGCACGCGGCACGATCGTGCTTCTGCACGGCCGCAGCGAAGCAATTGAGAAATATTACGAGACGATCCGCGATTTCAACGCGATGGGCCTGTGGGTCGCAACCTTTGACCTGCGCGGTCAGGGCGGCTCCGACCGTTTGCTGAAAAAGCCGAAAAAGGGCCATCTGCGCCGCTTTTCAGATTATGAGCGCGATCTTGATCTGTTTCTCGAACAGGTCGTTCTGCCCGATGCCCGCCTGCCGTTTTTTCTCGTCGCCCATTCCACCGGTGCGCTGATCGCACTTTCGGCAGCGCCGCGCCTGACCAACCGTATCGACCGCATGGCGCTGGCCGCACCTTTTGTCGGCCTGACCGGACAGGTAATGCCGGAATGGCTGATACGTCTGATCGCCGGCACACTCAGCGCCTTTGGTCTTGGCAGCCTGTCTGCCGGCAAGGATCAGAACCGCCGCCCCTTTAAAAATAATCCACTGACATCCGATCCGAAACGATATGCCCGCAACGGCGCTATCGGCACCGAGTGCCCGGAGCTGGAAATCGGCCCGCCGACCATGCGCTGGCTGCGTGAGACGCTGAAAGCCGCCCGCCGCGTTTCGGCGCAGGCGCACCTCACCAACATCACCATTCCGACGCTGATCATGGCGCCGATGCGCGATGGCATCGTGCCCTATGCAAACCAGGAGGAACTGGCCCGCAATTTTCGCGCCGGCCAGCTCGTCAATATCATCGGCGGACGCCACGAACTGTTCAGCGAGGCCGATATCTATCGCGCCCAGGCACTCGCCGCCATCGAGGCCTTTATGCCGGGCAGCGATGCGACGCCGCTCGTTTCCGACGACGCCGCGGCCTGATCCAAAAGATCAGCGGGAGAGCAGCGCCCGCGCCTCCTCATAAACGGCGCGGCTGCCGGCAGCGATGATATTGCCGCCGTCTTCCGGGCGTCCGCCGTCCCAGGTGGTGATAATGCCGCCTGCCTGCTCGATGATCGGGATAAGCGCCCCGACATCGTAAGGTTTCAGATTGTTCTCGACCACGAGATCGATATGACCGGCGGCCAGCAGCGTATAGGCATAACAATCGGTGCCGTAGCGGAATAGCCGCACCTTTTCCTCAACCGCTTTATAGGCAGCCAGATCGGCACCCTCAAAAATATGCGGCGAGGTGGTGAACAGGATCGCATCCGCCAAACGCCCGCAATCGCGCGTGTGGATTTGATACTCGCCGTCCGGGCCGCGATACCAAGACTTTTCGCCATCCGCGAAATAACGCTCGCCGGTAAACGGCTGGTCCATCATGCCCATCGCGGCGCGACCATTCGAGCGCAAGCCGATCAACGTGCCCCAAGTGGGCAGACCGGAAATGAAAGCGCGCGTGCCGTCGATCGGGTCGATCACCCAGACATGCTCGCGGTCGAGCCCGATATTTTCGTGCTCCTCACCGAGAATGCCGTGATCGGGAAATTCTTTTGTGATCAGCGCACGGATCGCCGTTTCGGCGGCCCGGTCACCTTCCGTCACCGGGTCGAACCCGCCTGCCAGCTTGTTGGTGACGGAAGTGCCGGTGCGAAAGCGCGGCAGTGTTTCAGCCTTGGCCGCATCGGCCAGCCTGTCGAAAAACGAACGATCTGGAAGCATGGTTACCCCGGAAATTTGCGTGCCAGCCCATAGACCACAGTTTTGCGCCAAGGCCAATCGCGGCCAACCCTTTCAGCAAATGCACATAATTTATGCATCATAAATTTATGCTTGACGATTGGGCAAATCGGACATAGCCTCATCCTCGCAGTCTTCGGACTGTAATACCCTCCTTGGGTGTTTCCTCCCTAGACTTGACCGCGCCTCGAGCGCGGTTTTTTTTGGCCGCGCAAGATCGCCGCCTCGCAGGGAAGCGTTCGAAAACCCGAAAAACAGGTGAGAGATTATTCGGCGGCCAGCGCCGAATCAGGGCCGAACTCGGCGGCAAAATCCGCCATGGAACCCATGAACTCGGTCAGCGCACGCGCCAGATCATCAAAATCCGGGCGCTTTCGAAGCGTCACTTCATCGATATAGAGCGCGCGGTTAATCTCGATTTGCAACGCATGCAGGCCGCGCACCGGGCGACCGTAATGTTCGGTGATAAAGCCGCCGGCATAAGGCTTGTTGCGCACCGCCGTAAAACCGAGACCTTCGAGGAAATACAGCGCTGCACGCGAAAGCTCGGCAGCGGCGCTGGTGCCGTAACGATCGCCAATGATGAAGTCCGGCCGGACATCCGAACCCGACAAACGAATATTGCCGGGCATGGAATGGCAATCGATCAGCACCGACATGCCGAAAGTGGCATGCGTGCGCGCAATCAGCCGGCGCAGGCAGGCATGATAAGGCTTGTAGATCGTCTCGATGCGCGAAAGCCCCTCCTCCACGCTGAGGCGGCGGCGGTAAATCTCCATGTTTTCCGCAACGATGCGCGGAATGGTGCCAAGCCCGCCTGCCACCCGCATGGAGCCGATATTCACGTAAGGCGGAAGATTGCCGTCGAACATGCGCGGATCGAGCTCATAAGGCTCGCGGTTGGCATCGAGATAGGCGCGCGGGAAATGCGCAAGCAGAAGCGGAGCCCCAAGATTGGGCGCATGTGCAAACAGCTCATCGACATAATGATCTTCGGAGCGGCGAATCTCCACCTCGTCTAGGCGCGACTCACTAAGGAACTGGGCGGGATAATGCCGGCCGCTATGGGGAGAATTGAAGACGAAAGGAATGGTCTGCGACGCCGGTTCCCTCACCTCGAATAGGTCGATCTCCCCCGTCACCCCGTATATCCGCCTTATCTGCTGCCGCCTTTACCATAAAGGTAACTTGTTCGTAACGTCATGTTGCCAGTTGCCTGCCGCGAAGTCCATACTATGTAGTAACCCACCAATGGCGTCCTGCAGGCCTTCACCGGTTCTTTACCGCGAAATGTCTAATGTAGGGAACAGAGCCGAGTTTTAAACACGACCCACTGACGGTTTTCCAAGACGATGCAAAAAATCCTTCTCGCCGAAGACGATAACGACATGCGCCGCTTCCTCGTGAAGGCGCTCGAAAAGGCTGGCTATAAAGTGTCGTCCTTCGACAATGGCGCCAGCGCTTATGACCGCCTGCGCGAAGAGCCCTTCTCGCTGCTGCTGACGGATATCGTCATGCCGGAAATGGACGGCATCGAACTGGCACGCCGCGCCACCGAACTCGACCCGGACCTGAAGGTGATGTTCATCACCGGCTTCGCCGCCGTTGCACTGAACGCAGATTCGAAGGCCCCGAAGGACGCCAAAGTCCTGTCCAAACCCTTCCATCTGCGTGACCTTGTGGAAGAAGTGAACAAGATGCTGGCGGCTGCCTGAGGCAAAAGCCTTGTGTCATAAGGGGTTTGAAAAAACTTCAAAAAATCGACACAAAACCGATTGACGGCGGCAAACTCATATGGTTTATGCCGCCTCACGGAAGGGCGTGTAGCTCAGCGGGAGAGCACTACGTTGACATCGTAGGGGTCACAGGTTCAATCCCTGTCACGCCCACCATCCGGTTCCTAAAAGGCCCTGTTTCGACAGGGCTTTTTGCGTTTTAGGGACTTCTGAAAACTACCACACCTACCGCCTAAAAACACCTATTGAAAACGCTTGGTAACTCGCCACGCCCCTCATCTTCTGAGGAGGTTTGGATGGGCACGCTTGGTGGCGTTCGTTTAGAGAGACTTTGAGCATAGTTTGGCATTCACGCCGCATATTCGGCGGTAACCATCAGCTTGACGCGCGCTAGAATCCTGTCAGTTTGCGCCAATAGAACGAGGATCACTCGCTGTTCAGAGGCAATTCGATGCCAACGCCGGCGTTTTCGTTGAGGTGATCGCCGTCGTGCGCATGGCGCTGAATACGATGCCGGGCTGAGGGGGGGATAGAAGATGGGGGAGGAACACGTCACCTTACAAAAAATTTATTTATTAACGAATTGTCCACGCAAGTTTGTTGACATATATGGCAACATTATCTGATCTGGTTTCGAACCATACGCTAAACCGCCTGTACGTTGACCCCAATGGGCCTCCGCACAAGCGAAAGATCTATCTCTTTCCAAAGGCCCAAGCCTGGCTTTTGGATGAGGTCCCGAAGTTGACGTCGTACGACCGGAAGAAATCGAGCCAAAGCTACAGGCTTCGATCCTTCTGAAGCGATTTCTGAGAGGTGAGCCGTTCTATGAGGACGAAGAGTTCACTTTGATGAAGCCAATTGAAAACGATGTTTATGAACTTAGGACACCAGATTTGCGGATATATGGTTGGTTTCGACAGCCAGGAGTATTTATAGCGGTGTGTGGCGACACCATGGAAAAAACCCACAATGTCGACGGGTTAGCTTCGGCATACAGACGTGTTGTAGAAGATCACCGGAACAAATTGGATCTTGATGAACCAAAGTGTCAGGTAGGGGCAGAGCCAAAAGATGTCTTTTCTGTTTAAACTCGAAGAGCGCGATGAATTCGTTGCAGACGCCATCGGAGACGTTGGGTCGAAGCTTCAAGCGGCCCTGCGCACCCGCAAATCGGAAGACGGACTTACACAGAATGAGATTGCTGAGAAGCTTGATATTGATCGTTCGCGCGTAAACAAGTGCCTGTCCGGATTTAGCAATCTGACCATCAAATCGCTCGCCGAACTCGTCTGGGCCATGGATGGTCGCCTTACTGTCGGGATACATCTGAATGATCGCAAGCCCGTCAGTGACGGAATTCACGCATCAAGTAAGAGCAACATTCACATCTCGATAAAGTCGGCCCAACCAAAACACGATGCGTCCGTGACGAATCTTGTGTCGCAGAATGCGGCTAAGACGAGCAAAATTCATGCATTATGATTTGATTTTTTGCGACGACATTCGGCTGGAAGCTTCCGGCCAACACACTCTGGTCGGCGTTTACCAAGAGGGCGTGAACGCCGAAGAATTCCCGGTAATTGGAAAATTTTCATGCTGGCTTAGGATTCACGGCCTTTCCAAGGGCAAGCACAAGATCGATTTTTCTCTGAGCTTCCCTGCTCCAGACGGATCGCCTTCGGGCTACGAGATTGAATTTGAGATCATTGATGGAAATCTTCCTTCAGCTGTGGCTCTTGGACCATTATACGTAAAAGTTTCCGAGGCTAAACCAATCGAAGCCATACTGATAATTGACGACAACGATCCCATAACCATCGGGAAATTGGGCGTTAGTCTCGCAGCTCAGCCTCAAACTTAATAAATCACGTCACTGCAAGCTTCGCTCTTTTGGAAAATTTCGACAAGCGTCAGTTATCTCAGACATGAACCATCGCTTGGGCGGTTCGCACATCCTGCCCTAACCATCTTGAACAACTGGTCATTAATCAAAACCGCGCTTTTAGGCTGACCTAGCCAACAGATCCTGCGAACCCTGCTTCGCCGAACTTTTCAATGCCAACCCTTGCTCTAGCCGCCACAATCCGCGGCATACCCTTTCACGCCTGATTGTCGCGATGGCTTGGCAAATCAATAAATCTCTCTCCCCCTGCGGCAATAGCGCACGTTGCAGCACCCCACCCATACACCGATACATTGTCGCATTCATTTTGCCGGCGCGGAGGAGCGGCCGAGCGGCTGCGGCGAGCGTCAGGGAAGGATTATTTTCAGGAGGAATAATATGACATCGCATGTCTCACGGCTCGCCACACTGGCGCTGGCGCCGTCCCTGTTCTTTTGTTCGGCAAGCTTTGCCGCAGATCCGGCAGCGCCGGTCTGGCACGGCATCGCCTTCGGTCAATCCACCGACGTCAATTTTTCCACCAATGTCCTGCCGGAAAAGGTCGGCGTCAACGACGTCACCATCAACGGCAAGAAGCTTGCGCCCGAAGACAAAGCCGACCTTTCCGCGCCAATCACCATCGAAAGCCGTGGCGGCAAGATCGCCAACACCCATGATGGCCTCACCTTCTTTTATACGGCCCTGCCCGCCAACGTGAATTTTTCGCTGACGGCCAGCGTTACCGTCGATCATTTTGGCCCGGAAACGGATGCCAAGCCGAATGCGCAGGAAGGTGCGGGCCTGATGGTGCGCGATATCCTCGGCCCGCCGCGCCAGAACCCGCTCAAGGAAGGTTACGAGGAGCTGCCCGCAGCCTCCAACCTGATCATGAACGCCATCATGACGCAGGACAAGAAATCCCATACCGAGGTCAAGCTGCAGGCGATCAGCCGCAACGGCGTGCTCTATCCTTGGGGCAATGAAGGCGTGGAGATCAAGAAGTCGAGTTATCAGGAAAAGATCGACCTCACCAAAACTCCAACCTTCCGCCTCAAGCTGGAGCGCACGGATGACGGTTTTGTCACCTCCTATGCGCCTGATGGCAGCGAAGAATGGGTTTCGAAATCGGTAAAGGGCGCGGACATCGTCACCAAGCTGGAGAAGGAGCAATATTACGTCGGCTTCTTCGCCTCGCGTAACGCAAAGATCACCGTCAGCAATGCTGCGCTGACGACCTCCCCGGCCAACACCAAGCCTTCGCCGGAATTCAAATTCGAAACTATGGCCCCGGTTCTGCAGGTCGTGTCTTCGACGCTCAGCGCCGGTGACGATTACGACATACAGCTGCGCACCAATTATGCCGGCAAGGTCACCCTTACCCAGAACGACAAGCCGCTTGGCGATGCCCATGCGGTCAAAGCCGGTGACATGTTGAGCATCCCGGCCAAACTCGACGCCGGCAACGCTTTCAAGGTGGTCTATCAGCCGGAAGGCGCAACCGACACCAAGCCGATCGAAGCAGCCTTCACAGTCGAAAAACATGCGCTGGCCGATACGGCCAATGTTTACGCCGCAGTGGACGGCAAGGCGGGCAACAATGGCAGCGAAGCCGCCCCGCTCGATCTGGCAACCGCTGTGGAAATTCTTCCCGCCGGGGCAACCCTATGGCTGGCCGATGGTGATTATCCGGCCTCTGCCATTCCGCTTACCGCCAGCGGCAATACAAAGGCCGTCAAAAAACTGTTCGCAAAAGGCGACAAGGCCGTCATTCACGGTCTGGAACTGGATGCCAGCCACTGGCATGTGAAGGGCATCGAGGTCACGGAAAAAAGTTTCCGTATCCAGGGCAGCCATAACCTCATCGACCGCGTACTGGCTCACCATTGCGACAATACCGGCATTCAGGTGTCGTCGTCCGACAAGGTCGGCCGTCCGCTCTGGGCAAGCCATAACCTGATCCTCAACTCCGTTTCGCACAGCAACAAGGACGCCGCCAAAAAGGATGCGGACGGTTTTGCCATCAAGATGCGTGTCGGTGAAGGCAACGTCATCCGAGGCGGCCTTTCCTACAACAATATCGACGACGGTTATGACCTGTTCAACAAGATCGAGGACGGCCCGAACGGCGTCGTGCTGATCGAGCAGTCGATTGCCATGGGCAATACCAGCAACGGCTTCAAGATGGGTGGCGAAGGCTTGCCGGTCGCGCATCAGGTCAAGGGCAGCCTTGCCGTCAACAACCGGCTGGACGGCATTTCCGACAATTTCAATCCGGGCGCACTGGTGGTCGAAAACAATGTCGCGCTGAACAACGGCCGCTTCAACTACATCTTCCGCCCCAGCCCTTATTCCGGGCCGGAAAAGCAGGGCATCTTCACCCACAATGTTTCGCTGAAAACCGAACCGGGCAAATATGACGACGCCGTTGTCGGCCGTATCGATGGCAGCAACAGCTTTATCAAGGACGGCCGCTCGGTGGATGCGGAAGGTGAAGAAATCACCGCAGAAGCATTCGTCTCGGTCAGCGTTCCGGAAACTTTTGAACGCGACAAGGACGGCAACCTGATCTTCGGCGACTTTTTGAAGAGAAAGCCGTAAAGGCTTGAAAGCAACACCAGTCCGTCTACTAACATGCTCTCTGAAGAGATTTGATCAGAGAGCATTTCATGGACAGGCTCGATTGCGACAGAATGTTTGTGGCGGTGGCGGAAAACGGAAGTTTCGCCGCCGCCGCTTCGCGTCTGGGCACCAGCACCGGACAGGCCTCAAAACTGGTCTCGCGGCTGGAGACCGAGCTTGGCGTGCAGCTTCTCACCCGCACCACGCGCGCGCTTTCGCTGACAGAAGCCGGACGCGGTTATCTCGAGGGCATAAAACCGCTTCTGGATGATTATGAAGCGCTCGATACCGTCACGCGCCACGCCTCAGGCGCACCATCGGGGCGGCTCAAGATCAGCGCGCCGATCACCTTCGGCACGGCGCAGCTGGCGCCTGTGTTAATAGACTTTGCAAAGCAATACAGCGACATACAGCTGGATGTTAACTTTTCTGATCGAAACGTTAACCTGGTGGATGAAGGTTTCGATGCCGCCATCCGTGTCGGCAAACCGATGGACAGCAGCCTGATTGCCCGAAAACTGTGCGACAGCCGTGTCGTCGTTGCCGCCTCTCCAAAATATCTCGCTGCGCGCGGCACACCGAAAACACCGGCCGATCTCGAAGGCCATGACTGCATCATCGACACCAATTTCCGCGAACCTTTTCGCTGGCAGTTTTCCGGCCCGGATGGCGGCACGGATACGGTGATCATGAAGGGCCGGTTTGTTGATTGCCACTGAGAACTGACCCGGTATTTCCACCGAGATTTGACCCGCCTTTTAGATATGTTTCGGGTCTGGTGTTGAGGTCAAGTTGCTGTTTTTCTCCTTCGTGTTTTTCGGTT